>Ga0116167_1004045_pt1 | contig 11011 bp, 10 predicted proteins | sample AD_JPNMR3_MetaG_FD_89794 | JGI IMG/M metagenome (GOLD analysis project Ga0116167, IMG submission 89794) | Active sludge microbial communities of municipal wastewater-treating anaerobic digesters from Japan - AD_JPNMR3_MetaG | ecosystem: Engineered > Bioreactor > Anaerobic > Digestate | place... | reverse complement strand
GTGTTTCGCAACTGCTCGATGCGCGGGCGCAGTTCGCAGGCGCGATTTTTGACGGTCGGCACGAACGGCGTGCGCAACATCGTATTTGATGGCTGCGACTTCGAGAATTTGTCGCAACTGATGATCCAGAACAACGCGGCAGTTGCGCCGCGTATCTCGCTCATCAACGGCACGCGCCTGAAGTCGGTAACGACCGGCATCGATGCACGCGGGCCTTGTACGGTCATTCTCGATTCGAGCGAGTTCGACACGATCACAAACGGCGTGGTGCGGCCCAATACCAACGCCATCACGGTCGAAGTCCACGAACGCGCCTGCACATTCACGGGCGCATCGGCCATTACGTGCGTGGCACCTGGGCAAGCGGTCCCGAAGTCGCTGACGCTGCCGGTAGACATCGGCGCGACCGGCATCATCAAGAGTGCCGGGGGGCTTGCCTACAACACAGGGGCCGGGCGCGGCACGGTGGCGCAGAACCGCGCCGTGACGTGCAACGGCACGAACTGGGTTCAGGTCGATACGCCTGCCAACGTGTTCTAGACGACGAACCATCCGCCTAACCAAAGCCGCCTAGCGCGGCTTTTTTTTACGCCCACGGCTAGCGCATAGCCGGTCCCCCTTGGAGTGATTCCATGACCGAAGACGTATCGGGCGCGCAGCCCGAGGGCGATGTATTGCCCGAAAACGCGCAGACCGCCGAAGAGCAACACGCGGACCCGGCACCCGCAGAGCAGCAGGAAGACAGCAAGCCGAAAGTCGATCCGGCAGAACGTCGCATCAATCGCCTGACCGCTGAGAAGTACCGCGAGCGGGCGCGGGCTGAGGCAGCAGAACGCGAACTTGCGTATCTGCGGCAACAGCAGGCGCCACAACAGCAGCAGGCGCGAGACGACGGACCGCCGAAGCTCGAGCAGTTCGACAGCTTCGACAGGTATTTGGAAGCCCGCGACACTTGGGTGACGGATCGCGCCACGCGAAACGCCGCCGATGCCGTCAACGGGCACCTGACGCAACGTCAGCAGGCCCAGATGCAGCAGCAGATGCAGGAGCAGTTTTCCACGCGTCTGCGCGAATTCCAGTCGAGCACGCCGGACTTCGAGGAGGTCATCGAGAGCGGGGATTTAATCCCCACGCCCGCCATGACACACGCGATTTTCGAGTCCGACATCGGACCGCGCATCGCCTACTACCTCGCGCAACACAGCGAGGAAGCGCAGGCGATCACGCGCATGTCTCCCACTGCCGCACTCCGTGCGCTCGGACGCATCGAGGCAAAGCTCGAAGCCGAGCCGGTCAAGAAACCTGTTTCCGCTGCCCCCAAGCCTGTCGAGCCCGTTGGCGGCAAAGGCTCGGCGTCGAAAGACCCGGACCGGATGAGTACCGACGAATGGCTGGCAATGAGGGCGGCACAAGTTAGGAATCGTTAATCATGGCAAACACTCTCCTCACTCCGACCGCAGTGACCCGCGAATCTGCGCGCATCCTGCATCAGAAACTCAATTTCGTCGGCGCGTGCGACCGTCAATATGACGACTCGTACAAGAACGGCGGCGCAACGGTAAAGGGCAAGTTCGGCCCCACCCTGAAAATCCGCATGCCGAACGAGTACACGGTTCGCACGGGCCTTACCATGTCCGCGCAGGACACCAGCGAAAGCAGCGTCGATTTGACGGTTTCGACCGTGAAGGGCGTTGACATGTCTTTCACGTCGTCCGAACTCGCGCTTTCGCTGGACGATTTTTCTTCGCGGATCATCGAGCCGGCAATGTCCGTTCTTGCCTCGGCCATCGAAGCGGACGCGTTGAGCATGTATCAGGACGTTTACAACCTGGCGGATGGCGATACCGTTGCGTTCGGTTTCAACAGCGTTTCCGACGCAACGACGGGCCTGACGAAAATGCTTGCTCCGCAAAGTGATCGGTTCATGACCATGACGCCGGACCACTGCAACAAGTTCCGCAAGGACACGAAGGGGCTGTTCCACGACGGCGACAACATCAAGCAGCAGTACCGCGAGGGGATCATCGGCCGCACCTCCGGCTTCACCATGTACGAGAACACGCTGCTCGTTCCGCACACCACGGGTACCGCCGCGAAGGTCTCCGGCTATCTCGTCAATGGCGCATCGCAGACCGGATCCACGCTGGTTGTCGATACCGGCACAACCACGTTTCTCAAGGGCGATGTGATTACCATTGCCGGCGTGTTCCGCGTGCATCCCGAGACGAAGGCGACAACCTCCGACCTGCAGCAGTTCGTGGTTACTGCAAACAGCGGCGCGTCTGCGACCTCGCTTGCCATCTCTCCGGCGATCGTTACCTCCGGGGCGAAGCATAACGTGTCCGGGTCGCCTGCAGACAATGCGGCGATCACCAAGGCCGGCGCGGGCGCAAGCGAAACCCTGATCCAATCGCTCGCGTTCCACAAGAGCGCGTTCGCATTTGTCACGGCTGACTTGCCGCTTCCGGACGGCACCGATTGGGCGCGCCGTGAAGTGGTTGATGGCATCAGCGTCTCGCTTGTCCGCGACTTCAGCATCTCGGACCGTTCTTTCCCCTGTCGTCTTGACGTGCTGTACGGCTACAAAGCGGTTCGTCCGCAGTTGGCCTATCGCGTGCACAACGACGGCTAAGCAGTAGGCATTTCGGGGCGGAGAAATCCGCCCCATTTCTTTTCACTCGCAGGGGCAGCGATGCAGAAATATTTCAACACCGCAGCGGACAAGGAAGGGCGCGCAATACAAAGCGCCTCCGTCTTCGTCTATGAGGCCGGGACATCGGTTCTTGCCACCCTGTATGAAGACAACGGATCGACGATTACGACGAACCCGGTAACGACCGATTCAAACGGCCTGTTCGAGTTTTACGCAGACGACGGGCGCTACGACATCGCCATCGTCAAGCCCGGTTATGCCACGGTCAATATCATCGATTTGCTGCTTGACGACACGTCGAGCGGCGGGCTGTCTGGTACAGGCATCATGCTCACCGGCACGGGCGGCAGGATCAAGGGCAACTTCACCGCAGCCGCATTGATCGACCGTCACTGTATTCAGACGACGACTGCGAACGGCATTACCAACGTTCCGATTATCCCGGATGGCACAGGGGGCCAGTCTGGATTCTCGGTGCATAACGCATCCGATCCGGATAACGCCGGATATGGTCAAGTGGCAATTGACGCGACGAAGGTGGCGTTTGTCAGCAGCAAGAAGGGAACCGGAACACATCTCCCGGCGCAATTCTTCACCAGCGATTTGCAGCGACTGGAGATCGACGTGAACGGCAACATCGCACCGGGCACGGCGGCGCTTGCCACCAATGCAACCAGCGGCTTTATCTACATGACGACATCGGCCGGTGCGCCGTCTGGCGTGCCGACGGCCAAGACCGGGCGTGTCGCCTTCCACTACGACACCACGAACAACCGCTTTTACATCTACAACGGCGCCTGGCGTTCGGTGTTGCTGTCATGACGATCATTCTCTCCGGCACCGGCCGCACCGTAACGGTCGGAAACCTCATCCGCCGCGCGCTGCGCCTGATCCGCGTGATCGGCGAGGGCGAGACGCCGAGCGCGCAGGAGTACAGCGATTCCGTCGAGGCGCTTAACGCCATGCTGGACTCGTGGCGCAACGACAGGCTGACGATCTACGCTATCAAGGCGCACGATTTCACACTGACCGGCGCGGCTTCCTACAGCATCGGCCCGGCGCAGACCTTCGATACCGTCACGCCGGTCAAGGTCGATGGCGCCCGCTACACGACCGGCGGCACCGAATACAGCGTCGAGGTGATCGAGCAGCCGCAATGGGCGGCGATTGCGGTGAAGGATCTCGCCGGCAGCCTGCCGAGCGTCGTCTATTTCGAGCGCGGATCGCCGTATGGCCGCGTCTCCCTGAATCCGGTCCCGTCATCCGGCACGCTGACGCTGGACCTGCGGCAGCCGTTCGACAACTACAGCAATGTGGCTGACGAGGTGCGCTTGCCGGCCGGTTACGAGCAGGCGATTGCCTTCAATCTCGCCGTCATGCTGGCGCCGGAGTTCGGCAAGGAAGCCACGGCGACGGTATTCAAGATTGCCGACGACAGTCTGCGTGCGCTCAAGCGCATCAACTCGCCGCGCCCGGTGGCGTGCATGGAAATCGGGCACTTGGGCGCGCGTGCCTACTACGACATTACGAGGGGTGAATGATGTCGATGATGTCGGACTTCTTCAAAGACAGCGGCTACGGCAACTATTACCAGGGCAGCGCGAAGAACACCAGCGGGCAGTGGTATGACCCTGCCAACTACGGCGGATTGAAGGCGTTTGATCCGAACAAGCCCAACGATCCGGGCAGCATCGGACCCGGCGCCTATGGCCGCGCCTCGCTGGGAAACTGGCTCGGCAACTTCTCGGCGATGCCGGCCGATGGCGGCGCGCAGCGTGCCGTCAGCCCGCTGACTGCGCCCGGAAATTGGCAGACAGGCGGCGGTCAAAACTCTTATGACGCAAACCCACTTAGCCCAATGCCGACGTTGCCAGCGTGGGCAACCCAAGGGACACCGACCCGATGGGAAGAGCTGGTCGCAACGGGGCAGGCTCCGAAAACAAATACAAACATACCGGTTCCTGCTGTCGCAGGCGGCATGCAGCGCGTGCTGTCCTACGGCAACGCACGGCAAGCCGGGCAGGTCGTGCAATTGCCGCAGTCCGCCTATGCCTACACGCTGGCAGACCTGTTGCGCAATTACTACGCATGAAGACGCAGTTCCTCGGCGGTGCGTATGTGGCACGAAGCTCGAACGCGGCGGCGAATCGTCTGGTCAATGCCTATCCGGAGCAGATACCGGAAGGCGGCAAGGAACCGGCGGCGCTGATCGGATGCCCCGGCCTGCGGCGCATGTACTACCTCGGCGAGAGCGTCGGCATTCGCGGCATGATCGCCGGGTCGGATGGGAAGTTCTACGCCGTGGCCGGGAACCAGTTGTGGCAAGTGACAGTTGCATTCGGCGGCGCGACGGCGGTCGGCACGTTGAACAGCGGTAGCGGCCCGGTTTCGATGGCGGACAACGGCACGCAGCTTGCCATCGTCGATGGCGTTGCCGGCTACACATGGACGTTCGGCACGTCGACGTTCGCCACGATTTCCGATCCGGACTTTCCCAACGGCTGCATGCACATCGCCTATCAGGACACTTACGGGATCGTCGTCGATCCGGGCACTCAGACCTTCAAAATATCGGCGTCGAACGATTTCACGTCATGGGCGGCGCTGGACTTCGCGGCAGCAGAGGGCGACCCCGACAAGGCGCTGGTTCCGCTTGTCGATCACCGCGAGCTGTGGATCTTCGGCGAGGTCTCGACGGAAGTGTTCTACAACTCGGGCAACGCCGATTTCCCATTCGAGCGCGTGCAGGGCGGCTACATCGAACACGGCATTGCCGCCGTGCATTCGGCCGTCAAGTTGGACAACTCGGTGTTCTGGCTGGCGAAGAACAAGACCGGCGGCGCCGTCGTGTTGCGCGTCGTCGGCTATCAGCCGCAAATCATCAGCACGCATGCCGTCAGCTATGCCATCGAGCAGTACGGCGACGTATCGGACGCCTACGCCTACGGCTACCAGCAGGAAGGCCATGCCTTTTATGTGCTGGTGTTCCCGTCTGCCGGCGCCTGTTGGGTGTTCGATGCCGCCACCTCGCTGTGGCACGAGCGCGGCGGCTTCGCGGATGGTGAATACACGGCTTACCCGGTTTCGTGTCACGCGTATTTCGGCGGCAAGAACCTTGTCGGGCACCGCGACAACGGCCGCATCTACACGCTCGAGCTTGACGAGTACGACTACGACGACCAGCCGCGCAAGGTCTTGCGCTCGTGGCGGATTCCGTTCAACGAAGAAAACGAGGTCGAGACGAACGAGCTTGTCATCGGCATGGAAACCGGCGTCGGCATCACGACCGGGCAGGGCAGCGACCCGCAGCTTATGTTGCGCGTCAGCAAGGACGGCGGGCATACCTGGCCCGTCGAACGATGGGCGCCGGTCGGCAAGATCGGCGAGCGCGGGCGCGGTGTGCGCTGGCGTCGCGTGGCGTGTGCGGCCGATACCGTGCTCGAGGTATCGATCACCGATCCGGTCAAGGTCGTCATGACGGGCGCCTACATGGACGGTAAGGCGCTGTGAGTCGTTACAGCGCACCGGTTCGCAACCCGGACTTGAACAGCAAGGAATGGCAGCAGTTCTTTGCGAAGTTCAAGATTTCCGAGGGCGAATTCACGCCGGCATTCACCAACCTGACGATTGGCGGCGGCGTTGGCGACGTGACATACAAGGGGCGCTATTTCAAGTTCGGCGCCCGCGTCTGGTTCACAGTCGAAGTGCTGACCGGCGGCGCCAAGACGGTTGCCAGTACGGCGGCAAGCACCTACTTCCTGCCGCCTTTGACGATCGCGCAGGACAACATCTGTGCAGCGGTCAATTCTTCCGGCGCGCTCTCATACGGCAACGGAATCATTGACAAGTCGCAGGCGCGCATCTACCCGCCGACATGGGCGGCGACGGCGGCCGACGTGCTTATCTCCGGTTGGTACGAAACCACGTTTTAGGGGCATTCATGGCGATCAATAATGCAGGCTCTGCGTTTAGCAATCCGTGGTGGAGTGCGCAAAACATATACAAGGAGCCGCAGTGGAATTCGTTCACATCTAAATTTCAAACTGTAGAAGATGGGTTTTATGCGGACCCGTCTGGCAGGAAGACGTTTAGCGGGAAACCGCTGCCGTATTTTGCCAAAAACATGTTCCAGCGCGGAATCAACCTGTCTGGTGAATCTCCCGGGGATGGCACCGAAGCGGAGGGCACCGAAGCGATTTTAAATTGGGATATGCCGTTTTCCGGGAAGCCGCTTTATGAATGGGCTGCGATGGACCCGTCGAAAGTGGACTTTGCAGCCCTTGACCCGGACCTCGCAAAACTCCCGGCAGATATTCAGCAGGCAATCCGAAACGATTGGGATAACTACCTGCTTGGACAGGCCGGAGGACTGAATTTGGGGGGTCCGTCCGGGCGGGGCGACCTCTGGGAATATATTCCGCATGGTTATGAGCCTGTGATGGCCGGAAAGCATGGAGACCCACTAAGAACGCATGGCAAGTATTCGTGGAGAAGTTTGAACGGTGCGCAATATCTGCCGGGAGTCGGTCTGATCCTACCATCAAAAAATTACAGAGATGGTGGTACTACGTTCCTGGACAAACTTATTCCGGCGGCAATTCTGGCCTTGGGCACGGCGGGTATCGGGTCAGGCATCGCCGGGGCAGCCGGCCTGTCGGGGGTGGCAGGGCAAGCGGTTGGTGGAGCGATCGCAGGTGGCGTCGCGGGCGGTATCAACGCCGGAATGAACGATACGAATCTTCTCGCCGGGATCGGGCGGGGCGCGCTGTTCGGAGGACTCGGCGGTGCGGCAAAAGGCGCGTTTATGGGCGACGGCGGACTGGGTAGTGCGGGCGGCGGTGGAGGCGGTGGAGGCGGAGGCGACCTCGGTGGGGGGCTGAGTCTCAATTCTTCCGGAACGGGGCTGCAGTATCCGACGTTCGACCCGACGACGCAGCTTCCTGACACGCTGGGCTCCGGCGTTACCACGCCCGATTCGTTTTTCCCGACGTTCGACGCGGAGACGCTCAATCTTCCCGAGTTTCTGACGTCGCAGACGGGTTACGGGCTCAACCCGAACACGGCCGGTACGGGGCTTCGCCTGCCCACAACCCCCGGATTGGGGACGATGGGGAATGCGCAAGGGCTGACGTTGGACGTTCCTGATGGGACGCTGAGTCAGGCCGGGCTCGTGCCGTCGGGCAGTTCCTTGTACGCCCCGACGAACCTGCCTTATGACGAGGCCAACTACATCTCCAACCCCTTTACGGCCAATCCCGATCCCGTAGTTTCCAACCCGGGGCCGGAGCAGTCTACGCTCGACAAGCTGACGAACGGGTACAAATCCCTCCCGCCCGGACTTCAGAGCACTATCGAACGCCTCGGGGCGCCGCTCGTCGCGAACGCCATCGAGACGATTCTCGGTGGTGGGGGCGGCGGGGGCACTACCGGATTGGGGGTAGGGACAACGCCGGACTACAACACGGACCCCGGTACGGGGCTTGAGCCCGGCGACTTGTCTGCGTACCTCCCGTATGGGATCGGATGGCGTGGCATGAAGGGCGACAAGGCGAAGAAGTATTCGAAGCGGAAGGCCAGCGCAACGGCTTCGCCTAACTTCGAGGAAGATCGGTACGGCGTGATGAAGATCGGGCAGAAGCGCGTTCGGGCGCAGAAACAATCGACCAAACCGGGGCGGACGTATGGCTAGTTTTCTCGACTTCGTCAGCGACGTTTTCGACGGGGATAGCGTCTGGGGCAAGATCGCACAGACGGCCATCCCTGCCGTTGCGACGTCGCTGCTCGTCAAAAAACCGAAGATCGCGGACTCGTCTAGCGCGATTTCGCTCGACATGTACAAGCGAATGGCCGATCTTGCTGAGAAGCAGGGCGCGCTGACAGACATTCAGAAACAGGTTCTCCTGCAGCACTACCTCCCGATGGCGATCGGTAACGCGAATCGAGCGCAGTCTGTCGGTTCCGGGGCGGACCTCGAGACGTACATTGGGCGAGCAGGCGCTGACGCAGATCAGGCGAACGCAAACGTTCTCGCCAACTACGATCGGCAATACGCCTCTACCGGTGGGCGCAAAACGGACCCGTCGTACCTCGCTACGCGGGCGTTGATCGAGTCGAAGGCTGTACCGAACAAGATTCATGCGATGAATACGGCGGGTATGCAGCGCGAAGAGTACGGGGATCGATTGCGCGCGAGCGCGCTCGGCGGGCTGCAAACGAACCCGAACTACCTCGCCGGCGCAGGCACGCTTGGCGGAGCTGCGGGCGGAATCAGCGGGGTCGGTAGCGGCGCCATGCAGAACTACCGGCAAGAGGTTGCCGACACGATGGCTGCGTTCAAGGAGCCGTGGCAGATCGCCGCTGCGGATCGACAGAAGACGCAGGATCGACAGGACGAGTCCGCATGGCGTGACGCGATGATTAAGGCAGTGTCTGGTAGGGGGTATTCATGAGCGGCTTCCTTCAGGGGGTAGGCGTCGCCCTTAATGCAGGTAAGGACATCGAACGTCGCGATCGGCAGGATCGCATGGCGGCGATGGAGGAGTCGGACGCGCGGCGGCGGCAGTCGCTAATGAAAATACGACAGGCGGCAATCATAGAAATGCTCCGTCGGCAGCAGGAACGGGAAAGCGGGGCGCAAGGCGGGGCCAAGTTCGGTGGACTGTACGACGACGCGAAAAACGGCGGGGACCTCCCTAGCGTGTTCGGCGAACCGGTTCGCCCCACGACCTCGTTGGACGAAATGCTGCTTCTCGGGCTTGCCCCGCGCGCCGAGCCTGCGATCGGGTTGCGCATGCGCGGTGGGCAAGGGCTGGTTCCCCCTCCGGGGTTCGCTGACGGCGGTCCGGTTCGCGGTCCGGTTCGCGTGCCGGCCTCGGCTCCCGTGGGAGTCGTAGCTACCCCTCCCGGTACCGCCGGGTTCTCGCCGGCGGCAGGGGCGATGCCGCCGTGGATTCAAGGGTACCGCGGCGGTGGGCCGGTGCGGGATTTGCGCATGATGCGCGTAGACCAGATGACGGGCGCCCCGCCTGCCCCCGCGTATCCCGAGCCGCAGGCGGGTTCAACCGGAGGACTCCCGATGGACGAGGTAATGGCTCGTTTCCGCGGTGTTCCGGTCGAAGCGGTTCGTGCAGAGCGGGAGCGCAAGCTGCAGGATGCGCTCCGTAAGCGTGGGGAAGTCCGCGGGCCCGGGACGGGTACGTCAGATTCGATTCCAGCGCGGTTGTCGGATGGCGAGTACGTCATTCCCGCCGAAGTGGTGCGGCGCAAGGGGACGGACTTCTTCGATAAGTTGTTGAACGAAAGGAAGAAGTGATGGCCGGTTCAGACTATCTGGCGGAGTTGGCTGCGGACCCACAAGTAGCTGCTGACCGCGCGGCTATGCTCAATACGGTTGAGAACATGTGGGCGGCGGGGAAAGATATTGCCACGCTCCCCGGACGGGGGCTGCTTGGCGCGGCGAACACGGCTATCGTTCGTCCAGCTCGAGCCCTCGGGGTACCCGTTCCGTACATACCCGACGTAGCCCCGGGTAACTTCCGTAGCCCTACGCCCTATATGGACGAGCTTCGGGCTAAGCGCGCGACGCCCGCTACGGGGACGGCGGTTCAGGATTGGCGAGCTGGTGAGCGGGCTTCGTACACTGACCCTGCGGTACAGGCGGCGCCGGTCGCACAACCGAAACCGAAGGCGACTCCGGCGATGACTGCTGCGCTGTCGACTTCGACGCCCGCGCCGGCGGTTCCCGACGCGACGCCTACCCAACAGGCCCGGTTCAAGGAGCTGGCTACAAAGCCTATTCGAACTGAGTACGATAACCAGGCGGCAATGATGCACGATCTGTTTGTTATGCTCGGTGCCGCGGGGGATTTCGAAGGGGCAATGCAAGCTCGTACGGCGTTTATGACGGCCCACGGGGGGCGTAACAAGGCGCAAGCTGAGATGGCGCTGAACGCGCTCACCGGTGGCGACATCGAGCCGGCGATCGCTGTCATGAATCATACGATCCCGAACGGGCGGCAGATTGTCGGTTACAGCGCGGACTCGGACGGCAAGAAATTTACGTTGCGGTATTCCGACGGGCAGTCGGAAGATACGACCCGCGAAGCTATCGGGCAAGCCATGATCGGCATGCGCGACCCCGACGTTTGGGCGAACATCCTGAAATCGCGCGAAACGAAGAAGGCCGAGCTGGCCGGACAGACGCAGCTCAAGGCGTACGAGTACGGGCTCAACGTCTCGAAGGCACAGCTCGAGCACGCACTGAATGTACAGCGGGACTCGCTGAAAATTCTCGGCGAAGCCGACTCGAAGGTGTGGTTGAAGCAGAACGGGTACGACGAGAAAGACCCGACGGTACGC
>Ga0116167_1004022_pt1 | contig 11069 bp, 8 predicted proteins | sample AD_JPNMR3_MetaG_FD_89794 | JGI IMG/M metagenome (GOLD analysis project Ga0116167, IMG submission 89794) | Active sludge microbial communities of municipal wastewater-treating anaerobic digesters from Japan - AD_JPNMR3_MetaG | ecosystem: Engineered > Bioreactor > Anaerobic > Digestate | place... | reverse complement strand
GGATATCGTTGGCGGACCGGATCCCGCTTTCGCTGACTTTGATCACTCCCGCCGGGATGCGCGGCGCCAGACGCAGCGAGGTCTTGATGTTCACTTCGAAGGTCCGCAGGTTGCGGTTGTTCACTCCGATGATTTCCGCGCCGGAGTCGATGGCCGCTTCGAGTTCGGCCTCATCGTGCACTTCGACCAGGGAGGCCATGCCGAACCGCGCCGCATACTCGCGAAGCTGGCGCAGCCGTTTCGAGTCCAGGAGGGTGGCGATCAGCAGGATCGCGTCGGCACAGTGAGCCGCAGACTCGGCCACGTGGTATTCGTCGAGGGTGAAATCCTTGCGAAGCACGGGCAAGTTAACCGCGCCGCGCGCGCTGGCCAAATCGTCCAGGCTTCCATGAAAGAACTGCTCGTCGGTAAGGACCGAAAGCGCTGCGGCGCCGCCTTTCTCGTACGCGCGGGCCCACGGAGCCGGGTCGACTCCGTTCGCCAGCACGCCCTTGGTCGGCGATGCCCGCTTGATCTCGGCGATGATGGCGACATCGCGCGCCATCAGCGCCTTCCGGAAATCGCGGCGGCCCCGCCGCGTTTCTTCTCCCAGTTTTTCGAGTTCGCCGCGCCGCACGATGGCTCCGGCCAGGTGCGCCCTCTTGTACTCGACGATCCGGGCCAATATGTCTGGGATTGTGCCTTTCATGGTCCCCTGAAAAGACTCCATGTTATCACGTTGGGTCCCGGGCCATGCCATACACTATAAGCAGGATGTTTGGGGCTGGGATGTTTGGCTGGATGTTCCGGAAGCCGCTGCCGCCGGGCACACAAGCGCCGGATTTCACTCTCGAGGATCAGGACGGCAAACGGGTGACGCTTTCCGACCTCCGCGGCAGCAACGTCGTGCTGGTCTTTTATCCCGGAGACGATACGCCGGTGTGCCGCCGCCAGCTCTGCGAGTTCCGCGACCGGTGGGTTTTGGCGCGCGAGAGGAACGTCCTGGTGTTCGGCATCAATCCGCAGAACGCGGAACGCCACGCACGTTTCCGCGCTCGCAATAACCTGCCCTTCCCGCTGCTGGTGGACACGGGCCAGCGCGTCGGGAGCCTTTACAACGCCAACGGACTGCTGCCGCGCCGCACGGTCTATCTCATCGGGCGCGACGGCCGGATCCTCTACTCGCGCCGCGGCAAGCCGCCGGTCGAGGAAGTGCTGGCTCGGGCGGAGTGAAGCGGGCGCGCTGGATCAGGTTCCCCGCTCACGCCGTTTGATAGAGTTCCCGTTCGAGCTCCTTGCGGTTCCAGCCCGCCAGATCGGCTCCCGCTTCGTAAGTGCTCTGAAGGAAAGCAAGCAATATGTCGCGCGGCGAGGAGGACCTGCGCACGTCGTCGTACATGAGGAGGAACTCGCCGAGCCCCTTGTGGTAGAAGGCCTGCTCCGGCTGCACGCGCGCCTCGGCCAGGCCCTCGGGCGCGGGCACGGTATAGGCGTAAAAGGCCGCGTCCTGGATCTCGCCGCTTCCGGGCCAGAAACCCGCGCTGCTGACGCTGTGGGAGTAAGCTTCCCGGTAGATCGAGTCCGCTTCCGGCTTCTCCGGCGCGCGCTGCCCCGAAAACCGCGAAACGGCCAGATCGAAGCTGCCCCAGAAGAAGTGGACGGGGCTGCACTTGCCGACGTAGCGCGCGCGGAACTCCTTGAACACGGTGTCAACGGAAACCAGCGCACGCCAGAAGCGGTGCGCCTGAGCGGGATCGTACGACTTGTGGATTCGGTCCTCGGCAAAGGGGATCGGTTCGGGCACTTCGTTCGGCGTTGCATTGATCTGCACGTCAATGCCGAGCCCGTTCAAGCGCTCCATGAACTGCCGGTAGAAATCGGCGACGGCCATGGGTTTCAAGGCGATTCCCGCAGCCATGCCGTCGCTGGTTTCGATTGCGAGGTAATGATCGATGAAGTCGAAGTTGATTTCGAACACGCGCCATCCGTAAGGAATCGGCGATGTGGTGAGCCCGCGCGCGGTCACGTAGAGCGGGACATGCCACCAGTGGTTCAGCGGCGGGCTCAGCCGCATGCGGACCTTCCCCACAATTTGCGTCCACATGTGGAGCGTTTCGCAGGTGTCTTTCCATTCGGCTAAAGGCAGGGGCGGCCAGGCGTTGCCGTCCGCGGTAAAAGGTTTGCTCATAGGGGCCCCCTCCAAAAATCTGATCCCATCCTAGCGAACGGGCCCGCCGGATACAAAGCAGCCGCGCAGGGGTATTCCGAATTCTCCGAGCCTACACTTGAAACAGGGGGATGCTATGGCTCATCGAAAGCTCTCGAAAGAAGCCGAGGAATGTATCAAAGATTGCCAGGACTGCGCCTCGGTGTGCATCGAAACGATATCCCACTGCCTGGAACTGGGAGGCAAACACGCCGGCGCCGAGCATATCCGTCTGCTGGCCGACTGCGCCCAGATCTGCCACACCAGCACGGCCTTCATGCTCCGCGGTTCCAGGTTTGATGCGCGGGTGTGCGGCGTGTGCGCCGATATTTGCCGTTCCTGCGCCGAGAGCTGCGAACAGCTTGCAGGGGACGATGAGTTGATGAGGCGCTGCGCCGAACTCTGCCGCCGGTGCGCGGAATCCTGTGCCCGGATGGCCGGGGTGGAGGTTCGCCGCGCTGGTTGATCGGGAGACAGACCGGCCGGCACAAGATTCTATGCCGCGGTAGCGCCGGACAGATCCGGGGTCGAGCCGGGAAGCCCGAGCAGGCCGTCGACCGCTTCCGCGAGCTGGTGAGCGGTGTATGGCTTCTGGATGAAAGCCGCGCCGGGGTGCTCGGCGCAGAGCCGCATCGCTTCGGATTCGTCGTACCCACTGGTGAGCAGAACCTTCATGCCGGGGCGGCGAGCTTTCAACGCGGGCAGCAGGTCCTTGGCGCCCATCACGGGCATGACCACGTCGAGAATCGCGCCATCGATCCCGCCGCCTTCGCGGTCGCAGACTGCAAGCGCTTCACGTCCGTCGGAGGCCTGGAGCACGCGATAGTCGCGGCGCCGGAGGGCCGCGGCGATAAACTCGCGCACCGCGGCGTCATCTTCCACCACCAGGATGGTAGCGCGGTATCCGGTTTCCGGACATGCGGCAGCCGCTTCCGTGCGGATCTCCGCCACGGGAAGAAGCACCCGGAACATGCTGCCCCGGCCCGGCTCGCTCTCCACGACCACGGCGCCTTTATAGGGCCCTACGATACCGGCAACCGCGGAAAGTCCCAGTCCTCTTCCTATGAACTTGGTCGTAAAGAACGGGTCAAATATGCTTGACAGCTTGTCCGGGGCGATGCCGCAGCCCGTATCGCTGACTTCCACCGATACGTACCGGCCCGGAGCAACGAGGCGGCCGACCGCATCGGGAAACGCCTCCGCGATGTCGGCCATCGAGGTCGAAACGGTGATCCTGCCGGGGTTGCCTTCGCCGATCGCCTCGCCCGCATTGATGACGAGGTTCATCACGATCTGCTGGAACTGGCTGGGGTCAACCTGGACAAGCGGAAGGCGCTTCTGAAGGTTGAAAGAAAGATCGACGCTCTTCGGGATTGAGAACTGCACCAAATCGCCGATTTCCTGGACCGCCTGGGAAACGTCAAGCTCGCGGATCGCGAACTGTCCCTTGCCGGAATAGGCGAGGAGCTGGCGCGTGAGGTGGGCGGCTTTTTCCGCGGCGCGCAGGATTGCGTTGACGTGCTCGCCGGTCTCCCCACTCGCCTCTTCGGCGAGCATGCTGGCATGGCCTATGATCCCGGTGAGCAGGTTATTAAAGTCGTGAGCGACGCCGCCCGCAAGCAGACCGATGCTTTCGAGCTTCTGCGCCTGCCTCAGCGCATCTTCCGCACGTTTGCTATCAGTGATGTCCTGTACCATGCCGACCGAGCGGACGGCCTTGCCGTCGTCCCCTCTGATGTGTTCGCACTTTTCGTGCACGAACCTCACCTCGCCGGTGGACTTCCGCACCACGCGATGCGTGAACTCGTAGGATGCGGACCCGTTTCGTACGGAACTCGTATAGGCTTCATGAACGGCGGCCCGGTCTTCCGGATGGACCGCTTCGAGAAACGCTTCATATGTGCCGCCGAACTCCTGGGGCTGCAAGCCGAAGATCCGGTACACTTCGTCCGACCAGGACAGGCGGTCGGTTGCCAGGTCCAGTTCCCAACTGCCGAGATGCGCGATCTCCTGAGTCCGCCTGAGCCGGCTCTGGCTTTCCTTTAGCGAGGCTGTGAGAGCCTCGTGTTCCGCGAGCAGCCGCGCCAGCTTGAGATTGCTGAAGCTGGTGAGCGAAACCATATGCCCCAGCTTGGCGAGGAACGACATGCCCGAGTTCAACTGCTCCCTGCTGATGCGCGGCGCCTTTTCGAGGGCGGAGAGATACGCCCGCTCATCGAAGCCGTAGCGCAGCGCCTGCGACCGGAACAGCTCGTAGTCAACTACGTCGTCATCAAAAAAGAACTGACCCAAGAACAGATTGCCGACGTGACGGCCACCGAGAATGAGCGGCGTCGCGGCGTTCCACAAGTTGTGCTTGCACTTGTAAAGTCTCCACTCGCCCGGAGCAACGCCCGCCTTAAGGTGTGTGTGGCTTTCGATACAGTTCTTGCACGCCTCGTGATGGCGCCGGTGGAACTTCGTGCAGAGGTCCTGCCACCCTACCCCGACCAGGATGGAGCCTTTGAGGTCGATGATGGCCATGGGCAGGCGGGCCAGAGCATAAAAATCGTCCATCAGCGACTGAATCGCGGCAGTGTCGATGATGTCGGCAAGTTCCAGCGTCTCGATGTCGCCCTCGGGGGAAAGGATCGTATCGAGCTTGCGCCTGGACCGCTGCTCGCTCTCCCGCAAGGAGCGCTGAGCGCGGCGTTCCTCCGTGACGTCGCGAAGGACGATCACCACCCGGCGACGTTGCCGGCTTCATCGCGGATGGGGGCGGCGCTGTTCTCGACGGGAATCTCGCGTCCGCTCCGGGTTACCAGGACGGTGTTGCCGTCGAGCGTTACGGTCTTCCCTTCCCTGAGCACACGGGCCACGATGTCTTCGACTTCCTCGCCCGTGTTCTCATTGATGAATTGGACAGCAGCCCCCACGGGCCGTCCCAGCAATTCCTCTTCGGGCCAACCTGTCAGCGCGGTCGCGGCTGGGTTGGCAACAACCACCCTGCCGTCGAGGTCGGTGGCCACGACCGCGTCTCCAATACTGGTGAGGGTGACGCGCAGCCACTCGCGCTGCCGGTGGAGGGCGCGCCCGGCGCGTCTGCTCCCTTCGTTCTCGATGACCTGCCACGCGCCGTTTCTCTTGACCAGCGTGAAGGCGTGATTGCCAACGATGTCCATCATTTCGAAGGCGCCGCACTTCGCCAGGCTGTACGTGCAGAGCGCGAGCACCGGATGGCAGCCGATGATGCGATCGATCGCCGTCTCGTATTCGATGAAGCCTTGCCAGGCGGGCTCTTTGATCCAGACGGTGTTGGCGGAGACCCGCAGCCCTTCGAAACCGCGCTTCTGCGCCGCCTCCAGCTTGTCGATCCAACCTTGGATGATGCGAGCGGAATCAAATCCTCCGTCGCGGGTGTACCACTCGCTGTAGTCCAGGAACTCGATCCGCCCGCTGGCGATGTGGTCGTACAGGTTGGGTACCGCTCCAGCCAGGGCGTTCTTTGCCTTCTGCCCGTTGAACGGCTCGGAGGTGATCCACATGCAGCATTCGTTGGCGTCGAGCCCGGCTTTGAAATAAGGAACCAGAATGTCAATCAGGTCCTGGGTGTCCCCATAAACCTGACAAAAATGCGTGCCCCAAGGCACATCCCCAACAATGTCAATCCCCGAGTACCTCATTTCAAAGCCCCTCTGCCCTCGAGCCGGAGTGAATCAGACGAAGGACATTATCTAGGATATTACTTTGGACGGAAGCCGAGGCAGCAATCGCCGGAGCTGGTGTGTGCCCGGCTCTCGGCGACGTATGCTCCGCCCACCGCGAGTAGACCATGGACGGGCGGCTCAACGACCCGCACAATAGCCTCCGATAATCCCAGGACCTTAACTTGACAGTCCCGCGGGGCGCTGTGGTATCAAGGTTCAACCAATGTGGCCACAGCACTATACGCCGGTCGCGGATAATCTATGGGTTTCCGCCGTGATTGCGGCGCTGCCGGTCTTCGCGCTGCTCTATCTGTTGGGGGTCAAGCGCAAGCCTGCGTGGGGGGCGTCGCTGGCGGGGCTGGCGGCGGCCGCTGTCGTCGCGCTGTTCGCCTATCGCATGCCCGCGGGCACGATGATCAGCGCGGTCGGCTACGGCGCCGCGTTCGGCCTTTTCCCGATCGGCTGGGTTGTTTTCTGCGCCATCCTGCTGTACCGCATTACGGTCGAGACCGGCCAGTTCGAAATCATCAAGGACTCCATTGGAAGCCTCACCTCGGACCGCCGGCTTCAGGCGCTGCTCATCGCCTTCGCCTTCGGGGCATTCATCGAAGGGGCCGCGGGGTTCGGCACTCCCGTTGCGGTCGCCGCCGCCATGCTTACGGGACTCGGCTTTTCGCCGTTCTACGCCGCCGGCGTCTGTCTTCTGGCCAACACCGCCCCGGTGGCCTTCGGCTCCATCGGCACGCCGATCCTGACGCTGTCGGCGGTTACGGGCCTGCCGATGGACAGCCTGAGCGCCGCGGTCGGCCGCATTTGCGCTCCCGTTTCTCTGATCATTCCGGCCTACCTTATGGTGGTGATGGCCGGCTGGACCGGGCTGCGCGGCGTATTCGTGGGCGCAGCGGTTTGCGGCGTCTCCTTTGCGTCGGTGCAGTTTCTGGTTTCGAACTTCGTCGGGCCGCAGCTCACCGATATTCTCAGTTCGCTGGCCGCCATCGCCTCCCTGGTCGTGCTGATGCTCCTGTGGAAGCCGAAGGACGATTTTCAGTTCAAAGGGAATGTGAGCGCGCCGGCGGCAGCGAAGCGCCATCCGCAGGGCAAGATTCTGCTGGCATGGGCGCCCTACGGTTTGCTAGTTGTTTTTGTGCTGCTCTGGGGATGGGAGCCGGTCCGGGCGCTTCTGAACCGAGTGAACATTGTCTTCAACTGGCCCGGTTTGCACAACATTATAGAGCGCGTCCCGCCGGTGGTGGCGGCGCCCACGCCGTACGCGGCGACGTACAATTTCAACTGGCTTTCGGCATCGGGCACCGCCTGTTTGTTTGCCGCGATCTTTTCGGCGATCTTGCTCCGGGTGTCGCCGCGCCGGTTCGCGCAGATCTTCTGGAAGACCGTGAAGCAGCTCGCCCTGCCGGAACTGACGATTGCGGCCGTGCTCGCCCTGGCGTTCCTTATGAACTATTCCGGCGCGACCGCCACGCTCGGGCTCGCCTCCGCCGCCACGGGAGCGCTGTTCCCGTTCTTCAGTTCGCTGCTCGGCTGGCTCGGCGTTTTTCTCACCGGGTCGGACACCTCGGCCAACGCCCTGTTCGGGAATTTACAGGTCATCACCGCCACGCGCCTCAACTTCAGCCCCGTGCTGATGGCGGCGGCGAATTCGAGCGGCGGCGTGATGGGCAAGATGATCAGCCTTCAGAGCATCGCCGTGGCAGCCGCCGCTACCGGCCTGGACAGCAAAGAGGAGTCAGCCCTTTTCCGGCTGACGCTTCGCCACAGCGTAATTCTGGCGGCGCTGATCGGTCTTATTACTATGCTTTACGCCTACACGGGCTGGGCCGGGTAGCTCGGAACGCGACACTTCAACTTACAGTCCGCTCGCCAACTCGCAGCAGAATAAGTGTATCCAGTGGTTATCGACTCCGAAACGAAGAGTCCTACCAGAACTCACGGGCGGCAGATAGCTGAAGTTGCATCGCTCCTGCTCTTGAGAGCTATTCTGCGTTCCTCGCGGCCAAATGCCTTGTCCTGCTGATCCAGATCGTGCCGGTGACGGCAGTGGTGGCTTTCGCTTCGTGCATCTTCATTGTGGGCGGAGGCGTCGAGACCGTTTTTGTTCGCACCTCATTCGCATGCGGTGGAGCGCTATTACTTTGTGTGCTGGCGATTGGACTCGCATCTTCCTTCACGAGCGTTGAGGAAGTGCCGGATCAACTAACGGCCAACGGCAAGCTTTGGATTCTGGGCGGATATTGGTTTGTCGCTCCGCTCGCCGCCGGCGCGTTTTGGTGCCTGGACACCGCGCTGCTCGGGGGCGGCCAAGGGCAACTCTGGCTTCCGGCAGCGATGGTGCTTGCCGCGGTTTTTATGGTGTTCACCGCTTTTCTGACCCCGTACGGGGTGAGACGAATTGATTCCGTCGAGTGAGCCGGGCGACGCGTTTACCCGATCACCGGCAGCGCCGTTTTTTCCCGCAGCCCTCCGGGGCTGACGCCGCCTATCTCCACATCGACGAGCTGGTTCGGTTCGCGCGGTGAGGCGAGTTCAATCTTGAGGTAGTTTTCGCTCAAAGCGTTGCCGCGCTGTTCGAGGGTGACCGCCGAAAGCGTCCGTCCCACCATGCGCCGGCGGAACTCGAGGTTCTTCTCCGCCGCCAGTTCGCGCAGAATGCGGTTGCGTTCCTTCCGGACGGGCACCGGCACCTGCGGACGCACCTCGGCCGCCGGAGTCCCGGGGCGCTCCGAATAGGTGAACACGTGCAGATAGGTGAACGGCAGGCTTTCGATGAACGCGCGGTTTTCCTCGAACTCCGCGTCGGTTTCTCCGGGAAATCCGACCATCACATCGGCGCCGATGGCCGCATCCGGCATCAGCGCGCGCGCCTTGCGGATGCGGTCTTCGTAATGCCGCGGCCGGTATCTGCGGCGCATACGGCGCAGCACGGAGTCCGAGCCGGTCTGCAAAGGCGAGTGGACGTGCTTGGCGATGCGCGGCGATTCGGCCATTAGCCCCAGCAGGTCGTCGGAAAGGTCCATGGGCTCCACCGAACTCAGCCTCAGCCGCTCGACCCCGGTTTCCTCGAGCAAGCGGCGCAGCAGGCCGGCAAGACGCCAGCGGCCGCCCTCCAGGTCGCGGCCCCACCGTCCCAGGTTGATTCCGCTCAGCACGACCTCCCGGTAGCGCTCGCCCAGACGCCGCACCTGCTCCACGACCCAATCCGGCGGCGCGCTGCGGCTCCGCCCGCGCACGAACGGGATGATGCAGAACGAGCAGCGGTTATTGCAGCCATCCTGAATCTTCAGGTTCGGGCGGGTACGGTCGCCGCCCGCGTCCTCCACGACGCCGCCCAAAAATTCCTTCTGGGCGAAGATGTCCCCGACGTGGATCTGGCCGTGATACGGCGTGCCCGGGGCGATTCCGGCAGCCAGCACGTCCGCAATCTGCCCTTTGTGCGAGTTGCCGATCACCCAGGAGACTCCTGGCAGCGCCACCGCTTCCTCGGGGGCGCGCTGCGCGTAGCATCCGGTGATGACGATGCGCGCGTGGGGGTTCTCGCGCCGCACGCGGCGCACCGCCTGGCGAACGTCGTTGTCCGCCGCGGACGTCACGGTGCAAGTGTTCAGGATCACCAGGTCGGCGCGGTCCCGCTCCGCGGGGGCAAAGCCGCGGTCCACGAGCGACGCCTCTATGGCGGCGCCGTCGGCCTGGGCGGCGCGGCATCCGAAGTTCTGGACGAAAAAGGAGACACCCACTCCTTTGATTATAGGCGGCTGACTCCAGGCGGCGGCCCGGCGGCTGGGTATTTGGGCGGTTTACACGCCGCAGTTATAATAGCTGCAAGGTGTTCCGCGCTATCAAAGAGCAGATCGACACGATATTCCGGCAGGATCCGGCGGCAACCAGCGTGTTCGAGATCATCTTCTGTTACCCCGGATTCCATGCGATTCTCATGCACCGTGTCGCCCACAGATTCTACAAGTGGGGCATGCGCGGATTCGCGCGGTTTATCTCCCAGATCAGCCGCGCACTGACGGGCATAGAGATTCATCCGGGCGCCAAGATCGGGAGGCGCTTTTTCATCGATCACGGGATGGGCGTGGTGATCGGCGAGACGGCGGAAATCGGCGACGATGTGCTGCTGTACCAGGGCGTCACGCTGGGTGGAACCGGCAAGGAGAAAGGCAAGCGGCACCCCACGCTGGGCAACCACGTCGTAGTCGGGACGGGCGCTAAGATCCTGGGCAACATACGCATCGGCAATCACGTAAAGATTGGGGCGGGTTCGGTGGTGATCCGTTCGGTGCCGGACCACTCGACCGTGGTCGGAGTGCCCGGGCGCATCGTCCGCAGCCACGGCGAGCCGACCCCGGAAGCCGAAGAAGCCGAGGTCCTGGAGCACGGCAAGCTGCCCGATCCGGAAGGGCAAGCCCTGGAGGAGCTCACCAGGAGAGTCGCGCAACTCGAAGAACAGATTCGCGCGCTGGTCGAAGAACGGCAGGGCCATCTCCGGTGATCGCAGGCCCGTCACGACCTTCCAACTCACACTTCGATATCGTCGAGAGTGGTAAAGTGGAATTTTCCGTTTCGTGAACACTAGAAATGCCGCTCTCATTCTGACGACCGCCTGCGTCACCCTTCCCGGCGTTTACCTTCGGCTCGCGGGGATTCATTTGGATCCGGTGGCGACCGTTGTGCTTTCCGGCCTGGCTATTGCCGCGGCGGCGTTCCTTCTTCTTTGGGCCTGCGATGCGGCCCAGACCGAGATTTCCCAAGCGCTGGCGCTGGCGGCGGTAGCGCTGATGGCGGTTCTGCCGGAGTACTCCGTCGACATGTATTTCACCTGGCAGGCGGGGCGCGACGCGACCGGCGCCTACGCGCAGTACGCCGCGGCCAACATGACCGGGGCGAACCGCCTGCTGATTGGAGTGGGATGGGGCGCTATCGCGCTGTTATACTGGCTGCGTTTCCGCAGGCCGGTGCGGCTGGGCGAGGAGCGCCGCACGGAACTGCTGTTCCTGGGCGCGGCTACGGCCTACGCGTTCGTGGTTCCGCTTAAGGGCACGCTGGCGTGGTATGACGGCCTGGTCTTCCTGGGATTGTATGTGTGGTACGTAATCGTCGCGGGCCGGCGGTGCTGCCAGGAACCGGAAATCGAAGGCCCGGCGGAAGCGCTGGCGAGTCTGCCGCGCGGCCCGCGCCGG
>Ga0116167_1004019_pt1 | contig 11087 bp, 5 predicted proteins | sample AD_JPNMR3_MetaG_FD_89794 | JGI IMG/M metagenome (GOLD analysis project Ga0116167, IMG submission 89794) | Active sludge microbial communities of municipal wastewater-treating anaerobic digesters from Japan - AD_JPNMR3_MetaG | ecosystem: Engineered > Bioreactor > Anaerobic > Digestate | place... | reverse complement strand
GATTAACTCCTTCTTTTTTACATTCATTTTTATATTTGTGTTCATCGGTTTGGTTGTTTTTCGACAATAGGTTTAAGAAATTTTATTTAGAACCGATACTTTTTGTGGGATAATCATTTTATACATTTTATATGATCAAATCAATATCTCAATTCAACTATCTTGCATAGCAATACAGACACCCATGTTTGCATCTCTGTTCATCATAGCCTCCAATATCTTTTGACCTGGTGCATCCGCATTCCTTTCTTTGTCCTGCGTCTTTTGCCCGAGAGGCCCTTTTTCCGAACAATGCTTCAAGATAAGGTCCGTCTATACAATGGCTCTTCTTCACTCCCTTTACTTCTTCAATAAGAGGATTACTGCATGTATAAATAGTAACTCCATATTTATCAGCAATCTCAACCAACTGGCTTACAAATTCAATTTGCTTTTGCTGTGAAGGAAGAAAATAAGTAAAACCGGATTTTTTCATTCTTTGCTCCACTTTTTTATACAAGCAAAGAAAGCTTATGGTACACCGGTTTACACCAAAGGATGAAATATCTTTGCATAAAGTCTCAAACATCTGTAGCCTTGCTCTCTCAAAGTTATCGGGTACCGGTTCTTTCTCTCCTTTTATGCTAAAAATAATAGGGTCAAATCTCCAGTTAATTTGCTGCGGTGAGTACTTTTGTGCCAGTTGTTCCATCTGTCTAATCGCTTCATTTGTGTCAACAACATTTGGCTCTAAAAGCTTTGAATACCCCGTGATTGTAAACTGAAAGTACAAATTATACAGCGACAAATATTTCGGGTCTTTCAGTACATTGGCAAAGGACTTGGACCACAGGCAAATTGAATGTACCTTTTCACAAGATAAATCCACCATGTATGTAGATCCGTTGTAAGGATTTTTCACCATTGCATATTTATTTTTCAGACATTCCTGCAGCCAGTCATAATAAAAGGCCGGAATATCCGTTCTTCTGCTGCAGCTTATTATTTCAAGCATCGAATTTCAAATTCCTCCACAAGTTTTTTGGATATATCAAAGTTTACCGGTTAACTATTTTACCACACCATACCTTATAATCAAAGTAAGTAAAACAAATGGTGTCTTGTAAAAAACTAAGGCAAATTAACCGCCTTAGTTTTCTTAAAATCAACAGCTATCATGTTTTAATCAGCAATTCGCACTATGTAACCATTTTGCCATATCACAGCTTGTATTTAAAGCAAGCAAATCATTAAGACAGTATTAAAATTAAGAAATGCCAACAGGATACGTAAAACAGTGGACAGTTTCTCTTTTCCCCTGTCCCTTAATACGGCGGAAGCATTCTCCTGATAACGTGAAATACAATTACAGGAATAAAAATAAGGTTTCGAATCAGGCTCAATCCCCAAAAAGGTTCTTTAACGCGAATTTCAAAAGCCTTCTCATTCTTACTGGCAAGAGCTTGACTTATATCTTCAATATACTTTATAGAGTACGGAAATAAATAAATGTTTTTTTGCAAGTCCTCCGGAATTCCTTTAGCTGTCACACTTCCCCCCAAAATACCACCCAAGATGGCTGCCGTAGTATCAGTGTCCCCACCACACTCAATCATTTCTGCAATACTTCTTCTAAAATCCCCCTTATAGCTCAGACACGCATGAATAACCGCAGGAACAGTATGATACATATATCCGCTGACTCCATTTCTAAGCCCCAAACGTTCCATATATTCCTTAGTACTTTCTTTATTATTAACACTCTCTACAACCTCTTCAATAATTTTAAGAAACTCTAAGCTTTCATAACCAATAAGAAGTACTTTTAATCCTTCATAAAAACTTGAAGGGTCTACTTCCTTACGGGTAGCGACAACAAAAGCTGCATATGCGACAGTTAGTGCACCAATTTCTGCTCTTGGGTCGGTATGGGTAATCCTCGTAGAAATCCTCACAAGGCTTTTCATTTTTTCAATATCGTTTCCATAAAGAATTCCTATCAATGCACTTCTCATTGCAGGTCCGTTCCCTGCAGAAAAAACACCGCTATTTTCGGGTGAAAAGCCCAAAAGCAGCTTTATACATGCCCTTAATGATGCAAAACCAACCCCTAAAGGCATTGATATTATCCATTTTCTCAGGGATTTTGCAAGATATTTTGAAAATGTTCCTTCATCCCCCGAGGAATGATACAAAGCGTGAGCGACCATCAATGTATGCTCCGTATCATCAGAAATAAAACCTTTGCCCAAAAAGAACTTTTGACTGTCAATATTTTTATAAAGCTTTTTTTGCCGATTTGCCGGCAATCCTTCATACAATAACCCTAACGAATCCCCAACAGCCGTTCCGATTATTGAGCCTAGAATTATTTCTTTCACAATTTATCAAATCTCCTCCCGGACATTTTTCAATTTATTAATTTATATTTTTGCCAGCAAGTCTGCCTTCAACGGCTTTTTGCCTTCACCCTGAGGTATCTCAACTCCCTGGAACTTGGCGTAGTTTACTTTTACTCCGTCATCCAAATCAATCTTTATTTTCCGGTTTGCAACATGGGCAATTACCTGGTCATACTGCAAACATTCTTCCATCTGCTTTAATATCTGTTCTTTTTTCTTTCTTGCATTGGCTTTTTCTCTTTGTGAAGCATTGGAGTCAATAGCAATATCCAGCCTTTTAATCTCATCTTCATAGGATTTTTGCAATTTATGAAGGTAATCGGTTCTTACCCTTGCCACTGTAAACTCATCATAACGGTGAATATAGACAAGTGCTTTAAAGCCATCCTGCTTTCCGGAATCAAAAAGCCAGTATATAGGCTTTTTCTGGTATATTTGCACATGATCCTTGTAAAATTCCTTTATGAAATATCTTCTAATAGCCTGCCTTGCCGTTTCAGAAGTTTTTCTTCCAATTGTATCGGCAATGTAGTCCAAATTTTCTTCTAAAGTATCTTCACCGAAAGTTGCTTTAACGAATTCAATAAACCTTCCAACGATGTCATCTTCAAAGTACTCGTCACCGGTAATGGGCAAAACATTATCCGGGTCAGGTGCAAAAGAAGCATTTGCCCATGAATAATCTTTATCGTCGCCTTCTTCATCTTTTACAGCCTTCTTTACTTTCCACTGCTCCCCCTCATATTTCCACTTGTCATTAAAATCCCCACCGGCACAAATAAGTCCCTCTTCGTCAATGGAGTACCGGCCGAACATGCATCCTACCGCATAGGAGATAAATGACTTTATTTCCCTTACCCTGTCGGCCTTCCTAACGGTTATATCCTTTTCCTCTACTTCGGGAGCAAGCTCATCCTGCAAACTGTATATTTCTATGAATATCCGATTTAGCTTCTCTTCATTGACTTTCAGCCGGTCAAACCGATTTTCCGCAAAGGCCGACCAATTATTAAACGCCTGTTGTATTGTAGTTTTATCTCCTTTATAAAGGAGTAAAGGGTGTTTTCTAAAGTCCCAGGATGTTTCGAATATATCCCAGTCATTACGTGACAAATTAATGTTTTCATTAACCAAAAAACTGATTTCGGACACTTTATCGGCATCCGGCAAAATAACCGGCAGTGAAGCAACATTTCCAACCTGAAAATTTAGAGTGGGATTAAGTACTCTCATTAGGACTGTCGCAATTTTAGAGCACAAAAGTCCAGTTATAAACAAATGATATTCCTCCGGAGGAAACACAGAAGAACCTCCCACGTCAAAAATAAACCCTTGGTCTGAATATCTGGCCCCAAAATATGATGAACTTACAAAGGACCAGGTAATTCCCTTCCTAAAATAATAACCGGGATTTCTTACAACCGATGGTTTATTATTTCGTATTTCTTCACCGTCATTCTCCCAATTAACAACATATTCATTGTTGCCATACCACTTTCTAAAGTCCCCGCCTTTGTTATAAGGAAACCATTTGTAGCCACTGTTTCTTGCAATTTCACTATTGGGAATACTAAACCCTATCTTTTTATAATCGACTTCATACCAAATTCTTAAAAATCTATCATTATCCGCCGTTGCCATCCCTTGCTTCGGTTCTGCAATTTCACTTAACGGTTTTCCCTTGCTAAAGCTATTAAGGACATTCTTACTCACCCAATAAGCAATCGGCATACCTAAAATAGTTTTAAAATTATCTGATGCAGCAATATAATACAGTTTACTATCATTATCTTTTGCAGAAAGCATTGAATTTTCTTTCTCTTTAGCATCTTTTATATCAACAAGCCTGATAAAAACAGATTTATATTTCTGCAATAAAAAATTCTTTAGAACAAAAGCAGTTGTCTGTACAACTTCCCCACCTATTTCTTCAAACGCTCGCGGTCCGAGATGAATCATATTGACAATAGTTTGGCTGGATATAACTTTTTCCCTTAGCTTTTCAAAGCTGGACAGAAACATCCAAGAATGCTGGTTAATCATCGCCATCATACCATTTCGCTTAACATACGGAACTTCCATAAAAGCTGAAAAAAGATCACTTTTGCTGTCGGGATATTTTTCCCTTAAAAACTCCACTAACTTGACATTCATACCCCTGCCGCCCATATAAGGCGGATTTGTACACACCACGTCATATTTTTGGCTCATTATTCTTGCTTGCTTTACCAATACAGGCACTTTCTCAAGGATTATACTCCTATACTGATATTCAAATAAATCTCCCGTATCGCCGTCTCTTATTTCCTCCAACCTTCTTACAATATCGTCAAAATCAATAGGCTTTACCTCAAGGATAGAGCCATACTCCTTGGCATCATGAAATATATCTATCAAATATTCGGCTTGTTGTTCTAGATCGCCATTGGATAAATCATTCAAATTTTCCCCTGACTCAAATCCTCTCTTTCCGTTTCTTGGCCCACTCTCTAAAGATGAACCTGAGGCATTAGAACATCTTTTTTTGAAATAATCAACTGCTTCCTTTGAAATACCGTTACTTTCCTGTATAGCACATATATTAACATTAAGCTTTTCTTTGAATATCCTTCTGTTCTTACTCCTCGCCTTCATCATAACTGCAAAACAGGCAAGCTGAGCGGCCCTGTCGTCTATATCCAGTCCGTACAGGTTGTTTTCAATAATAAGCTTTGGAATATCCTTTTCAGAATATCCTTCACTCTTGTAGATATCATAAAGAACGTCAAAGGCATACACCAAGATATGTCCGCTGCCCATGGCAGGGTCCAGCACCTTTATATCCTCCGGCCTTAATTCCCTGCTTTTAGCTCGCATTTCCTCCAACTGTTTTAAAACTTCAGGTTCCTGTTCTGCTTCCTCAATGTAATACTTCCACTTGGCTTTCAGCTCTTCATTAGGATGCCCTTCCAGCCACAGCCTTCCCAATGAATTTTCCACCATGTATTTGACAATCCAGTCAGGAGTAAACAGCTGGGTAGCCGCAGGAATATTCTCTTTGGCTATCTTTATATTCTTCTTTAACCCTTCAAAAACTTCATCTTTCTTTTCCGATATATAATATTGGTACATCCACCCTATAATTTCCACTTGGTCTTTAAAGTCTTCCTCCGATATGTCCTCCACCAGTCTTCTTATTACAGACCCTTCACCAAGAAGATTTGAAGGCAGAAGAATTTCTGTATAATCCTCAATCTTCTCAAACAATCCCGGAAGGATTTCTTTCAGAGCATTACACTGCCTTACAAGAAGGTACCTGTACAAAGCTTCGGTATCATTGGCATCCTGCAGTTTATACACCAGTTCTCTGTCCAAATCAAGGTCTATATTTGGTGCTTCTCTGATAATATCCGGCTCCTTCCTGCCGTGCTCTATAGAAGACAATACCCTCACACCTGTAGGAAGGTAATCGTTAACTTCCATGAAACGCAGGGCAATAAACCTGTTAAACCAGGTGTATGCAGCTTCCTCTATCACATTATCAAATCCATTTTCATTTATCCTGGCCACAAGGCTCTTTCTTTGCTCCATCTCCTCCATGTTCAAACTTCTGCTGCCTATTATCATTGTGTCTGAAGAAAAAACTTCAGGCTCTTTTATTTCCTTCTCAGTTATTCCTATTTCATAAGCTTTTTGCTTTATATCTTCAATGAATTTTTTTCTAGCCCATACTGCAAATTTCTTAATTGCTGCTTTATCCATGCTGCCGCCTCCTTAATTTTCATGATTAAGCAAATTGCTGTCTGATTGCCGGTCTCCATATCACCGCCGGCTATTTTTTCTTTAAAAAGTCGCTAATAGTCCTCTGGCTTTATTCTTTAAGTTTTTGGATTATGAGGGCTCACGCATCGATATTTTAATTATATCATCGAGTAAAATATTGTACAGGCTTTAGCATAAAGCTGTAATGTTTAGAATGGCAGAACAAAAAAAATGCCGTACAACTCCTCATATCTTTATTATTGACATGCCATATGGCAATAATATAAAATAAATTGTTCCCTAATAATTTATAAATTAATAATTAACGGTAAGAGGTTATGCTGTTATGCAAAATAAAATCAGTTATGAAGTAGAAAGAAGAAGAACGTTTGCAATTATATCCCACCCTGACGCCGGTAAAACTACTTTGACAGAAAAGCTTCTTCTGTATGGAGGCGCTATAAGACTGGCCGGTTCAGTAAAGGCGAGAAAAGCAAACAAATTTGCAACATCCGACTGGATGGAAATTGAAAAACAGAGGGGTATCTCGGTTACCTCAAGCGTTTTGCAATTTGAGTACAACAACTATTGTATTAATATATTGGACACTCCTGGCCACCAGGACTTTAGTGAAGATACCTATCGAACTCTTATGGCTGCCGACAGTGCAGTCATGTTGATTGACGGCGCCAAAGGAGTTGAGGAGCAAACCATTAAGCTCTTTCATGTTTGTAAGATGAGAGGTATTCCCATATTTACTTTTGTAAACAAAATGGACAGGGCAAGCAAAGACCCCTTTGAACTCATGGAAGAGCTGGAAAACGTCCTTGGAATCCGCGCATATCCCATGAACTGGCCGATAGGAACCGATGGAGATTTCAAAGGAGTATATAATAGAAAGCTTTCCCAGATAGAGTTGTTCGAAGGGGGCAATCACGGTCAGACTGTCGTTTCATCAACCAAAGGCAGCGTTGATGACAAGATATTTGCCGAGCTTCTTGGAGAGCATTATCATAATAAGCTCTGTGAAGATATCGAGCTTCTTGATATGGCCGGTGATGCTTTTGACAAGAAAAAAATATTGCAGGGTGAACTTACTCCGATGTTCTTCGGAAGTGCCATGACCAACTTTGGAGTACAGCCCTTTCTTGAAGAGTTTTTGGAGCTGGCCCCGAAACCTGGCATAAAGAACTCTTCTGAAGGAGAAGTGGACCCCGAATCGGACAAGTTTACCGGATTCGTGTTTAAAATTCAGGCAAATATGAACCCTGCCCACAGGGACAGAATAGCTTTTATCAGAATCTGTTCCGGGTGCTTTAACCGCGGTATGTCAGTCTATCATGTTCAGCAAGGAAAAGAAGTGCGTCTCTCCCAGCCACAGCAGTTTATGGCACAGGAACGCACCATTGTTGAAGAAGCCTATGCTGGAGATATAATAGGTGTGTTCGACCCCGGAATATTCCACATCGGAGACACCTTAAGCGAAGGCAACAGCAATCTAAGGTTTGAAGGAATTCCGATATTCCCGGCCGAACATTTTGCCAAAGTTACTCCTGTGGACACTATGAAACGAAAGCAGTTTATAAAAGGTATCAATCAGCTCGCTGAAGAAGGTACAATACAGGTATTCAAGCAAATTGATATTGGGGTTGAGTCCCTTATTGTCGGAGTCGTAGGAGTTTTGCAGCTTGAGGTTTTGGAGTACAGACTTAAGAATGAGTATGGCGTGGATTTAAGAATTCAGCGAATTCCCCAAAGACATGCCCGCTGGATTGCGTCGAATGACACAGATCCTCGAAATCTGACGTTAACAAGCACCACTATGATTGTACATGATGAAGATGAAAGATATGTTCTTCTGTTTGAAAATGAATGGTCCATACGCTGGGCTGAGGAAAAAAATCCTTCGTTAAAACTGCATGACATTGCAAAAAGGGATTTATAATATTCAAACTTGAAACTATTAAAATGAGGGTGGGCACATATGCCAACCCTCATTTCTTTCATCTGTCATATTTATTTGTTCAATATTCGAACCGCGTTTCTCCTTATTGCTTGTTTACTATTGTTTCTTTTTGATCTTTGTTCCTTACGTAGTAATGGTCTATAGAGCTTTCCAATATGTGTCCGTAAGCCCAGTAACCTTCCTCAACATCGGTAAACGGTACCTTTGCTCCTTCAAGCGGCCCTCTGAACAGCATTTTGTTTATTATTGTAACAGCTTCACTTCGGGTTATGTAGTTATCGGGCTTGAATAATCTCACACCGTTTTCCAGATAACCTTCTATCAATCTTACCCTGTATATTTCTTCTATGTAGTTCTGAGCCCAATGATTTTCGATGTCTGCGAAATTCGACTCTTCATGTTCAACATTTTTCAGCTTCAAATATTTAGCCAAAACCGTAGCAAATTCTGCCCTCGTTATAAAATTGTCCGGACGGAATGTACCGTCTTCATATCCTGTAAACAGACCTTTTTCTGTCACGGCAATTATATTGTTGTACGCCCAATGGTTCTTCGAAACATCCGGATATGTTCTGCTGCCTGAAATCTCTTGCTTCAATCCCAATATATTTGCCATAATTGTTGCCACTTCTGCTCTTGTTATATTGTTCAAAGGCCTGAATGTATTGTCTTCATAGCCTGCAATATATTTTCCGTGGAAGTTTTCGCCAAATCTATTCGAGTAAAGAAGGAATATGGTTTTTGATTCATCGTCATCTTTGTTAATCAATGTTCCGTCTGCCGTAACGTAAGCTGTGGCCGAAGAACTTATTTCCGGCACATCAAGTAGATTTACCTTGACCTTGTATTGAATTTTGCCTGAAGAATTCGCTTTAAGAGATTCAATTTTCCATTCAATGCTATTCTCTTTTTGAGTACCTCCAGCCACATCCACAGCAGTGGTGTCTTCGGGTATTTCCGCCTTTACGACAACATTATTTGCCTGAATATTGGTTTTGTTTTTGTAGGTGACGGTAAAGGTAATTACTTCACCCTCTTCGTATTGCGATTTGTCGGCGTGTATGAATACGGACAAATCCATGGGATAGACAGCAGGGATGTTTGGATTAGGCTCTGTAATTTCATTGTTATTTTTACCGCCGTTATTACCACCACCGTTATTGCCTCCGCCGTTATTGCCTCCACCGTTATTACCGCCGCCGTTATTACCGCCGCCGTTATTACCACCGCCGTTATTGCCTCCGCTGTTATCTTTCTTCTCTTTTATTACAACCTTTTTACTTGTCTCAGGCGAAATGTTTCCGGCATTATCAATTGTTCTTGCACAGATTTCCGTCTCTCCCAATGCAGTTATTGTTATTACAGTTCCATCCTCATATTTTTCCCAATCTTTTGTAGTCGCACCTTTTAAGCAGTACTCGGTTCTGTTAACTCCGGACTCATTGTCAACTCCCGGCACAATTGTTGCCGTAATCGATTGTCCTTGAGTCTCCTGCGCACTTGTATTAATTGTCGGCGCTGTCGGAGGATATGTATCAATATTAGTCACAACTTTTACAGCCTCTTTGCTTAAATTCCCCGCCAAATCCATACATACGGCATAGACTGCCTCATTAACCGACAAATAAAACTTGTCTTCATAGCCCGACCATTTGTCATCCTTGCCGACTTTATACAGTCTTGTAACAGCATCATTGGGATAGATTATTTCAATCAATACACTTTCTTTTGTCGGTATATTGTTGTCAGGTTTCTGCAAAATAATCGGTGTCTCCGGAGGAGTCTTGTCAATATTGCTAATCACCAATTCTGCAACTTCCGAAACATTTCCTGCCTCGTCAGTTGCCCTTGCTTCTATTTTGCCGTTATCATCCATTACTACTTGGTCATTTTTCGAAATATCGGTTATTGACTGCCAAGATCCGTCATTTATCTTTATCTCTTTTTTCACAGCATCTTGAGGATAATACACCGATACTACAACACTTTCGTTTGTTATCTCTGTTTTGTCCGGAACAAGCACCGGCTTTTCAGGCGGCACAGTGTCAACTGTAAACTCTATCTTGTCCGGATTTGACCTTACACCCATTTTATCCACTGCCCAGAAATAAAAGCTGTGCTTGCCGTCTTTAAGGTTAAAGGGTGTCAAATCTATAGTTCCGCTTATACTCTGGTTGGTTCCGTCGGCTATAATGGAATCTTTAAAGAGATTTCCGTCCATGCTGTCATTATAACTGTCAAAGCTAAAGTACAATTTCAGCTCGTCACCTACGTTTTCATCTTTAACATAACCTTTAACATCAATTTTATAATTGGTAATCATACCGCGTTTCGGCTCCGAAAGATATACTTCGGGACGAACGTTTTCAGTATATTTAATCTCAACCTTATATTTATAATATTTACACTTTTCTTTAGTTACACTACCTTCATATTTTACCCAGGACCATTCTTTTTCTGTATCATAACCAGAATCTACTTTTTTAAGGATTCCTTTATAACCGTCAACATCATAATTGTGTATTTCCGGGAAATCGTTTGAAGCAGGGTCCTTTATAGTTATCGTAACCTCCTTTGTGTGAGATTTCTCTTCATACACACCTTCCGAAACACTAACGGTTACTTTGTCTCCCTCTCTTTTATAAGACACTTTTCCCGTATCAACAGTAACATCTGAAATCTCAAAAAGATTCGGTATTTCAACTGTTTTTGAAGCCTTTTCGTTCATGCTTTCTTCAAAGTTTATAACAAAGGTTTTTTCTTCAGGTTTTGCCGATACAAAAGCTGCATTTTGACAAAGGACAGTAAAAAGTAAACATAATGCAACTAAAAACAACAAGGCTCTTTTACCCCAAATTTTCCTCATTTTTGCCACCACTCCTTGTACAATTAATATTGTTATTTCATCAGTGACTTTTGCCACTGTTCGACCCTGTTAACATAATGTCATATTTGTTGCTTTTCTAAACATCAAGCACTTCTATGTGCCATCCCCTAGG
>Ga0116167_1004017_pt1 | contig 11089 bp, 11 predicted proteins | sample AD_JPNMR3_MetaG_FD_89794 | JGI IMG/M metagenome (GOLD analysis project Ga0116167, IMG submission 89794) | Active sludge microbial communities of municipal wastewater-treating anaerobic digesters from Japan - AD_JPNMR3_MetaG | ecosystem: Engineered > Bioreactor > Anaerobic > Digestate | place... | reverse complement strand
ACGAAGCAGAAGAACAATTAAAAAGATATAGAATCAAACGAAATGTAAAAGGACAAATACATAAATTTGGATTAATCTTTGTCGGTCCTGAATGTAAAAAGATAATTAAAATTTGAAATAAATAAAGAACCATTATTTTGTAAAAAAGAATTATAAACTAATTTCACAAATTAAAATATATAAAAAGTTTAAATAAATACACTAAATATTATAATTCACAGTATAAAAAAATCTTGAAATTATAGAAAATAAAAATTATAATATATAAAAAAATAAAATAAAGGAGTAAAAAATGAAAATAACATTTGTAAATATTTCAGTTAAAAAAGAATACTTAAAAAAATTCATTGAAGCGACAAAAGAAAATCAAAGAAATTCAATATTAGAAAAAGGAAATATTAGATTTGATTTTCTGCAATCAAAAAAAGATGAAACAAAATTTATATTAGTTGAAATATATGAAAATGAAGAAGCAGCACAAGAACATAAAAAGACAGCACATTATTTAAAATGGCGTGAAACAGTGGAAAAAATGATGGCATGTCCTCGCGAAGGAATAGATTATATTCCGATTGCTCCAACTGAAATAAATAATTTTAAATATCCAGAAAAATAGTATGAATAATAATTTTATATTTTCGAGAACACCACATATTATTTTCGGACAAAAAAAAATTAATGAATTAACAAATCAAATAAAAAAATTTGGTAAAAATATTTTATTTTTTACAGGTGCTACATCATTAAAAAAATCAGGTATTCTTGATAAACTATTAAATATATTTAATGATGAAGAAATTAATTATACACATATAACAATAAATAAAGAACCTTCGCCAGATTTAATAGATGAAATTGTAAAAGAAAACAAAAATAAAAAAATAAATGTAATCGTTAGTATAGGTGGTGGAAGTGTAATTGATGCAGGGAAAGCAGTTTCAGCAATGTTATTACAAAATGATAGTGTTTATAATTACCTTGAACAAATAGGCAATAAAAATCATAATGGCAAGAAAATTCCATTTATTGCAATTCCAACAACAGCAGGCACAGGAAGTGAAGCAACAAAAAATTCTGTATTAAGTAAAGTAGGTGAATATGGTTTTAAAAAATCAATAAGACACGATAATTTTATTCCTGATATAGCAATAATTGATGGAGAATTATTTATCAACTGTCCAAGTGAAATTGCAGCAGTATGTGGAATGGATGCATTTTCACAATTATTAGAATCATATATTTCAACAAAAAGTTTTTTCTTTACTGCTGTACTCTGTTTGCCTGCAATGAAAAATATTATTTTGAATATAGAAAAAATTTGTTCTTCTTCTGCTTCTATTGAAGAATGGGAAAAAATGGCATTAGCAGCATTAACATCAGGTATTACATTAGCAAATGCAGGTCTTTGTGTTATACATGGTTTTGCAGCAAGTATTGGCGGATTATATGAAATACCGCACGGCGTAATTTGTGGTTCTTTATTACCACCATCAGTTGAATTAATAATAAAAAAAATAATTAAAACTGATAAAAATAATTTTGCAATAAAGAAATTTATTGATATAGCCAAATTATTTAATTCACAAGAAAATAAAAGTAATGAATATTATTTAGATTCACTAATAAATAATTTGTATCAATTAACAAACAAATTAAAAATACCAGCATTAACAAAATATAATTTGAAAGCAAATGATTTTAAAAAAATAGCAGAAATAACTGAAATAAAAAATAATCCAATAAAACTTTCACAGGAAGAATTATATGAGATATTATTATTAAATTCAGAAAAAATAAATAATAATTGACAATTAATTTTTATAAATTAAAATTAAGAAAATTTTAAAAAAGGAGCAAAAAAATGAGAAGTGATTTAATGAAAAATGGTTTAGAAAAAGCGCCACATCGTTCACTATTTAAAGCAATGGGCTATACAGATGAAGAAATAAAAAGGCCAATAATAGGCGTAGTAAATTCAGCAAATGAAATAATTCCCGGACATATACATTTAGATAAAATAACAGAAGCAGTAAAAGCAGGAATAAGAATGGCAGGAGGCACACCAATTGAATTTAGAACAATTGGAGTATGCGATGGTATAGCAATGAATCATACAGGAATGAAATATTCTTTAGCAAGTAGAGAATTAATAGCAGATTCAATAGAAGTAATGGCAATAGCACAACCATTTGATGGATTAGTATTTATTCCAAATTGTGATAAAATAATACCTGGTATGTTAATGGCTGCATTAAGATTAAATATTCCATCAATATTTGTTTCAGGCGGTCCAATGATGGCAGGCAGATATAATTTTCAAGATATAGATTTAATCACAGTTTTTGAAGCAGTGGGCAAAGTAAAAGTAAAAGCAATGAAAATGGAAGAATTAAAAGAAATAGAAAATAAAGCCTGTCCAGGTTGTGGTTCATGTGCAGGTATGTTTACAGCAAATTCGATGAATTGTTTAACAGAAGCAATAGGATTAGGATTACCAGGCAACGGCACAATACCAGCAATTAACGCAGAACGAATAAGATTAGCAAAATATGCAGGAATGAAAATAATTGAATTATTAAAGAAAAATATAAAACCAAGAGATATAGCTACAATCGAAGCATTTGAAAACGCGATTGCTGTTGATATGGCAGTAGGTTGTTCAACAAATACAGTTTTACATTTACCTGCAATAGCAAATGAAGCAAAAATAAAATTAAATCTCGATTTATTTGATAAGTTAAGTAGAAAAGTGCCAAATATATGTAAATTATCACCAGCTGGTAAACATCATATTCAGGATTTATACGAAGCAGGTGGAATAATGGCAGTGATGAAAGAATTAACAAAACTAAAAATTATAAATACAAATGTATTGACAGTAACAGGCAAAAAGATAAATGAATCAATAAAAATAGCAAAGGTATTAAATAGAGAAGTAATAAAAAGCGTAGATGAGCCATATATGAAGGAAGGTGGAATAGCGATATTAAAAGGGAATTTAGCAGAAGATGGAGCAGTAGTAAAACAATCAGCAGTGGCACCAGAAATGTTAGTAAACAAAGGTAGAGCAAAAGTTTTTAATAGCGAAGAGGAAGCAACAGAAGCAATATTAAATGGGAAAATTAAAAAAGGAGACATTGTAGTAATTCGATATGAAGGTCCAAAAGGTGGACCAGGAATGCGTGAAATGTTAACACCAACATCAGTAATAGCAGGAATGGGACTTGATAAAGATGTAGCACTATTAACAGATGGAAGATTTTCAGGAGGAACACGTGGTGCAGCAATAGGTCATATTTCACCAGAAGCAGCAGAAGGCGGGCTTATAGCGTTGGTAAAAGATGGTGATGAAATATTAATAGATATACCTCAACGCAAATTAGAGTTACTGGTTTCAAAAGAAGAAATATCGAAAAGAAAAATGAATTGGAAAGCACCAGAACCAAAAATAAAAAGTGGTTATGCATATAGATATTCAAAAATGGTTACCTCAGCAGCAAGTGGAGCAATATTTAAAATAGAATAAAAATGGAAAACAAAGCAATCACAATAATAGGTGGAGTAAATACTGATATAATAATAAAAAGTGAGAAAATACCTCAACCTGGTGATACAATGATTGGCGGGGATTATATTATAACAGGTGGTGGTAAAGGTGCTAATAAAGCAATAGCAATTTCAAAATTAGGAGGACAGGTAAATTTTATTGCAAGAATAGGAAATGACCCATTTGGGAAAAAAAGAATAGAAGAATTAAAACGATATAACATATCAACAGATTATATAATAATAGATGAAGAAAATTTTTCTGGATTAGGAATAATAAATGTCGATAAAAATGGGAAAAATATGATAACAGTTTCACCAGGTTCAAATGATAAATTAAATCCATCAGATATAGAAAAATATCGAAATGTAATAGCAAATTCAAAAATACTAATAATCCAACTTGAAGTAAGATTAGATGCAATAGAAACAGCATTAAGAATAGCAAAACAGAATAATGTAATGGTGATATTAGACCCAACGCCATATCAAAGATTTGATGAAAAATTATTAAGTATGGTAGATATAATAATACCAAATCAAATAGAAGCATATAAAATTACAGGCAAACCAGCACATCATATAGAAACAGCAACAAAAGCAGGAATGATATTATTAGAAAAAGGTGTAAAATATGCAATAATAACAATGGGTTCGCTTGGTGCATTATTAGTTTCAGACCAAGAGATAAAACTAATAAGAGCATATAAAGTAGAAGTAGTCGATTCAACAGGTGCAAGTAGTGCTTTCGCTGGTGCTTTAGCTTTTTGTTTAGCAAATAATTACAATATAATACCTGCAATAGAATTTGCAAATGCAGCAGCAGCACTTACAGTAACAAAATTAGGCGCACAAACATCACTGCCAACATTTGAAGAAGTAATAAATTTTCAAAAATCAATGCCGATTGATTTTGAAGAACGAAAATTAGTAACATCAACAAAAGAAGTAAAAGAATTAATGGAATTATCACAACAAATAAGAATAGATATATTAAAAATGCTTGCAGAAGCTGGTTCTGGACATCCCGGTGGTTCATTATCTATCGTAGAAATACTTGTAGTATTATACAAAAAAATAATGGTATATAATGCTAAAAATCCAGAGTGGCAAAATCGTGATAGATTAATTTTATCAAAAGGACATGGTGCACCTGCTCTTTATGCTATTCATGCAGAATGTGGTTTTTTCAACAAAAAAGAATTAATGACATTAAGAAAATATAATTCTATTTTACAAGGACATCCTGATATGAATAAAACACCAGGTATCGATATGTCAACAGGTTCACTTGGTCAGGGTTTATCAGTAGCAAATGGAATTGCAATAGCAGGCAAATTGACCAATAAGAGTTATAGAGTATATTGTATTTTAGGCGATGGCGAAATTGAGGAAGGTCAAATCTGGGAAGCAGCAATGACATCAATGCATTATCAATTAGACAATATCTGTGCAATACTTGATTATAATGGTTTGCAAATTGGTGGTTCTTTAACACAAGTTAAAGCACCAATAGAACCATTAGTTGATAAATGGATTTCATTTGGTTGGTATGTTATTTCTGTTGATGGTCATGATATTGCAGAACTAATAAATGCATTTGAAGAAGCAAAACAAATAAAAGGAAAACCAACAATAATAATTGCACATACAATCAAAGGCAAAGGTATTTCGTTTATGGAGAGAATAGTTGATTATCACGGTGCTATTTTAACAAGTGAAGATTGTAAAATAGCATTGGAAGAATTAGAAGAATTAAAAGCAAAAACAAATAATGTTGCTAAATAAATTTTTTTAAGGTGCAAAAAATGGATAATTATTATTTAAAAAATTTTAAAGTAGTTTTTGAAAATTATATTTCTAATGTTGATTTATTTATTGAAAATGGAAAAATATCTTTTAATCCTGCATTAAATTTATCAACATATAAACAAATCAATGGAAATAATCAATTATTTATTTTACCTGCTGGTATTGATGTTCATACTCATTTTTCTTTAAATTTAGGTGAAGGTAGAGTAAGTTGCGAAGATTTTAATACTGGCGCACAATCAGCATTAAAAGGCGGAGTAACAACGGTTTTTGATTTTGCATATCAAGAATATGAAGATGAAACATTATTTGAAGCATATAAAAGACGCAAAGAGGAAATAAATAATTCACAATTAAATATTTATTTACATTCTGGAATAATAAATCTTGATGATGATATAGAAGAACAAATTTATGAAATGGCTGATGCAGGTGTATTTACTTTTAAGATACATATGAATTCACCAAAAGTAAATGATTTATTTTTGTATCGAACTTTTAAAGCAATAAAAAATATAAATGGAATTGCATTATTGCATTGTGAAGCAGGCGAAATAATAGAATATTTAAAGGCACAATTTCATAATCAAAGTAAAAGAAGTGTTATTTATCATCCATTATCAAGACCAGATTATTTAGAATCATATGCAATATTAAAAGCAATTGAAATAGCATCATTTTTTGATACAAATATTTACATAGTGCATTTAACGACAGAAAAAGGATTAAATATAATTAGAAGAAATAAAAATAATTTATCATTTTTAGAATGTGAAACCTGCCCACAATATTTATTATTAACAGAAGAAAAATATAAAGAAAAAAATGGTTATTATTATACTTGTTGTCCACCATTTAGAAAACAACAAGATATAGAAGCATTATGGAAGGGATTAAGAGATGAGACAATAAAAATAGTTTCAACAGACCACTGCCCATTTACTGCTGAACAAAAAGAAAAATTTTCTGATTCTTTTATTAATTATGTTTATGGACTTGCTGGCATAGAAACAGCATATCCAATAATATTATCAGAAGGCATAAAACGCGGCTGTTCAATAAATCAAATTATTAAATGGTATTCAACTAACCCAGCAAAATTATTCAAATTATATCCACAAAAAGGTATAATAAACGAAGGAAGCGATGCAGACTTAATTATTTATGACCCTGAAATTGAATGGAATATTGATTTTAATCAATTAAATACAAATCTAAATTATAATCAATTTCAAGGTTTAAAAATAAAAGGAAAAATAACAAAAACTTTTTCAAATGGTAAAATGTTTGAATTCTAATTCTTTTACAATTATCGAACTTATTTTTGTTATCATTATAATTTTTTTATTAGGAACAATTATTTATCCAGTATTTTATGATTATTTTGTTTACAATGAATTAAAAAATGTTTTTTCTGTATTAACAAATTATATTTCTTCTGCTCGCAATAATCAAATAATATATAAAAATTCAATATGGTATGTTGCAATTTTCCCTGATGAAATTCAATTAATTGAAAATAGTAAAATAATAGATAAGTATAAATTAAATAATAAATATCAGATAAATAATTCAGATACTGAAATTGCTTTTAATTATGATGGTTCTACCAAAAAATCAAATGGCTATAAAATATGGTTCTCAAAAGCAAAAACAAATTTTAAATTATCAGTAAATAATTTAACAGGATTTATTAAAATTGAAACAAATTGAAAAAATATTAAATTCAAAAAAATTTTTTTATTTTTCAATAATTTTTTTAACATTAATTTTTTTTATTTATTTCACACTATTTAAAATACTTAATTATTTTAATTTTCGCATTTACTAGGATAATATAGACTATATTAAAATATACAATGTAATTATAAATCCTGCAAAAGCATTAAATAAATATGGAGTAAATACGCTTTTTATTTCTGCGTATGGAAGTAATAAAATTTTTTTTGACCATTTATACTTCACATCTTTAATTGTTTTACCTTTTTATTATCTTATACCAACTAATTTTACTCTTTCAATTTTTCATATTGTAATAATTTTAAGTGGTGCCATTACTTTTTCAATAATTACCAAAAAATTATTTAATTCTTTTTTTGCAATTATTATTTTTATAATATTTTTTTTTCTTCCAACTGTTCAGGGCAGTATTATTGTAACTTTTCATTCATCAACTTTTCTTTTATTTTTTTTACCATTACTTTTTTATGCTTATATTTTTCAAAAACCAAAATTATATTTAATTTCTTCACTATTAATAATATTAACACGCGAAGACTTTCCAATTATAATTATCCTTTTTAATCTACTTACAATATTTGATAAACAATTTATAAAATATAAAATATTTTTAATCATATTCTCATTAATTTATTTTATTATTGGATTTTTTTTATTATTACCATACTTTTCAGAAAATCCACATCAGCATTTGCTTTTATATCAATATTATGATTATTTAGGGGCAAATTATTTTGATATTATCACAAATATACCATTTAAAATTCCTGAAATAATAAATATATTATTTCGAAAACAGATTGCTTTTGTTTTCATTATTATTTTCACACCTTTTTTATTTTTATCATTTCTAAATATTAAATTCTTAATACCAATTATTCCATTAATGTTTATGAATTTATTAAGTTTATTTCCCGGTATGCAAGACCCAAAATTATATTACTGGTCCCCTGTAATTCCTTTTGCTATTTTTTCTTATTTAATGGCTTTAAAAAAATTAAATAATAAAAATCAAAAAATCATTTTCTTAATTTCATTAATCGTTTCTTTAATAATAAGTTTTAGATGGGGTTATTTACCATTCAGTAAATATTCAAAATATTATCTTACTTTTAATAAAGAGCAATATCAAGCATTTAAAGAAATAAATCAAAAAGAATTACAAAATGAACCAATAATAACTTCCGAATTTTTAGCATTGCATTTTATAAATAATCCAAATCTATATGTTTATGATAAAAATATCCCACCTGAAAATTTTTTAGTAAATGTTAAATGGCTTCTGGCTTTTAATAATCACAAAAACATAATAGAAATGGCATTAAATTATTTTAATTTTAAAATTGAGAAAAAAAATAATTATTTTACTTTACTAAAAAAATATTAACTTATTTTTTTTGACAAATAGTTAATGAAGGAAATAATTGAAAAGTGAAAAACTGAAAATTATTTTTAAAAAATTTACTATTTAAAAATTTTCTAATTGGAACTTTATTATATTTTTTCATCCAATCTATATTATCTCTTTCAACTGAACCACCTTCAAATAAAATCAAACAATTATTTTTTAGTTTTACTTCGCATAATAAAAAAATTTTATTTAATAATTCACCATTATTAGATAAATCAATATGTAAAAAATCAATAGAATCATCTGGTAATAAAGGTATTTTTTCAAAAACATCACCTTGAATTATTTTAATATATTTTTCTACTTTTAATTGCTTAATATTTTTTTTAAATTTTTGAAGAGTACAATGTCTGAATGGATAATCTTCAAATAAATCAATAATAATTAATTTACCTTTTTTATTTTTTTTTAATCCTTTCACAATATAATAAGAACTATAACCTTCAAGACAGCCTAATTCAACACATAAATTTGGTTTATATATTCTTATAAGGCTTTCAAATAAGAAACCATAATTATTAATTTTATAAGAAGAATTTAACATATTATTTATTTTGATTTTGCTGCTTTATGTAATTCTTCAACAATCTCCTTTCTTTCCATTTCACCAATCCATTGACCAACAGGAATACAAAGCATTCTATCACAAAATTCAGTTGTTCCTTTTAAATCAGAATTATTATAATTTTGAAAAACTTTATAAACATCATTGCGTTGATGAACAATAGAAGTTTCAATTCCTTTTTCTCGCATATAACGAATAATCTTTAATCTGTGTTCTGGATTTTTAGTTAATATAGTATAAAGCCAATATGATGATTCACCATATTTATGTTCTGGTTTTAAAATCTTTAATCCTTTAATACCAGGTATCATCTCATCATAATATTTTGCATTTTCTTTTCTTTTAGCAAGAATATCTTTTAAATATTTAAATTGAGTGATACCAATAGTAGCTGCTATATCATTCATATGAAATTTATAGCCTGGTTCAATTATATCCCAAACAACATGTCCTAATTCAGAAGTAACTCTTCTTTCTCTATCAATACCAAACCATTTTAATGAGCGAGTTCTTAAATAATCATTTTTATTTTTACAGGTAATAGCACCACCATCTCCAGTTGTTATATGCTTTATTGCTTGAAAAGAAAAAGCAGCAAAATCAGAATGATTCCCAATATATTTGCCTTTATATTTAGAACCAAGAGCATGAGCAGCATCTTCTATTACTTTTAAATTATGTTCTTTTGCTAATTTATTTATTGATTCTAAATCACAAGGAGCTCCGCCCCAATGCACACACATTATTGCTTTTGTCCTGATTGTGATTTTTTTTCTTATTGATTCAACATCAATATTTCCACTATCAGGATGCACATCTGCCCATACAGGAATAGCACCAAACAATAAAATAGGTTCATTTGTTGCCATACAGGTCATTGGTGTAGTTATTATCTCATCACCAGATCTAATTCCAATTATTCTTAATGCCATTATTAAAGCAGAAGTCCCAGAATTTAATGCTGTAAAATATTTTTGCTTAATAAAACTACTTATTTATTTCTCAAATTTTAATACCTGTGGTCCTTCACCTATCCATCCTGATTTTAATACTGGTTCTAATTCTTTTATTACTTCATCTGGCATAAAAACTTTATGTAATCGAATTTTCAAACTCATCTTTTTACTCCTTTATTTTATTTACTAATATTTCTGCTTCTTCTATACATTCATCCATATCTTTATATTTATAAGAACCTATACGGCCTGATAAAAATATCTGATTATTTCCAATATTATTTATATATGACAAAACTTTCTTTAAATTATCCTTGTATTCTTTTCTAAAAATTGGATAAACATTTTTTATTCGTATTATATTAAAATCAATGATTTCATTTTCATTTATAAATCTATCTATAATTAAATCTGCTTTACATTTCTCAAATATTTCATTATCACTCATATTCCATATATTATCATTAAAATTACAAGTAATTTCAAGTGCTAAAATATTTTCATTAGATGAACAAGCAAAAGGCGAAAAATCTTTTATATTACTGATTCTTTTATAAATTCGATTTATTGTATATAAATAAGACCAGTCAAAAGTTCGATTATTTTTAATTATTATATTAACTACAATTAAAGATAAATACCCTAACTTATTTAATGCTTCTATAATTTCTTCTGATTTTATATTTTGAAAATATTCTATTAAATCAAAAATAGGAATTGTTGAAACTAAATAATCACATTGAATATTTTTTAATTCATTATTATTTTTATATTCAATTTCCCATTTGTCATTTGCTTTTGTTATTCTTGTTATATCACAATTTAATAATATTTTGCCACCATTTTGAAGCACCTTTTCATAAATCTTTTTTGGTAATTCACCAATTCCTCGTTTTGGATAATACAATGGTAATACTGTTTCTCGTTCACATATTGACAATGATTTTTTAGAAAATTTTTTAAAAAATAACATTTTTAAAGTTTTAAGAAAAGACATTTTAGTTACAAGTGGAATGCAATCAATAGATAATTCATTACAGGGAATTAACCAGAATTGTT
>Ga0116167_1004003_pt1 | contig 11142 bp, 10 predicted proteins | sample AD_JPNMR3_MetaG_FD_89794 | JGI IMG/M metagenome (GOLD analysis project Ga0116167, IMG submission 89794) | Active sludge microbial communities of municipal wastewater-treating anaerobic digesters from Japan - AD_JPNMR3_MetaG | ecosystem: Engineered > Bioreactor > Anaerobic > Digestate | place... | reverse complement strand
CCGAGCGCGTCATCGCCATGGTCAGCGCCACCGTCTCGTCGCGGGACATGCCCCGCAGCAAGACCGCCATCGCCAGCGCCGCGACCTGGCCTTCGCTCCAGCCGTGGTCGGTGAGGCCGGCGACGAAGGCCTGGATCTGCACGTCGCTCAGCGCACCGCCGTCGCGCTTGATGCGGATGATCTCCTGCGCGAGCATGGGCTTCAGCCGCCGTGCGACGGTGCCGGCGCGGCGCCTGGGCCGGCGCCGAGAATCGCTTCGATGTCGTCCAGCAGGCTGCTCGCGCCGATGCGAAAGCGCTGCGGCCGCAACGCTTCGGGCCCCAGCGTTCGGTGCACCAGTTCGAGGTACGGCCGCAGCTCGGCGACGCGGCGCAGCCCGCCCGAAATCTTCAGGCCGGTGCGCTCGCGCGCGGGCCCATGCGCCGCGATCGCGCGCAGCATCGAGCGCGCCGCCTGCAGCGTGGCGCCCACCGGCACCTTGCCGGTGCTGGTCTTGACGAAGTCGGCGCCCGCGTCGATGGCGAGCGCTGCAGCGCGCTCGATCAGCGCCGCGGCGCGCAGCTCGCCGGTTTCGAGAATGATCTTCAGCACCCCGGTGCTGCAGGCGGCGCGCGCCGCCTGCAGCAGCGTGCGCACCGCGGCGTCGTCGCCGCCGAGCAGCGTGCGCCAGGGCAGCACCAGGTCCACCTCCTGCGCGCCGGCGGCGACGATGGCCTGCACCTCGCGCCGCGCCGCGGCCGCGTCGCAGCCGCCGGCAGGGAAATTGGCCACCGCCGCCACGGCGATCGAGGGCGGCAACCGGCGGCGGGCGCAGGCGGCAAACCGCGGCCACACACACACCGCGGCCACGTTGCCGAAGGGCGTGCACGCGCGTGCGCACAGCCGCTCGATGTCCGCCTCGGTGTCGGCGTCGCCCAGGCTGGTCAGGTCGAGGCAGCGCAGGCACAGCGCCGCCGCCGTGCGATCGTCCAGCGGCAGTGGCTGCATGCCCGCGCTCATCACGGCCCTGCCGAGCGCCGGGCCCTACGCGCCGCGCGCCACGGCGCTGACCACATCGGCCAGCAGCGCACAGGCGGCGTCGCCCGCGGCCTGCGCCTGCTGCAGCGTATGGGCATGGCTGAGCCTGTGGCTGGACAGGCCCGCCGCCAGGTTGGTGATCAGCGACAGCGCCAGCACGCGCAGGCCCAGCCGGCGCGCGGTGATGGTCTCGGGCACGGTGCTCATGCCCACCGCGTCGGCGCCGAGCGCGCGCAGCATGCGCACTTCGGCCGGCGTCTCGAACTGCGGGCCCAGCATCCAGGCATAGACCCCTTCGTGCAGCGGGGTCGCGCCGCGCCGCGCCGCGGCCTGCGCCAAGGCACGCAGCTCGGGGTCGTAGGCGTCGGCCAGGTCGACGAAGCGTTCGCTGCAGCCCGGGCCTTGCAGCGGCGAACGCTGCACCAGGTTCAGATGGTCGGCGATCAGCAGCACGCTGCCCGGCGCGATCGCCGGATCCAGGCTGCCGGCGGCGTTGGTCTGCACCAGCACGCGGCAGCCGAAGTCGCGCAGCGTGTGCAGCGCGCGGTTCATGCCGTCGGCACGGCCATCCTCGTACACATGCCTGCGCCCGGCGAGCACCGCGATCTCGATGCCGCCGAGGCGGCCGAGCCACAGTTCGCCGGCATGGCCGGCCACACCCGCGTTGGGGAAGCCATCGAGTTCGGCATAGGGGATGCGCACCGCGGCGGCCAGCCGCTGCGTGAAGCCGCCCCAGCCCGAGCCGAGCAGCACCGCGACCCGCGCGCCTGCGCCCGGTGCACGCTCGCGGATGCACCGCAGCGCCGGCGTCATCGCGCCGCCGGCCACTGCGGCCCGAACGCGTGCGGCAGCAGCTGGGCGAGTGTGAACCGCGCTTGCACCCCGGCATCGGCGGCGACCAGCACCGGCGTGGCGCCGTCGGCGAATTCGTGCAGCTTTTGCCTGCAACCGCCGCAGGGCACGGCCCACCCCGGTCCCGGCCCGGCCACCAGCAGCGCGTGCACGCGGCGCCCGCCGCCCAGCACCATCGCCGCCAGCGCTGCGGCCTCGGCACAAAGCCCCTGCGGATAGGCCGCGTTCTCGACATTGCAGCCGGCAAACACGCGCCCTTGCGCGTCGAGCACGGCGGCGCCGACCTGGAACTTCGAGTACGGCGCGTAGGCATTGGCGCGCGCAGCGCGCGCCGCAGCGAGCAGTGCGTGCTCCTGCGCCTCGGGCAAGCCCAGCTTCGGCCCCGTGCTCATCGCGCGCATGATGCGCGCGGCGCACCGGGCCCACGAGGGGGAAATCCCTCCGCGCCCGGCGCCGGGGCGATACCTAGAATCCGTGGCCTTGTTCACCACCCCACGCTTCGTGGAGACCCACATGGAACGTCGCTCCTTCATTCAAAACGCCGGCATCGCCGGCGTGCTGGCGGCCGGCGTGGCGCCTGCAGTGCACGCGCAGGCCACGATCCGCTGGCGCCTGGCGTCGAGCTTTCCGAAGTCGCTGGACACGCTGTTCGGCGGCGCCGAGTTCCTCGCCAAGCAGGTCAGCGACATGACCGGCGGCAAGTTCCAGATCTCCACCCACGCCAGCGGCGAGCTGATGCCCGGGCTGGGCGTGGTCGACGGCGTGCAGAACGGCACCGTCGAGATGGCGCACACCGCGCCGTACTACTTCGTCGGCAAGGACCCGGCCTTCGCCTTCGGCACCGGCATCCCCTTCGGGCTGAACGCGCGCCAGTCCAACGCCTGGATGTACGAGGGCAACGGCCTGAAGCTGATGCGCGAGTTCTACGCCGGCTACAACATCATCAACTTCCCGGCCGGCAACACCGGCGCGCAGATGGGCGGCTGGTTTCGCAAGCCGCTCACCGGCCTGGCCGACCTGAAGGGCCTGCGCTTTCGCACCGCGGGCCTGGCCGGCCAGGTGCTCGAGCGCCTGGGCGTGGTGGTGCAGGCGATCCCGCCGTCCGACATCTATTCGGCGCTGGAGAAGGGCACCATCGATGCGGTCGAGTTCGTCGGCCCCTACGACGACCTGAAGCTGGGCTTTTATCGCGTGGCGCCCAACTACGCCTACCCGGCGTTCTGGGAGGGCGGCTCGCAGCTCGACGTCTTCGTCAACCAGAAGGCCTTCAACGCGCTGCCCGCCGAGTACAAGGCGATCCTCGAAGCGGCCGCCGCTTACGCGCACAACGATGTGCTGGCCAAGTACGACTACCGCAACCCGGCGGCGCTGCGCCAGCTGGTGGCCGGCGGCACCAAGCTGTTCCGCTTCCCGAAGGATGCGATGGACGCCGGCTTCAAGGCGGCCAACGCGCTGTATGACGAGATCTCGGCGAAGAACCCCACCTTCAAGAAGATCTACGACGACCAGGTCAAGGCGCGCGCCGAGATGAACCTGTGGTTCCGCATCGCCGAGGCCGGCTTCGACGGCTTCATGCAGCAGCAAAAGCTCTGATCGAGGCCGGGCGGCCGCCGCCGCAGGGCCCCGCAGGCCGATGGCCTGCGGGGCCCTTTTGTTCGTGGGTGCGCCCTGGCCCGGGCTGCGCCCAGCCCGCCCGCCGAGGGGGCAAACCGCTTCGGCGTGGCCCGGCGACGGCTCGAGGGCTACTTGGCCGGCGGCGTCTTGAACAGCTCGTTCAAGTCCTGCGGCACCGCCTGCGGCGCGGGCGCTTCGATTTCGATCACCTGGTTGCTGGTGTCCAGCGGCTTGTGCGTGCCCATGCCCCCCGACACCAGGCCGGGGAAGGCGATGATCAGCACCACCATCGCGATCTGGATCACGACGAAGGGCACCGCGCCCCAGTAGATCTGCCCGGTGGTCACGCGCGCCACGGTGCGGCCGCTGACGCGGTCCTTGTAGTCGGTGGCAGGCGCCACGCTGCGCAGGAAGAACAGCGCGAAGCCGAACGGCGGGTGCATGAACGAGGTCTGCATGTTGACCGCCAGCAGCACGCCGAACCACACCAGGTCGATGCCCAGCTTGTCGGCCACCGGCGCCAGCAGCGGCACGACGATGAACGACAGCTCGAAGAAGTCGAGGAAGAAGGCCAGCACGAACACCAGGATGTTGACGGCGAGCAGGAAGCCGAGCTGGCCGCCCGGCAGGCTGGTCAGCAGGTGCTCGACCCACTTCGGACCGTCCACGCCCTGGAACGACAGGCTGAACACGGTGGAGCCGATGACGATGAAGATGACGAAGCTGGACAGCTTCATCGTCGTGTCCATCGCCTGACGCAGCAGCCGCAGGTCGAGCCGCCGGCGCGCCAGCGCCATCGCCAGCGCGCCCACCGCACCCATCGCGCCGCCCTCGGTGGGCGTGGCCACGCCGATGAAGATGGTGCCCAGCACCAGGAAGATCAGCGCCAGCGGCGGAATCAGCACGAAGGTCACGCGCTCGGCCGCCTTGCTCAGCAGCCCAAGACGCAGCAGCCGGTTGGCCAGCGCCAGCACGAAGGCCACGCCCACGCCGATGCTCAGGCTGAACACCACGCGCTCGTCGATGTGCATCTCATCGGGCCGGGTGTAGGCGTAGCCCAGCGCCGCCGCCAGCGCCAGCGCCGCCAGCACACCCAACGAGCGCAGACCCGACGCGCCGCCGGCTTCACGCAGCGTGCGCGCCTCGGGCGGCAGCGCCGGGGCCATGGCCGGGCGCCACAGCGAAACCACCAGCACATAGGCGATGTAAAGGCCGGTGAGCACGAAGCCGGGCACGAAGGCGCCGCGGTACAGGTCGCCGACGCTGCGCCCCAGCTGGTCGGCCAGCACGATCAGCACCAGCGACGGCGGGATGATCTGCGCCAGCGTGCCCGACGCCGCGATCACGCCCGAGGCCAGCCGGCGGTCGTAGCCGTAGCGCAGCATGATCGGCAGCGAGATCAGGCCCATCGAGATCACCGACGCCGCCACCACGCCGGTGGTGGCGGCCAGCATCGCGCCCACCAGGATCACCGCATAACCGAGCCCGCCGCGGACCGGGCCGAACAGCTGGCCGACGGTGTCCAGCAGATCCTCGGCCATGCCCGAGCGCTCGAGGATCAGGCCCATGAAGGTGAAGAACGGGATCGCCAGCAGCGTGTCGTTCTGCATGATGCCGAAGATGCGCAGCGGCAGCGCCTGCATCAGCTGCGCCATGCCGGGCACCCCCAGCTCGATGCCGACGAAGCCGAACAGCAAGCCGCAGGCCGCCAGCGAGAAGGCCACCGGCACGCCCACCAGCAGAAAGACCACCAGGCCGCCGAACATGATCGGCGCCATGTTGGCGAGCACGAACGCGGTCATGGCCGCACCTCCCCGGTCGGCTGCCCGCCCTGCCCGCTGTGCTCGCGTATGGCGTCTGCCAGCTCCTGCTCGGCCGACTTGTCCTGCTGGCGCCGCCCGGGGTCGTCGGCCCGGCCGCGCAGGAAGGCCAGGCGCTTGATGACTTCCGACACCCCCTGCAGCCCCAGCAGCACGAAGCCCGCGGGCACCAGCGCATACACCGGCCAGCGGATCAGGCCGCCGGCGTTGGGCGAGCGCTCGCCGCTGTCCCAGGCGCCGCTGACCAGCGGCTACACCAGATAGACCACGACGACGACGAAGGGCATCAGGAAAGCCAGCAGCCCGAAGATCTCGACCTTGACCTGCGTGCGCCGCTGCAAGCGGCTGAGCAGGACGTCGATGCGCACGTGCTCCTGACGCAGCAGCGTGTAGCCGGCAGCCAGCAGGAACACGGCCGCGAACAGGTACCACTGGATCTCTAGGAAGGCGTTCGACGTCAGGCTGAAGGCCTTGCGCATCACGGCGTTGCCGGCGCTGATCAGCACCGCCGCCAGCACCAGCCAGGCGACGGCGCTGCCGACCCGTTCGCTGAGGCGATCGATGGCGCGGGACAGGGCAAGCAAGCGGCTCAATGTCGTCTCCTGGGCAAGCACCGCGTGGGGCGGCGCGCGATCGCGCCCGGCATTATCCGGGCCTGCCGGTGCACGGCGCGACGGGCCAGACCCGCAGGCTGCGCAGCCGCGCAGCCGCTCATCCGCCCGGGCGCTGGCGCAAGCGCGCGGGCGGGCCGATGCCGGCCGGCCGTGCGCGCGCCCCTATGCGTAGGGATGGCTGCCGCCAGCGGCGGCGGCCCACAGTCGCAGCACCGAGTTGTCGTTGCCGACGAAAGGCCCGCACCATGTCCGAGATCGACCTGCGCTTCGAATCGCTCGAGTTCGTGAAACCGGCGCGCGGCGCACGTGCGGCGCGCGCCGCGGGTGCGGCCGCCGCGCCGCCGCCCGCGGCGCCGATCGACGAGGGTGTACTGCACCGCTACGGCGCGGCGGTGGTGATCCGGCGCGCGCAGCCGCTGGACATCGGCGGCCAGCCCTTTGCCGCCGCACGCGCGGCCGCGCCCGCGCGGCTCAGCGCCACCGAGCAGATGGGGGTCGCCGCCTTCGCGCTGCGCGGCTCGGCCCGATACCGCAAGGCCAAGGCGCAGCGCCCGCGCGACGGCGAGCCCTGGGAGCAGCGCGGCTGCGCCCCGCTGCCCAACGACACGCCGACGCGCGATGCGCTCGGCGCGGCCGATCTGGCCAGCGCGCTGCGCCGCGGTGCGCGCAGCCGCGGCGCCGCCAGGGCGGCCGGCGCGCCCACGCTGTGGGGGTCGGTCGGGGTGGGGCTGATCATCGTCAACGGCCCGAGCGCGGCCACGCGCTTCAGCGCGGCCGAGCGCACCAAGGTGGTGGCCGAGGTGCAGGCCGGGCTGAGCTGGCTGGGCAGCCAGGAGCCGGCGGCCGGCGTGAGCTGGCACTACGAGATCCACAACGTCGACATCGACACCGCCACCAACGCCGCGGCCGACGACGACGAGTCGCGCTGGCGCAACCCGGCGATGGGCCGGCTGGGCCACACGCAGAACTGGCAGGGCGTGCTCGACTACGTGAACGCGATGCGCACCCGGCTGGGCACGCGCTGGGCCTATTGCGCCTTTTTCGTCAAGGGTTACCCGCTGTGGCACTTCGCCTACGCCAGCGCGCCGCGGCTGGTGATGGACTACGCCAACGACGGCTGGGGGCCGGACAACATCGACCGCGTGTTCGCGCACGAAACCGGCCACCTGTTCTCGTGCCCCGACGAATACGCCGCGGCCAACTGCGTGTGCAGCAGCACGCACGGCCTGTTCGACGAGCCCAACAGCAACTGCGCCAGCTGCGCGCCGGGCGGCGGCGTGTCCTGCCTGATGCGCGCCAACGACTGGGCGATGTGCGCGTCGACGCGGCGCCACCTGGGCTGGGCGCTGAGCCGCGAGAAGCTGCCGCAGGGCGCGCCGGTGCACGCGGTGTCGCGCGCTGCCGACAAGCTCGACATCTTCTTCACCGACCGCGACGGGCGCGTGATGTCGGCCGCCTGGCAGCCGTCGATGCCCACCTGGTGGCAAGGCTTCTGGCACATCCGCGGCGGCATGGCCGCCGCCGGCGCGCCGGTGAGCGCTGTCAGCCGCGGCACCGACAAGCTCGACATCTTCGTCGTCGGCACCGACGGCCATGTCTACACCGCCGCCTGGCGCCCCGACTCGGCCGGCTGGCAGGGCTGGTGGCGCATCGGCGACCTCACGGCGCCGGCGCGCGCGCAGGTCACCGCCGTGTCGCGCAGCGCCGACAAGATCGACCTGTTCGTCACCGACAGCGCCGGGCGCGTGATGTCGGCCGCCTGGGAGCCGGCCTTCAGCGACGGCTGGCACGGCTGGTGGCACATCCGCGGCGGCATGGCGGCGCCGGGCGCCACGGTGGCGGCGGCGGTGCGCAGCGCCGACAAGCTCGACATCTTCGTCGTCGGCACCGACGGCAGCATCTACACCGCGGCATGGCAGCCCAGCTTCGCCGACGGCTGGCACGGCTGGTGGCGCATCGGCAGCACCCGCTTCCCGGCCGCGGCCGAGATCACGGCGGTATCGCGCAGCGCCAACAAGCTGGACATCTTCGCCTGCGCCAACGGCGGGCAGACGATGACGGCGGCGTGGGAGCCGGCGTTCACCGACGGCTGGCATGGCTGGTGGCAGATCCGCGGCGGCGTCGGCCGCCCCGGCGCGCGGCTGCACGCGGTCTCGCGCGCGGCCAACAAGCTCGACGTCTTCGTCACCGGCACCGACGGCGGCCTGTACACCGCCGCGTGGGAGCCGGCCTTCAGCGACGGCTGGCATGGCTGGTGGGGCCTGAATGGCGGGCGCGCGACGCTGGGCGCGGCGATCACCGCGGTGTCGCGCTCGGCCAACAAGCTCGACGCCTTCGTCGTCGGCATGGACGAGCGCATCTACACCGCGGCCTGGGAGCCGGCCTTCAGCGACGGCTGGCACGGCTGGTGGCCGATGGGCGCGGCCTGAACCGCGGGCGAAGGGTCAGCGCCGGGCCGGCCCGCCCGGCGGCGTGAAACCGGGGCTGTCCCAGTCCAGCCCCTGCCCTGCTCGCGGGCCGGACTTGGCAGCGCCCGCGGCGAAGGCGGCGACGAACAAGGCCTCGGCCTCGTCGAACGGCGGCGTCGGCCGCAACGCTGCGGCCTGCGCACGTTCGCTGACGACGTGCGCCACCGCCGCATCGGCCTGCACGGTGGGCAACTCGGCGGCTTGCAGGCGCACCAGCAGCAGCCGCGGCGGCATCGCGCCGACGATGTGCCAGCGCAGCGCCGGCGGGTGCGCCGCATCGGCCGGCCGGCGCAGCACGACCAGGGCTTCCACGGGCACGGCGCCCCTACCCCAGCGCGCGGCCGATCAGGATCTTCTGCACTTCGGAGGTGCCTTCGTAGATCTGCGTCACGCGCACGTCGCGGTAGATGCGCTCGACCGGAAAGTCGCTGACGTAGCCGTAGCCGCCGAACACCTGGATCGCCGCCGAGCACACGCGTTCGGCCATCTCGCTGGCGAAGAGTTTGGCCATCGCCGCTTCCTTCAGGCAGGGCTGGCCGGCATCCTTCAGGCTCGCGGCGTGGTGGATCAGCTGGCGCGCCGCTTCGATCTGCATCGCGCATTCGGCCAGCTTGAACTGCAGCGCCTGGTGTTCGTAGATGCGTTGCCCGAACGCCTGGCGTTCCTTGCTGTAGGCCAGTGCCGCCTCGAAGGCGGCGCGCGCCATGCCCACGCTTTGCGAGGCGATGCCGATGCGTCCGCCCTCGAGCCCAGACAGCGCGATCTTCAGCCCCAGGCCTTCGTCGACCAGCAGGTTTTCGGCCGGCACGCGGCAATCGTCGAAGTTGATCTGCGCGGTGTCGCTGGCGTGCTGGCCCATCTTGTCTTCGATGCGCGCCACGCTGTAGCCGGGCGTGTTCGTCGGCACGATGAAGGCGCTGATGCCCTTCTTGCCGGCGGCGCGGTCGGTGACCGCCATCACGATCGCGACATCGCCGTTCTTGCCGCTGGTGATGAACTGCTTGACGCCGTTCAGCACATAGTGGCCGCCGTGCTTGACTGCGGTGGTCTTCAGCCCGCCGGCTTCGCTGCCGACGTGCGGCTCGGTCAGGCAGAAAGCACCGAGCATGTCGCCGCGCGCCAGCGGTTTCAGGAAACGCTCTTTCTGGTCCGCGTTGCCGAAGGCCATCAGGATCGAGCACACCGGGCAGTTGTTGACGCTGACCACGGTGCTGGTGGCGCCGTCGCCGGCGGCGATCTCCTCGAGGATGATGGCCAGCGCCAGGTAGTCCAGCCCGGCGCCACCCAACTCGTCGGGCACGGCCACGCCGTAGCAACCCAGATCGGCCAGGCCGCGCAGCTCGGCCTTGGGGAAGTGACAGCTCTTGTCCCAGGCCGCGGCCTGCGGCGCGATGCGTTCCTGCACATAGGTGCGCACGGCGTCCTGCACCGCGCGGTGGTCGTCGCTCAACAGCATGTTCGCTCCTTGGGTTCCTTGGGTTCCTTGGGATTCAGGCCGGGGAAAGGCGGGCGCCGGCCAGGCGGGCGGCCAGCGCGAAGAACAGCAGCCCACCCAGGCCTTGCATGCAGCGGCCCAGGCCCACCGGCGCCGGCGTGCGCGCCAGCCGCGCGGTCAGCGCCACCAACAGCAGCAGGAACAGCAGGCTTTGCAGCACGAACAGCGCGCCCAGCAGCAACAGCGCCGGCGTCTTGTCGCCCAGCTGCGCCGGCACGAACTGCGGCAGGAAGGCCAGTATGAAGAGCGCCACCTTCGGGTTCAGCAGGTTGCTCAGCAGGCCGCGCCTGAACTCCGCCAGCGCCGACACGGCCGGCGCCGCCGTCACGGCAGCCGCCCGCGGCGCCGCGCCACGCCAGGCCTCGCGCAGCATGCCGATACCCAGCCACACCAGGTAGGCCGCACCGGCCCATTTGAGTACCGTGAAGGCAGCGGCCGACCAGGCCAGCAGCGCCGCCAGCCCGAAGGCCACGGCCAGCGCGTGCACCGCGCAGCCGGCGGTGATGCCCAGCGCAACCGTCAGACCGGCGCGCGCACCGCCGCGCGCGGTGCGCGACACCGTCAGCAGCACATCCACGCCCGGGGTGGCGTTGAGCACCAGCACCGCCGCCATGAACAGCGGCAACTGCTGCAGCAGCGCCGCGTCCAGCCAGGTCAAAGCATCTCCACGGCCAGCGCGGTCGCCTCGCCGCCGCCGATGCACAACGACGCCAAACCGCGCTTCAGGCCGCGCTGGCGCAAGGCGCCGAGCAAGGTGACGACGATGCGCGCGCCGGACGCGCCGATCGGGTGCCCCAGCGCCACGGCGCCGCCATGCACGTTGACGATCTCGTGCGGCAGTTTGTAGTCGGCCATCGCCGCCATCGTCACCGCGGCGAAGGCTTCGTTGACTTCCCACAGGTCGACCTGCCTGGCGTCCCAGCCCGCCTTGCCCAAGGCCTTGGCGATGGCGCCGGCCGGGGCGGTGGCGAACCAGGCGGGCTCCTGCGCATGCACCGCGTGCGCCACGATGCGCGCCAGCGGCTTGCAGCCGCGCTGCGCGGCGGTGGATTCGCGCATCAGCAGCAGCGCCGCGGCGCCGTCGCTGATGCTGCTGGCGTTGGCCGCGGTGATCGTGCCGTCCTTCTTGAACGCGGCTTTGAGCGACGGGATCTTGTCCAGCTTGGCCTTGAACGGCTGCTCGTCGAACTTGACCACGGTGTCGCCGCCCTTGCCCGGCAACGTCACCGGTGCGATCTCCCAGTCGAAGCTGCCGTCCTCGT
>Ga0116167_1004001_pt1 | contig 11149 bp, 10 predicted proteins | sample AD_JPNMR3_MetaG_FD_89794 | JGI IMG/M metagenome (GOLD analysis project Ga0116167, IMG submission 89794) | Active sludge microbial communities of municipal wastewater-treating anaerobic digesters from Japan - AD_JPNMR3_MetaG | ecosystem: Engineered > Bioreactor > Anaerobic > Digestate | place... | reverse complement strand
GCTTGATTCATGATCGGCCACCTTTTTCTGTATGTTTTGATTTCTGTCTGTCTATCCCACCAACCGCAATGCATCGTTCCGATGCCAGATTCATTCTTACGGTTCGTTCTGCCTTGCGTTAACAAACGGCGCTTGAGAGATGTTCAGGAATCCCGGTTCTCCTTCTTTCTCACAAGGCTTTTGGCTTTTTACACCTCCCCATTTAGGATGAACCACCATCCGTTGCCTCTGCTTCTCGATTCGTCATCATCCCAGTCGACAAATCCACGTCTTCCTGCGCCATACGATAAAAACATCTTAAAATACTTCAGCCGGATTACCTTTTCTCTCAGGCAACCCGGCTGTCTCATCGTCTCAGGAGATCCGTGGCTTTCCGCCCCCACCTCGCGGCGGGTTTGGCTTTTTCTGGAGATTCAAGAACGTTTCGGAAGCCTCACATCAAATCGCACTCCCCCTTCCCTCAACTCCCACGATTTGAATGTTGAACCCAATCTTATAGATTATCGACAGAAAATCAATCGGGTTTTCTCCTATTTTACATAGTGATTTTCCCTTAAAATAATGTAGGCAAAACCATTACAAATGGTCAGAGATTACATTTTTTGTAAAACCGTAACTAACCATTTACGAATGAGTTAGGAATAAAATCTGTCAGAGAATCCCTTACACGCCGACTGATTGCTCTCCGGTCCAGCCTGAGGCGTAGCTCGGCGGTAGACGTAGGATTCCCATTCCAAAACCGGAATATTCCGTGTGGTTTTCCGTGTGGTTTCTTCGACTTTGAGCGGGAGGCGGATGTCCATGAACCGGCAGGGGTAGCGCGGATCCATGGGAAAAACGGAGGGAGGGCAAGGCTCCTGCCGAGCCGCGTTTGCGCGTGACCAGCACTCCACGCCGCCTCACCCGGAGCGCCGCCCTTCCGTCAGTTCGGTGGGATGTTCCTCACTTCAGAAAAACGGCCTGTTGGATAGCGAATCGCGTAACGTGCCCGAACCGCTACATCCATTTGAGGAGGATCTTGGTGAGCCATAAGTAATAGTCAAGCACTCGCCAAGGGATGGCGCGGCTTGATTTACCCGCCTTGGCCATGGTTCCCTCATCGCTCAATCCGGAAAGATCGATCGAAGCCGCCTTAGAGGAATTCCAATCCAACGCGGCTAACTCGTTCGCCCACGATACGGCGGACACAACCGGTTTTGAATTGGGATCGCCCGGATGAGTGACCTTGCTGGCGTCACCGGGTCGCGGATCACCCGGCCGCCACGTCCCCGCCGGATCTTGCAACTCCAGTCCGTTGGAGGCTCCGTCGCCGTCCGCGTCCGCCGCCGCCAGCGCCGCGCTCCAAAATGCCGCCGTGGATCCCGGAGCCACCAAGGCTTCCACGGCTTGCCCAAAAGCGTTGCGCGCTCCTCCGCCCGCCGGACTGGTGTGGCAGGTGGCGCATCCATACACCGTGCCATTGGGGATCAGGTTGACCCGGAAATCGCGGGCCGTCCCAAGATCCGGCGTCAGTAACAACACTCCGGCACTCACACCCAACCAGCAAAACCATTTCCTGAACTCTTTACGCATACTCGTTACCTCCTTGCGGGAAGCGGAAGGCGTATATGCGCACGCGCGAAAACGGTTCCAGGATGAATCATGCACGCCTTGCGGAAATGATAACAGGAAGAGTTCTCAATGTTGATAATGTGAATCAATTAAGTCATTATTTTTTTGCTGCACAAGATGATCTATGCGGTGGGAATGAGTCCGATTTTACTGGAGTGATTGTCCAGGGCTGGATGGGGAGGTATGGTGTGGCTCGATGCGGCCTAAATTTAGGCCTACAATTCAATGGAGGAATACCGGGGCGTGGAAGACTTCCTGGCTTATGCTCTCCGGGAGAGGAGAGTAAGGAAAAACGGTCATCGGCTGCGTATTGCTATGAAAACGGAGGCGGAAGGCAGCAAGGGGGGATTGAAGAGCGGAGCGCGGCCGAATCGAGTAAAAAAGTATGCCGCTGGAGGGATTTGTGATCGCCGGCCATATCCGCGGGGGAGGGATGGTTGAAAGCGGCCCCAACTGTCCATCCCTGGGATAGAAACAAAATAACCTCCCCCTTTCTGGACCCGGATCAAGAATCGCCGCCGATGGCCCTATTCAGAGGACTTTTCTTTCGATTCCAGCAGCATGTGGAGCAATTCTTCTTCTTTTTTGCTGAGTTTCTTCACGTTAAGCAAGTACGTGAAGAGCACGGTCGGGTCTTTCAGCAGCGATTTTCCGAAAAGACGGTCCATCACTTGCTCGAAAAACCGCACCCGGGGAAACTTAGCCGAGTAGACATAGCGGCGGCCTACTTTGGTGCGGTTCAGGTACCCCTTATCGTACAGCCGGTTCGAGAGGGTGATGACCGTGGAGTATTTCCAATTCTTTTCGGCCAGGACGCGTTCTTGGATCTGATACACGTCGGCTTCACCTAATTCATAGATTAAATTAAGCAACCAGATTTCCGCCGGGGACAAGTCTTGAGTTTTCATGAAATTTTCCTTCCACTTTCTGGTTTTATGGGCTTATAGAATAATGATTCTACGTACATAGATCTATACGATATTTTTCTCATGTCAACCGATGTATCCCCGTTTTTTCACATTTTTTTCATTGTAGAGTGTTTTTTAGGTATTAAAAAGAGAAAAAGCAGGTTAAATTACCTGCGCTGTAATATAGAAAGACAGATTCCGGAGCCGAACTTTATCGGATTCCTCCACGACCAATCCAACAGCGAGCGGGTATAGGCGGAAGGAGACACCGCCGCTTCCGGAGACCATGGATTTTTTTTGATTCCATAGATCATCTCCCGCTTGAACCGGAAGTTGGAAATGCTGGATACTCAAGGGCAGGCGGAGGATTCCGGTTCCGGTTGCGCCCAGGGCCGGACCGGGGAGGGGGAAATTCACCGAGGGAAAGGGACAAACGTTGGCGGGTTGGCGGTTCAGGTGGGTATGGAGCATTTGGCTGGGGCTCGGGGCTTGGCCAGGAACGGCCGCGGAGATATCCGGGGACACGTTCTTGCGGGATGCCCGGATTCTCTCGTTACGGGATGCGTTGGCCGTGGGTTTGGAGAGGAACCTGGATGTCCAGATCGAAGAACTCGCCATTCCGGCCAGCCGGGAAGGGGTGGAAATCGAACGGGCGGATTTTGATCCGGCTTTGGAAGCCACCTTATTTTCTGAGGAACGAAAAACTCCCAGTTCCTCCTCGTTGACCTCCGGCGGTTTCAATATCAACCGGGAGACGGGCGGCGACGTGGCCCTCCGGAAAAAATCCGTAACCGGTCTGGATTCGCGATTGTCCCTGGCCGCCTCCAAGACCGCCAACAATTCCCGGGTGGACGGTTTGCGGCCACAATATCCCAGCCAATTGTTATTGAACTTGACGCAACCGTTGTTGCGCGACTTCGGCGCCGCGAACACCGCCGCCGTTCGCATCGCCGAGAACGCCGTGGAACAATCGTTTTATACCTACGTGGACCAGGCGCAACGGACCGCCGAAGAAATTGAATTGAGCTATTTTCAACTGGCCGAAGCGGTCTCTACTTACCAGTACCGGATCGAATCCAAAAACTTGGGCTTGAAACTGTTAGAAGGCAACCAGGCCAAATTCGCGGCCGGACTGGCACCCATCAGTGAGGTTCAGGAAACCCAGACCGCGCTGGCGGAACGGGATCTGGCGCTCATCGCCGCCCAACAAGTAGTGGAACTCGCCGAAAACCGGCTGAAGGATCTGCTCGAAATCCGGGAAGGGGATCCCCTTTACCGGGAACCGTTGATGCCGGAGGCGGTTCCGGAATTGGAACCCCATATTCCTTCGTTGGAAGAAGCGTTGGCCGTGGCGCTGCAAAACCGGCCGGATTTGAAGACCCAACGGCTGGTGATCGAAAATTGGGCGTTGCGACTGGAGTACGAAAAAAACCAAACACTTCCCCGGCTCGATTTGCTGGCTACGCTGGGATTGAATGGATTGTCGGGCACATCGCGGTCCAGCGTGAACGTCGGTGGGACCGTCACGCCTCCCAATCCCCATACCGGCGATTTTCCGGACACCTTTGGGCATTTGGTCGAAGGGGATGGGTTGGAATGGTATGTGGGATTGCGGGTAACCTATCCCTTGGGCAACCGGGCGGCGGAAGCGCGTTTCCGGCGAAGTAATCTCCAAAAAACGCAAGCCATCTACGCCCTTAAGAACCTGGAAGGGCGAATCGAAACCGAAGTGAAAAACGCCTTGGTCAACGTGCGGCGGAGTATGGAACGCGTGCGGGTGGCGCAAGAGTACGAACGGCTGGCGGAAATTTCTCTCGAGCAGGAAATGCAGCGCTTCACCGAGGGAACTTCCGATACGTTCCGGATTTTGGATTTTCAAGATGACGTCATCGAGGCGCGAATCCGGAAAATCATCGCCATGGTGGATTTTCACCGGGGCTTGGCGAACCTGTACCGCGCCAATGGCATGAATCTGAGCCGCTATGGCATTGAAGTGGGAGTGGATGAAGAATTTCTCGCGATCGAGGGAGACAACTGATGCGCAACCGCCCTTTCCCACCGGTTCTGATTTTTCCCATCCTGATGGGGGCGGTGCTGGCCTTCACGGCCGGCTGTACGGTGAAGGCCCAAGAAACGGTGAATAGCACTCCCGCGCTTCCTGTGATTTTGGGGGAGATCGTTCCCCGGCGCGTGGAGAGCGTCTTGAACCAAATCGGAACGTTGAAGGCGCGGCAGGAAGTGATGATCCGGGCCGAAGCCGAGGGAGTCATTACCCAAATTCTGTTCACGGAAGGGAAGGAGGTCAAAAAAGGAGGCGTGCTGGTGCAACTGGATTCCACCAAGATCCAGTCGCAGATCCAAAATCTGACGGCCAAGATCGAACAATTGAATGTCCGCCTCGCCAACAAACAAAAAGAGTTGGAACGCAACAAGCCGCTTCTCAAACAAAACCTGGTGTCCAGCCAGCAATACGACAACCTGGTGGCGGTGATCAACGAAACGCAAGCCGAAATCAGCCAGGCGAAGGCGGACCTTGCCTTGCAACAGGAACGGTTGTCCGACACCACCATCCGCGCTCCTTTCGATGGCATCACGGGCGCGCGCACTATCGCCGTGGGGGATTATATCAAGTCGGGGGACTCGCTGTTGCCCGTGCTGGCGATGGATCCCCTGGAAATTCAGTTCCTGGTGCCGGAAAAATACATCCCGGCTGTCCAACTAGGGCAAACCGTGCAGGTCATGGTGGACGCGTATCCCGAACGGGTATTCGAGGGGACCATCTTTTTCATTTCGCCGAATGTGGATACCATCAGCCGTAACATCGAAATCAAGGCCGTGCTGGATAATCAAGAACGCTTGTTGAAGCCGGGGATGTTCGCCCGCCTCTCCCTGGTGACCGAGGTCCGGGATAACTCACTAACCGTCCCCACGGAAAGCATCGTGATCGCGGAGGATGAAACCTACATTTATGTGGTCGATGATCAAATGACTGCCCATAAGGTCACCGTCCGGTTGGGGCAGATTACCAGGGAATGGACGGAAATTCTGGGCACCGGCCTGCAACCCCACACCCGGGTGATCGTGGAAGGCAAATATTCGGCCAAAGAAGGCGTGAAAGTCATGGAGTCTCAAAAGGCGGAGCCTCCGGTCGAGCAACCCTGACGGAGGAACGCGATGTATATATCCCATTTTTCCATCCGCCGCCCGGTCGCGGCCACCATGCTGATTTCGATGCTGGTCGTCTTCGGCGTCATCGGGATGAGCCGGCTGGGTGTGGCCCTGTTTCCCAACGTGGACTACCCCATCGTGACCGTCTCCACGGACTGGCGGAACGCGCGGCCCGAAGAGGTCGATAACGAAATCACCGACCGCCTGGAAGACGCGGTCAGCGGCATCAGCGGCATCAAGCATATCACCTCGCAAAGCATGCAAGGCCGTTCGCGCATCACGATTGAATTTGAACTCAACAAGGACGTGGACATCGCCGCCCAGGAGGTGCGTGACAAGATTTCCACACGCCAGCGCGATCTGCCTGAAGAAGCCGAAGTGCCCATCATCGAAAAACAGGACATCAACGCCAGCCCGATCATGTTCCTGGCCGTCACCGGACCGTATCCTGTGGAAGTGTTGACGAAGGTCGCCGACGAACTCCTCCGGCCTATGGTCCAGAAAATCGAAGGCGTCGGCGCGGTGGAGGTCCGTGGCGGCCGGGAACGGGAAATTCATGTCCGGCTCTACCGGGAACGGCTGGCCGCGTACGAACTCGGCGTCAACGAAGTCATCAACGCCATCCGCAATCAACACATTGATATTCCCGGCGGAAAAATCGAGTCCCAGAAGCAGGAATACGTCATCCGCACCATGGGCGAGTTCGAGACGGCGCAGCAATTCAATGAATTGATCGTGGCCACGCGGAAGGGAACGCCAATCCGCGTCAAGGATATCGGTTACGCGGTAGCCAGCCGGGAAGAGGGGCGGCCGGGCGCCAAATTCACAACCCAGACCACGTCGGAGCGGGCGGTCGGCTTGTCCATTACGCCCCGCTCGGGCGCCAACGACGTGGCCATCGCCCGGGCCGTGAAAAAACTCCTGCCGGAACTGGAAAACCTGCTGTATGAAGGTATGTCCCTGCATATCGCCACGGACCGTTCTCTTTTCATCGAGCAATCCATTAACGAGGTGAAGACCCACTTGATTCTAGGCGGCATCCTGGCCGCGCTGGTGATTTTCTTGTTCCTGCAAAATTTCCGTACCACCTTGATCAGCGCGGTCTCGATTCCCACTTCGATCATTTCGACTTTCGCCTGCATGTATATGATGGGTTTCACCATGAACAACATGACCATGCTGGCTCTGGCGGTTTCCGTGGGGATTGTGATTGACGACGCCATCGTCATGGTGGAAAACATATTCCGCCACCGGTCCGCCTTGCAAAAGGACGCCGTGAAAGCCGCTTACGACGCTTCCCACGAAATCGGCTTTGCCATCATCGCGACCACCTGCGTGCTGGGGGGCGTCTTTCTGCCGGTGGCGTTCATGGGCGGGATGATCGGCCGCTTTTTCTATGAATTCTCCATCACCCTGGCGTTCGCCATTGCTTGTTCCTCGCTGGTGGCGTTGACGGTGGTGCCCATGCTCTGCTCGCGTTTTCTCAAGGTGGGGTATAGCGACTGGTTGGTGTTCCGGGTGTTTGAGTATCTCATGGAAGCGGTCACGGCGGTATACCGGCGGAGTATCACGGTGTTCTTGCGTCACCGCTTGCTCATGGTGTTGCTTTCTCTGGCGGCACTGGGTGCCGGCGGTTGGATGTATTTCATCATTGGGAAGGAATTCATCACGGAGGAAGACCAGGGCCGGTTTTCGCTCCGCATGCAGCTGCCTCTTTCTTATTCAGTGGAAAAGGGAGATGAAATCATGGACCGCGTGTTGGAGGTCTTGCGGTCCATTCCCGAAATGCAGCACGCATTTTCTTTTTCGGGGACCGGGGGATTTGCCTTTGTCACTCTTGTGCCCAAAAGCGAACGCGAGCGGCCCCAATTGGCAATCCAATCCGAAGTGCGCAACCGGGTACGGATGATCCCGGATCTCCGTGCCTCGGTGACCTCGACTTCCCCGTTGGGCGGGCGCGCGCGCAATGAACCTGTTCAGTTTGTGTTGCAAGGACCCAGCATCGAAGAAATCGATCATTATTCCAAACTCATTATGGACCGGCTGGAGAGTTTGCCTGGGTACGTTGGCGTCAACCGGGATTTGGAAATCGGCAAGCCGGAACTGCGCGTGATCATCGACCGCGAAAAGGCGGCTGATGCCGGGATTCAAACCCGGGACATCGCCTCGGCGGTCGGCGCGCTGATCGGCGGCACGGACGTAGCGGAATTTAAAGAGGGTGGGAAAAGTTACGACATCTGGCTGCGCCTGGACCGGGAGGAGCGGGAATTGCCCGGCGATTTGGAGAGGATTTGGGTCCGGGCGGCGAACGGCACGCTGATGGATATCCGGAATTTTGTCCGGTTGGAACAGGGCGTCGGCCCCAGTGTGATCAACCGCTTGGACCGGCAGCGTTCCGCCACCATTTACGCGAATTTAGAAGGAAAGGTTATGGGCGACGCGCTGGAAGAAGTAAGCGCTATCGCCGACGATGTGTTGCCAGATTATTTCGCGACCAAGTTGGCCGGCCAGGCCGAAAGTTTCATGGAAGCGGGGCAACACATCTGGTTTGTATTCATCCTGGCCGTGATTTTGACCTACATGATCCTGGCGGCACAATTCGAGAGTTTTGTGTTTCCCTTTTCCATCATGATGGGATTGCCGCTATCGTTCCTCGGAGCGTTTGGCCTTTTGCTGTTGCTGGGCAACACGCTCAACATGTATTCCATGATCGGCTTGGTGTTGCTGGTCGGTCTGGCGGCCAAGAACGGCATCCTGCTGGTGGAGTACACCAACCAGCTGCGCGCGAAGGGGATGAATGTACATGACGCCCTGGTGGAAGCCGGGACAGTGCGGTTGCGGCCAATCCTGATGACCGCCATTTCCACGGTGGCGGGCGTGATCCCGGTGGTGCTGGGCATCGGGGAAGGCAGCGAGAGCCGCCAGCCCATGGGCGTCGCAATCTCGGGTGGAATCATTTCGTCCACATTTTTGACATTGGGGGTGGTTCCCGTGGTCTATTCGTATCTCGACCAATTCGCCCATTGGCGGTTGTTCGATATCATCAAACGTAAAATCATGGTTTCCCCTGCGGAATCCTCCCTGCCCGTGGAAAACAGCCCCGGCGCATGATGTCCCTGCCGCCTGCGTTTCAAGATAATCATGCACTTTTTGGATCTCACGTTTCCCACCCCCGCTATGAACCTTGCGTGCGATGAAGCCTTGTTGAGCGAACGGGAAGCCGGGCAGGGCGGAGAACTGTTGCGCGTGTGGGAACCGGCCAGCTATTTTGTCGTGTTGGGACGTTCCAACCCGGTCCGCCGGGATGTGGATGAAAAAGCATGCCATATGCGCAACATTCCCTTTTTCCGCCGGACCAGCGGCGGGGGAACCGTGTTGCTAGGACCGGGCTGTCTGAATTATTCCCTGATCCTCTCGATCGGCCCGGCGAGCCCGTATCAGAACCTATCCACGACCTATTCCGCCATCCTCCAGCGGCACCGGCAGGCAGTGGGGGAACTGATGGGACTAGAAATCCAGATCCAAGGCATCTCCGATTTGACCATGGGTAACCAAAAGTTTTCGGGAAACGCGCAACGCCGCAAAAAACGCTTCCTCCTCTTTCATGGCACATTTTTGCTCCATTTCGATTTGTCTTTGATCGGCCAGTTGTTGCCATTGCCTGGAGAAGCGCCGGAGTACCGGGCCGGCCGGCCGCATGAAGATTTTCTGGCGAATCTGGGCGTCTCCGCATCCGCCTTGAAAGAATGCCTGCGCAAGACCTGGATGGCGCAGGAGCCTCTCGAGGAGATCCCGCTTGAAAAAACACGTGACTTGGCCGGCGGTTTTCTTTCCGATCCAGAGTGGATTTATCAATATTAAGCAGGCAGAATGGATTCGAAATGGCGGGCGAGAGGTATGCTCAATATTCACAGTCATACCTGTTTACTGAAGGGTAGAGAAAGGATGTCTTACGCCCTTTTGAGGTTTCTCTCACATCAGGGGGAGGTGTCCTTGCTTTTCTTCACCTGGTCTTGGGAGAGATAATACTGCATCAATCTGGATTCCCACTTACGCGGGGAACCCTTCTTTATGCAACCTTTATGCAACTGGCTATTGCTTAAAATCCACCCAATGAGAAAAAGGGCGCCCTCTTCCTCCCCCCTAGGAAAAGGGCGCCCCCTGCATCAAACCTTCTGCCACGGTTATTTCTTGCCGATGATCACCGTGCCTTTGTTACTGATACTGATGTAATCCACTCCCTGGATTTCCGCGCCATTTTCGCCGGCCAATTTTCCATGGAGGACCAACTTCACGCAATCCGACTGTTTGACTTTCCCGAGGGCATCGATGACCTTTTCTGCGTCAAAATAGAACACAAGATCAGGGATCTTATCGGGCTTTTTCGTGTTACAGGCTTCGCAGCCAGTGACCTGAAGGCCGGGGTCGTTGGGGGCCCCCACGTCGCCAATGACCCAGCTTCGGGGCTCCACGTCTTCGAGAATGACGGATTCCGGATCGATCGAATTCACGTCGAAGGTGTCTGTTCCCATGATAGCCACCGCCAGCGTCCCTTTATCGTTGGTGCTCACGTTATTAGGGCAGACGCGGGGTTTGATATCCACCGCCACCTCGATCGGACCATCAGTCAGGTTTTCGTTATTGCCCCCATCGCCGTTGTTGTTATTGTCATCGTTGCCGTTGGTTGGGTCATTGTTACCGTCATCATCACCGGGTGGATTCACGCTGCCCCCGTTATCCGCAGGCAATTCCTCCTCGAACCACACGGGACCGGCATGGGTGTACGGTCCGGTGAACGCCTTGGGCCCTTTAGTCTTCAGGACATAGACATAGAACTGATAGAGATGGTCAAACTGCGGACCTTGTTTGTAAATACCTGCTACCAGTTTATTTTGATTATCCCAAACGAAGGAATCGGCGTCCGCCGAGCCGGTGCGGCCCAAATATTGGGGTTTACCCTCATTGTCCACGAGCACATAGATGTGGAAATCCTTCACATCCATTTCTTCCAAGTTCCAACGGACCACTAACTGCCGGGCATCTTGCGGATCCTGATCCTTCCCGTTGCTGAGATCTTCTCCCGCGTCCAAATAGTCCTCCACATACACTTCCATGGAGGGCGTTGGTTTGGGAGTGGGTGTCGGTCCGGGTTCTACTTCCTCGCAGCTCCAGCAAATCTTGAGGATGCACACGTCCGACCCTTCGATCTCGATCGTGCGGATACCTTTTTTGCCCATTCCGCTGACCAGGGTGATTTGCTCCACGGGAGTGGTGTTGTCCGTCAGCCGGATGGAGACCGGCGCCGTGATGAGGGTGTTTTCAGGAGTGTATCCTTTTGATTTTTGCTTATCCACTACTTTGCCGTCTTCGTCCAAGGCGGTAAACGTGGTTTTTTCTTCACTGCTCATGGTCACCACGGCAGTTCGGGGGCCTTTACCCTCGCAAAGGTCATCATTGAAGAT
>Ga0116167_1003999_pt1 | contig 11152 bp, 9 predicted proteins | sample AD_JPNMR3_MetaG_FD_89794 | JGI IMG/M metagenome (GOLD analysis project Ga0116167, IMG submission 89794) | Active sludge microbial communities of municipal wastewater-treating anaerobic digesters from Japan - AD_JPNMR3_MetaG | ecosystem: Engineered > Bioreactor > Anaerobic > Digestate | place... | reverse complement strand
CTGAGAAGCGCTGTGGAAAAACTACATTGCGGGACGTAGTTGCTTGTCTCGTTCCAAAGCCGCTGGCCACCGAGAATCTTTCGTCTGCAGTGCTGTTCCGAGTTGTCGAATTACATAAGCCAACACTGCTAGCTGATGAATGCGATGGATGGCTGACCGAGGACCAAGAGTTGCTTTCGTTGCTGAACGCTGGGCACCGTCGAGGTGGACAAGCGATTCGGTGCGAGGGTGACGAGCACGAAGTCAGAGCGTTTTCAGTGTTTAGCCCGGCTGTACTGTGCGGGATCGGGAGCTTACCGGGAACGCTGGCCGATCGATCAATCGTCATCCGACTGGAACGCGCTGCCCGAGGTGAAATCAGAAAGCGTTTCGATTCGAGGCGCACTAGCCATCTATCTGAGCTGTGTCGGATGCTTGCGCGTTGGTGCTTGGATAATCGAAATCGACTTGAACAGTGCGAGCCGACGTTGCCCGAAACCTGTTTCAATCGGCTGGCCGATTGCTGGCGACCGCTTTTCACACTTGCCGAAGTAGCTGGCGGGGCCTGGCCGGCACGTTGTGCACAGGCTTTTGAGGCACTGACTGGCCAGGCCGATGAAGCCGGAACGGGCGAGATGATGCTGTCAGACATCCAGGGCATATTTGCCGAATTGAAGGTCGATCGAATGGCTTCAAACGAGTTGGCGCAACTACTCGCAAGTCGTGAAGATCGACCGTGGAGTGAGTGGAGACACGGGAAGGCGATTACTGCCGCCGGTGTGGCGCGTGTGCTGGGAAGATTCAAGATTCGACCGCGAACGATTCGGTTGGCTGATGGTTCGACCCCGAAGGGTTACGTTTTGGCTGATTTCGAGCCTGTGTTCATGAGGTATTTGCCGCAAAAGCCGGAAAATGCCGCCACAAAACGCCACACCGCCACATCGTTGATAGCCAACGACTTACAGCAAAAACAAAACGCCACATGTGGCGGCTCAAATTCGTCGCAAGTGCTTGATAATGAACAATGTGGCGTTGTGGCGTTTTCAAACCCGGAAAATGCCGCCACAGAACAAAAGGATGGCGCCAGGCAACCGTTGTTGGCCATATGAGCGTAGTCGAAAACATCCTAACTCGAATCACTGAACTTGGCTTGCGGCTGACTGTTGACAATGACCGGATTTTGGTCTTTTCGGTTGATGGCAAGTCGAGGGGTGTGCCACCGGACTTGGTCGAGCAAATCCGAGAATCGAAGCCTCTGCTTTTGGACTATCTCGGGTCGCGTCCAGCGCCGGGCTGGGGGGCTGTGCCGCCGTCGGACCTGCCGTTGCGTTCGGCGCCAGTGCGCGTGCCGCCGTCGGAGCGCCGTTTGATCATCAACTTCGTGTCACGCCAGCTTTCCGACACCAAACTGGCCGATTGGCTGTGCGACAGGCAGGAGCGTTACTATGCAGGCATAGGGCGCCATTGGGACTGTGGAGACATCATGTTCACCAGCGCGGTTGACTTCGTTTGCTGGCAACTAGGGCGGAACATTCACGAATCGATTCAACTTTTGAGGGGTTGCAATGTCAAACGACACTGAGAAACACGGCTTGAACACTGAACCATCTCGGAGACCGCGGGGTTGGAATCTCGCAGCGTACCACTGGAAACCAGGCTTTTGTCCGAACCCGGGCGGGCGCGGAAAGGGCAACGTTTCGCTGAAGACCGCTTTGTTGCGAAAGATTCGCGAGAATCCACAAAAGCTGGATGAAGTGGTCAGCGTGCTCTTGGACAAAGCCTCTAACGGGGACGTTCGGGCGATTAACCTAATCGGCGAAATGACGTCCGATGAGCGCGGCGCGCCGGTGGCGGCCGTGCAAGTGAACATCGGCGCGGACGGCAACGGGCAGTTTGGCGCCGCCGATGAGTGGTCGCGTCAAGAGCTTGATCAAATCCTTGTCGGGCGAATAGTCGATTTGGCGTTCAGCGAGCCGGGCCGATTGAGGGCTTCAATGACTGCCCAGGAGCGTCAAACGGTTGTTGCGGCGTTGACCGAGTCAGTCATTGAGCCAGTGCCGACAGAAGCCTGAACACGGTTGAACACAGGTGAATATGTTACCAGTTTCGTTACCAGTTTGGGGTTTTTGAGCTGGTTCAGAACTCGCTAAGTGTTTACTTCTGAGGGGGTTGTCGATTTTGGAGCGGGTGATGGGAATCGAACCCACGTGGCCAGCTTGGAAGGCTGGAGCTCTACCACTGAGCTACACCCGCATGCATCGGCCACCATATTAGCAACTGCGCTTGCATTGTCAATCCACCACCGTGTACCTTTACCCGCCGGATGAACTCGCTGCTTCTTGTTGGGGGCCGCGTGATCGACCCAAGTCAGGACCTTGACGAGGTCGCGGACGTGCTGATTTCTGATGGCAAAGTGGTGTGTGTCGGCCCGGGCGCAGCCGACAAAGCTCCGCCGGAGACCGTTCGCATTGATGTTGCCAACAAGGTCGTTTGCCCCGGGCTGATCGACATGCACGTTCACCTGCGCGAGCCCGGCCAATCCGCAAAGGAAACTATCGTCACAGGCACATTGGCTGCCGCACATGGCGGATTCACGTCTGTTCTCGCGATGCCAAACACTTCGCCGCCAATCGACAGCGCAAGTCCTGCGTTGTCGCTCAAACGGCGCGCAGAGGAACACGCCAAAGTCAACGTGTTCATCACAGGCGCAATCACCAAAGGCCTCGAAGGCGAAGACCTCGCACCAATTGGGTCGCTCAAAAGCGCTGGCGTGACAGCGATAACCGACGACGGGCATTGCGTCCAAAACAATGAGCTGATGCGGCGTGCGCTCGAGTATTCCAGAATGTTCGATCTCCCAGTGCTCGATCACTGCGAGGACAGGTCGTTGGTCGGCGATGGCGTCGCTCATGAAGGCAGGTACAGCCTCGTCCTCGGTTTGCGCGGCTGGCCAAAGGAAGGCGAAGAAGTAATCGTTGCCCGCAACATTCTTTTGGCCGAATGCACGGGCGCGCGGGTTCACCTTCAGCACCTCAGCTCTGCCGGCAGCGTGCGCCTGTTGCGAGAAGCACGACAACGCGGCCTGCCCGTCTCAGGCGAGGCGTGCCCGCATCATTTTACCCTCACAGACGCTGCACTGGCCGGCAGCGAAGAGTTCTGGAGAGAGGACGGTCGTTCACTGCTCGGCAGGATGCGACAGACCGAGGCTCCGCCTTCCTGGCCTTGTTACGACCCGAATCTCAAGATGAATCCGCCGGTCCGCTCGACGGCCGATCGCGAAGCTCTGCTCGAAGCATTGGCCGACGGCACAATCACTGTTGTTGCAAGCGATCACGCCCCACATTGCGACTTTGAAAAGGAGGTCGAGTTCGACCACGCCCCGTTTGGTGTAACCGGACTCGAAACCGCCCTCGCGCTAACCCTCATGCAGCTTTATCACTCGGGCAAAATGAGGCTGGCCGACGTCATCAAACTCTTCACCGTCGGACCTGCCCGGGTCCTTAGTCTGCATTCAAAAGGAACGCTTAGCCCCGGGGCTGATGGCGACATAACAGTGTTTGACCCGGATGCGGAATGGGTTTTTGATCGCAGTTGCACCGCCAGCAAATCGTTCAACAGCCCATTCTATGGCTGGCGGCTAAAAGGAAAAGCCGTCTTGACAATCGTGGCCGGGAAAATCGTCTGGGCGGAATCAGACATCCCCAAAGTTTGGTAATGGCGCGCCCGGGCCGTTCGCGCCAAGAAGACATTCGCAATGGCGCAAGACCACCAACACAACGGCGATCCGTCCGCTTGTCTCGTGCGGGTGAGAATGGTTTGCAAAGATTTGACCCGCGTCCCCAAGATTCCCGTGCCAGACGGATTCCATCTGCGCGCTTATCAGCCCGGCGACGCGGCCCACTGGACACGCATCCACCTCGACGCCGAGCAGTATCACCCGATCACGCCTGCGACGTTCTATGAGAAATTCGGCCGGGACAATTCGCGCCTGATGCAACGCCAACTGTATTGCTGCACTTCCGAAGGGCTGCCAATCGGCACGGCAACAGCGTGGTTCGATGACGATTACTATGGCGAGCCATGGGGACGCATCCACTGGGTCGCTGTCATGAGAGAATTCCAAGGGCTGGGACTTGGACGCGCGCTGGTCTCAAGAGCCTGCAAATTGCTGATCGAACTCGGCCACTCACGCGCTTACCTCGCCACCCAGGCGGGCCGGGTTCGCGCCATAAAAATCTACCGGAGCCTCGGGTTCGAGCCCGACATCCGCACGGATCAAGACCGCGAAGCATGGCAGTTCGTGCCCGGGTTCGGAGGATATTAGCCCGTGTATTCCCCAGTTTCCGCAACAACTTGGATGGCAAGCAGGGCTTGGCACGTCATTTCACTGAGCGTCCTGCGCCTTTGTCTGCGGCCATGCTTAAGGACAAAGTGTCGATGGATCAAAGCCGGTCGGACGAGCAGTTTTCCGCACAGCCCTACCGCGGACTGAACGCATAACTACAACCTTGGCTCGGTAATCTCATCGCCTGACCTACCTAAACGACCAAAAGCTTCATTCCGGTGAAATCTCCGGGCTAAGACATGCGGCGCCATTCTTCTGTCCTGCATTTCGCTGCCCCGTATTTTTCTGCCCTGCATCTTTCCGCCTCGCATGTTTTTTCAGCCGATCTTTCTGCGTTTCCGCATTTTGAAACCCTGAGTTTTGCAGGCTGTTCACTCAAGCCGTCCTTCTCTTTGACGTTCAAATGCCATGATGGTGTTGTGCCATCATGATTAAGACGCAAGTCCAGATTCCGGATGAGTCGTTTCACCGGGCCAAGCAAGTGACCGAGCAAAACGAGTGATCTTTCACCGAAACCGTCCGCCGCGGGCTCGAATACATTACTTCCGTCGGGGCCGTCCAAGGGAGAGCATGCCGGCTGTGGCCACCGCGGGCGCGGGATTGAGGGCCGTTCCTGCTCCCGGAAGAGGACTGGACCGCTGTGTGCCACGATTGAAATTGCATGATCGCTCTCGACACAAATGTGGTGGTTCACGCGTCGAACACGAGTTTGCCACGACGAACGTGAAGGATTTCCAAGGACTCGGTTTCGCACGGGTTTGGAATCCGCTGAAGTCCAAGAGATAGATTCAGGAAATTGGATTCGAGCGAGGAGGCAGGACTTCGCTCTGTCGCGGTGCATTGATCCATGCGGCTTCGTCGCTCACAGGGACTCATTTGGAGCCGAAGCAATAAACCACGCCGTCTTCAGCGCCTATCACGACCCGGCCATCTGCAACCGCAGGTGAAGCAGTGATAGGTTGGCCAAGATCATGACTCCAGAGTTCACGTCCTTCAGATAAAGAAACCACGTACAGTCTGCCGTCGTCGGAACCGAACACGACATTTTTTCCCGCGACCACAGGCGAGCTGTCAATTTTTGCCTTGGCTTGAAATCGCCAGATCGGCTTGCCATCGGCTTTGTTCAGGCAATGAAGCCGTTTGTCTCTGCCGCCAAAAACAATCCGGTCCTCAGTGACCGCCGGCGACGAGAAGTACGGAAAGTTTCGATCACGGTATGTCCAAACCCTCTCGCCTTTCTCAATATCGACGCACAGGAATTCGGCTTCGTAATGACCGAAGTAAGCCATCGAACCGTCGAGCGCAGCCGACCCTGCGATGTATGCTCCTGCACTGATTTCGCGAACCTGTTTTCCCGTAGCCAAATCGATCACGTGCAGGATGCCATCGCATCCGCCGAACACCGCCTTGTTTGCTGCCACTGCAGGGGCGCCGTTGATGTAATTGCTGCTCTCGCAGACCCAGTTGCTTCGGCCGGTTGCCGCATCAACGCAATGAAGCTTGAAATCGTAACTGCCCACGAGAATCCATGCGCCGTTGCCGGAGGGCGCCTTGATCCAGTTTGGCGCACCGGCGATGCGCGCCCCTGTCTCATACTTCCATCGCACACGGCCGTCTCGAGCATCGGCAGCGTACAGGAAACAATCGTCCGATCCTACATACACCGATCCCTCGTGCACGAGCGGAGACGATTCGATTCCCTCGCCAGTCTTACAGGCCCAAATCTTCCGGCCGGTTGCGAAATCGATCGCATAGAGGTTCCCGTCGTTTGATCCCACATAAACGCGCCCGCCGCTAATCGCAGCGGAGGACTTCACCGCACCGCCGGTCTTGAATTGCCAGATCAAACTCATCCGTTCAGGAAGAGCGGTGTTCGCTACTCCCAAAAGTGCGGGCCCGCCCCTGTACATCGGCCAGTCGCCACTTCGGACTTCCGGCGAAACAGACGGAGATTCCGCGCATAAACACTGAGTACTCACGCAGGCCACAACAGCCCAAAGAAAGCCGCTCCATGAAATATGAATCGTCTTCATGACGGTTGCGCTCAATATTCCTTTGGATAAGGTCTTGTGCAAATAGAAACAGATTTGAATTCGGCCCGGCGCTCGAGCCGGCCCACAATGAAAGCCCGGATCGTCAAATCCCGCTCCCAGCAAAGAACTGAATCAAGAATCTGGCTCAATCAAACCCTAACCGGGAAAGCTCACCAGCCACGCCCTCGGATTCACCGGTTCCTTCAGTCCGATCAGATTTCCGGGCCAAGAACCGGGCTTGCGATTGACGCAGTTCCGTGGACAATCTGACCCGTGATTTGTCTTTGCATGCAACAGAATCGAATGCGAAACCATACCGCCAACACCACACTCGACAATCCCATGCGAGATCGCCAAAGGCGCAAGCTGGCAGCCGGGATCGCGTTGATCTTTCTCGTGGGCACAGGCCTTGACTCCGCCGCATCCGCACTCGGCGCGCCGATTGTCGGACTCCGCCCGGTGCCGTTCACCCAGGTGCAAATTGCCGACTCTTTCTGGACACCGCGCCGCGAAACAAACCGGTTGGTCAGCATCCCCGTCAATTTCGCCAACCTCGAAAAGTTCGGTAATCTCGAGAACCTCAGGCTTGCGGCTCGCAAGGCAACAAGCGGATTCCGCGGGCCGGTGTTCATGGACTCCGATGTGTACAAGGCTCTCGAAGCGGCTGCTTATTCGCTGGCCACAAACCCGGACCCGCAGCTCGAGAAGCAATTGGACGACATAATCAGCGTTCTCGCTGCCGCTCAACAACCCGACGGTTACCTTAACAGCTACTTCATCGTGAAGGAGCCAAGTCAGCGATGGAAAAACCTTCGAGACTGGCATGAGCTCTATTGTGCAGGGCACCTGTTCGAGGCGGCTGTGGCACACTTCGATGCCACGGGGAAACGCAATTTCCTCGAGGTCGCCACACGGCTCGCCGATCACATCGCAGCCACGTTCGGTCCGGGGAGGCGAATGGGCTATCCAGGACACCCTGAAATCGAATTGGCACTCGTCAAGCTCGCTCGCGCAACCGGCGAACAGCGGTATTTCAACCTTGCAAGGTTCTTTGTCGAAAACCGCGGCAAGAAGTTCTTCGCCGAAGAACACAACACGCCCTTGGACAAATACGACGGCACTTACTGGCAGGACGATGTGCCGATCACCGAACACCGCAACATAAAAGGACACGCCGTGCGCGCCTGTTATCTGATGGCCGGAGCAACCGACGTCGCAGCACAAACGCAGGACCCGGCTCTGCTCCGGATGCTGAACCGTGTTTGGCGAAACACCGTCGAGCGCAACATGTACATCACCGGCGGGATCGGCCCGAGCGCAAGCAACGAAGGGTTCACGACCGATTACGATCTGCCCAATCTGACAGCGTATCAGGAGACCTGCGCCTCCGTGGCGCTGGCGCTGTGGAACCACCGGCTCGCGTTGCTCTACGGAGACAGCAGGTACGCCGACGTCTTCGAGCGGTCGCTCTACAACGGCGTGCTGGCCGGGGTTTCGCTTGATGGCACAAGATTCTTCTACGTCAACCCGCTGGAAAGCCGCGGCAATCACCATCGGTCGGAATGGTTCGGGTGCGCCTGTTGCCCACCGAACGTGGCGCGCACACTGGCGTCGATCGGCGGTTATGCCTATGCGGTAAGTGACAACGGACTTTGGGTGAACCTCTATATAGCTGGAAATGTCAAAGCACGCGTCGCCGGCCGCGACATTTCATTCGACGTGAGAACAGAGTATCCGTGGGACGGACAAGTGCGTCTTGCGCCAAACTTGAAGGAACCGGTCGAGTTTGAGCTTCGCCTGCGCGTGCCCGGCTGGTGCCAGAAACCCAGTGTCGCAGTAAACAATGAGACAATTTCAAATCCCACGGTCGAACGCGGTTACATCGTGCTCGCGCGCCGGTGGGAACCTGGCGACACAGTAGCCCTCAATCTACCCATGCCTGTTCAGCGCATCGCAGCGCATCCGCGTGTGAAAGAGAACGCGGGGCTCATTGCATTGCAGCGTGGCCCATTGGTTTACTGTCTGGAGGCGTGCGACCATTCGGTGCCATTGTCATCGCTGTATTTGCCGGCTGACAGCGAGTTGTCGGCAGAAAAAGAAACCGCCTTGCTTGGCGGCGTTGCTGTAATCAAAGGGTTCGCGCAGGTCGCTGATGACCTTGAATGGCGTGGCCGACTTTACCAACCGTTGCCTGCAGCCCGGCGCATCCCGCTCAAAGCGATCCCTTACTACGCGTGGGATAACAGGGCCGCAGGCGCAATGCAGGTGTGGATTCCAATGGCGCCGCCAACGCCGGTCGCAGGCGGGCTCGAGTCGGAAGCGAAAGTCACGATGTCCTTCGTGAGTGGCAACTGCCATCCCGAAGGCATTAACGACGGCGTTGAACCCAAAGGTTCGCGGGTGCATCCGGGGCGCTTGTGCCATTGGTGGCCCCATAAAGGCTCAACCGAGTGGGCCCAGTACACGTGGAAAACCCCGGTCGCGATCCAAGGGGCAGAAGTGTACTGGTTTGACGATACCGGTGCTGGGGAGTGCAGATTGCCCGATTCGTGGGAAATCCTTTATCTGGACGGCACAGATTGGAAACCCGTAAAAGCCACAACCGATTACCCCGTGAAACTTGACGAGTGGTGCCGGGTTAATTTCAACAACGTCACCACCACCTCCCTTCGTCTTCAGGTGAAACTCAAGCCCGATTGGGCTGCGGGTGTCCACGAATGGAGAGTTGTCGAAAGCGATGAAGACCAGTAACAAGTTTGCTGGGTTGACTTTACCTGCTGCAATCGGCAGGATGACCCCGCACAAGCAAAATGCCGCGGCATAGGGAGCCAATATATGGAAGACATCAAAGCTCTGTACGACGCTATCCTCACCGGGCAGGAAAAGGTCGCCCGGGAAGTCACTGAAAAAGCACTGGCAGCCGGTGTCGAACCGCTAACGCTGGTCAATGACTACATGGTCCCCGCAATGGACGAGGTCGGGCGACGCTTCGAATGCAATGAGTATTTCGTCCCCGAACTGCTCATTTCAGCGCGCGCCATGAAATCAGCCCTCGAGCTGATACGCCCGCTGCTGGCTGCCAAGGGCGCCCAGCCGGTCGGGCGCGTTGTCATCGGCACGGTCAAGGGCGACTTACATGACATCGGCAAAAACCTCGTCGCTGCCATGCTCGAAGGCGGCGGATTCGAGGTGATTGATCTGGGCGTAAATGTGACCCCGGAAAAGTTTGTCGAAACCGTGAAACAGAAAAACGCTAATGTCGTCGCAATGTCCGCCCTTCTGACGACGACCATGCCCGCCATGCGGGCAACCATCGAAGCATTGGAAAACGCAGGATTACGCAGACAGGTCAAGGTGATCATTGGCGGCGCCCCAATCACCCAGAAGTACGCAGACGAAATCGGCGCGGACGGCTACGGTGAAAGCGCACCATCGGCAGTCACTTTGGCCAAGAAGCAGTTGGCTGCCACAGCCTAACTGCTCGAAAACCCGGCCTCTGCATTCGACGCGCAAACGGCCGCAAGCCGGTCATGAACAAATCGATGGCAGACCTGCTCGACCATGCGCCTGTCATAACTGACGGCGCATGGGGCACAGAGCTGCATGCCCGCGGACTCGCACCCGGTGAAATCCCGGACGTCTGGAACCTCACCAACCCGGACAAGGTCGTTGCTGTCGCCCGTGCCTACGTCGAGGCCGGAAGCCAGGTGATCCTCACGAATACATTCGGCGCGAACCGGTTTCGGCTCGCCGGGCACAGCCTCGAAAATAAAGTCGCAGAAATCAACCGGACCGGCGTCCAACTGTCCCGGGAAGCAGCAGGCCGTTCAGCCCTGGTCTTTGCTTCGATTGGACCCACTGGCAGACTTCTCATGGATGGCTCGGTGACCGAAGACGACCTGCGCGTTGCCTTCTCCGAACAGGCCGAAGCCATAGCATCTGCCAGCCCGGACGCCATAGTGATCGAAACGATGTCCGATCTCGGCGAAGCGATTATCGCAATCAAGGCCGCAAAGGCAACCGGTCTCCCTGTCGTCGCTTGTGTGGTATTCGATTCAGGGGCGAACAAGGATCGAACGATGATGGGCGCAACCCCGGAACAAGCAGCAGCCGAACTCTCCGAAGCTGGGGCGGATGTAATCGGCGCAAATTGCGGCACGGGCATCGAAAAGTACATACAAGTTTGCCACAGACTCCGTGCTGCCACCAGCAAGCCTCTTTGGATGAAGCCAAACGCGGGGTTGCCCAGACTCGTCGCAGGACGGCCCGTGTACGACACAACACCAGAGCAATTCGCCGGATTCGCCCCCGCGCTGGTCGAGGCCGGAGCCGCATTCGTCGGTGGCTGTTGCGGCACCAACCCCGATTTCATCCGCGCTTTGAGAGAACGCCTCAAGGTGCGGTTCTAACAGCGTTCTCTCTGCTTCTTGGCGTGCACAAAATGCCCGCGGAACGTCGCTAACCCGCAAATCTCACCGACCACCCACTCGGGCTCATCCACGGCCTTCACTCCGGTGAGATTTCCTTGGCCCGCATATTTTCCAGCCCGACGTAGCCGGAACCAAAGTCGCCTGACGGGCAAAGCCCGCCGGCCATTGCCCCCCGGACCTTCAACCACGCTGGGCTGCCAAATATCTGCTTCGACTCCGTCGCAAGGCGGAGCGCGCTGATCCCGATGGTTTTCTACGCGCTACCGCGGATGCTGTGGGCGTTGGCAGGCGCGAAGCGTTTGGTGCCCAAACAACGTGCCTGTCCCCATATGGCCCCATTCGATCCCGCCGCTGATCCCGATGGT
>Ga0116167_1003991_pt1 | contig 11159 bp, 6 predicted proteins | sample AD_JPNMR3_MetaG_FD_89794 | JGI IMG/M metagenome (GOLD analysis project Ga0116167, IMG submission 89794) | Active sludge microbial communities of municipal wastewater-treating anaerobic digesters from Japan - AD_JPNMR3_MetaG | ecosystem: Engineered > Bioreactor > Anaerobic > Digestate | place... | reverse complement strand
TAACTTTGGCGGAGGCGGCAATATCAGCGGCGGAGCTGCACCAAAGAGTAATTCACAGAGCCTAAGCGTAAGCTACGGATTTACAGATAAGAGGCAGACCAACTTTGCCACAATAGGTGAAGGGGAGATAACAGTTAGGGATGGGAAAACAGATCTTAGTAAACTTAACCGGGACACAACCATATCGCAGTACAATACAAAGGATGTAAGTCTGAGTGGAGGATTTACATTGGACAGTACAACTGTGGATCTTGTAGCAGATATAGTGGATGCTCCATCAAAGGCATATGAAAGCAGGAAGAAGCAGGTGCTGGATGGATTAAGAGATGCTAAGGATACATCAGTATTGATATATAAAGAGGCAGGGGTAGTGGTTGATAAGGCAAGCAACTGGGTTAACGATCATCTGTTTACTGGTCATGATGAGGGAACTGGAGAGAACCCGGAGGTTGGTGTAAATTCTGAAGGTTATAGCGATAGTAAGATCAGGTTAGATGAAAAAAGACAATCTTATGAACTTACAAAAGAAACGATTAATGGGCGAGATATTATATATAGTAAAGATGGAAAAGATGTAGAAGGATATTATCCTGGTCGGTTTAAGCAGAAAGAAGTTGACGATAAAGTAATAGGTAAAAAGACAGGCTGTAATTATACTGCTGATATCAGTATGATAGTGTATAAATTAGAATCAATAGGAGTTGACTTAAGGCTGATAGATTTAGTTGAAATTTATAAAGATGCAAAAAAAGAAGGCGCAGTCTGGGGAAATGGGAATGTATCTTCTGCGACAAAACTTGCAAAGGTCATCAATTCTGATTCAAATTATAAAATGGTAGATGGTGAAAGTCCGACTCCTCAGAATATAATAAATCAGATAGATAATAATAATCTTGTTAAAGTGACTCTAAGTGATGGGCATAGGGAAATCATATATGGATATAATATTGATAAAAGCGGCCAACTTAGATTTAAGATAGACGATGTAGGATATCAGGGAGACACATATATAGATCCAAAGACAATGCAGCCATATAAGATTACTAATGAAGGTTCTAAATATGAAAAGAAGAAATATTCAAAAAGTCATGGAAATGGACGAGTAAGAACTGTTACGAATATACATATTTTGAAGTAAATATAAAAAAGGAGGATTTAATCATGAAAAAAATAGTAACTGTATGGTTGTTTGTTTTAATTCTTATATCTATTTACCAATTTGTAGAGTGTAAAACAGATAGAGAAAAAGTTCTACCTAAATTTGAAGAAGTCGATAAAGAGGCAGGAGTCTATATAATCAGGTATTCAAATGTTATTTTTGATATTAATAATAAAAAAATTAAGGTGCCTATTTATAATGGGATTTATGGGGATATCACTTATGAAGATTTAGAGAAACAGCAAACTAAGAAAGATTTATATTTATTAGGTAATATTTATATTCCAGTAAAAGATGGGGAAGTTAAGAAAACGTTTTTTGACATGCTTAGTTTTTACAAAAAGAGTTTTTTAAAAAATATAGATGTAAACCAGCCATCTGTAATAGGAAATGAGGGTGGAGTAGATATGTTCATATGGTATGATTTTGATTATGAAGGTATCCCATGTTCAATGATGATTACAGTGGCCTGTGATATTAAAACTACATCAAAAAAAATAAGGAAGATGAATCCAAATAATGAAGATATAGAAACAGTTGATATGCTTGTATTTAAGGAAGATTCAAAATGGATCGGTTTGACGATTATTATTGGGGAATACAGTAAATTTAAAAAAGTGGATAGGTAATACATGTAGTAGTAAAGATTTAATTTGACATTTCCATTGTAAAAGGTCGATGCAGACTTTCAAAGATTCAATACTTCAGGAGCGGGGAGAAAATGCTACATTTAAACTTACAGACAAACAACAGCAGGGATGGGTTAGAAGGAATCTAACTTAATACATAAAACTTGAACTAAATAAAAGTTATTGATTTGTATAGAAGGTATTTTAATTCAATTTTTATTTTTACATGAGGGCTTAGAGTGTTAAATATTTTTAATAACAGTAGATGGTTTATATCTGTTATTGTGTTTTTAAATTTGATTATACAATTGAACTCTTGCATAAATGGCTCGCCTCCTGATATTATTAATTCGACCAAATTAACCTATACCGTTTATTATCATGCAAACGGAGCTGATAGGGGTATGGTGCCTGTTGATAATATAAATTATCAGAAGGGGGATTTGGTAACAGTTCAGGGGAATCCATATAATCTTTCGAAGGCTGGCAGAAGTTTTACAGGTTGGAATAGTCAAGCAGATGGCAACGGGCTTAACTTTGTTCAGGGTGAAACATTTTTTATTGGTAGTTTTGATGTAATATTATATGCGAGGTGGTCTGATGCATTAAGTTTTACAGTTACATATAATGGAAACGGAGCCTATACAGGGGTTGCTCCATTAGATACTACAACATATGAACCAGGAATGAGAGTACTTATTCCTGGGAATGCTGGCAGACTTTATTTTCCTGGATTTAGCTTTAGTGGGTGGAATACGAAATCTGATGGGACTGGTGTGACATATACTCAGGGACAATATATGACAATGGGGAGTTGTGATGTTATACTTTATGCTAGATGGACTACGGCATTAACATATGTAGTGACCTATGATGCGAATAACGCAGATACAGGGAGTGTTCCTGTTGACAGTACAAATTATGAATCTGGTAGATCTGTAACTGTTATGGGTAATACTGGCAATTTGAGGAGGGTGGGTTACAGTTTTTCAGGTTGGAATACAAAGGCTGATGGTAGTGGAATAAACTGTTTACCGGGTCAGAGTTTTTTCATTGGTGGTGAAAATGTTGTGCTTTATGCTAGATGGGTGAATGGATATTCTGTGACGTATAATTCTAATGGTGCAGACAGTGGTTCAGTACCAGTTGATACAACATATTATCCGCAGAATGCGACAGTAACCGTGTTAGGAAATATTGGTATTCTTGAGAAGAATGGCTATAGTTTTGTAGGTTGGAATACAAAGGCTGATGGTAGCGGTTCGACATACAGGCCTGGCCAGAGTTTTCCGATGGGAACAGCAAATGTTATTTTATATGCCATGTGGTCTGAGAATTTAGGTTATACCGTTACATATGATGGAAACGGGGCAACTGGGGGGGAAGTTCCTATAGATAATACGAGTTATGCAAGCGGGCAGATGGTTAGTGTTGCTGGGAATAAAGGTTTTCTTGCAAGGACTGGGTTTATATTCCTTGGTTGGAATACAAAGGCTGACGGAAGTGGGGATTCATATACGGAAGGCGATTTTTTTATGATGGAAAGAGGAGATGTAAAACTTTATGCGATGTGGGGTAGTTCAGGTTCTATAGATTTAACGTTCAATCCAGGAAGTGGAGCAGATAATGAAATAACAGGTATTGCGCTTCAACCAGATGGTAAGATAATTATAGTAGGTGATTTTACTACATATAATGGGACACCGAGAAACAGGGTAGCGCGACTGAATTCTAATGGTTCAATTGATCTATCGTTCAATCCCGGCACAGGAGCTAATGATTCAGTATATGGAGTTGCAATACAGCCTGACGGGAAAGTGTTAATTGTAGGTTCGTTTACTTTATATAATGGGGTAGCGCGTAATCGCATAGTGCGTATTAATTCTGATGGGAGTCTTGATGAGACATTTGACCCTGGTATTGGTGCGGATAATACAGTTAACTGTGTTGCAATACAACGTGATGGCAAAATTATAATAGGTGGAGCCTTTACAAATTATAATGGTACAGTTAGTAGTTATCTTGCAAGGTTAAAAGCTGATGGTTCATATGATTTTGGGTTTGATGTATCAAGTGGTCCTGATAATGAAGTTAACAGTATATCTATTCAATCAGATAATAGAATTATAATTGGTGGGGCATTCTTGAATTGTGGAGGAGAGGGGAGGAGTAGAATAGCTAGGCTTGAAGAAGATGGTTCTCTTGACATTAGTTTTGATCCTGGAGTTGGGGCTGATGATGAGATATATGTGACCGAATTGCAGACAGACGGGAAGATAATTCTTGGGGGTATTTTTAACAGTTATGGAGGTTCAGGTAAATATATTGCACGTAGTAATTATGATGGGACTAAGGATTCTGTATTTATATCTTCTGGAGCAGGTCCTGATTATGAGATATACAGTATAGCAATACAGAGTGATGGCAAGATAATTATAGGTGGAAATTTTGGAAATTATGATTCAATTTCATGTAGTCATCTTGCTCGTCTTAATGCGAATGGTACACTAGATACCAGTTTTGAAACAAGTAATGGTCCAGATAGTACAGTTAGCTGTATTGCAGTACAGAGTGATGGGAAGATTCTGGTTGGAGGTGAATTTATCACTTATAATGGGATAAGGAGACATTCTATCTGCAGGGTAATGAAGTGAGTAGTTTTTTGTTATAAAAGGCTTCACAAAACAGGAGGTGTTTTTATGTTTTTTTGCATGGGTGCTGATGCGGGCTATGGTGTGACATTTAAAATATGAAGGGCTAATACCATGAAGAAGTTTTATTTGCTGCTGTTGATGTTCACCGTTGTTCACTATATTTCATGCAATAAAACTGGAAATTATAATAAGTCCATATTCGAGGCTAGGGAGTTATATATGCATTCGCTTATGGAATCTGAAATTTCTGAAAGGCTTCAGATAATGAAGGAAATTATTAAAATTTCCCCTGATTCAGAATATGGTTTTTTTGCTGAAGGTTTATTAGAGTTGTCAGAAGGGAGATATAAAGAGAGTATAGAACAGTTTACAAAAGCTATAGAAATAGCAGGAGATTTTACTGAAAGCTATTTCAGGAGAGGCTACTCAAAAGCGAAACAACAGGACTACTATGGCGCAGTGCAGGATTATAGAAAGGCAATAGAGCTTGGTTATTCGGGTTATGAAATATATATGTTGAGAGGTGAAGCCTTATTTAGAACTGGGAGATTTGGAGAAGCAATAGTAGATTACAGTAAAGCTATTGAGTTTAAACCTACATCAGCGGAGGCATATAATAGCAGGGGGGTTGCAAAGATAAAAAAGACAGAGTATGTATCAGCAATTACTGATTTTGATAAAGCTGTAAGACTTAAGAGAGGATATTTTGAAGCATACAATAACAGGGGATATGCAAAATACAGGTCTGGGAATTATAAGGATGCAATTGCTGATTGTTCTATGGCTATAGAGCTTAATATTACCTTTTATGATGCTTACTGCAATAGGGCAGATATTAAGAGTGATAGTGGAGATTATACAGGGGCCATTGATGACTATAACAAAGCGATTAAATTGAAAAAGGACAGTGCAGAGGTTTATAACAGCAGGGGGTATGCAAAATACAGGATGGGTAGATACGCTGAAGCGATTACAGATTATAGCATAGCTATTGACCAGAGGAAAGATTTTGCTAAGGCATATTATAACAGAGCTATTGCAAGAGAGGATGCTGGCGATTATGAAGGCGCATTAAAAGATTATACTGTAGTTACAAGGCTTGAGCCTCGTGATATTTTTGCGTATATAGGCATGGGTAATGTAAAGGAGAAGGTGCATGATTATCAGGGAGCAGTAAGTGATTACAGTAGAGCGATCGAGCTTAATCCGAGTTATGATAAGGCATATTTTGCCCGAGGTTATGTCAAGTATAAAACAGGCGATTATATTGGAGCCATTGAGGATTACAGTTGTATTATAAAAATATCGCCACAAAATGCGCAAGCATATTATAACAGGGCTATTGCAAGAGAGAAAAATAAAGATCTCAAGGGAGCACTTGCTGACTATAGTCGGTCAGTAGAGCTTAAACCTGATGATGGTAGGACTTATTATGACAGAGGAGAGCTTGAAATACAGATGGGAATGAAGGAAGAAGCCTGTGCTGATTATAAAAGGGCTGGGGCATTGAGTTACAGGATAGACAAAGAGAAACTGGAAAGATGTAGTAAGTAGAACAGGTAAATAGCTGGTGAGAAAAAATATAGAAAGATTTTTTTTGTTTATATGTATAGTTTATTTTATATTTTTTGTGGAGGTGTATGCGATTACTGGTACTTCAGATGATGCGTTGAGGGAGCTTGAAAGAAGACGGATTGAAACTGAGAAGAGGCTTCGTGAGAAGGAGCGTCTGGAGATAGAGAGGAATAGAATAGAGGAAGGGAAAACTGCTGAGGTGGAAGCTCCGGTAAGAGATGAAACTGTTTTTTTTATTAGAGAAATCGTCATTGAGAATTCTGAGCAGCTATATAGTTGGGAAAAGCGTGCTCTTATAAGACCATATATTAACAGGGAGATAGGAGTTAATGATATCACTGTGCTTGCGCGAAATATTACCAACAGACTTATAGAGAAAGGATATATTACCGCCAGGGTAAAGGTTCCACTTGACCAGAACCTTAAGTCGGGGGTTCTTAGGCTTACGGTTATTAAGGGATATATAGGGAGTATAAAACCTGAAAAGGAGAGTATTTTTAATAGGCTACAGGTTTTTACCGCTTTTCCTTTTTTAGAGGGTGAGCTTTTAAATATTAAGGATCTTGATTATGGGCTGGAGCAGATGAATCGGTTAAGATCTAATAATGCAACAATGAAGGTAGTGGCGGGTGAAGAATTGGGTGAATCAGACATCATAATAAGCAATGAACAGGGTGAAAGGTTAAGCCTTGGTATTGGGATTGATAATCTTGGTCAGAAGTCTACAGGCGAATATCGAGGTAAAGTTTCAGTTATGTTTGATAATCTTTTTTATATAAATGATAGCATTTCTATGGATTATATAAGTACCCTTAATAATGACACAGACAGGAAATACAACAGGAGTTGGTCTTTTTACTATTCATTTCCTTTTGGTTACTGGACTTTTTCAGGGACATACAGCAGGACTGAATATATGCAGTATGTGAATGGATTAAACAGGGATTTTAAGTCTTCTGGTGATGATAGAAGTATGGTTTTTAGTATAGAGAGGATGGTTGGGAGGATTAATTATAACAGGTTCAAAGGTAGGATATCACTTGCATTAAAGGATAAGAGGAATTATATAGAGGATGCCCTGGTTGATGTTTCAAGCCGTAAGCTTACGATAGTAAAGGGAGGTTTTGATTATACGACTTTTTTATATGGCGGTTATTTTTCAGCAGGGGCATATTGCCATTGTGGACTTAAGTATTTTAATGCATATGAAGATGATGAATTGGAAGCAGATACACCGAAGGCACAGTTTAAGAAATATGAGATTTCTTTATTATGGAATAAACCCTTAAATTTTTTTGGTCAGGATTTTGGGTATCTCTTCAGTTTTTCTGGGCAGTGGAGTTCTGATTCGCTTTATAGTTCAGAGAAGATTTCTGTTGGTGACATGAATACGGTAAGAGGTCTTAAAGAGTGTTCAATCAGTGGGGACAGAGGGTTTTATGTAAGGAATGATTTTTACGTATTAGATTTTTCTCGTTTTTGGAGTTTGCTCAGAGGGTTTAAGTATTTTGTTGCATACGATTATGGTTACACAGTTGACCGAATTGGGAGGGATGCCAATTCGGGGAGAGGAGAGGGTTCTGTCATGGGGTGGTCTATAGGTGTGTCATATTCAGCAGAAGTTTTCGATATGAATTTAGTCTATGGGAGGCAACTTTTTGTTCCATGGTTTGTAGAGAAGGAGGATTATGTTATATATTTTGCTGTGGTTTTAAGTCTGAGATTGTTTGCTTGAAGATGGAGTTATTGTTTTTTGAGAGAGGGTAGTGATATATTATGGAATATATTTATTAAATTATATTATTTTTTAGAGCAAAAAAGAGTTGACAAAGATTTTTTAAGCTAAAATGTTTTATATATAAATAGTATATAGGAGATAATATTAGGATGAGCAGATTTATGAGGGTTGTTGCTATATTGGGGTTGGTGTTATGTGTAGTGACATTTGGTTATGGGAAGGAAGAGAGGATTAAGGTGGAATTTGCCCTTGAAGAGCTTGTATTTTCGATTAATGTTCTTAATTCGATTGATATAATAGGAGAGGAAGTACAGCCTTTTTTGGATATAAAAAATACCTTCATGGAGGTATATAAGGAAGTAAGTGGGAGTAAGAAGAAATCAGGAGAAGTAAGCTTTACATTGCCAATGGCCAAGAATTTTCTTTTTTTTATGCAGAGAGGGAGATTTAAAGGGGTGGATGCAGAGATATTCAATAAAATCAGCACAAAGATGATAGAAGCGATAAAGAAGGAATCGAAATAGATTGATTAAAAGTATAAGATATGGTGTTTTCCTTTTGGCTTCGCTCAAGGAAGCGGGGTGACGTTTAGTAGAAAGAAGATGTCTAAGATGAACAGGGTAAAATACATATTAAAACAGTTTCTAATAATAGTTCTCGTGGCGGAGCTATGCATACCTGCCATCCCTCTGCATGCTGGTGATATAATCATAGACAGTTCAGTTCCTGTAAATCAGAGACCAACTCTTGACAGAGCCCAGAACGGTGTGGTTATCGTAAACCTTGCGAGAACAACAGCAGGCGGTGTATCTGTAAACAGATTTACGGAATACAATGTAGGTCCAAAAGGGATAATACTCAATAATTCCTATGACATGGGGATTTCTGTACTTGGAGGAGCTATATACGGTAATCCTAATTATCAGAGTGACGGACGTGAAGCATCAATAGTTGTGACTGAAGTAACAGGCTCAAAGAGGACAGACTTACTTGGGTATACAGAGATGTTTGGGAAGTCCGCGGAGTATATTCTAGTCAATCCCAACGGAATAATGTGTAACGGAGCAGGATTTATAAATATGCCGCGTGTTACTCTGGGTACCGGGCGTGCGATGTATGAGAGGGGCGTGTTCAGCGGAATAGATGTGCGTGGCGGTATAGTGAGCGTTGAGGGGGAAGGTATAGATGCAACCAAGGTTGATTACTTTACCATAGTTACACGCATGGCATCCCTTAAAGGTGGTGTCTGGGGGAAAGATGTAAACATCACAACTGGCACAGGAACATACAACTATAGGGATAGATCTTTTAGTCAGAGTGATACAGGCACAGACAAGCCGGAGATGTCGATTGATGCATCAGCTCTTGGAAGCATATACGCTGGGAGGATAAAAATTGTCAGCAACGAAAAGGGTGTGGGAGTAAAGTCCAATGCCGATATGCTTGCAGATGTATCTGATATAAGCATATCAGCTGACGGCTCAATTGAACTTAAGAATACACAGGCTGCCGGGAACATTCAGGTCGCTTCAAAATCAGACAGGATAATCCAGAGGGGGGATGCCTTTGCCATGGGTAACATAAGTTACAAGGGGAAGGGATTCACCAATAGGGGAAGTGTTACTTCCACAAAGAGTGTTTATGTTGAAGGTCTCGTTGATAACCACAAAGGTGTAATTACAGCAAATGAAAATATAGATTTAAATACAGGCGGTACACTTTCAAATGACGGTGGTAGCATAACACTTGCAGGGGATACAGGAAGAATAAGGATATACGGCAATGACAGCCTCACCATACAGGGGGGGGGATATAAAGTCAGCCGGAGTAATAGATATTGATATGGCAGGTAATGTGGTTTTAGCTGCTGGTACGTCCTCAATATATGCTGATAAAAATCTGAATATCAAGGGATTTACCCTGACAAACAATATGAACCTTTCAACGAATGGTTCAGTGAAAGTTGAAGTGTCTTATGATATAGTAAACAACACGGGGAGCAGGGTTGTTTCAAACAGTAACGTGTCCCTTGAATCCGGCGGGAAGATAACAAACAGCGGAGTAATAAGCGGTGGGTCGTTAAGCATAGAAGGAACTGCTCTTGACAATAATGCGAATGCGGAAATAACAGGCGGCAGCGGCATTTCATCTGTCAGCATAACAGGCGTTATAACTAACGGTGGAAGGATAAGCGGAGCATCCGACATCTCGGTCATCGCATCCACAATAACAAATACTGATTCAAATTCTGAAATATCATCAGGGGGCAGTCTAACAGTTGAAGCAGATACCTTGCAGAATAACGGTGGACTTCTCTTCTCTGCCGGTGATATGAATATCAAAGCAAAGACATTGAATAATATTCAAGGAACTCTTTACTCCATGGGAAACATGGTGCTTAAGGGTAAAGAAACTTTGGGTAACAGGGTATATAACTATTCAGGGCATATTGAATCAGAGGGTGACATTACTGCTGATATAGGGAGTGATGGCAAACTTGAAAATACCGGACAGGATAGTGGCAGCTATACTAAGGAACTCGTTACTGTCGGTGGTTGGGGAAATGACAGATATGCCCTGATGCAGCAGTGGGAGCTGCACTCAACAATGACTACAGATTCATCTTTCCTTGTATCGGGTAGAGATATGACAATCAATGCAGGTGAGGTTAAAAATCATGGCAGTGTAATTTCTTCGGCCAATAATCTCACCATCGATGCAGATAAGGTAATCAATGAAACAAACAGCCAGTATGTAACGCTTTCTCAGTATCAGCTTATGGGGATGAGAGAGCATCATGAGAGAAGACTAGGCACCAGGCGTATCGGGTATACATTTAAGAAATGGGTTGACTATCACTCATACTGGAATCCCGGAACCGTAGCTGTAGTATCAGCTGACGCTGCTGTTATTCAGGGTGGAGATGTTGTTATCAATGCAAAGTCTGTTTTTAACGGCAATTCAGCAGATTATAATCCTGCTGTAACGTATAACAATGGTGATGCGATAAAGAACGCGGGATATAATCCCGGTGCGGTGGAAAAGTCCGGAAAAGTTGGGGCTACTGCTTATACACCCACAGCCATAGAGGACATTAAGAATACCGGGGCAATAGACCTTGCTAAATATATTAGCAGTTCAACAGGAAATCCTCTTTTTAAAATTGATAAAGACCCTTCATCGAAGTATCTGATGGAGACAAGAAGCCAGTATGTAGATGTATCTAAACTTAAAGGCTCAGAGTACTTACTTGAAAGGATAAACTACAACCCTGAGAGAGATTTAAGGTTTCTCGGTGATGCTTTCTATGAACAGAAGCTTGTGAGTGAAGCGATACTCAAGGCGACGTCAAGAAAGTTTCTGGAAGCAAGTATCAAGAGCGACCAGGACCAGATGGCGTGGCT
>Ga0116167_1003980_pt1 | contig 11184 bp, 8 predicted proteins | sample AD_JPNMR3_MetaG_FD_89794 | JGI IMG/M metagenome (GOLD analysis project Ga0116167, IMG submission 89794) | Active sludge microbial communities of municipal wastewater-treating anaerobic digesters from Japan - AD_JPNMR3_MetaG | ecosystem: Engineered > Bioreactor > Anaerobic > Digestate | place... | reverse complement strand
GGGCGCAGCAGCCGCCATCGGTTTGGCGCCATTGATCAGCGCGTCGACCGCCTGCGGCGTCATCGCGTCGACGCGACCGGTCTTCATGTAGCTGACCACGTCGCGTGCGTACTCCAGCGGTACGTCGGTGTGGATGAAGTGGCCGACGCCCGGGTAGATCTTCACCACCGGCGCATTGCCCGCGGCGCTCATGCGCTCCATGAAGGGGATGATGACCTGCTTGGACTTGTCGGTCAGCCCATTCAACGCCGTGCTCGGGATGAAGGGCTCGATGGCACCGAAGGCCAGGAAGATCGGCGCCTTGATCTGCGGCAGCCGCTTGTACAGCGAGTTCTCGTCCTCGCGCGCGTTCTCCGAGCACATCGAGAACGTGTCGTAGTGGAACAGATGCGCCCACTGCGCGAACTCGCGCTGGTTGCCGGTGATCATCGCGATGCGCTGGTCGGTGTGCAGCCGCGAATAGGGCGTGTCGTTGACGAAGTAGCCGGACGGCGCAGGAATCGCGTTGCCGGCGGCGTCACGCATCTTCCAGTAGAAGAAGTCGCGCACCCATTGCGGCGAGCGCTTCATTTCGGCTTCGACCAGGCCGAACGGGCCCCACGCCGCCTGCCAGCGGCCCAGGTCGCAACCGATGGCCTTGTCGCAGATCGGCAGCTCCTTGTCGCCCAGCTTGAAGTTCTTCGGGTATTCCTCGAGGCCGGCTGGCCCTTCGAGCAGCAGGCCCTGCACCGCATCCGGGTAGCGCAGCGCGTAGCCCAGTACCACCTGCCCGCCCTGCGAATGGCCGTAGTAGTAGGCCTTCTTCACGCCCAGCTGGCCGACGATCAGCGCGTTGAAGGCGTCGCGGATGTCGTCCAGCGTGCGCGCCTGCGGCTTGTCCAGGTTGCCCGGCCCGGACACGCCGGCCAGCGGCATGTCGGGGACGATGACGCGAAAGCCGCGCTCCACCGCGTACTTCACGACGTTGCCGTAGTGCGCGCCGAACGCGCCCTTGCCGTGCACCATCACCAGCGTCGTCGGGTTGCGTTCCTTGCCGCAGTATTCGTCCATGTAGCCGATCTGCCAGTCGACGCCGTTCTTGTCCTTCGCCTGCGCGTACTTGACCGGAAACGGGTAGACGATCTCGTCCTTCCAGAACGACTTGTTCGGGTCGGGGTTCATGTTGACGGTCGGGCGGCGGTAGTTCTTCGCCTCGCACACGATGCCCTGCTCGGCCGCGTTGGACACGCCGGCCGAGCGCATGAAGGCGCCGAAGGTCTGGTTGTCCTTCAGCACGTTGGGCGCTTTGAACACCGCGTAGTGCGCGATCGGGTCGCTGAAGCTCGCATACAGGCCGCCGGGGATGACCTCCGACGCCTTGCGCGCATCGCTGGCCATCAGCCACAGGTCGTTGTCCACGTGCACGACCAGCGTGCGCGGCTTCATGCCGGGCAGCAGCTTGTCGACGTTGTGCAGCTCGCCGACCGTGTCGCGGTACCACAGGTCGACGGCGTCGAACTGGCCGGCCATGCGCTTCAGCGTGGTGCCGATGTTCTTGCCCAGCCGCGGGTCGGCCTTCCAGGCGAACACGTCCGGCGCCACCGCATCCCATCCCATCGACTGGCGGAAGCTCAGGTCATAGCCGGTGAGCAGCAGCTGCGACCAGTGGAACTCCACGCCCTGGTTCGGGTGCTTGTCCTTGGGCAACTTGTAGTAGTCGGCGTTGGTATCGATCCACACCGGGTCGGACTCCAGCGAGGCCTTGGCCAGCTGGAAGGTCCACGCCGCGATCTGCCCGCCCGGGCCGTCGGTGGCCGAAGCACCGCCCACCGGCATCACCGCCTTGACGAGGTCGGGGTACATCAGGCCCCAGTAGTACGACTGCGTGCCGCCCATCGACACGCCGGTGGCCAGCACCACCTGGCCGATCTTCAGGTGGTCGCGCAGCATGCGGTAGTTCAGCTGCACCATGTCGTAGTAGCTGTACACCGGGAACTTGCGGCCCAGCCCGTCCGACGGCTTGGACGCACCCCACAGGCCCAGCCCGTCGAGGAACACCACGTAGAAGCGGTCGGTGTCGAACATCAGCCCGGGGCCGACCAGCGCGCCGCCGGAGAAGGCGTTGCCGGCCTGGCCCGCCACCCAGTTGCTGTACATCGAGGTCGCGTCGCCCGAGAAGAAGGTGCTGACGACGATGGCGTTGACGATCTCGCCCTTGGCGTTGCGCTTGGGCGTGCCCACCGCGATGTACGAGCTGCGCGCCGGCCCAGCGCCCAGCGACTCGAGCGTGGTGCCGCCCTCGCCGCCGTTCTCCCAGGCCTTCGGATTGGCCAGGTCGTACTTGCCGCCGATGCGGAAGTTCTTGACCTCGTAGCTCTGCTTCAGCTTGTCCAGCGCGGCGACGGCCGAGCGTTCGGTGACGGCCTGCTGCGCGTGCGCCGACCCCAGCATGGCCAGCGCCAGCAACACCGACGCCGACCAGCGCAGCACGCCGCGGCCACCCAATGGACTACTTGTCATGTGTCGTTCCTCGATCGTTCTTGAAGCTGCGGGACGCGGGCACCGCCGCGGCGATACCAGATTCGTGATCCTAGCCGACCGCGGGGCGGCATTCGCACTTCCGGCCTGCGCATGCGGCCGGTTTGCGATAGCGAATCCGATCACCCGCATAACCGTCGGTGATCGCTTCGGCCTCGACGACGCGAGCTTGCAGCGCAGGCGTTGCGTGCCTTGTCGCGCATGCGCGACGGGCCGGCGCAATCGGCGCTTTGCCGCGGCGTTCGCCGGCTGCAACGCGCAACCCACTGCTATCCTGACCCGGATCCGTCTTCGGGATTTGACGCCGACGCGTCCGGTCCCGGCACGCCATCCTTTTGTCGAACGATCACAGGAGACGACCTTGGCACCTACCCATCCGAAGGCGAAGCGCGCGAGTGGCAAGCACCGCGGCGCGTTGGCCACGATGCTTGTCGCGGCAACGCTGGCGGCGCCGGCGACGGCGGCCGACGACGAAGCGGGCAAAACCGGCACACCCTTCTGGGACAACGCGCGCGCGGGCTACTTCTTCCGCGCCTCGTACTTCGATCGCCAGTCGGACGGCAGCCCGAACCTGCCCGGTTCGGCCTTCAAGCAGCTGGGCGCGGGCATCGGCGGCTGGCTGTTTGCCAACACCGGCGAGTTGGCCGACTTCCTGTCATTCGGCGCGACGTACAACTTCGTCGTACCCGTCTACGCGCCCGAGCAATATCCGTTCAACTTCGTGCTGAAGGATCCCGACCAATCGGGTTACGGCGTATTCCGCGAAGTCAACGCGCGGGCGCGCTTCGACAGCAATACGGTGGTCATCGGCCGCCAGACGATCCGCAACCAATGGTTCATGGACGGCGTGTATCGCTTCTTCAACAAGCTCGACCAGAGCATGATCGGCGCGCGCGACATCCGCAACATGAACTGGCTGAACTTCCAGGGAGTGACGATCCAGGGCCGCGCGTTCGACGAATCGCTGCGCTACTACGGCGGCTACGTCAACCAGATGACGCAAGTCAACGACGACCGTTTCCGCAACCTGTACCAAGGCGGCTGGAACGTGTTTCTGTATCCGACCTCCGCACGCGGCGGCGACAGCAACGGCATGGCCTACATCGGCGCGAACTGGAAGCCGAGCGCCGACAGCATGGTGTCGACTTCGTACCACAACGTGCAGAACATGTTGAACATGTTCTACCTTGACTTCGACTACGTGTGGCGCATGGAAGGGACCCGCTACTTCCGTGCCGCGGCGCAGTGGATGTACCAGGAGTCGAACGGCGACAGCCTGCTGCGCGGCGTCAACGGCCAGCCGGGGCCCAGCTTCCACACCAACTACGGCGGCGCCTACTTCGAAGCCCGGCCGGTGCCGTGGTGGATCCCCTATCTCGCGCTCGGTGTCACCTCCGATCGCAACCAGATCTATTCGCCGTTCTCGCTGGGCCCGTCCTACCTGATCCAGCGCATCGGCGAGAACTCGCTGGCCGGCGAACGCACCTGGATTGCGGGCACGGTGCTCGATTTCGCGACGGTGGGGCTGAACGGCCTGTCGTTCGACGTCACCTACGGCCAGCGCACGAACCGCAACGTCAACGGCAACCCGAACCTCCCCGTGGCCAACTGGGACGAGGCCGCGACCGACCTGATCTACGTCGTGCCGTTCGAGGGCTTCTTCAAGAACTTGCGCGCGCGCGCGCGCTACGCGAAGGCCTGGCAGAAGGGCGACACCTGGAACGGCAGTTCGATCGTCTACGTCGACTTCCCGACGACCGACCTGCGCTTCGACGTACAGCTGAACATCCCGTTCAACTAGGCCGCGCCGCAGCAGCGGTGCGGCTCAAGGCTCGGCGAGCCACTGCAGGAACCGGCTGAACACCGCGTCGACGAGTTCCTGGTCCTCGCCGACCAGCGCCTCGCGCTCTTCGATCGGGATGTCGGTTTCGATCGCCTTCAGCAGCCGGATCTGCGTTTGCAGCATGCGGCCGTTCTCCTGTTCGATGCGCTGCAAGGCAACCACGAACGGGTCCAGCGCCTCGGCGCCTTCGGGGAGCACCGCCAGCAAGCGGATGCGCGCCAGCTGCGCATGGCCCAGCGAGATGCCGCGGTAGGCCGAGCGCGGGTTCAGCACCGGGCCGGGCGGCAGCATCAGCCGGGCCCAGGCCATGCCGAGCGGCGCGGCGATGCGTGCGGCTTCGGCGGCCAGCATCGGGTCGGCCGACCACTGCGTGGTCTTGCTCAGCAGCGTGACCGCTTCGAGCTCGCGCGAATACTGCGACAGGATGAACTGCTGCACCAGGTTGAGCCGCGGCGTCCACTGCACGCCGGCGTGGAACATCAGGCTGCCGTTCTTGGCCGCGCACAGGAACAGCGTGATCTTGGTCTGGATCTCGGGCGTGAAGCCATCGGCGGTGATGCGCTCGCGCGCCCGGTCGTACAAGGTCGGATCGATCATGGGGTGGGCTTCCTGCGGGTCTTGCTGGCGGCCTTCGCGGGTGCGGCGGCAGCGGGTGCGGCAGCAGCAGGCACCAGCGCGATGGCCGCCGGCTGCACCGCACGCATCCAGTCGCCGGCGCAGCGCAGCCAAGGCGCCGGCGCGGCCGCATCCTCGGCCGCGATCCACACGCTTTGGTCGCCGTGCCACTGGCCGCTGTCGACCAGTTCGACGAAGTGCTCGAGCTGGCGCATCGTGAGCGCCGGCATCTCGAGCGTGAAGGCGTGGTAGGCACGCGGCATGATCAGCAGCCGCGAGTTGCTCACCTCGCGCCGGATCACTTCGTGGCATTCACGCGGCGTGAAGAAATCGAACTCGCCGTTCATGATCAGCGTGGGCACCTCGATCTTGTGCAGGTCGGGCGTCAGCGGCGCGAACTCGGTGAACGACTCCATCAGGTTTTGCATCGCGTAGCCGTCGTTGCCGATGTAGCCGGCGCGCTTCATGGCCGGGATGCGCTCGCGGTTGGCGGCGATCCAGGCCGAGCTCATGTTCATCGGATACAGCATGCTTTGCAGGTACGGCAGGCCCACCTCGGCCAGGCCCTGCAGCATCACCGCGCCCAGCATCTCGAGCTGCGGCGTCAGCTCGGCGAAGGTGCTCATCGCCGTCAGGCTGTGCAGCCGCTGGCCGTAGCGGATGGCGAAATCCAGCCCGACGATGCCGCCGAACGAGATGCTGCAAAGATGGGTCTTGTCGATGCCCAGTTGCCGCAGCAGGCTGTCGAGCAGGTCGGCGTGCGTGGACAGCTTGATGTCGATGACCGGCTTGGACGAGCGGCCCTGGCCCAGCATGTCGTAGGCCAATACGCGCCAGCCGCGCGGCACGAAATACTCGGCGTAGCGGGTCCACAGCGTGGCGTTTTGCGTCAGGCCGTTGAGGAAGGTGATCACCGGGCGGCCCGCGTCTCCGCTCAGTTCGTAGTGCACCTGATGGTGGCCGTACCTGGCTGTTGGCATGGGGCGTGTCCCGACTATGCTGGGCGCGGACCGCTCGCGTGCACTTGCCGCAGCCGGCCGTCCACGCGATCGTCGCTGTCGTTTCTGGTATCGCAGCGCGAAGTCTCGCATGAAGTGCGAGCCGCCCTCAGCGCAGTTCGCCGCCGAAGCGCCGTCGCACGCTGGCCAGATACCACGCCGGCGCCACGCGCCACAGCAGTGCACCGAAGCGCGCCATCGGGTCGGGCGCCAGCCAGCGCGCGCGGCGCTCGAGTGCGCGCTCGATCGCAAGCACCGTGGCCTCGGCGCTGCGCACGCGGCCGACGGTGGAACGCGCATGCGCCGCCGGCGCGCCGTCGGCGCCCAGCGCGTGGCGCTCGATCGGCGTGTCCAGGAACGACGGGTAGACCATCAACAGGTGCACGCCGTCGGCTTCCACCTCGAGGCGCAGCACCTCGAACCACTGCGCCAGCGCCGCCTTGGCCGCGCCATAGCCGGCACGCCCGGGCAGCGGCATCCAGCCGGCCATCGAGCCGATGGTGACGATGGCGCCGCGCGATGCGCGCAGCAGCGGCAGCGCCGCCAGCGTCAGCTCGATCGGCGCCTGCCAGTTCACCGCCATCACGCGGCGGAACACCGCCGGGTCGGTGCGGTGTGCGGGCGAGCGGTGGGTGATGCCGGCGTTGTTCACGAGCCGGTCGAGGCGGCCGAAGCGCTCGGCGGCGGTGGCGACGACGCGCGCGATCACCTCGGTGTGCGTCAGGTCGCCGGCCACGGTGGCGATGCGATGCGGCTCGACGCCTGCGGCGGCCAGCTCGCCGGCGCGCGCCGCCAGCGCCGCGGCGTCGATGTCGGCCAGCAGCAGCGCGTCGCCGGCCGCGGCCCAATGCCGCGCCATCGCCCAGCCCAGGCCCGACGCGGCCCCGGTGATCAGCGTGACGCGCATCGGCTCGCCGCCCAACGGTCGAAGGCCTGCACGCTGCTGTGGCGCGGCACGAAGCCGAAGACGGTCTTCAGCCGCGTGTTGTCCAGCACCGGGCGCCAGCGCAGGAAGCCGACCTGCTCGGGCCCATGGCGCGTCAAACCGAGCGGCTTGGCCACGCTCAGCGCCGCGGTCAACAACCACGCCGGCACGACGCGGCAGCGCTTGCCCAGCCGCGCGGCGATCTCGGGCAGCGTCAGCGCGCCGTCGCCGGCCAGGTTGTACACACCCGGCGGGCCGCCATCGATGGCACGCAGCATCGCGCCAACCACGTCGCCGTCCCAGACGAAGACGAAGGGGCTGGCGCTGCCGCGGATCAGCAGCGGCCGCTCGCGCTCGAACAAGGCGGTGATCTGGTTGTGCAGTCCGTCGCTGAGGATCGTGCCGATGCGAAACACCACCTGCTCGAGCTGGGGCTGTTCGCGCCGCGACATGGCGAGCATTTCCTCGACCAGCCGCTTGTGGGCGGCGTAGGCGAAGTCTTCGTTGCCGCGCAGCGGCATGTCCTCGGCGAGCCACGCCGGGTTGTCGGCGTGGTAGCCGTAAGCCGCGCCGCTCGAGCTGACGACCAGCCGCTTCACCCCCGCGGCCACGCAGGCGTCGAGCACGCGGCGCGTGCCTTCGACGTCGACCGCGTACGCCGTCGCCGCGTCGTCGCGCGGCCCCGGCGTAACGATCGACGCCAGGTGCACCACGGTGTGAATGCGCTGGGCGCGCAGCAGCGCCGCCAACCCCGGCTGGCGCACGTCGTGCACCGCGTAGACGACGCCCGGCTGGCGCTCGGCCGCGGCCACCGGGCGCACATCGGTGGCGACCACAGGCCCGAGCGCATCGCATCGCGCCGCCAGCGCCGCCACCAGCGCGCGCCCGAGCATGCCCGCGGCGCCGGTGACCAGCACCGCGTTCATGCGGCGGCGGGCTGCGGGTTGCGCCGCGACCACCAGGTCGCCACCGTCAGCCCCGAGATCAGATGCCACACGCCCCACCACGCGGTGACGATGGCCATGCCGCCCAGGCCGCCGAAGAAGTTGAACACCAGGATCAAGCCGAGGGCCGAATTCTGGATGCCGACTTCGATAGCCACCGCGCGCCGGTCGCGCTCGGGCAGCCGCGCGGCGAAGGCCGCGAAGTAACCGCTGAGCAGCGCCAGGCCGTTGTGCAGGAACACGGCGAAGACCACCACGCCGACGTAGTCGAGGAAGTAGCGCCAGTTGGCCGCCAGTGCGCCGAGCACGAACAGCCCGAAGATCAGCAGCGAAGCGGTCTTGATCGGCTTGTGCGCGCGCGCGACGAAGGCCGGCAAGCGCTGCCCGATCCACATGCCGGTCAGCATCGGCACGCCCAGCAGCAAGGCCACCGCGAACAGCATGTCCAGCGGGTCCAGCGCTACCGCCTGCAGGATCGCCGCCGCTGGCGCATACAGCCCGCCGTACAGCGCCAGGTTCAGCGGCGTCATCACGATCGCCGCGGCGGTGGAGACGGCGGTCATCGACACCGACAGCGCGGTGTTGCCGCGCGCGTAGTGGGTGAGGAAGTTCGACACATTGCCGCCCGGGCAGGCGGCCACCAGGATCATGCCCAGCGCGATGCTCGGCGCCGGGCGGATGATCTGCACCAGCACCCAGGTCACGGCGGGCAGCACGACGAACTGCGCGCCCAGGCCGATCAGCATCGGCCAGGGGGTGCGCAGCACCGCCTTGAAGTCGCGTGGCTTCAAGTCCAGCGCGACGCCGAACATCACCAGCCCGATGACCGCGTTCAGCGTCCACAGCGACTGCGGGTTGAAGTTCAGCCGTACCGCGTCGATGGTGTCGATCGCGCCCATCAGCCCTTGGGCTCCTCGTGCATCTTCTTGAAGTGCATCAGCCCCGGCGCCCACATGTGCTTGACCGGGTCGACGTCGACATGGATCACCGCCGGGCCGCCGCTGGCCAGCGCCCGGGTGATCGCCGCGCGCAGCGCCGTCGGGTCGGCCACGCGCTCGCCGTGCGCGCCCATCGATTGCGCCAGCTGGTCGAAGGCGATCTCGTGCAGGTCGGCCTTGATGGTTTCGTCGTCGTCGAGCTTCTTGAACAGCATGGTCTTGAACGGTCGCAGCATGAACTGCTGGTTCATCTTCACCATGCCCCACTGCTTGTCGGCCAGCACGATCCAGACCACGCGCGCCTTGGTGCGCACCGCGGTCTCGACCTCCTGCGGGTGGAAGCCGAAAGCGCCGTCGCCGATGATGCAGCACACCGGCTCGCCCGGGCGCGCGTGCGCCGCGCCGATGGCCTGCGCCATGCCGGCACCGAGCATGCCGAACTTGAAGGTCGACAGCACGCGGTTCGGTACCTTGGCCTGGTGGTGAAACATGGCCCACACCGCCGCGTTGCCGCCGTCGGCCACCAGCACCGTGCCCTCGGGGAACAGTTCGTCGCAGGCGGCGCCGATGTGCGCCGGGTGCACCGGGGCGCGCAGATCCTGCAGGGCCTTGTCCCAGCCGGCGCGCTCGTCGGCGCGCGCCTTGGCGTAGGCGGCCACACGCTGGCGGCGCTGCTCGAGGTTGGCCGGCGCGCGCCCTGCGAGCTTCTCGGCCAGCGCTTCGAGAAACACCCGCGCATCGGCCTGGATCGCCAGATCGGCGGGTTTGTTCAGCCCCAGCATCGTGGCGTCGGCATCGACCTGCACCGTGAACTGCTCGTCGGCGCGGCGCCAGTACGGCGGCTTGCCCCACCAGTCGGTCTCGCCGACGCGCGAGCCGATGATCAGCACCGCGTCGGCGTCGTTGCGCACGCGGTGGTTGAGCGCCACATGCGGCATCGGGATCGCCAGCGCCGAGGTCTCGGCCAGTGCGCCGCGCGCCGCCCAGCTGGTGGTCACCGGCGCATGCAGCGCCTCGGCCACCGCCGCCAACGCATCGAAGGCCAGTGCGTGCACCACGCCGCTGCCGACATGGATCATCGGCGCGTTGGCCGCCAGCAGCCGCTGCGCGGCCTGCTCCACCTGATCTGGCCGCGGCGCCAGCGGCTCGCTGCGGCGGTACTGCTGCGGTGCCCACTGCGGCAGCGGCTCGAAGCTGCCGTTCATGATCGTTTCGGGCACGTCCAGATGCACCACGCCCGGGCGGCCGTCCCAGCATTCGCGCATCGCCTTGCGCGCCAGCTCGGGCAGACGTTCGTACGAAGACACCGCTGCGCTCCACTTGGCGATGCGGCCGATCACGCCGGCCTGGTCGAAGCACTGGTAGGCGCCGCCGCGGTCGGGGTACATGATCTGCGGCCGGCGTGCGCTGGTGATCGCCAGCACGCGGTTGCCCTCGGCCTGCTCGACCACCAGGCCGGGCAGCAGGTTGGCCACGCCGGGGCCGTTGCTGGCCATGCACACGCCCAGCCGGCCGGTGAGCCGCGCAAAGGCGCCGGCCATGTGCGCCGCGCAGGTCTCGTGGCGCGGCGTGACGATGTCGATGCCCAGCCGGTGCAGCGCCTCGTAGAAGCCGAAGTAGGTGCCGTCGATGATGCCGAACACCTTCTCGACGCCCTCGGCGTGCAACATGCGGGCGAGCCATTCGCCGCCGCGGATCTTGGCCATGGGTATGCGTCTCCTTGGTTGCCGCCGCCCGTGGCATGCTCGCGGGCTGGCCGATTCGCGGCGAGCTTAGCCGGCGCTTGCCGCTGCCGTCACCGGCCGCACGGGACGCCGGGCCGGCAATCCGGGACATCCTGCGCGCTGGCCCGCCGGAGCGACCGTGCGCCACGGCTGCCATGCCGGCTCGCCGCCACCCACACCCCGCTGCCACCGGGGTTGCCCGCGCATGCAAAGCGTCTCGCGCGCCTTCGCCTCATCGATCCTGCAGCGCGCCGAGCGCGCCGAACGCGATGGCCTGGCGCTGCCCGCGGCCCTGGTGGCGGCGGTACGCGAAGCCGCACGCGTGCCGCTGGCGACACAGGATGCGCTGTGGGAGGCCTGCTGCACCACCGATGCCGCGCCGCCCGTCGGCTTGCGCATCGGGCTCGAGCTGCAGCTGCCGCACCTCGACAGCGCGGCGTTGCAGCTGATCGCCTGCGACACGCTGGGCGAGGCGCTGCGCGAGCTGGTCGAAGTCGCGCCGGTGACCGGCGACGGCGGCGACTTCGAACTCACGCGCGAAGGCGCACGGGCCCGTCTGGTTTACCGGCCGCCACTTGGTGCGGCGGCTGGCCGAGCAAGGGCTGTCGTTCAAGGCGCTGCGCGAAGCCCATCGGCATGACCTGGCCTGCCGCGCCCTGCTCGGCCCGCAGCGCATCGCC
>Ga0116167_1003972_pt1 | contig 11212 bp, 16 predicted proteins | sample AD_JPNMR3_MetaG_FD_89794 | JGI IMG/M metagenome (GOLD analysis project Ga0116167, IMG submission 89794) | Active sludge microbial communities of municipal wastewater-treating anaerobic digesters from Japan - AD_JPNMR3_MetaG | ecosystem: Engineered > Bioreactor > Anaerobic > Digestate | place... | reverse complement strand
GGTGCTTTCTTTATATTTGATGAGCAGCGTGTAATAGGTAAAGGTGTTTGGGTTAAGTCTTTTCTTAAGATAACCAAAAACAACGATTGGATTCTGCTATCAGCGACACCTGGCGATACATGGCAGGATTATATTCCAGTCTTTATCGCAAACGGTTTCTATAAGAATCGAACAGAGTTTACAAGGGAGCACATAGTCTATAGCCATTTTACTAAATTCCCAAAAATTGATCGTTATATTGGAACCGGAAAACTCTTGAAACTGCGGAGAAGTATCCTTGTCGATATGGACTTCAAAAGAGAAACGATTCCTCATCACGAAGATATTTATGTTTCGTATGACATAGAAACTTATAAGAAAGTATCTCGAACTCGATGGAATCCTTATAAAAACGAGCCAATTAAGAATGCAAGCGAACTTTGTTATGTTTGGAGAAGAATCGTTAATTCAGATGAGTCAAGACAAGTTGCCGTTTTGGAGATATTTGAGAAGCATCCTAAAGTAATCATATTTTACAACTTCGATTACGAGTTAGAAATTCTCAGAAATCTGGGTTACGGACCAAAAGTAAAAATCGCCGAATGGAATGGCCATAAACACGAGCCGATTCCGAATAGTAAAAGCTGGGTTTATTTGGTTCAATACAGCGCCGGATGCGAAGGCTGGAACTGTATAACAACGGACACTATTATATTCTACTCACAAAACTACTCCTATAAGGTGATGGTGCAGGCTGCCGGACGAATCGATAGGCTTAATACGCCTTATACGGATTTATATTACTATCATCTGAAATCTCGGAGTGGGATTGACCTGGCTATCAGTAAGGCTCTTAAGGAGAAGAAGAACTTTAACGAGACTAAGTTTGTTAAGTGGTAACGCGAAATTTACATCTCCTATTATGGAAACTAATTATATTAATAGGAGGTATTGTTATGACTAACTATCGGGTAATATTTGATGTAAGAGGTTTGGAAAATTCAACGTTTAATAAAATCAAAGGATTGAAAGACATTATGGCAAGTGAATTAGTAAGAGTTTACAATATTTATGCCCATAAAACAAATGGCGGTATAACTGAAATGCTAAACAAGGAGTTCAAAAATCTTTATCCGAATTATTTTGAAGATAATAAAGATAAAGAATGGTATGACTTGGTTGAGTATAATAGTTATATGGCAGAAGGTTATCAGCGTTTAATTGTAGACGATTTTAATAAACAGAACATAAGTCCAATACTAGATTTTTACGTTGAACCGACCGAAATCATACTTACTGGATATTTGAAACTAGATAAAAAAGTAACGATAAGATTCTATTTAAAAGAAGTTTAAAAAGATTGAGTCCTAACAAGGGCTCTTTCTTTTTATATTTGAAAGGAGAAAAAAAAATGGAGGATATTTATAAAGAAGTTTATTTCGATCAGTATTGTAAGAACTGTATATATGAAAAGACGGCTGAGAAAGACGAACCTTGTTATGAGTGTTTGAATAATCCGGTAAACCTATATTCTCACAAACCTGTTAATTTTGAAAAGAAATAATTGGAATATTTGAAATGTTTGGAAGGAGGAAATAAATGAATTTTAAAATAATAGCTACAGATTTTGATGGTACTTTGTGTGAGAACAAGTGGCCTGATATTGGAGAACCTAACGAGGAGATTATACGCTATCTGAAAGAACAACAAGCAGCTGGAGTAAAGATTATATTGTGGACTTGTCGGGTTGGTGAACAATTGGAAGAGGCGGTTCGTTGGTGTTACGATCAAGGATTGATATTCGATGCGGTTAATGAAAATATTCCTGAAGCGATTGATTTATTCGGTTCAGATACAAGGAAGATATTTGCCAACGAATACATAGATGATCAGATGAGTACACGTTTTAAACTTCCGTTTTTGAAAGGAGAGCAAATATCATGATTCTAATTGAAAAAACAGAAGTTATGGGTTTTGAGCAGGCTATTCGTGGGATGAGAAACCCTATGAATAGCTGGGATAAATCTGATAGTGGTATTTGTAAGGGCGGCGATGATGGAATTGGCTGTGCTAACTGTGCGGCATATGACTGCGGGCATATATACGACCACTCTTTTCAGATTGGTAAGAACGACCACGAATTGATGATGAAACTGGTCAAAGGTGGTCCAGTTCATGCTAAGTTCCGCAGAATGATTACTGTCTACGTTGATATTACGGCGCCGCTATACTGGTGGAAAGAGTTCGACACCTATAAAGTGGGTACGGTCGCTAATAGCTGTTCAACCATGCATAAAATTCATGCGAAGGAGTTTACAATTGATGATTTTTCGCATGAAGCTTTAACCGATAAGAGCTTTGAGTTACTTTTAAATATCATCGATGTTCTAAATGACAATCGAGATGCTTTTAACACATGGGATGAAGATTATATGCATTCTAAAAAGAGATATTGGTATAATATGATCCAGCTTCTCCCCTCTTCCTATAACCAGAAACGTACCGTCATGCTGAATTATGAAGTGCTGGCTAATATATATCAATACCGTAAAGACCATAAGCTTGATGAGTGGAAAGAATTCTGCAAGTGGATTGAAGGGCTTCCGTGGAGCGAAATTATTACATGCAGTGTTAACAAAAAAAAAAAAAAAACAGATGATATTTAAAGGAGAATAAAAATGTGGCGGCGAGAATTACTTAAAAACAAGTTATACGCGCTTGTACTTATATTAATCGGTTTAGTACCTATTCTGATTGAGCGGGACTGCACCTTTTTTATATTTGCTTTGATATTTGGGCTTCCGTTGTTCTTTGTTAAGGAGAACTGTATTATGTAAGGAGGCGTCCGTCATGCGAATAGCAGGAACACTATCTTGTTCCCTTGTCAACGGCAACGGTGTCCGTTATGTGATATTTTGCCAAGGGTGTGCGCATCATTGTATTGGTTGTCAAAACCCGGAAACCTGGGATTTTAACGGAGGTGAAGAAATCACACCAGAGGAATTAGCTGAAGACATTAAAAGACATAAGTATATCGACGGAGTCACTTTATCGGGGGAGATCCATTCTATCAACAAGAGGAATGTGTCTCCCTCTTGAAACTTCTGCCCGAGCATTTTGATATTTGGATTTATACAGGGTTTAAGTATGAGGAGATAAAAGACACCCAACTTGCTCAAATGGCTGATTATATTGTTGATGGAAAATTTGAACAGGATAAATTAGTCACTGGAAAAATGTATAGAAGCAGTAATCAAAGAATTATTAAATTAAGATAAAGGAGATTGTTAAATATGATCAATAAAGCTCTTTTTTCATCAGGTAAAGATGATTGGGAAACTCCGCAATGGTTATTTGACGAGCTTAATAAGGAATTTAATTTTACACTAGACCCTTGTGCTTCTCATGAAACAGCAAAATGTAATAAATATTATACGGTTGAGGATAATGGTTTAATTCAGGATTGGGGAAATGAGATTGTATTTTGTAACCCTCCATATTCTACACAAACTGAATGGATTAAAAAATGTTATGAACACTCAAAGAGAGGAGGGGTAGCTGTTATGTTATTACCAGCCAGAACAGATACAAAAAGGTTTCATGATTATATATTAGGAAAAGCAGAAATAAGATTTATTCGCGGAAGACTTAAGTTCGGTAATAGTAGTAACTCAGCACCATTTCCCTCAATGATTGTTATTTTTGATGGGAGAAAAAATAATTAAGAAATGATGAATATATTTTAAACTACCAAGAGCTGGTCGATAACTATATTAGTCTTATAAGAAAGGAAAATTGACTTTATGATAAATGATGAACACATTTTGAATTATACAGACCTTAGCAATATTTATAAATTTGTTTCTGGAGAGATGTGAGATGAATGATAGAGATTTGAGAAAGAATGCCGAAAAATATTCCGATCCAACAGCCTATAAAGCTATCAAAAATATTGATAAGGAATATGAGAGGTTTCACAAACTTCTACATACCATTTTCTATATTTGCAAGGTTGCTGGATTTGAAATTGAAGGTCGGATTGTGCTTGTAGACAAAAAGACTGGTAGGATTTGGAGATGATTGAAATGTAGTTCTATAATCTGTATAATAAATTTGGAATAGTCTATATATATTTGTTGAAAGGAGAAAAAATATGAGTAGAGGAACTAAAAACGTAGTACGTTTGGTATACTTCTAGATTTTATTCTAGTTCTGTTAACCGGTGGACTATGGTTCATCTGGATACTGATTAGATATTTGAGAAATAACAGCTAATTATTGGACGGAATATATTTGTAATTAAATAGAAAGGGTTAGCTTAAGAAACTAGCCCTTTTATTTTTACTTTATGTCCGTACAATCTTTAAAATAAGCTAAAATTGTGCCCACTTTCTGCCCACTTTTATTTTGGGAAAATGGGCTTTTGGCCAGTTTTGTGAAATTTATACCCACTTTTGGTTAGAATTTCGAAGCGTTTTCGGACGATTTTGGGAGAAAAAGTGGCCATTTGCCCACTTTCTGCCCACTTTTTTTTAAAAGTGGGCACGCTGAAACCCAGTATTCATGCGGGTTTGCGGGCTTTTTGCCCACTTTCCCACTTTTTTTCTTATTTAATTGCGATAAAAAAAATTAAATAAATATATATAATTAACGAAAAAAAGTGGGCTTTTGGCCACAAGCTTAAAAAGTGATTATTTTGCAAGAAAAAATCATTACTACAAATTTATATTGTCTTGTACATTGACAATTGAATAAAATATTTTTATTTGGTTATTTTTAGCTTCGCAAAAAAAACATGCCCTTTTATGGAGAGAAAGGGATATAACGCGACCGACATTACTTTCTCTTTTGTGTTTGTATATTTTTTTAAATCGTATTTAATAATTTTATCAATTACTCTAAAGAAAGGAGGCCCACTTATGGCGAGTAGTTCTAAATTAGAAAGAGACTTTCAATCGAGTCTCATCAAAGAATTAAAAAAGATATTTCCCGGATGCATAGTAATGAAACTTGACTCAAGTTATATTCAAGGAATTCCCGACCTATTAATTTTATACAAAGATAAGTGGGCTACCCTGGAATGTAAAAAACATAGAGGTGCTAAGAAACGGCCAAATCAAGAATACTATGTCAGACGTATGAATAAGATGTCTTTCTCGAGATTTATATGTCCGGAAAATAAGGAGGAGGTATTACGTGAACTTCAACAAGCATTCAAATCTTGAAGGACAACATGCGTTTCTTGGGCCTAGCAAATATCATTGGATTAATTATGATGAAAATAAATTAATTGAAGCATATTCGAAATTTACAGCAGCTCAAAGAGGAACAGAACTTCATGAATTTGCATCTCAATGCATTAGATTGGGACAAAAACTTCCAAAATCTAAAAAAACATTGAATATGTATGTTAACGATGCGATTGGATTTAAAATGACTCCTGAGCAACCTTTATATTATTCGGAAAACTGCTTTGGCACAGCTGATGCAATTTCTTTCAGAAATAAAATGCTTAGAATCCACGATTTTAAATCTGGGGTTATTCCGGCACATATGAAGCAGCTTGAAATATATGCCGCTCTTTTTTGTTTGGAATATAAAGTGAATCCTGCTGATATTAGTATTGAATTACGAATATATCAGTCTGACCAAATTTTATATCATAATCCGACAGCCGAAGATATTATTCATATCATGGATAAAATTATTACTTTTGATAAGTTAATTAACAAAATTAAATCAGAGGAGGATTAAACTATGAATCCCATAGCGGAAGATATTTTAAAACATTACGGAAAAAGTAAATTAGACGGTGCTCCCGGGCCTGGTTCGGGTAGATATCCTTTAGGAAGTGGAAAAAACCCGTATCAGCATAGTGGTGATTTTTTAAGTAGAGTAGAAGAATTGTCTAAACAGGGGTTAACTGAAAAAGAAATAGCACAAACTATGGGTTTATCTACGACCGATCTTCGTATGCAAATACGAGTAGCTAAACACAAAAGAAGAGCTCTTGAAGCAGATAGAGCAAGGTCTTTAAGGGCTGATGGAAAAAGTCTTAACGAAATTGCTGCTATAATGGGATACAAGAACGATTCTTCAATTCGATCATTGCTTAACGAAAATATTGCTGATAGAAAAAATAAAGCTAGAGTGACAGCTGATATTCTTAAAAAAGAGTTAGAAACCAAGGGTATGATCGATGTTGGTACCGGTGTCGAGAGGGAATTAGGAGTTTCGTCCGGCACCTTAAAAGAAGCTCTTTTTTTATTAGAAACGGAAGGATATAATGTTTATGGAGTTGGCGTTCCACAAATTACCAATCCTGGTAAACAAACAATCACTCAAGTTTTGTGTAAACCAGAAGTAGCATATAAAGATGTTTATGATAATATAGGCGACGTCCAATCGGTTAGAGATTATCATTCTACTGATGGTGGTAAAACATTTGATAAAAGAGAATATCCTGCAAGTATTGATTCAAGAAGAATTGCTATAAGATATGGAGACGAAGGGGGATCAAATAAAGATGGCGTGATAGAAATTCGCCGTGGGGTACCCGATTTAGACTTGGGAAACTCGCACTATGCGCAAGTTCGTATTCTTGTTGATGGTACTCATTATCTTAAAGGAATGGCAATGTACTCGGATGATATGCCGGATGGCGTTGACATCGTATATAACACCAACAAGAAAACTGGTACAGATAAAAAGAATGTTTTTAAAGAAATAACAAATGACCCAGATAATCCGTTCGGAGCTTATATTAAGGCAAATGGTCAAAGCTGGTATATTGATAAAGATGGAAACAAAAAGTTATCCGCTATTAATAAACTTAAAGAAGAAGGCGACTGGGATTCCATGTCTAGAAATTTATCCTCACAATTTTTATCAAAACAGCCAATGCAACTTATAAAGAAACAATTAAATCTTACATATGCTGATGCTGTCGCAGAGTTTGATGAAATTTGTTCGCTAACAAACCCAACAGTAAAGAGAAAAATGCTTCTTGATTTTGCGGATCAGTGCGATGGAGCTGTAGTACATCTAAAAGCCGCCGCCCTTCCAAGGCAGAAAATACAGGTTATTTTACCAATAACAGCTCTTAGTGAAAATGGGATTTATGCTCCTAATTATAAAAACGGAGAACAGGTCGCTTTGATTCGATATCCACATGGCGGGACATTTGAAATTCCGATTCTGACAGTTAATAACAAAAATCGTTCTGCAAAAAATATTTTAGGTAATGTAATTGACGCTGTCGGTATAAATCCTAAAGTTGCAGAAAGATTATCTGGAGCTGATTTTGATGGTGATCAAGTAGTCGTCATACCAGTCAACGATAAAGTTAGAATAAAATCTACTCCTGCTCTTAAAGAATTGAAGGGTTTTAATCCAAAAGATGCTTATCCTTATCGAGAAGGAATGAAAGTAATGTCAAAAGAGCAGACTCAAAGAGAAATGGGTATGATTTCTAATTTGATTACAGATATGACACTTAAAGGTGCACCAGAAAGTGAAATTGTTAGAGCAGTAAAGCATAGTATGGTTGTTATTGATGCTGCAAAACATAAGTTAGACTATAAACAGTCGGAAAAAGATAATGGTATTGAAGAGTTAAGAAAGAAATACCAACAACATACCGATGACGATGGATATGGTGGTGCATCCACTTTACTTTCAAAAAGAAAACAAGAAATAAGAGTTCCAGAACGAAAAGGAAGCGGCACTATTGACCCGATTACAGGTAAAGTTACATATAAGGAAACGGGAAGAACATACATTGACCCAAAGACTGGAAAAACAGTACTGGCTACTACAAAAGTAAATCTTTTAAATGAAGTGGAAGACGTTCGTACATTATCATCCGGGACCCCCCAAGAAAACGCTTATGCCGACTATGCTAATAAGATGAAAGCTTTAGCTAACCAAGCACGGAAAGAGTATATGGCTACTGGTAAACTCAAGTATGACAGTAATGCTAAAGCCATTTATCAAAAAGAAGTGGATTCTCTATTAGCCAAACTTAATACAGCACTAATGAATGCTCCGCGTGAAAGAAGAGCCCAGGTTATAGCTAATTCAATTGTTAAAGCTAAAATTCAAAGCAATCCGGATTTAGCTAAAGATAAAAAAGAAATAAGAAAGATTAAACAGCAAGCAATTTATGATGCTAGAGCATCTGTTGGAGCCAGTAGAAAAGATACTCGCATAAAAATATCCGATAAAGAGTGGGAAGCTATTCAAGCTGGCGCAATAACCGACAGCAAACTTTCTCAAATACTGAAATATGCCGATCCAGATGATATAAAACAAAGAGCCACTCCTAAAACAAGTACACAGCTTTCTACAGCTAAAATCAATAAGATTAAAGCTATGCTTGCGTCTGGTTATAATAATTCTGAAATAGCTGAAGCTCTAAACGTTTCGACATCAACAGTAGCTAAATACATCAACACATGAAAGAGGTGAAAGTGAAGCATGGCAAAATGTATGTTAACAACGTTTGACAATCCGTATGATCCTTTTGAACAGTTTGATTCTTGGTACATGTTCGATCAAGACAAAGGTTACAATACTTGTTCGTATTTAGCAAGAATTGCTCGAACTTCAGATCAATTGTCAGAAGAAGAAAACGAATTGGAAATCGAAAGAGCAATTGATGAAATTATTAAATACGATTTCATGAACATCTATAAGAAAGTAACTAAGCAAACGGTCGACACTTAAATATTTTCGGTAGTCTAAAGACAATTGTTACTGAGTGCTAAAGTATATGGGGGGGTATCGCTAAAACTACACCCCCCTCTGTCATCGCGCCGGCCTAAAAAAATCTCCGGAGGGTATTTTTTGGTATCATTCTCGTACTTTTACAGTGCTTAACAGGGCTCATAGGGTTAATTTATATTATCTTTCTTTTCTCCTTTCAAAGGATTTTAGGTTAGCCTTATGGGCTCTGTTAAGTACTGTAAAAGTATTAACTATTTCAGTAAATTCCAAGCAAAACACAACAATAATTCAGCAAATATTAAACGAAAGGAGGCAGTAAGGATGAAGAAAGCTAAGACTGTAACCTCTTCTGAAAAATCTAGAAAGTTGAGACCAGCTTTATCTCCAGAAGCTAGGGAAAATCAATTGATATCCTTAGCCGTTGACCTTGCTGAAAAACAGTTGCTAGAAGGAACTGCTTCCTCTCAGGTCATTACACATTACTTAAAGCTCGGTTCAACTAAAGAGAAGATCGAAAAAGAAATTCTCATGAAACAGAAAGAGTTGATTGAAGCAAAAACGCAGTCATTACAGTCGGCGAAAAGAATTGAAGAACTTTATATGAATGCTCTCGAAGCCATGAGAAAATATAGCGGACAAGGAGGTTCAGACGATTGATAAGATGTGCCTCGACTACATCTTTATTTAACGGAGGTGAGTAAATGGACGATTGGAAGAAGATAGTAAAACAAATGTATAAAAATCATAAGGGGTATAAAAAGATTGCAGCTCGAGTTAATAAAACAGAAGATGAAGTTCGAGAGTTTTTAAAAAGTGAAAAAACTAAACAATCCGAACAACCCGCTGCAAAAAACAAACCCGATAGATTTACGGTTTTCGAAAATTTAGACCCCAAGACACATGTTCAAGAATGGAGTGGTAATCGAGTTCTTTCTTTTGGATTGATTAGTGATACACATATAAATTCCAAATACACTCAACTTACATATCTTCAAAACTTTTATGAGATTTGTTCTCGAAGAGGTATTAAAGATATTTATCATGCTGGAGATATAGATGAAGGTGAACAAATGAGAACCGGTCACCAGTACGAATGTTATACACAGGGTGCCGACGAACATATAAGTGAAATCGTAACAAATTATCCTTGTTTCGATGGAATCACAACACACTTCATTACTGGAAATCATGATTCTAGTATTTATAAGAAATGTGGCGTCGATATTGGTGAAATCATATCCATGAAACGAAAAGACATGAAGTATCTTGGAAGAGATTGTGCGAGAATCGAAATTACTCCTAATTGTATTCTTGAATTGCGTCACCCTTGGGATGGGAACGCTTATGCATTATCTTATAAACCACAAAAGATGATTGAAGCGATGGAAGCAGATAGTAAACCTAATATTCTAGCAATAGGACATTATCACAAACTTGAATATTTGTTCTATCGGAATGTTCATTGTTTTCAGGCAGGATGTTTCCAAACGCAAACTCCATATACTAGAGGAAAGGGTATAAGTGTTCATCTTGGAGGATGGATTATAACCATCGAGGTTGATAAAAAAGGTTATATTCAGAGGATCGTTCCCGAAATGATTCCTTTCTATAAAGGTATCGATTCGGACTATAAAAATTGGAGCCGGAGTCTCAAATGATTAGGACTTATTCAGAGTTATCCAAGTTGAACACTTTCGAGGAACGATATCGATATTTAAAACTTAACGGAACCGTTGGTGAAGAAACATTCGGGTTTGATAGATTCATAAATCAGAACTTTTATAAGTCGCCCGAATGGAAAGCCGTTCGAGATTTTGTAATTGTAAGGGACAATGGTTGTGATCTCGGTCTCGAAGGTTATGAGATTCGGGGAAAGATTTATATCCATCATATGAATCCTATTCTACTAAGAGACATCGTTAATCGAAGTGAATTTTTGTTAGACCCAGAATACTTAATCTCTACTACACACTCAACCCACAATGCAATACACTATGGCAATGAAAACTTATTAATCAAAATGCCGATTGAAAGAAGTAAAAATGACACTTGCCCTTGGAGACAAAAATAAAAGGAGGAAGCGATAAATGTACCAGAATGACACAGTTAACGATACGTATATAACCGAAACCCACGACGAGTCAGAAGAGATTAAAATCGGTCTCGTGTCGAATTGTAAGAAACTTAACCTTCATGAAAAACCAACCGTTGAAGCTCCAGTCGTATGTGAGATTGTTTGTCAGACAGAACTCATGATTGACGAAAATGAATCAACAGAAGAATTCTATAAAGTTTTTACGGCTGCCGGAATTGAAGGATTCTGCATGAAAAAATTTATTACAATTCAGAAGTAAAGGAGAAACGCCATGGAGAGTATACTGACATCGATTAAAAAAATGCTTGGAATTGCGGAAGAGTATACACACTTCGATGCGGACCTTATTATGCACATCAATTCTGTATTTGCAATTCTAACCCAAATTGGTGTTGGTCCCTCCGAAGGTTT
>Ga0116167_1003947_pt1 | contig 11262 bp, 11 predicted proteins | sample AD_JPNMR3_MetaG_FD_89794 | JGI IMG/M metagenome (GOLD analysis project Ga0116167, IMG submission 89794) | Active sludge microbial communities of municipal wastewater-treating anaerobic digesters from Japan - AD_JPNMR3_MetaG | ecosystem: Engineered > Bioreactor > Anaerobic > Digestate | place... | reverse complement strand
GTGGCGAGGCGTGAGGCGCGACGACTCGATCAAGGCGGCGAAGGCCGTGCCCTGGACGACCACGAACATCGACGCGACCACCGGGCTCGAGGGCCAGGCGGCCGACAAGACGATCGTCGACGACCTCAAAGTCGACATGACCCAGTGAGGATCTGATGAGTGACCCGAGCTCCAAGAACTTCGGCTTGTTCCTGTCGTGCGTCCCTGGACGCCTCGTCCGCCGGCACGGCACGGGTTCGCACATCGGCGCGACGATCACCGAGGGCGGCGGCGCGTTCGACGAGACGGTGATCGTCCCGATCTCCAACGCCGAGCTCGCCCGATTCGATCGCGAGTACCGCAAGTCGATCCTGGCGGGCGACGTGCGCAAGCGCACCGGGGAGGAGTTCGACGCGTTCGTCGCCGACCAACTGGCGAGATCGAAACAGGTCATGGCCGAGCTCGAGGCCAATTCCGAACCGTCCAATCAATCGCAGGAGAGCTGATCCATGGCTGATATTCCCCTCGCTGTATCCCCGACGGTTCGCACGCCGGGCACATTCCTGTCCGTCGACCTCAAGGCGGGCGCCCCATCCCCCGGCACCGGGACGCAACGCGCTCTGATCATCGGGCTGAAGAGCTCGAGCGGGACGATCACCGAGGACACCCAGCTCGTGCAGGGCGTCTCCGGAGAGGCGCAGGTCTCCGATCTGTTCGGGCCGGGCACGCCGACGCACCTCGGGGCGAAACGCCTGTTCGAGGAGTACGGGATCGCTCAGGTCGATGTCGTGTGCGCTGCGGCCGCCTCCGGCTCGGCGGCGACCGGAACGATCACCTTCGCGAGCTCCCCGACGGCCGACCGCGTGATCACCGGGACGATCGCGGGGCGCGTCATCAAGAGCGATTGGTACAGCGGAGAGACCGCCATTCAGGGCGCCACGCGCCTCGTCACCCAGATCAACGCGCAGGGCAACGACCTCCCCGTCACCGCGGCGAACGGCGGCGGCACGCTCGCCGTCGTCACGCTGACGTTCAAGCACAACGGCGCGGTCGGGAACGACTGCTACTTCTACGCCGAGATCAGCGGCAGCGGCGCCGGCTCCGTCACGGCCTCCGCGTCCAAGCTTTCGGGCGCCGCCGCCGAGCCGTCGTGGGTCAATGCGCTCGCGCTCGCCGCGGGCCGCGAATATCACATCATCCTGATCTGCGCGTCGAACGCGGACACGGTCACCGCGACCACGACCGGCGCTCCCGGCCGCCTCAAGACGCACATCGAGCTCTACAAGACCGGCATCTTCGCGAAGCTCCAAAGCGCGCTCCTCGGCTGCACCGATGCCACGAACGCGAGCCTCAAGACGGGCGCGGCGGCTCAGAACTACGAACGCCTCGACTACGTGATCGCGCGCGAAGGGCAGTCGCTCCCGTTCGAGTTCGCGTGCGCCGAGGCCGGCTCGCGGCTCCGCGAGCAAGCGAAGAACCCGAACCGCAACCGCATCGGCACGGTCTACGTCTCGACGCTCTACGGTCCGAAGAGCCTCGTCTCGGGCATGCCATCGGGGACCGAGGTGGAGGACGATCTTCAGAGCGGGATCGGGTGCATCGCCTACGACGAGAGCGGCCGGCCCTTCATCACGCGGCCGATCACGAGCTACTTCAAGACGGCGCAGGGGGCCGCGGACGACCGCGTGCTCGACGTGCCCCGGCGCGTCTCGACGGACTACGTCGCTCGCGACCTCGCGACGTTCATCGAGACGAGCTGGCCGAACATGAACATCATCGACACGACGGACGTGCTCGAGGGCCAGGACTTCCCCGAGGGGTGCGTCACGATCCAGGAGATTTCGGACGGCGTCGCCGGCCGCATGGAGGCTCACATCCTCCGCGGCATCGTCCGGCGATCGAAGTTCAAAGAGGCGCTCGACAATGGCTCGTTCGTCTGCCGGATCAACCCGACAGACGGGGGCCAAGTCGATCTCGTGGTTCCGGCAAGCATCGTCCGGCACCTCGCGAAGAAGTCGCTCGTGGTTCAACAGCGCTGATCGGAGAGCACGGCAATGGCAAACGAAGACGACGACCTCCCGACCTATCCATCGGGACAGGTCAGCATTTCGCCCGGCGGCCGCATGCGGCAGGTCACGGACATCACCGTGCGCGAGAGCAACGGATCGAAGCTCACGCACTCGCTCGCGGCGTCCCCCGCGGGCACCGTGGACGGAGTCAACGACTGCTCCGGGAGCTACACGATGGAGATTCCGAAGGGCGGGATCGAGCGCCCCGAGTTCCTCGACGTGAAGAACGCCAAGGGCAAGGCGGCGCGGCTCGAGATCCCCGGCAACGCGCTCACCTACAAGATCAAGATCACCGACCGGGAGATCCGTGTGGCGACGGGTGACTCCGTCAAGATCACGTTCAACTTCATCGGCAAGAACACGTCGATCACGAAGCTCCCGACCACGTGAAAAAGAGCCTCGAAGACTGGCTCGACGGCAAGGGGCCGGACGAGCTCAAGGCGCTCGAGCACAAGGGGCGCCTCTTCTATCCCGACGTCGTCCATCGCTTCGCGACCGTCAACGGCGAGCGCGTCCAGATCACGGACGAGGTCTACGTGCGCGTCCCGAACCCGGTTGAGACGGCCGTGGCGCGTACGGCGGCGATCGCAATGGTTCGCACCATCGCGAAAGACGACTCGATCAAGACGGTGGAGGCCGCGCGCGGCGCGGTCGATACCGTGCTGTGGGAGGAGCTCGACGCCTATCACTTCGTCGCGGCCGCTCTATTCCGGAGGGAGGAGCCCCCGGGGGAGTACATGCTGCCGAAGTTCCTGATCGACACGGTCCCCCGCGGAGTCGTCTTCGGCCTCGTCGATCGCATCGCGTTCTACAACCGACTCGAGGATCCTCGCATCGGTGAGGATTCCGACCCGCGCGATTACGTTCGCGCCGTGAGGGGCATCGCCAAGAAGCTGAACCTCTCCCCTTTAGTCGATTTCGGTGGCTTCGCGCGGGAACGCTTGGTCATTTCTATGGCCGTCCAGCTCGAGAGCTCACCGACCTTCAGGTCATTTGCGGAATCGCTCGAGACATCGACTCCGGACAAATGACCTATCAGGAATGGCTGTGGATGATGTCCGGCGACGGATTCGATGAGCGGCTCGCGGAGACGACGAGGCAGAAGTGAGTGAGCGCGAAGCGAACGTCAACGTAAAGGTCCACGGCAAGGGGCCATCGCTTCAAAGCTTCCTGTTCGGCAAAGAGGGCGCTGGCGGGGCCGCGCTCTCCGGAATGCAGCGCCTCACGAGCGGGATCCAAGGTCTCGCTCGGTCGACCATGATGCTCGGCGGGCTCGGCGCCGGCATCGGTCTCTTCGACCAATTGGCGAAGATCCGCGACACCGAGCAGGCAGTCGGAAAGCTCACGTTCGCCGTGCGCGCCGGCACCGGACGCCTCGTCGACCGAAACGTCGTCATGAAGCAGGCGGACGAGGTCAACCGCAAGTGGCTGGTCAACACCCACGACCTCATCGACGCCCAAACGCGTCTGTTCGACAAGTCGGGCGACTACGACTTCTCGACGAAGGCGCTCGAGAAGGTGGCCATTGTCTCCCGCGGAGCTCGCGAGGAGATCGGCGGGCTCGCCGACATCGCGGGCGACCTCAACGGCAACTTCGCGATCGCCGACGACCAGATCGGCGGCGCGCTCTCCGGCCTCGTGTCGTTCGGCCACAAGGGAGGCATGTCGATCGACGAGATGGGTGCCTCGATCAAGAAGCTAGGCATGTCCGCCAAGCTCGCCGGGGTGCAGGGGGCCGAGGGCTTCGAGCGCATGCTGGGCTTCCTCTCCTACGCCGAAGGTCCGAGCGGATCGGGGCGTCAGGCCATGGGCGTCGTCTCGGACATCATGTCCGGGCTCGAGACGGGCGACCTTCAGAAGAAGGCCAGCATGCTCGGCGTCAACATCAAGAAGGGGACCCCCTTCGAGGCTGCGATCGCTCAGATCGTGGGCGCCGCCGGAGGCAACAACGACAAGCTGAAGGCGGTTTTCGGCGAGCAGGCGCTCCCGGTCATGAAGGCACTCTCCGATGTCTTCGCAGAGGGGAAGAAGAACGGCGGCCTCAAGGGCGGCGTGGATGCCGTCGTGGACGCGTTCGACGAGGCCTCAAAGACCGTGCTCACGTTCTCCCAGATGCAGGAGGAGGCGACGAAGCGGAGCAAGGAGAGCGGCTCCCGCTTCGAGCGCGCCCAGAACAATCTCGAGCGGGTGCTAAAGAGCGACGCGGTGGCGGCCGCGCTGGAGGCGCTCGCGAAGGGGATCGAGGGGATCACCGAAAAGCTCTCCGGCTTGGGTGATAGTCCGTGGGTCAAAGCATTGAAACCGCTGGCCCCAGGCACCAAAGAGAATGCCACTGATCTACTGGGTATCGGTGGAGCCGCGCTCGCAATGGGTATCAATCCAGCGCTCGGCGCTGTGGGTGCCGTTGGTATGGCTGGATACGAAGTCTATCAGCTGGCCGAAGAGACGGGCCGGGACAACGGCGACTTCACGGCCAACTATGTGCCGAAGGCGGACGCCGAATATATGGACATGGTCGGCGGCGGCTACCAACTTACGAAGACGTACCGGGTTGGTACCGACAAGGCGGGGAATGCGCTCTATGGGCGCCGGACCAAGACATACGACGCGAACGAGATCCGCCTCGAGAAGAACTGGGGCAAGAACGGAGAGGCCGAATACGCGCCCGACACCGACCAAGCTCTATACAAGACCACGGCGGCCTCGTCGAAGTCGATCCGTGCTCTTCTCGCCGAGGAGCGCGCGCGCCAGCGCCCCGACTTCGTGGACACCCGGATTGGTCCGTACGATCCGAGCGCCACGCTCGGTTCGGGGGACATCGCCACCACCGGGCCGATCCGGCTCGCGACGATCGGGGAGAAGAACGCCGCGTTGAGCGCGGCGGAGAAGACCGCGCTCGCTGCGACGGCCGGCGCGATCGGCACGATGCCGAAGGCCACGGCGAATGACCAGATGGCCGCTCAAACAGAGGCCTCGCGGGAGAGTGCTCGTCTTCTGGCTGACATGCTCGGTAAGCTCGGCGGACAATTGACGATCAAGGGGGATGTCCGCGTGACGTCCCTCCCCGAGAGCAAAATTCCAGGAGTGAACCCCAATGGCGGATGACGACACCGACGACACGATGGCGAGGCTTCCGCCCGCCTATCTCGAGGTGGCCGGGGTGCGACTCTACTTCCCCGTCGAGTCGCTGAAGACGACCTACCAAAAGCGGATCGGCAAGCATCGGCGCCTCTTCCGGAATGGCATGCGGGGAGAGATCCTTGGCGACCTCGAAGAGGTGTTCGAGGTGTCGGGGCTGCTCCACAAGGGCCAAGAGGACCCGGCGATCGAGCAGCAAGGCATCGCCCCCTATCCCGACCTCGCCAATCGGATCCGGGAGGCGTTCCGCATCGGTGAGACCGCCGACTTCATGCACCCGCGCGAGGGCATCAAGCGGGTAATCGTCGAAGAGCTCGTCATCATCGAGGAGTCGAGCAAGAGGAACGCGGCCGCGTACACGGCCAAGTTCACGGAGGACAACGAGGACGATGCCTCGCAAAAGGAGCTCCGGCCCGACAATGGCGTGGTCGGTCTCTTCGCTGAGCTGAACGAGGCGGTGCAGGAGACGGGCAAAGCCGGCGTCACCCAAGACGTGCGGCAGACGCTCGCCGAGATCGCGGACGTCCTCGCCGGACCCTCACCCGAGGAGGCTGCGAATACCTATCTCGTCCAGTACGCCACCGACACGTTCGCGGCCTGCTACGCGATCGGCGTCGCGATGACGGAGCAGCGTCCGTTGGGCTACGCGACGGGCGACGCGATCGCCAAAGAGGTGGGCCAGGAGACGGGCTCGGTGGTCCACACCCGCGACGTGCGCAGCCCCCGCCACCACTGGGCCCACCGCTCCGTGGCGAAGCTGCAAGATCGGGCGGCCGCGGCGCGCGCCCCGCAGGCGCAGATCCAGAAGCCGACGAAGCCGAGGTTGGTCCTTCGGCAGACCTCGCTCTTCGCGATCGCAGCTGCGACGGGCGCATCGCTCGAGGAGCTGATCGCAGCGAACCCGCATGTGGACGCCATCGACGTGCTCCCGGACGAGGTCATCAACGTCCCGATCCCGAAGAGGGCCGCGTGACGAGGCCCACGGATCGCGTCTCGATCAAGGCCGGCGGGAAGGTCTTCGACCAGATCGAGAAGGTCGAGATCACGTGGGACTTGTCGGCCCCGGCGCAGGCTGTGATCCAATTCGGCGACGAGGGCGCGTGGGCGCAGCTCGGAAGCGCCTTTCAGCCCGGCACGCCGTGGACGGTGGCCGTGAACGACATGCCCATGATCTCGGGGCGCGCGGAGCTGCTCGAGCTAGACGGCGACGACCACGGGATCGTGTGCGCGATCGCCATTCGGACCCGCCTCTCTGACGCGCTCGTCGCATCGGCGGACACGTCGATCGTCGTAGCCGGGGTGTCCGTGGCGGAGTTCATGGTCGCCGCCCTTTCGACCATCGGATACACGAGCTCGGACTTCGTCGTCGACCACCGCACGGCGGCGGTGCTCCTCTCCGGCGCTCCCTCGAAGACGTCCCCCCAGAAGACCGACCTCGAGCCGATTCAGGTGCCGCAGGCGAAGATCCAACCGGGCGAGTCGATCATGGAGGCGGTCACCCGGCACGCCGATCGCCACGGGCTCATCGTCTGCGATCTGCCAAACGGTCGCATCGGCGTGTTCCGCCCGGACCCCGACGCGAGCCCGGACTACTACCTGCGCCTCAAGCGCGGCTCGGCGGCGGATCGGCGCGCGAACAACATCGTCAAGATCCACCGGTCGTGCGACTGGACGCAGGTCCCATCCGAGGTCGTCGTCTACGGGCAGACGTGGGGCGGCGAGCTCGCGAAGGCGCCGATCCACTCGTCGGCGGGGAACCCGGAGGTGCTCGCGCGCGCGGCCGAGACGGGGCACTTCAATCGGCGAGTCGTCACCGTCCAGAACCAGATCCAGAACAACGATCAGGCCAGGCGCAAGGCCTCGAAGCTGCTCTCGTCGCTCGTCTCGAGACAAGATGCATGGGACATCGTCACGGACGGCCTCACCTATTGGGACGGATCGAAACAGACCCGATGGGCGATCACCGCGATCGCGTCGATCGAGTGCGACGTGATGGGCGCTCCCGCGGGCAACTACTTCGTGAACCGGGTCCGCATGAAGCAGGACGATCAGGGGTCGACAACGACCCTATCTGTCGTGCGCGCCGATCTCCTGTTCAATCGCGAGACTGGCCTACTCGGGAAGCAGGGGACCGAGGTTTACAACGGCCCGTTCAAGACCCCCGAGTTCAACTTCGACGAGCGATAGACATGTTCTTCAAAGCACGGCCGCCCCTCGGGATGGGCATCGACGCCTTCCTATCGCTCGGGCGCATCGTGTCGGCGGCGGTCTCGGGGGCGCGCAAGGCGGTGCTCGCACAGGTGCGAGGGGTCGAGCGATCCGAGGACGATCCCAAAGACGGCGAATCGTCATCCGATGAGCCGATGTTTGGCCAGGTGGGCGTCGTCGTGCGCCCGCGCAGCTCGACGAGCTCGACGGCGGCAACGGGGCTCAACCCCGAGGGCTACGCGGAGATCGTGGGGGCCCGTTTCGGAGATCGCTTCGCCCCCATCGCCGGCCGCGATCTGCGGCTCAACATGCGGGTCAACCCCTCCGAGGGAGAGGTGGATCTCGTCGGCTATGGCGGCGGGTTCCTCTCGCTCGCCGACGCGGCCGACCTCCGCGGGACGACGGCGGTGCTCTACGCCCCCCGCCTCGACTCGGGCGGCGCCGTCGAGAAGGCGAACGCGATCGCGCTCGATCCCGACCAGGGCTCGATCTCGATCGTCCAGCAGGACGGGACGGCCTTCGTGCTCACCGAGACCGGCGCGATCACGCGCAGCCCAACCGGCGCGGCGTTCGTCGAGCTGAACGACAACCAGCACAAGGTCTCCGCGCCGGCCGCGTTCACGTACACCGGCTCGTGGCAGGTCTACGTCCCGAACGCGGCGCAGACGCAGGCTCACACGGTGCTCGTCGACGACAGCACGGGATCGATCCAGATCATCCACCGAACGGGGGCCGCGATCGTGTTCAACGACGCGGGCGACATCGTCTTCCGAACGAAGACGGGGCGCATGATGACGTTCAACGATGACGGGCTATTTCTCGACGGGACGCTGAAGGTCCGCGGCTCCGGCTTCTTCGGCAACCCGCTGGAGTGGAACGTGCCGAAGAGCGCGGTCCTCACCGGACTGCTTGGAATCCAGGGCGTCCCATCCACCACGCTCTTCGCCTCGCTCACCCCGCCATTGCCCATTTGAGCAACTGCAAGTTCCCGGCGCTGGGCATCCCCGGCTTCGCTCCACCGACCCCGCCTATCCCGAGCCTCCCCGGCCTGCCGTCGTTGCCGTCGCTCCCGAGCCTCCCCGGCCTGCCGACCACAGGCATCCCAGGCTTCGCGATCCCGTCGCTCCCGCTGCCCTCGCTGCCGACGCTGCCATCGATGCCGGGCGTCCCTTCGCTGCCTGGGCTCCCCATTCCGGGCATCCCAGGCTTCGCGACCCCGAGCTTGCCGATTCCTTCGCTGCCGTCGCTCCCCGAGCTCCCCTCCACGGCCTGTCCGCTCGACTGACCCATGGCCCCCTACGTCATTCTCCCCGCCGGCACCGCGCCCCCGATCGGTCGCTCCGAGGGCGTCTACTCGACGCAGCGCCCCCCGGGCTTTCTCGCGCGCGAGATCGACCCTAAGACGGGGGAGATCACGAGCCTCTTTCGCGCCCCCCATCCCGTGGACGCGGCGATGCAGTTCCAGGCGCGGGCGGTGGAGGGATCGGGGCCGGCGCTCGCGGGGCAGGGCACGCGATACGCGCGGATCCAGTACGGGCTCGACTCCGCGAAGGCGGAGTACAACGCGGAGACGCGGCGATGGACACGTCGCTTCGTAGACCGCCAGCTCATCGAGCTGAAGCTCATCCAGTCGGATGTCGACGATGACACCGGGGCGGCCTTCGTCGCCTACCGAAACCGAATGACCGGGCAGGAGGAGAACGCCTCCGCTGAGTCTGTGAGGAACACGTGAGCGAGCGCCCCTTCCCGCTGTTCCGCCGCGGCGAGCTCCGCGACGAGCTTCTGTCGTACTTCCGCAACGGCCTCCGGCTCCTCATCAATCCAGATACCGGAGTCGCATATAGCGAGGACGAGATCGCGGTCGCGACATCCGAGCTGACCAATTGGTACGCCGAGGCGGACGCCGTCGATCTGGTGCTCATGGCCAAACAGGCGCGAGCGCTGTGGATGGCGGACCAGGTGTGGCCAGATCGCGCGGCCGACGAGTGGCTGTTCAATCGCCATGGCAAGATGTGGGACATGACCCGGCTCCCGCCAACGGGCGGATCGGGCAACGCGACGGGACCGGTCGTCCCCGGCTCCACGTTCTCCGGATCGACGCTGCTCCCCGACGACGCGGCCGACTACGTGACCGACCCCTCGGGGAAGCGCTATCAGGTGCTCTTCACGACGGTGGCGAGCTCCGCGACGCTCACCCTCGCCTTCAAGGCGATCGACACGGGGCGCGAAACGAACATCCCAGCGGGGACGAAGCTCACGTGGCGGCGCGGTCCGCTCGACGCGCAGCCGTTCATCGTCGACGAGCGCTTCAAGGGCGGCGCCCCGATCGAGACGGCGGCCGAGTTCGCCAAGCGGCTCAACGCTCGTCGCCAGCGGCGGCAGGGCGCCGGTAACCGCCGCATGATCCGGAGCATCGGGCTCGACGTCGACTCGAGCGTGGGCGGCGTGTTCGTCTACCCCTGCGCCTACCACGCCGGGTCGATGCATGTCGCGGTGCTGGGCAAGCGGGGCACCGAGACGGGGCCGGACGCGGTGCTGCCGTCCGTCGGGGCGGTCGCCCTCGTCGCGTCGGCGCTCACGCCCCCAGGCACGCGCGAGCTCCCGGCCCAGCCGTTCGTCGTCGTCACCGCGGCTCGCGCCCAGTCGACCGACGTCGGCTTGAATGTCGACCTCGGGAGCGGGTGGATCGACGGCGCGCCCTGGCCGGTCCCCACGGGTGCGCCGATCCCGGCGGTCGGAACGGTCACCGACCAGACCCATTTCACTATCACCACCGATGTCGAGGTGGCGAGCCCGCAGGCCTCCGCGCCGGCCCTGATGGCGTGGGACGTTGCGAGCTCGCGGTGGGAGCGGCTCAAGGTGGCGAGCGTCTCCTACGTGAGCGACGGGGTCTTCAACTGCGTCCTCACGGCGCCCCCGAACATGTTGCTCGCCCCGGGCATCGCGGTGTCGCCCGCGTCGCGCCGAGCGGACGCGATCGCGCGCGCCGTCGAGCTCTACTTCGATTCCCTCGGTCCGGGCGAGCTCGTGAGCGACGAGAGGATCGCTCGGGCGGCTCGGTTCCCGAGCCCGGGGCTCGACGCGCCGTACTCGTTCGCCGCGAGCGAGGCGGGGGCTTGGATCAAGGAGTCGCTCGGGCCCGCGGTCGGCCCGCTCGGGATCTCGTCGTTGACGGCCGCGACCGTGACTCCGGCTATCCCCACCGATACGGCGGCCGGCCCCTACAAGCTGACGCTCGGCCGTCTAGGCATCTACCCGCACCCCTGAGAGCACCATGTCCGGAAGCCCGAACCGTCCAATCCGATCCGACTTCGGACCGCTCAAGGTGCGCTCGCGGATCGCCACGATCGACCCCGAGGAGGAGCTCCCTCCCGAGATCGCACGGCTCATGTTCTGGCAGATCGCGGGGCTCGGGCTCGCCGGGAATCGCTTCTGGGCACTGGCCACCTACGCACCCACCGAATACACGGTGGCCGCGTGGGGGAGCTGCGCGCGCCCCGACGACCAGAGCATCCCCAAGCCGCTCGTTCAGAGGACGAGCGCGGGCGTGCTGGTGGTCAAATACGACACGACATATGACGACGAGACCGGCACCGCGATCACGACCCAGCTCTACGGTGCAGTCGTGATCCCGCAGGCGCTCACCTATGTTCGGAGCGCCCAACAGGTCAATGCGAATGGCAAGGACGTGGACGTGCGTCTTTGGGACGCGGCGGGCGTAGCGACGGACTCATCGTTCCTCATCGTAAGCTGGTGATTCATGGGATACGGGTCGGGCTACTCGTTCCGCTACGGCGGAGGCGCGGACGGAGTCGAGCAGACGGTCGCCGCGCTTCGGGCGGCGATGGGCAACGTGCCTGCTGCCGCC
>Ga0116167_1003940_pt1 | contig 11263 bp, 9 predicted proteins | sample AD_JPNMR3_MetaG_FD_89794 | JGI IMG/M metagenome (GOLD analysis project Ga0116167, IMG submission 89794) | Active sludge microbial communities of municipal wastewater-treating anaerobic digesters from Japan - AD_JPNMR3_MetaG | ecosystem: Engineered > Bioreactor > Anaerobic > Digestate | place... | reverse complement strand
TGACCTAATCCCAAAATTAGAACAGGATTTTAATCCATCTATTATTGATGTTATCAATCGCACGACAAAATTGATACAATCTGCTGATAAATTAATCCATAATTATGTAAAAAAACATTTGCCCGATGTTATTGAAAATGTCTCGTCTGATAGCTTCTGCATAAATATACCAATTTTCTCAACTTTCGATAAATTTGTCCAGGGCGAGATGATACAAACTGCTTTCCTGAAATATTTTCGACTTTCTCCGCCCAATCTTGCAAAAATTGATAGAATTCTTGACCTGCTCGATTCCGATACAGGTGCATTTTTCGAGATAACTAAATCTATTACTGTTGCAAAAGATAGGAATTATCTCGTTTTCTTCAAAAATTTCGAAAAAAAAGATGTTAATTTTATCATTAGTAAAATTGGCACTTATTCCGTTGATGGTTACAAAATTAACTTACAGGAAGTAAGCAAGCGACAGGTTAAATTTTCCAGCTCTGCGAACGAAGAATATTTAGATTTTGATTTAGTTCCCTCGCTTCTTTATGTCCGGAACTGGAAAGAAGGCGATAGCTTCCAGCCTTTGGGAATGCAAGGTACTATGAAAATTTCTGATTTCCTCACTAATCAAAAAATTTCTTTTTTAGAGCGCTCAAAAGTATTAGTTTTGTGTTCTAAAAACGATATAATTTGGGTTATTGGTCGAAGAATTAACGATAAATATAAAGTAACAGAGGAAACAAAGCGATTTTTAAAAGTTGAATTGATTAATTTATGAGTTTGATATGTTAGAATTGAAAAATGAAGTTGTTTTGAATGATAAAAAATTCAAAATTCTTATCTATCCTGAACAAATTCAGGATGCAATTGACAAAATCGCTAAACAAATAAATCACGACTATAAAAATAAAAAGCCTGTTTTTATCGTAACTCTGAAAGGTGCCATTATTTTTGCTGTCGATTTGCTTAAAAAAATTCAAATCGATTGCGAAATTGAAACTATTAGAGCAAAAAGCTACGGTTCAGGTATGGTTTCAGGTGGCAATGTGCTTATCTCTCAAATGACGGGGAATATTTCTGGAAAAGATGTAATTATTGTCGAAGACATCGTTGATACAGGTCTTACTATCTTTCAATTAAGAAGAGAGCTCGAACTATACAAGCCAAATTCTATTCGTGTCGCTACTTTTCTTATGAAACCATCGATGATTAGCAATCCCGTTGAAATTGATTACGTAGGAATTGAAATACCTCCTGATTTCGTTGTCGGCTATGGTCTCGACTATGCCGAACTTGGTAGAAACCTCCCTGCTGTCTACGTCCTTAAAGAATAATGCCGAATATTGCTTTACTTATAGAGTATGATGGAACAAACTATGCGGGATGGCAATTCCAGCCTAACGCTATTTCAATTCAAGAAGTAATAGAAAAAACTCTGCAAAATTTATATAATACAAAAGTGTCAATTATTTCCGCTGGTAGAACTGATGCAGGTGTTCATTCTTATGGTCAGGTTGCAAATTTCAAGATAGAGAATAATCCTATCCCAATTGAAAAAATCCCGAAAGCAATTAACTCACTGCTTAACCCTGATATTAGAGTATTGAACGCAAATTATGTTCCTGATGATTTTAATGCACGCTATTCTGCAATTGCTCGGGAATATATCTATAAAATTTCCACCAAATACTCTGTTTTCGAAAGAAATTACTGCCATTGCGTTCCTTACAAAATTGATATCGATAAACTATTCGAAATTGCTCCCATTTTTCTTGGTTTGCACAATTTCACATCATTTTCAAAAAATAATCCTGACACAAAATCTTACATCTGTAACGTTGAAAAATCTGCTTGGGAAAAAATCGATGATTACCACTACTATTTTACAATTAAAGCAAACAGGTTTGTTTATGGAATGGTTCGCACTATTATTGGAACAATGATTGACTACGCTCGTGGCTATAAACTGAAAGAAATGATTGTCGCTGCATTAGATAACCTATCCCGCAATAATATTTCGGCTCTTGCACCTGCTTCGGGCTTATATCTTAATAAAATCTATTATCCATACGAAATATTTTTCAACAATTATAGATAATCATCTATGAATATAATTAAAATTGGCGGTATTCTTTTAAGCGATTTCGCTAACTACGACAAATTCAAAAAGTTTCTTGGTGACTTCTCACGTCCAGCATTCGTTGTCATATCAGCAATTGGAAAAACTACCCGACTTTTGCAAAAAGCAGCATATCAAGCATTCGAGAATAATTATGAAAGTGCAGTCGAAACAATTCACTTAATAAAAGAATTGCATCTATCAATTGTCAATAGAATATTCGGTGCTGAAAATGATGTTAACACCCAATTAAATAATGTGTTTATCGAAATTCAAAATCTAATAAAAGGTATTTCTATAACAAGAGAACTTAACAATAAAATTCTTGATAAAATTTTAGCAAAAGGTGAAATTTTAAGCTCCATTATTGTTTTCAATTACCTGATTAAAAACAATTTCCCTGTTTCTTTGCTGAATGCAAATGATTATATAATTACAGATAATAATTTTGGTTCGGCTAATCCAATTATCGAAGAAACGAAAAAAAGATTAGAAAACCTTGAAATCCAAAACAAAATCTATCTAATTGCGGGATTTTATGGTTCAACTCTTAATGGCGCAACCACAACTATGGGTTACGAAAGTTCTAATTTAACTGCTGCACTTCTGGCTTCTGTTTTTGATGTTGATTCTATTACAATAATTACAGACGTTGATTGTATCTACTCTGCCGACCCTAAATTAATCCAAAATCCAATTCCTGTCGAACGAATTAACAGCAGAACCGCTAAACTACTCTCTAAATTCGGTCTGAAATTAATCCATAATCAAATGATAGATGTTATTGAAAACAAAGATATTATACTTAAATTTACTTCGCTTGATAACACACTCTCAACATTAGTTTCCAACAGTGTCCAAGATGTTAGCACCCCCATTATTTGTTTTAATGATAACATCGAGAGCGACATAACTAATCTTTCACTACCAATTGAAAAACCAAAATCTTTTGTTGCGATTGCCAATGTGAATAATGCTCTACTGATGAAAATAACCGATTTTTTGGGTTCGAGAAACTTGTCATTTGCAATGACTTATTCAAATAAATCGAATTTTTTGCTTGTATTTTTCAGCCAGCAATTGGCTTCCGAAATATCGCAACAATTACACGAAATTATTGTTATCAATTAAAAAGAGATACTCTAAATAATTAAGAAAATTTAAATAAAATTTTTGTAGAGGCACCTCTTATGTGCCTCTACATTAATATTGTGAAACCTTCGGAAGATTTGTAGCCTTCCGAAGGTTCAATTCAACTAACTAAAAGAACAAATAAAAGGCTAACAAAAATCTTAAGCTATTTACAGCTTCAGAATCTTCGACTTTTTTATTCAAAGGAGAAATTTTCTTCCCATAGTATGCAGAAGTCCATTCAGTTTCAAATCCAATTTTCGATTTATTATAATTATAAGCTATCCTTGGGAACACTTTGATTATCTTTTCTATATCAAGACCACGACCGTAAACACTTCCCGAAGGTGCAATGTCATCAGCAGCGCCCAAATTTTGCAAATAGCCGCCTACAATACCAAATTCCCATTCGTCTTTATACATAAGTTCCATCCAACCAGCTACAGCTGAAATTGGAGTAAATTCATAAGTGTGATTAACGTTATCAATTGATTTTATTCCATAACCGCCAACTGTCAGAAAATCAGGATTGTTCTGGAAATAATTGCCCTGTGCTTTTATCTGGAATTTATCGATTTTAACTTTTATATTTCCTGTTGCTGAAATAGTTGTTGCTTTGTCTTCGTTTATATACTTATCTGTTCCAACAGAATAATATGTGAATGGACGGAATGTTTTTGCAGACGCAGCAACTCCTGCATAAAATTGAGGTGTTGAGTAATTAATTCCGAAGCTTGCCTCCGGAATTCCTGAATTCCTGACATACTTGTTTGAATATCCATCGGGACCGTCAATTGTAAAATCACGTTGAGTATTAATAGCAGCAAATACGCTAACATCGTCAAATTTATGAGTTAATCTAATCTGTGGGGACCGATTAAATGGAAGGAATGGAATACCTGTATTGAAGTTTAATACATCGGGGAAATTTTCAGTAGCAAAAAGTGGATGCCAGAATTGACCAGCACGAATAGTTGTATTATCGAAAATCAAATCGACATAAGCGTGGCGCAGTCTCAATGAATTAATATCTGATTCAGTAGTACCTAAGAACTCAGTTTCCACATATCCTGATGTCCTTCCTCCGAAAATCCCCGGTCCATCAATTTTGGCTGCCAAACGAGTTTGAATTGATAATATGTGGAAATTCCCTATTTCATTCAAATCTTTTCCGTCTTTGTCCAAATTCTTGTTGCTTGGCCACAAAGTAATGTGGTCCTCTCTGATTGAAACCATATTGCGTGTGTTATAAAATGCATCAGTTTTAACAAATCCTGAAAACTTAATGCTAAAAGCATCGCTTTGAGCAAACAAACCTAAGTTTGCAATTAAAAAAGTTACAATTGCAGCAATTAACATTTTAGAAAGTTTCATAAGAACTCCATATTTGTTAAAAAAATAAGAAGATAAGTTTATAAAGGATAAAACTGTATTTTATTATTTTATGAGTAAAAATTAATTGAATTTTAATTTTTCGTGTCCGGAGTGAGAAATGGATATAAATAATTAAGGCCAAGCTTACCTGAACACTCTAAGATTTTGCCTACCGTTGCTTCCTTCCGGACCTGGCGGGGTTTGGCAACTCTTAGCTGTTAGGGGCTTGACCCGAAAATTTCTTTACGAACTACAAAATTAACAAAATATTTGATAAATACAAAATTTTTTGAAATAACTCGAAATTTACTTAATTTAATAATCTTTATTAAATCACTTGGTGCAAATATGAATTGGTGCAAAAGAAATATCAAATGTGGTGAAATTTCAAGTTCTCATCTCAACCAAGAAGTGATAATAAACGGTTGGGTCGATACTGTCAGAAATATGGGTGGAATGATATTTTTCGATGTTCGCGATAGATACGGTTTGGTTCAGGCGGTTATCGAGCCCGAAAATAATCCCGAACTTGCTGAACGTGCAAAAGAACTTCGTTCTGAATTCGTGATTTGGCTTAAAGGCATTGTAAGAAAGCGTGAAAATCCTAATCCCAATATTCCAACCGGCTTGTTCGAAATATTAACAAATGATTTCGGTATAATTAATAAATCCGATGTGCCTCCCTTTGAAATTAAAAACAATATCGGAACTAATGAAGAAATTAAGCTTCGTTACCGTTACCTTGACCTGCGTCGCCCGATTATGCAAAACTATTTCATCGTCCGTAATAAATTATACCATATCACACATAATTACTTTTTCGAAAATGACTTTATCGAAGTGGAAACACCCGTATTGATGAAATCTACCCCCGAAGGTGCTCGTGATTTTCTTGTCCCCAGCCGAATAAACAAAGGTAAATTCTATGCTTTGCCTCAGTCCCCTCAAATTTACAAACAAATTCTGATGGTCTCGGGCTTCGATAGATATATGCAAATCGTTAAATGCTTCCGAGATGAAGACCTTCGCTCGGATCGCCAACCTGAATTCACACAAATAGACGTTGAAATGTCTTTCGTTGATAGAGATGATGTTCTCAATCTTATCGAAAAATATATCGCTCGTGTTTGGAGAGAAGTCCTTGATATCGAAATTCCGACACCATTTACAAAAATGAGCTACGAAGAGGCTATGACACGCTTCGGCAGCGACAAGCCTGACCTTCGTTTCAGTATGGAAATAAAAGATTTATCTGATATTGTTGCAAATTCCGAATTTAAAGTATTTGCCGACACACTCCAAAGCGGTGGTAAAATTTATGCTTTCAACGCAACGAAATGTGCGGAATTTTCTCGTAAACAAATTGACGAACTTACTGAATTCGCAAAAAAATACGGTGCCAAAGGGCTTGCTTACATTAAATTTATGCAAAATGGTGAAATTAACTCGCCAATCGCCAAATTTTTATCCGAAAGCGAAATGAACTCTATAAAATTTGCTCTCGAAGCAGACAATGGAGACTTAATCCTTATTTCTTCCGATAAAAAATACAAAGCATTGACAATTCTGGGTGCCTTGCGTTTGGAAATTGCCCGTCGAACTGGAATTTTGGACGCTGTAAAAAATAATTTCAGCTTCCATTGGGTTGTTGATTTTCCTCTTTTCGAGTTCGACGAAGAGGCAAACCGTTTTGTGGCTATGCATCATCCTTTTACTTCTCCTATGGACGAAGATATTCCTCTTCTGGATGTATCACCTGACAAAGTGCGTGCAAAAGCCTATGATTTAGTTATCAATGGTTCAGAAGTTGGTGGCGGTAGCATTCGTATTCACGATGGTGAAATACAGAAAAAAATGTTCGAACTCATCGGCTTAGATGAAATATCTGCCGAAAATAAGTTTGGATTTCTGCTCAAAGCTTTAAAATTTGGTGCTCCTCCGCACGGTGGTATTGCTCTTGGCTTGGATAGATTAGTTATGATTTTGACTGGAACGGACAATATTCGCGATGTTATTGCTTTCCCGAAAACAACTACTGGACTTTCTCTTATGGACGGTGCACCATCAGAAGTTGACCCATCACAACTCGATGAATTAGGCATTTCCCTGAAAATATAAAACTTGCTATATAACCTTCGGAAGGTTCGAAACCTTCCGAAGGTCTTGCAAAATTACTGCTTTATCTCTTCTTGATTTTTTTCCACAAGTTACAAAAAAGGCCTGTCCTTTTCAGACAGACCCTACGAGCCAAATTTTAATGATGAACAATAAAATCAGCAAATTAATTTTCTGAGGCTATTTCAATTAATCTTTCATTTACATTCTCAAAATCAGCTTTTATCGAGATTCTATAATTAACGAACTTCACGATTTCAAAAGAATTTTCTGCCCATTCGACAAGTTTTATTGCATCAGCTGAATATAAGCATTCTTCAAATCCAATTTCCAGTAATTCTTTCTTTTCTTTTACTCTATACAAGTCAATATGATAAATAGCAATGTTCTCGCCGTCTTTTGTTCCATTATATTGATTAATTATTGTGAAAGTCGGACTTGTAACAATTTCCTCGACATTGAAATACTTGCAAATCCCCTTGATAAACTCAGTCTTCCCAACCCCAATATCGCCATAGAAAAGCACAACGTCGCCTTTTTTCAAGTTCTCTGCGAACTTTCTGCCAAGCTCAATTGTTTCGTCTTCGCTTTTTGTTGTATATGTTTGTGTTTCCATTCTTCAAAAATACGAATAAAGCATAAAAATGCAAATAGTTTATCTTTGTTCGAGCTCGATTATTGGAACAATCATTTCTTCAAGCGAAATGCCGCCGTGCTGCAAACTATCTTTGTATCTATTCAAATACTGATGATAATCCGTTGGGTAAACAAAATAGTAATCCTCTTTGGCAATTATGTTGTTTACAGATATTCCTAACGAAGGTATTTTATATTTTGTTAAGTCGGGTATTTGCATAGCGTGTCGCTTATCAGCTTTTACATTCTTCCCGAATTTATATCGCAGGTTCGTTGATGTATCTCTATCTCCCAATACCTTCACTCCTCTCATACAGCGTATCGAACCGTGGTCAGTTGTAATAATTATTTTTATATCTTTTCTTTCTGATAACGATTTCAGTATCCCGAACAAACTCGAATGTCTGAACCACGAACTTGTCAGACTTCTATATGCCGCTTCGTCAGGTGCAATCTCTTTCAAAATGGCATAATCAGAACGGCTATGGGCAATCATATCCACTGCGTTGATGACAACTGCCGTAATAGTATTATCGACATAGTCGTTTATTTCCCGTTCGATTTTTCGCCCGAAATCTGTATCGAAAATCTTAATAAATCCTACTTTTCCATTAGTTTTTATTCGCCTTCGTTCGAGCCAGGTTTCGAGCAATTCTCGTTCGTAGGCGTTTTGCTTGTGGTCTTCTGTGTTCGAATCAACATTCCACCATTGTGGGAAGTATTTTTTTATATCAATAGGATATAGTCCCGCAAATATTGAATTTCGAGCATAAGGAGTTGCAGTCGGTAGAATAGATGAATAATAATATGTCTTGAATGTATAATATGGTTGAAGAAGTTCTTTCATCATCAACCATTGGTCTAATCTCATACAGTCAATCACAAAATAAAATACCTTTTTACCTTCACGCAGGTGTGGCAGCACATAATAATCCGATACGTGAGGGGAAAGCACGGGATAATCATCATTTCGCTTGTCGTCAGGATGATTAATCCAATCTATATAATTATTCTCTACAAACTTCGAAAATTCGGTATTACATTCACGCCATTTGTCTTGTAATGTTTGCATTAATCCTTCTTCGTTGTGTCGGTCGAGTTCTATCGACCAGTTCACCAGCTTAATATAGATATCCCGCCAATCGCCCCAGCTAAGCGGTTCGAGCATCTTCATCGATAGCTGCGCAAAACCCGAAAGATAATCTTGCGTGAATTTCTCCTTTTCAATCCGTTCGCCTTCGATAAATTTTTTGCAAGCAAGCAATATTTGAGTAGGATTTACTGGCTTTGTGAGATAATCGTCTATCTTTTTACCTATTGCTTCCTCCATCACACTTTCAGCCTCATTCTTCGTAACCATTACAATTGGCGTGGTCGAATCAATTTCTTTTATTCGTGATAAAGTTTCAAGACCACTAATTCCAACCATCATTTCGTCCAGAAAAATCAAATCATAATGCGTTCGACGCACCATTTCAATTGCGTCTTCGCCATTAGTAGCTGTTTCTGTTTCAAAACCACGTTGATTTAGTAAAATGATATGTGGCTTCAATAGCTCGATTTCATCGTCAATCCACAAGATTTTTCCTTTTTTCATTTCAATTTTCCCTAAAAAAAATCACAAAGTGGTCTTGAATTGATACATAATGCTCCTTAGTTTGTTTCTCATTGACGAGTAAGTTAACAATTTAATTTTTACAGAAAAATCCTGATTATATTTGTTGGCTTATTACTGGAATTAACTAACACAACTTGTTTTGCATAAAAATTTGGAGTAGAAACCTTTACAATTTCCTTCGTTTCTATTGCCTCTATTGTTTTAGTATCAAAAATATCAGCATCTTCACTGCTGAAAACGTCTTCGTCTGTTTTACCTTTTATCTGCTCCTTTGAAATACTGAACTTTTGCACAAAACTGTTGTTCACATATTCATACTTTCTCGCAGGAAGCGATAAAATTGCAATCGGTGCAGGGATATTATCTAAAAAAGTACTGAGTGAACGTATCAACGATTGATATTCAGTATTTTTATTCATCAGCCATTTTTGGTTGTTTTCCAGTTCTGCAAGTCTTGCTTCTGACTGCTTTGCAATTTGTGAGTAGTATTTCAAAGCCTTCGAAAGATTCTCAATTTCATCTTTTGGCGAATTAGATGAAAAAATAGGTGCGTCATCTTTTATTATTGTGATTGTTCCGATAACTTCTTTCTTGTGGTTAAAATTTGGGAAAATCGTAAATTCAAACTGCTGGTCATTGTTCTTGACAGTGTATTTAACAGGCTTTTTCGAGGAAATACATCGGGCATTTTGTTCAATTCTATGCTTGATTTCATCAACACTTTCATTTATGAATATTTCGCTGTATAATCTTCCTTCGATTGGCGCACTTTTCAGCAAATTTATATTACTACTGAAAAAAAATCTCTTTGCCGAATTATTCATAAACTCAATTTCGTTTTTCATATTCAGAACAAAAACGCCCTCCTCCACAATATTAAGTGTGTCCCGCACCAATTTTCTCATTTCATTGATTTCTTCAATATGCTTATCCTGCGCGGATTTAATTATTTGATTTGTAGGAATAATCTTAAAAAATGATTTAAAGTTCTTGCCTAATCGCTTTATTTTCCAGGTTAATAAAAATAATTCGCCGCTTTCCTTTTCCCCGACAATTCGTATTAGTTTTTCTTCGAGCGTTCCTTCGACAAATTTGTTTATCAATTCTTCAATCGAATCCCCTTGTTCAGTGCTAGTTGGAAGCTCTTTGCTTGTTGCTTTTGTATTGTGAGTGATTTTATATATTACTTTTAATAGGTTTTCGCCACGTTCGAAGTCGTCAATCGCTTCTTCAAATATTAAATCTATTGCCCCTTCTGCATTAATTATTCTCATATCGGCACGTGTTTCAACAATTGCCATCTCGGTATTTTGCAATACCTCATTGCACTTATCTTCTAAAATCAGAACTTTTCTTTTAAGTTCAGCAATTTCATCTTTATATTTTTGTTCGCGGTCGTGCTGCATTGTTACTCATTAATATTTTGCTCAACATATTCCTTACAGTTATTTTCAATTTTTGCAATCTTCCTATCTATTGAAAACATATACAAACCAATCCCGAAAATAATAATTAGTACGATTGTCAGCACAATAAATATCGAATTATCGTGAAAAAATTGCTCCATTTTAATCCTCCATTCTTTTCTTTAATAAGTTTGCTCTATAATTTACATTTAGCATCCAGAAGAAAAACAAAGTAAAGCCAATCACACACAGAGAAAAAGAAAACATTAATGATGAATCAAGCATCCCTTTCTGCGTGCTTAAAATTGGACCACTCATTCCTCCGCCTTGCGAACCAGGATGCAGCCCCGATGTTATTCTTGGCAGCACAAAAACAAGAAATGGTACAGTAACGAATGCTATTATTGAATATACAGCCGAAGCTTTTGCACGAATGTCCTCTCGTTCGATGCTTCCACGCAAAGCAAAATATGCGAAATATATTAATAATAGTATAAATATTGATGTTTCTCGTGGGTCCCAATTCCAGAAACTTCCCCAGTTGAATTTTGCCCATACAGAACCTGTAACTGTCGCCAGAATTGCAAAAAGCGTCCCCAGAGAAGCTGCTGTTGCCGCCATAACATCATCGCTAATATGTTTGCCTTTTAAATATCTCACAGCAAAAAACATTGAAATGAAGTATGCCAGGACTGCTATCCAAGCCATAGGCACGTGAAAATTGAGTATTTTAATTCTATCATCCAGCGATAATACAAATGGATAACTAATCCACGGACTTGACTGAACAATTTCCCGCAATAGCAATCTATTTTCTTCTAAAACTTGAACTTTTATTATCCAATGATTTGATTTTTTCAAAATTTCCAAGTTCTT
>Ga0116167_1003939_pt1 | contig 11264 bp, 6 predicted proteins | sample AD_JPNMR3_MetaG_FD_89794 | JGI IMG/M metagenome (GOLD analysis project Ga0116167, IMG submission 89794) | Active sludge microbial communities of municipal wastewater-treating anaerobic digesters from Japan - AD_JPNMR3_MetaG | ecosystem: Engineered > Bioreactor > Anaerobic > Digestate | place... | reverse complement strand
GCAGGAGTTTATACTTATAATATAACACTTTTTTTTCTTTCTGTCAAGCCTTTTTTTCTCATATCGAAAAATTGCTCGTACCCCCGGGGGGATTTGAGAAAAATTGCGACTTATCCACATTTTGTCAACAGATTATCAACAACTTATCAACAGTCTTAATTGCGACATAATTGTGTCGTTCGATTATGTTATAATATTTTATGAAGAGAAATAATTTGTTATCTTTGTAAGTTTATTTATGTATCGGGGTAATTTATTTATATAATTTTTTTTTATGACAAACGACGAGTTATTGATTAAATCTTTCGATTTTAAAGGGAAATACGATGGCGGAGAGTTATATTTTTTTCAAAAGGATTTAGGTTTCATGGATTATCTTAAAAAAGAATTACCGAGCGTTTATTATTTTATCGGCCAATCGGACATAAAATATATCGATGATGTTTCTATCGCCGGGATTACGATAGAAAAAAATAAACCAAAGATTTATCTAAACCCGCATAGGATAACTTTTATGCGTAAAGGAGTTTCGGAGTATAAATGGGATTTGTCTCTTTTTTACGAAACTTTGGGTTGCATTTTGTGGCACGAGAGTTTACATGTAATATTGAGACATTTCGTCCATTCCGAGTTAAATGCAAGATGGAATGTAGTTCAAGATATTTTCATAGACAACCTCATTCATTCCAAATATCCCGGATGGAGAAATTGGAGCGATTATATAGAAGAATTAAACTTAAAAATAGAAAAGGAAAACAAAAAAGAAGTAATTAAACCGCTTTCCGTAGAGAAAAATTCCGAGGGTAAGGTTTACATAGGCGATTTAAACGATAGCATATTGTATTCTTATTTGGATATCCTTTCCGAGGATGCGGAAGAACAAAACAAAAAGAGATTCGATTCTCATTTCGGAGAAAATTTGCCGAAGGAAGTTTCTAATGAAACGACTACTGAAGGTTTAGATTCGAGTTTTACCAAAAAAGATAAATCGGAAGAAAATGAAGGCGATAAAAATCAAGATAGCGGCGGGCTGGAAAAACCCGACATATTCGATAGGTTGGCTTCCAAAGCAAGAGAAAGAAACGAAAAATCAAAATCAAGCGTTTTTTCGGAAAAAAACATCTCCGACATAATAACCGAAAAAAGTTTCGACGGAGCCAAATACGATTTGTTAAACATAATAAAGAAATATTTGAAGAAAATAAGTTATAAACAAAAAAAATATACATGGAAGAAAACAAGCAGAAAGATGTACGGCAGAAGGCCGGGAGCCGTTTATAAAAAACAACCGGGAGAGGTTTTGATAATAGTCGATACTTCGGGAAGCATGGTTTGGTTTTTAAGAAAATATTTTACTTCTTTTTTGAAAGATTTATACTTTAATTTTATTAGGTTGTCAAAGATATACGGCGCGTTTCCTTCGCTTTCTTACTTAGAGGCGGACGATAAAATTACCGATTCAAAGGAATTGAAAAATATTTGGGACATAGAGGAATTAATAGAAAAAACGCTTAAAGGAGGCGGGGGGACTGATTATAAGCCCGTTTTCGATTGGATAGAAGATAATCGCAAAAAAAGAAAAGATCCGAGTTTTCCAGACCTTATAATTTTTTTAAGCGATTTGGAAGCGGAATTGGAATTTTTAAAAGGAGAAAAATATTCTTTTTTGAACAATAGGCTTTTATGGATTTATACCGGGATAACATCAACTATAACAAAATTACCGCCAAGAGGCGATTTGGTATATTTTATTAATAAAGATTACGGAGTTAATTTAACTTTAAATTTGGAGGAAAAATGAAAAATAAAGCAAATCTTCCGAAAATCACGCCTCAAGAACTTTCCAATATGCTTAGGATACTCGACAACATGGACAACCCTCCGGCTCTTATGGTTTATGGTCCGCCGGGAATAGGTAAAACTTCAATTTTGAAAGAATTTGCGGAAAGTAAAAATTACGAGCTTAGGGTGAAACATCTTTCCAGGATGGATACCACCGACTGGTCCGGAATACCCAAGATGGATAAAGATCAAAAATACTCGGAGTTTCTTCCTATTTCTCTTTTTAAAAAAAGCGACAGAAAAATAGTGATATTTTTCGACGAGCTTAATACCGCAATGCCTCAGGTTTTAAACGCGGCATTGGATGTGATATTGGAAAAAAAAGCCGATTCCGAAACTTTTTCTAAAGACGCGGAACTCCCCAAAAATACGATAATACTCGCCGCAGGAAATTTGGGGCCGGAGGAGGACGGAACTTATGTAGAGGAGTTGTCCATGGCCGTTAAAACCAGAATGATACAGGTGATATTGGAGACGGATTTAAAACAATGGATTTTGTGGGCTAAAAACAAGAAAATACACAAAAAAATAATAGGATATATGAACTCCATAAACAAACTTATAGACTTGAACGAATTTAAATCCGGGGCTTCACAAGCGCCCACCCCGAGAGGATGGGAGAGGCTTTCCGACATAATCTACGAAATAGAAAAAAGCGAGTGGATTTCAAAAGAGGACAAAAAAAGCATTATAGAAAAGTTTTCGATAGGAACTGTCGGAGAAAAAAGGGGGAAAGAGTTCGTTAATTATTATTGCGATTCTCAAAACGCATTTGAAAAAATGGATTTTATAATTCCAAAATTGGTCAAAATGTCCGAACGGTTTTACCCCGCCCAGGCTCAGGAATTGGCCGAGTGCATTACTGAGATTGAGAAGTACTTAGGCGAGGGGCTTGTCATGGAGAAAGAGCAAACGGAATCTATAGCAAAGTTTATGGAAAAAATAGAGATAGGATATTTGACGGCTTTGAGAGGCAAGAAATTCGAACATCTTGAAAATATGTTAAAGGAAAACGGTTATGAAGAAGCCGCCTTAAAGTTAAAAAAATTAACAATCGCTTAAAGGAGATGTATGTATTTGAAAAAGATTAAAGAGATTTTCGAAAAAAATAATTTCAAGTCGTCCGCAGGCTTGGATAACGATTTCTCAAACATGATTTATTTGATTAATAATTTCAATAGAAAAAGGCAGATTGAGATATTTTTGGAAAGAGAGATTTATTCGGCTAAAACTTCCATAATTCCCCCCCAAATAGAGGTTTACGATAACGGTTTTTCTTTATTGGCGGTCGAGTTGGTATACGGTGTTCAAAAGAGGGAGAAATTATTTAAGTATTCGGATCTTTCCTATAAATTTTTTTTATACGCTTTGCTTTGGAAAGATCTTAAAGAGTCCAAAACCGAGTACTCTCCCGATTTTGATTTGGGAGAAAACGCTCATAAGATTTGCAACTCGGTTTCCGATTTTTCAAGGTTTTTAAAAACGATATTTTACGAAAATAAAATTTCAAACCTGAAAGACATTAAAGAAGAAGATTTTAAAGAAGATTTGTGGTCTTTAAAGATGATTTCACTTGCAAAGAAATATTTTGAGGAAGAGGAAAAGTTTAGAAAAAATAAAGGCGATTTCGTTTTCTTCACTCAGGAATCAGCTTGTTTGGAACTTTTAAACGCGCTTGAAAAGAAAAATTTACGTCTCAAGCCGAAAGATTTTTCAAAATTGATAGTCGTAGAAGATTGTGAGGATATGAAACCGATATTTAAAAAGATAGCCGATTCGCTTTTCAATTTGGGATATCCGGTCGAAAAAATAAACTCTTCGGATTTTTTAGAAGTAGCGGTAGAAGAAAAAAAGGTTATTGATTTAAAAGGGTTTATAGACTCTTATGACGAGGCGGAATACGTAAGTTATAAAATAAAAAAAATGTTTTGCGAAAAAAAGGCGAAAGAAGGGGAGATAGCGGTCGTGAGTTTCGACGGAGAAACGAAAGAACTTTTGCCTTACGCTTTCGGGAGGTTTGGAATTAAAGAAAGCTCCAAAAACAAAGTCGGCTCTTCTCCGGTTTTTAGGTTGTTTTCTTATTATTTGGAGCTTTTTTTCTATAAGAAAATTCATTTTTTTAAGTACGAAGAAATTTTTAAATCCGAATTTTCGGCGTTTAAAATAGACGAAAAACTGTGGTCCAAAAAGATTAAAATCGATTTTAAAGAAGGAAACGAGTTTAAGTTTTTAACCGATTTAATTTACGAATCTTGGAAGGTCGCTCAGTTAAAAGAAGAAAAAATTTCGAATTTTTTCCCCTTGGAATCTATCAAAAAATCGGCAAGCGAAGAAGATTATTCCAAAATTAAAATAATTATGGAAGCCGATTTCGGAGATTTTGAGCGTAATTTGCTTACGAGTTTGTTTGAAAAATGCATTACGAATTTAGACGACGAAAATTTGATTTCTTTTTTAAGCGAAAGTTTCGAAATGGAGGATTCGGTTTTAAACGAAATAAAAGATTTTAAAGAAAAGAAAATGATGGCTTTTTCGATATTAAAAATAATTGGAGAATCCGAGTTTTATCCGAAATACGCCAAAAAAGAAGATTTTTTCGTTCCCGTTTTCAAGCCCGAGCAGGCGCTTAACTCTTCTTCCCAATACGTTTTTGTCGTAGGGCTTAATTCCAAAGCGGATAAACCCGAACCTTCGCCTATTCCCGCGGTTTTACTTAGGAGATTGGGATTGGTTAAAGAAGGAGAATCTTACTCGTCCAAAAGACATTTGGAAATTTTTAATAAATTAAACAATCTCTTAAAGTCCAAAAGAGAAGTTTATCTAAGCTACGGTTATTACGATATAAACGGAGACACCGCCGGAGTTTCCAATCTGATAAGGTGGGTCAAATCTTTGGATGAAAATTTAATAGATTACGATAAAGATAGCAAAATAGGTTTTTCTTTGTATTCTTTTGCGGATATCGTTAAAAAAGAAAAAAGATCTCCTAACCTTTCTTATTCTTATTTTCGTTTAAAAAAAGATATCCCCAAGGAAAACTTAAGCGTTGAAAGAGAAAATCCGAGACCGTTTATAGAGAAGGTTAGAAATTACAAAATTTGCGATATTTTGGCTTGTAATGGAAAAAATAAAGGAGAAATTAAATTTAATATCTTAGATTTCGTCTCTTTCATCAACTGCCCCAAAAGATTTACATTCAAAGTTTTTTCCGAAATGCTTGGTTTGGAAGAGGAGACGGATTATGAAGCCGAAAAAAGTTTAAGAAGCGGAACATTTTGGCATAAACTTTTACATAAGGCCGCGGAATTTGAAGATTTCTATTCCAAAAGCAAAGATAAAATATTTAATTGTTTGGTTAAAGCTCAAGAGGAAACTCTTAAAACCCATAAGCCGGAGGTATTTGAAGACTCGGAAACGGAAGAATTTAAAAAAAACAACATTTTTAAATTGAAATTATTTTCTGAAAATGAAGAGGAGAGGCAGAAAGAATTGGATTTGTCCGGAGTTTTTCTCGAGAAAAAATTGAGTAGAGAAATAGGAAGAGTTAATGGAAACATTAAAGTTTTTTTGGAAGGAAGGTTGGATAGGGTGGATTATTCCAAAGCAAAAAAAGCTTTTTTCGTGTGGGACTATAAAACCGGAAAGCCGAGGAAACTCGTTTTAAATTCGAGAAACAAACAAAAGCCGAGTAAAAATTATTTTTACGAACTTCAACTTGCCGCATACGTATATTTATTGAAAGAAAGCGGTGAATTGGCGAAAGCCGTTAACGAAATGAAAATAGAAAAAGATTTTAAAATTTACGGTTTTAACATATTTAAAAACGGGAAGTTTAATATGAAAAGATACGATGAGATAGACGATAAATCTTTTTTTGGCGTAAATATCCAAGAAATGATATCCGAGTTCGTTCGGTTTCTCGACCATGATTCCTTGAAAATTTTAAACAAAAATTACGGCGTTAAAGAAGTAAAATTTCACAATCCCAATTGCCAATACTGCGATTATAAAGAAGTTTGCAGATTTTTGTCTTTGGAAAAGGAGATAAAAGATGCTTAAAAAAGTTTATTCCGCTTCGGCCGGAACCGGGAAAACCCATACGATAGTCTCCGAAGCGTTTGAGTTTATAAAAAATGATTTTGAAAAACTTAAAAAAATAGTTTTTATAACTTTTTCGAACGCGGGGGCGGAGGAGATAAGGGAAAGGATATACGAAAAATTGAAAGATAAATTAAAAGATCCGTCTCGGGTGTTTTTTCTTTCGGATAAAATTAGGGTTTATACCATTCATTCTTTTTGCCGCGAGCTTTGCCGAATATTTAGATACGAGCTTAATTTTTCTTACGATATGCGGTTTCCGATCTCTGAGGATGTTACGATATGGGACGAGACCACGGAAGAGTTTTTCGAGACGAGATGGGGGTATTCCAAACTCGGAGCTTTATTCGAAGAAAAGGAAAAAGATATTTTCGATGCGTTTTATTATTTGTCTGACAAAAACGCCATTAAAGGGTTTATTAAAAAATACGGATTTGCGCTTTTTTTCTTATTAGATTCGGGCTTGTTAAAGCCGAGACTGAGAAAAAAGATTTAAAAATAAATCTCGAAGATATGGTTATTGCCAAAGAAAAGATAAAATACGCTTTGCAATCCGAGGAAAAAGAAGAAATTTTCGCTCAACTGGAAAATATGTCTAATATAATATCGGCTTTGTCCGAGGCAAAGCCCGCAGTTTATAAAATAATAAACGAAGTAGGTAAGAGTTACATAAATTCCATATACGAAAAGTCTCGTTTGGATTTCGACGCTCTTTTGTTTTTCGCGGTAAAAATTATGAATGAAAAAAAAATAGAAGGTGTTTTGAAAAAGTTTGAAGAAGAGGGGGAGGATTTCGAATGTTTATTCGTGGACGAGGCACAGGACTGCGACATGGCGATGAATTATTTTCTTTCGTTTTTTATGGGAGAGGGGGAAAAAACTCCCAAATTGTCTTTGGTTATGGTCGGAGACTCAAAACAATCCGTTTATAGATGGAGAAACGCATATCCCGAGGAGTTTTCAAAAATCTGCCGGGAAGCCGAAGAGTCTTCAAAACTTAAGACTATGAAAATAAGTTATAGAATAAAAAACAAAAACACTTTAGATTTTTTAAATTCCGTGATGGATAAAATGAAATCCGAAGTCTATAAAGATTTTTTCAATTACGGAGAAGCCGACGTTTTAGAGTTGGGAAAAAACAATAAAGAAGATCGGAAAATAGAAGTATTATATGCCCTTATGGAAGATAAAAATAAGATTCTTTCGTTAAAAGACATTGAAGATTTCGCAAAAAACAAAAGAGTAGGCATACTTTTCAGGTCAAGAAACAATTTCAAAAAGTCGAATTTGGAAAAAATTTGGGGAGAAAAGATAATATACAGGATGTCGGAACCTATTGAAACCGAAAGTCTTTTCGATTCTCGAAGTAAATTCGACGAAGACGAAATAGCCGATATTCTTCCTGATTACTCGCTTTTAAAAAATTTTTTTAATTTATTCGGATACGATAACTCCGACAAAACCTCGGCGTTGGTTTTAACGCTTTTGACCGAAAAGGGATTGGAAGCCGCTTTGAAAATTTCGCCCGATATTTTACAATTCGAAAACGCAAAAGATTTTATGGAAAAAGCGAAATATTTTTGCGAAACAGTTTCGGAACTAAACTCAAAATCGGAAGGGAGTTACATTTCAGAGAAATTAGCGAGATTTTTGGACGAAAAAAAATTATGGAAAGTTTTTTTTAGGGAAGAATCTTATTTGGAACCGGAACAAACCGCCAGGTATCTAAATAGAGTAATGGCCAATTTTTATCTTAAAGAAAAAACCCGGGAATTTAGGTCCAAAGATTTTATAAACGAGATATTAAAAACCTCCAAAACTCCTTACGAAACCGCGGTAACTTACGATAACGAATCCAGATTAAACGATTTTATAGAAGCTACCACGGTTCATTCCGCAAAAGGTCTTACTTACGACAAAGTTGTCTTTATCGCAAATTTTAACGAAATGTTAGACACGGACCCCGATATTTTTAAAAACAAGGAAGAGTTCTCTTATCTTTTTTCCGTTTCTTTCGACAGAGTCACGATGCCGGAACAAAAAATATCGGTAGAGTTTTTCCCTTATCTCGGCTCCGATACCTCTAAATTTTTTAAAAAATTGCCGGACAATAAAAATATTTCGGATTATGTATCTTCGCTTTTTAATAATGCCACACTGAGAACCGTATCCGAAAACGCTTGTTTGTTTTATGTCGGAGTTACGAGAATAAAGGAAGAAATAATGTTTTTGGATTTAAGCCCCACATCCTCCAAAAATCCGATTCCGATTTTAAAGGATATTCTTAATAAAATCGCTTTGTCATTAAAAGACTCGGTAAACTTAAAATACTGCGGTTTTGAGCAAAACTATAAAAATGAATTTTTTAAACGAATAATCGAAAAAGAGATATTCGATTTGAAGCGGGAAATAAAATCTCTTTCGGTGAGAGACTACATAAAAACCGAGAACGGGTTTTCGGCATCGAAAGAGTTTAGCGGAGAAAAAAACTTTTTCAATATAATCATCGGGGCCAAAATTCACGAGTTGATATCCGATTATGTAAAATCAAAAAGCAAAAACTGCAAATTTTCCGAATATTTAAACGCGGTTTCCTTTTTCGGAGAGTTAGACGAAAAAGCGAAGGAAATACTTTTGAAAAACATAAATGTTTTGGAAGAGTTGCTGGACGGAGAAAGTTTAAAATACTCCGAAGTTCCGATATGGGGGAGATTTGGAGATTATTTGCTTAGGGGGGTTGCGGATTTGGTTGAGTTTTACGGGGGGATTTTAAATTTATATGAAATAAAAACGGTTTTTTCTTCTTCGGACCTTCAAAAAAAATTCGGCGAGAAACAATTGGAAATTTACTCCAAATTGTTCGAAAACATTTATCCTAAAGAAAAAATAAAATCCGAACAGTCCAAAGTCATAGAGATTTCAGCTTATGAGAAAGATAAATGATATAATTTTAAAAGATTTTTTGGATAAACTCAAATATGACGCCGATTTTTTTATTTTGGAATTGAAACTAAAACCTCCTACGGAATATTCTTTGGAAAGATTGTGTTTTTTTAATATCGGAGTTTCCGGTTTGTTTGAATATTTTTTTTCCATTCAAACATTCGAAGGGAGTTTGTCCGAAATGATTAAAAGAAAAATGGAAATAATTCCGAAAAACTTAAGGGCGCCAAACGAAAACGAAAAAAAAGAATTTGTAAAACAAATATCTTTTAATCCTAAGATAGAGCGGTTTTTAAAATCGGATTCAAAAGACGTGTCTCTTTCTGGATATCTCAAACGAGTCGATTACTTGGATAAGATTAAAGAGCTTAGAAGAAAAGAAATTACCGAGTATTCCGGCCAGAAAGGAAAGGAGTTGGTGGAATCTTTAAGAAAACATTTTTTGAAAATTAGCGGTTTTCAAGCTTTTCAATTGTGGAAGGGATTTGTCAATGAGGGAGGAGAGTGGGGGCATTCTTTAAGGTCCGCATGGCTTGAGGGGTATTATCATATGGTTTTGGAAGAAAACGATTTTAAAAAATTCATATTGGACGAAAAAACATATGCCGGGATCGACGCTTTCCATAAAAAATATTTGTACGAATCCATGGTTTTGAGAAACTATTGCCTTGACGAAGGGGAAAAGAAAAGGTTAATAGGGATGATAACCTATTATTTGAAAGATTACGAGGTGGATTACAAAAAAAGGCTTAAGGAAACGGATTTGATATGGCTTTTTTCTTCGGATACGGATTCTTATTTTTTAAAACTTTACAAAGATTTGGCAAGGGATTTGGTTTTTTCAAAAGACGATTTTTTCTATGTTAAAGATTTTGATTCTTATTCATCTTTGAATTTTAAAAAATTCGACGAAAAGGTGGAGCTCGTCTCGAAAGAACTTAACGAATTTTATAAAGAAAAAAACGTTTCGGATATCGATTTGTGGAAAGATTATCAGTTTAAATTTTTATATCTTATGATAGCGGTATTGTTTAAAAATTTTTGGAACGAAAGATTCTGTTTGGAAAAATAAAATTTTTATATAATAGTTTAAAGGGAGGATGCATGAAACAATTCCACATAATATCCTGCGGGGTTAGTTTGATTACAAACGCTCAAAGAGAAAAAATAATAGAAGAGCGTAAAATATCCGACGAAAAATATTGGGAAGAGTTCGGAAAAACCGAAAACTTTAAAAAACTTTTGGATTTTTTTAATAAAGATCCGAAGAAAGCCTGCGCGGAGCTTTCAACTTTTTTAGAGGTTTATGAAAACGAAAAAAACAAAAAAAACATAGAGATATATTTGTTTGGGACCAAAACTTCCGCCAACGAAATATGCAGGAAAATAATAACCGATTATTTGGAAAAACTCGGTTTTTCTTTGCTAAGCGGGACGGAGGTAAGCGGATACTTCAGAGAAGCATACTCCAAAACCGAAAAAGAAGCCTCCGAAAAATTCGTAAGCGAAACATCCGACTTGCTCGATTCTTTGATAAGGCTTGCCAGAAGAAAAAAAGCGGATGGTTATAGAGTTTTTTTTAACCCGACCGGCGGGCTAAAAGCCCATGTAATAGTTTGCGCCGTAGCCGGTTTTTTGACCGAATCCGAGGTTTATTATAAAAACGAGGAGTTTGAAAAAGTTCTTTTCCTTCCCCCGATGATTTACATCCCGAAAGGAAAAGAAAAGGAACTTTTAGAAATTCTTAACGATAAAAAAACCGTTTCTTCGGTAGTAGAGGTTAACAAGATAAAAGAAGAATATTCGGAGGAGTTGGAAAGATTATACTTATACGGAATGGTTTATTCCGAATCCGAAAACGGAAAAGATTATAGAATAGGAATTACCGAACGAGGCAAGTTAATAATAAAAAATTTGACTTAGGTTAATTTTTTTGTTATATTTCTTTTATGGATTTTTCGATTAAAGAATTAAAAAATTCTTTAAAGGGGAGTAGGTGGAGCAATCGAAACTTAAATTTTTAAAAATAATCTTTTCGCTGACTTCTCTTGAAAAGATACTGATACCCAAAGGCCTTAAGGGAAACATATTTAGGGGAGCTTTCGGGCTTAAGTTTAAAGAGCTAAACTGCCGTTCCACCCCGATATGTGTAGAAAGATGCGTAGATCCCAAATGTTTATACGGACAAGTTTTCGAGCCTCATTACGCCGAAGGCACTCCTTCGGGGATGAAAGACATCCCTCGCCCTTTTGTTCTTACCAATGTCTCGGACGAGAGAACCGAGATATACCCCGGTGAGAGTTTTAACATAGGGTTTAATCTTTTCGGCTGGGCATGCGATTATTACGCCCATTTTATAACCGCCGTAAAGGCGGTAGGCG
>Ga0116167_1003925_pt1 | contig 11297 bp, 14 predicted proteins | sample AD_JPNMR3_MetaG_FD_89794 | JGI IMG/M metagenome (GOLD analysis project Ga0116167, IMG submission 89794) | Active sludge microbial communities of municipal wastewater-treating anaerobic digesters from Japan - AD_JPNMR3_MetaG | ecosystem: Engineered > Bioreactor > Anaerobic > Digestate | place... | reverse complement strand
ATTATCTGGTGCATATGATAATGATCCTAATCATAAATATGGTATAGGATTTCATCTCATGTTAAATTCTTATCCACCAACTGGTACATACTGTTGGTTTTTCTTTGTAGGAGATATTAACAATCATTATGGTTTTAGAATTCATGATGATGGTCATTGTGAATATGTTCGTAAAAGCGGAGTAGATTTTGTATCAATTAGCACCACTGTATTTGATATTGATAAATGGTATTCTGTATACATTTATCATGACCAATCTGGTATAACTCCATGTGGATTATACATTAATGGAATATTAATTGGTACATGCGATAATTTATTAGTTAAAAGCTCATTACCACCATACACTGTAAAACATCAATTTTTATTTGGAAAAGGAATTTATTATGAACTTGATAGTGTTTCTCCAACATTCGATTCAAATAAAGCCCATGTTATGTGTACTTATGATGAAACAAAAACGATTGTTACAGGAAACGTTAATTACAATTATCAAAGTGTAGCTGTAGCAAGTAAATTTCCTCATAATAATGGTAATTACTATTGGGAAGTCCAGTACATAGCAGGTACAAATGTGTGGGTGGGTGTCGCAGACTCTAAAGCTGATTTTACTCTTTCTCCTGCCCTTATCGGTTGGGTACTGGGAACAAGCAATGGAAGGCGTTGGGCGAGACAAACAGGTGGGGGTGTCAATTGGATTGCAGCGACTCCTATCGGCACAAGAATCGGCTTAGCTTACAACGGAACTACGCAAAAGCTTTCCATCTATTATGATGGCGTATTCAAAGGAACGATGCCTACAGTAATCGTGCCAGAGAACCTTCTAGTCCCTATAGTCGGTGGTAATGCGGAATTCTCGTGCAGACTCCATGCTGAAGAAAGTTCTTGGTTATATTCACCTCCTGATGAATCTTATGTTCCTTTACCTAATATGTTACTCCTATAAATGTTGATAATGCTCCACTATTTAAAGGAAGAGGCAATTTAATTAGAGTAACTAAAAATCCAACACAAAATGAAATTGATATTTTAGGAAATCCTTATGTATTGCCTAATGTCTATTGTACAAAATATAAGACAAATCAAAGTTATGATGTAACTAATAGAATATTCAAATTTATTGCCCCAAATTCTGAAGATCCTAATAATATAATTCCTGGTTATTTAAAATTAAAAACACCGATATTAGATACAGGTTTTTATACATTTTATGCTAAATTTGATGGTCAATCTCCTATAGTTATTAAAAAAATTAATATTAATAGTCTTGATAATTATATTAATAGTGAATCTGTCTTTGATGATTTTAATGATATACAACATACAAAAAATATTTGGTCTGTTTGTCATAAATCATGGGGCGGAGCTAATGGAGGATGTGTCAGTCAATTAGTTAAAATTGAAAGGGGCATTGTTCATTGTTATGCGTATGGAGATCAGTATAACGGCGGAAATACTTTTGGTGTTAATAGGATAGGCCTTCCTACTGGAAGAAAAACTAGAATTGGATCTTGTCTAGTAAGTAAGAAATATTTCACTCCTGGTATATTTAGATTTAAATGTAAGTATCCTAATCTTACTGGAGCATGCTGCGCTATCTGGTTATTCCACTACGAGGAAGCTTATCCAGGAGATGATATCTGGGAAGAACTTATTTCAGATGGATTGCATAAATCTGGATCAGATGAGATTGGTCATTATATAGTAAGAAATCATGAAATAGATATTGAAACTCCTAGTGCAACTAAAGCAGATCCTAATCAAGAGAATGCTTCATTTAATGTAGGACGTTTTAATTCTTGGTTAGGAGAATTACGTAATTGGTCTGTTCCTAATTCAGATGTTCCTGAATCTGATCCTAATTATTCAAGTGTAAACGACCCAGAATATTGGTCAGAATATACTGATACATTTATTAATTTTCCTATAGGTGCAGTAAATGATGATGAGTGGCATGATTTAGTAATTGATTGGAATACTAACCCTTCTCGTATTATTTTTAGTATAGACAATCAAACAATAACAACTCTTACAACTCATATTCCAACTATTCCTATGAGAGTATGGTTTGGTATATGGTTTCCATCATCTGGTATTAAATGGGCTGGGTCTAATGCTAATTGGGAAATACAAGAATTTTCATTAAAAGAATTTCAATATACTAAATATGAAGATGCCCCTTATAATGTTAAACCAGAAACTTATCCTAATGTTGGATTACGCCCCTTAACTATAAAACATTTCACAGATTTTGAAACCATTTTTGTTTAATCTGAAAAGGAGATTTATAAAATGATAACTAAAGTATATAAAAATCACTTAGAATATATTCCAGCACCACTAAATTCACCAACTTTAACTGGTACTCCTTCAGTTCCAACACCTACATATACTAATGATAGTACACAAATTGCATCTACATCATTTAATTACACAAGTTACCAAACTGGGGTACCAATTTGTTTTAGTATTAATTCACTTTAATAATAAAGGAATGAAAATAAATGGCAAATACAGTACATTATGGCCCTGACCCAATATCTAAAGTATATGATGTTACATTATTAGCATTAAGTTGGTTAGGTGCTTCTTCCCCTTACACATATATAATATCAACTATTACTAGTATTAATTCAAATGCTATAGTACATATAATACCTAGCCCTAATATTACACCAGCTGAATACACATCATACACTAATGCTAAAATAATAAGTGGTGGAATAGATACCAGTGGATATGTAAATTTAAAAGCGGTTGGGACAAAACCAATAATAAATCTTCCAATTAGAGTTATTGTTAGTGAATCTATTTTTGTTGAATCAAAATATGAATTAAACACATTCCCAGCATCAAGTACTTCAGAAGCTGGATTAATAGCTATATCTACTGATGCGGAAGTTAAATTAGGAATTAATAACACTAAAGCTGTAACTCCTTTAATATTAAGTGATAATTATCTAAAAAAAAACAGGCGGTACTTTAACTGGGGCATTAACAGGTACCACAATAACAGGTAACACTATAACGGCTATCACATTTAATGGAAGATTGATTGGTAATGTAACTGGTAATGTAACAGGAAATGTTTCTGGTAGTTCTGGAAGTTGTACTGGTAATAGTGCTACAGCTACTACTGCATCATCATGTACTGGTAATGCGGCAACAGCTACACAAGCTTACACCACAGCTAATACAACAGATACATTATATTTGATAGGAGTTACATCTGCTTCTTCTGGTAATCAAGCATTGCAATTAGACGCTAGTACTTATGTTACTAACACTGGTTATTTATATGCAACTAGAGTTTATAATGCAGTTTATAATGACTATGCAGAGTGTTTTGATACATGTGTATCATATGCAAATTCTAAAAATAGAATAGTAGAACTGAAAGATAATGTTGCAACTATAGCATCTCCAGAATCAACTGCTATTATAGGAATAGTATCTGATTCATATGGTTATATATTGAATGGAACAGAAGAAGATATTATATCTGGATATAAATTACCTATAGCAATGGCTGGTACTGTTATGGTAGATGCTGAAACTTTAATTAAAGATACAGATATGAATTGTTTTGTATGTGCTGGTGTTGATGGTAAAGCAAGAGTTATACCAAAAGGAGAGGCATATATGTATGAAGGCAAAATTGTTGGGAAGATAATAGCTCTTGACAAATCCAGCAATCAGTATAAAATAATAGTTGGACTGAGATAGAGGTTGGGTTGTTATACAAAATATAATTGGGAGAGCTAAATATCATATGTTTATTATTGAAAGTGTTATAACAGAAGAATGCAATCTTGGATGTACTTATTGCTATATGCATAATAATCCAACTACTATGGAAATGCCAACATTTCAGATATTGTTAGATAAGTTAAACATACTTCAAGATCTATACCACTTTGATGAGTATCATCTTGATTACTTTGGTGGAGAACCATTATTAAATTTTAAACTTATTGAACAAACTGTTCCACTTCTAAAGCAAGATAATAGATGTAAGTCATTTAGTATTATATCTAATTTATTAGAATTAGATGATTATAAAATAGATTTTATTAAATCTAACAATATTACTGTGAGTTTTAGTTTTGATGGTTTGTGGAATGAGTATAATAGACCATTGAGAAGTGGTAAAAGTTCTTTATCTCTTTATGAAAAGAAAAAAGATATAATTAAGCAAATTGCTGGTAAACATTGTAAGACAATGGTTTCTCCAACATCTTTAGGTACATTGGTTGCAAATATAAAGTATTTGGTTTCTGATTGGGGCTTAACTAGTCCAGACTTGACTATAGTAAGAGATGATATATGGACAGATGATGATGTTGAACATTTTAGGGAAGAGATAAGAGATGTATCTAATTTACAGATAGAGTATATAAAAGATAATAAACCAGTTATGATAGGATTCTATCAATTATATCTACTAGATATGTTTATTGGTTATAAATATAATAAAAGAGATACTGGATGCTTTGCAGGTAAAAAAGGTATGGCATATATGCCAAATGGTATATGTTATCCATGTGCTAGATTTGGAACAAATAGAGAATATCCAATTTATGATTTGGTAAATGGTATAATATATAAAGACAATTATAATATGTTTATAGATTATAAGTTTCATAATCCAAAGTTCTTTGATGATTGTCTAAACTGTGTATATTATCAAGGATGCAATGCTGGTTGTACTTATTCACAAATGAAAAATGATAATAGACCAATTAAGAATGTTTGTAAATTATTTGATATATTATATAATGAAAGTTTTTATGTATTTAATCAGTTAAAATATAATAAACAATTTATTGGAATGCTTACATCAAAACTTAAGGAGATATGATTATGTTGGATAAACAGATAATTACATTTAACTTATTTAATGCTGTTGAACATATAGTGGAAAGTATGAAGTTTCTAGACTTTTTGCTTGCAAATGATAATGATGAATCCAGACAAGAAGTATATAAAGATGTAATGTATAATATAAGAATAAGTGGAGAAAGATTGTGTGATTTGGGAGACTTTCTAGTTGGTAATAAAATAGATCTGAGCAATATAGATATTGGTAAGTTACAAGATCAGCAAGTTATTGATTATATAGACAAGATTCAAGAGAGGATTAAAGTTAAAAAAGAACAGCAAACTGAGGATAAGTAATACAATGGAGAATACAACCAATGTGATATATATAACATCAAATTGTAATCTAGCTTGTGAATATTGTTATGAAGAACAGAATAGGCCAAGTAAAACTATGACTTATGATGATATTGATAGATATTTTGAATATATCAATGAGCATTCTGCACCACATTCTCACATAGTTTTATTTGGTGGAGAACCATTATTATATCCCAATCTGATAGAATATATAGTTAATAAAGTTAATAATGAATATGCATATAAACAATATTCTATGTCAATGAATACAAATGGGTTGAGATTATTGGAAGATGAGATATATGAGTGGTATAAGCAACTAATTAAAGATAAATATATTCATTTAAATATTAGCTATGATGGGCCACATAGTCATAGAAGAATAGATAAGAGAGGTAATTGTGTTAATACATATATAGAAAATGTATTAAATAAATTGGATAATGATATCAAATATAGCATATCATATACACTTAATAAAGATAACTATTGTTATTGTATTGAAGATATAATAGAATTGCTTGAATATCATTATATAGAAAAGATTACTATAAGTGTGATGTATAAAGAGATAGATAAAATGGCAGAGAATTATAATATAGCATTACAGCATTTGAAACCATATTTTAATGAAATATTTAAAAGATATCATAAGTCAATATGTGCATTTACATGTGAATTGTGTCAATATTGTGTATTTAATAATAAGAACATATATGGAATACCATCATCACAACCCATAGAGAGACCAAAGTTTGTAAAGAACGATTTTGATTTGTGGGAGAATGTAAAATAATGAATAATTTGTATGCCATATTCTTAAACATGACTAAAAATTGTAATTTCAGATGTAATTATTGTTATGAGAAAGAAACATATAATAATAATTATCTTTTAATTAAAGATGCTGAAATTATAGTTGATTTTATAAATAAAATACTTAAATCAAATATGTATAAAGATAATAAATATTCTGGTATATTAATTACATTTTTTGGTGGAGAACCAACACTAAACGAGTTTTCTATAAAATATATTGTAGATGCATTTAAAGATAATGATCAAGTATTCTATTCTATAGTTACTAATGGTTCAAAACTAAATGTATTGCATAATATATTTGATAGTATTAAAACACATAAAATTGGTAACATGTATAAAACACACATACAAGTATCTTATGATGGATATCCAGTTCATGATATGTCAAGGTTAGATATAAACGGCAAACCAACTGGTGATTATATTAGGAAGAATATAAGGTTATTAATGAGTGATGGTTATAATGTAGCAACCAAGTCTGTTATAACACCAGACACATTTAGATATATGCCAGAAGCATATCTTGATATGTTGGACTTAAATAATAATATGAACTATTTTCCAACCATAGATTATTATACAGATTATCCTGTTGGATATAAGATTGAAGAATTGGAAGAAGCTCTTTTACAAATAGCACCATATGAAATTGATTATTATAAAAAGAATAATAGATTCTTTCTTACATGGTTCTGGGCGCATAACAATCATATATGTGCTGCAGGTAAAGATACTATAGGGATTGATATGGATCTTAATATTTATCCATGTGAAGGTAGTTTCTTTATTGATGAACCAAATCATTTGATTGGTAATATACAAGATGATGATATATTACAGTTATTATCCAATAGAAGAAAACAACATCTTGAATATGAAAGACAACACCCATCTTGCTCAACTTGTCAAACAACCACATGCTTTAAATGTAATATGATTAAATACAATTTATCTAACAAACAAAACTATTTTGATAGATGGTATGATTATACTGATCAAGAATGGTTATGCAAGTACTATAATGTGATAGGCAAAGTTAAATTAGCAATATATAACATATTGCACATATAAAAGGAGTGATTAAGATTCTAAATAATAAAGTAGAAAAGTTAATGCGCAAGATAGTATATCTATTATCAGAGAATAAGTTTAATGATGCATATATTGTTATTAATGATAATGTTGATTTATTAAATACAATACATCCATTTGTTGCTGATTTACTAATCATTAAGCTTGATCTAATATTATCAGACAATATTGATATTGAAGATGTGTTTGATAAACTAGTAGCTATTTATTATATGTATGAACAGCAAAATCAAAATGAACAAGATGTGTGGAAAGATTTGTTATTATCTACATTTATTTCATTGTTTAAATTGAATTTAACAGATGAACAAGAAGAACAAATATTAGATATATTAGTATCTGATGCTTCTAATGAATATTATACAAATATAGCTACTAATTACTTAAACAATAAAGAAAAGATAGATATAACCAATGTAATTGATGCTAAGAATGATATGTTATATGAGCATATTAGAAACATACTTAATTATTATGCAAAATGTTAATAAAAGGAGATTGCTATTATGGGGACATTGATAAGAGATATTACACCAGCGTGTCCATCTAATTATGGTCCTGGTGGAGATGGACATCCATGCACAAGCAATTTAACTCCATGGACACAACCAGCAGATTTAAATAATGCTGCTATAATAGCTCAGCATTTAAATGAACTTAGACTTGCAATAAGAAATGAACAAGCAAGACGTGTAATATCACAGACAGATTTTGGAGCCAATGTTAGTAATGGTGTTGTAATCACTGCAGGTCAGTGGACTGCAGTAAGAAATGCAATAAACACACTAAAATCATTTACATGGACATCTGGTGTACCATCTGTTGGAGCTATTATCACTGATGATTTAGTAGAAGAATGCAGAGCCAAGGTTAATGATGCTGAAGATGATTGTTTATGTCATTGCAATTACTGCACATGTAATTGTGACTATTGCACTTGTGTATGTAATTATTGTACATGTAATTGTGCATATTATTGTACATGTAATTGTGCTTATTGGTAGTACTATAATTACAATATGGAGGTATAATGATGAAACTTTTATTTAATGTTGCTGATAGAGGAGATAAATATGAATTTATAAGTGCCAATACAAATGAATTGGCATTTGCTGGAACTACTAATGATATCATTGAGGTACCATCTTGGGAGATATATGAAGCTATAATAGATATGTTAAATGAAGGTACTAAGAGAGTATTTATACCAAAAGATACACCAATAACTATAGATAATATTTATACAGAGAAATTGAGCATATTAGAATCTAAAAAGAACTCAGCCATCAATACTGCAAGAGATATATTATATAATAAAATAATTAACAAATTAGCAATAAAGCATGTTTATAAATTTTTAATATTGTACAATACACTTGTTGATAGTGGTATATATATTACTAATGATAATAAAGAAGATATTTATAATAATATTATACAAGATCCTGATAAATCATCGTTGGTAAATGTATATAATGAATATATATTATTAATGAATAAATTGGATAAATATTTTGATTATATAGATAAATATGATAAAACTGTTGATGTTATAAATAGCATCAGAGTTATAACTTCAGAAGAATTACAAATAAGAGCAAATATACAATCATTAGAACATGTTGAAGATTTGTCAACATTGAAAACAGATAATGAATACTTACATGAGAATGAGGCAATTGCTGCTATAGATAATATTATTAATGACTTTATTCAAACATTGGAGGAATAATAGATTTTTACTCTGTTGGATATTAACGCAGTTATACATATTATGACATCATTTATAAATGGTGGATTCTTTGATGCATTTGAATATTTTAAGTGTATTTATGATAATTCTATTGATAAAGATAAAATATATTTATTTTATATATTCTTTGCACATATAAGGAAAAACCATAATGATAGTATAAATGCTATATATACAATGTTAAAGGACAAATATGTCATTGATGATGCAGATTTAAAAAATATAATATTTTTAGATACACCTATAGATATTGTTAGATATAAGTTTAATAAGGTTTTGGTTGTAGACAACCACACATTATCAGTATTGGGTGATTATTTATTTGCAGATAAATGTTTAGTAATTGTGGATCCATTTATACCATCACATATTGATTATGATAAGTTAAATAAGAAAAGTAAATATCATTGTTTTTCTGAATATTTATTATATGATTGGAATTAATTCCAGAGCACAGTTAAAGAGGAGGATAAATAATGATCTATATGTTTGAAACAGAATATCAAGATACGAAATATAAAATATTGTCAGAATATTCAAAAGATGAAATGTATGTTGGTATTAAACCAAATATAATTAAAATATATTCAACTTATATATATAACACGATAAATGATGCTTTACGTGATGGAAAAACAGTATTTATTCCAAAATTGTGTGTTAATAGTATAGATTATAGTGACATTATTATTAATGATGGTACATATAATGAATTAGATATAGAAAAGATGGTTGCTAAGAAGAGAGCACAGGATTTGATTTTATTATTAAGAGTTAATAAAGATGTTTTTATATATTTATATAAAACGCTATTAGCTAAGAATGTATTTTCAAATATAACTGATATAGTTATGAATACTGATAATAAAGAAGATATCTTTTTAGATATTATTAGCAAAGCATCAGAGATGGAGGATGAAAGTAAAGGTGAGTATCTAATTAAAATACTTGAAGATTTTCTTAATACAAATGATAAAGTTAACACAATATTAAAGTTTATATATGATCAGGGATTGTATTCTTTTGATAAATATATAGATAACATTAAAGTTGTTCCAGATACAAATCAAATGCTTAATGAATATGAATACCCAACAATTCAAGATGCAATAGATGCTGTAAAGAGTAAATATGCAGACTTTGTGAATATATGGGGAGTTTAAATCAGTTTAAAATGGACAATATAAAACAATTTTTAGTTGGTACTCCATATCATCAAAAGTTGTATTTTAATATATTCAAAAGATATAGTTATTTTGAGAATAATGCACTGCTTTCGTGTGTTTCAAAAGGTGTCCCAACAAAAGAACAACTGGATGAGATATTTAGTTATCTTAACTCAGATCAGAAGTTGCTTGTTTCATTAAGAAAGGGACAACGTATATTTGATCATCCCAGAATAATATGTTTATATACTCATCCTCAAAACTTTCATCAATTGTTTGATACATATGTATACTATCGTTTAAACTACTTTGATCCACATCCAAGATTGTTTTATGAATGTGTCTTCTATAATAAGAAGATTATATATATCAATCATGATAATATAAAGGATGGGGGGTATTTCAGATATATGGATGCAATGCAAAATGGATTAAAGAATTGCTGGTTAGATGAAAATGATGAAATTGTTAAAGAGATGATTAGATGAAACAAATAATATATTCACAAAGCACAGATCATAGATTGAACTCAAGAATTTTATTTATATTTGTAACTACATTGTGTCAGTTTAATTGTTATTATTGCAATACTAAAATTGTTGAAAAACACAAATGCAGACATTTAGATATAAATAAATTACAAGAGTTTGTTAATATGTATGATGATATAACATATACTCCTCAATGGATTAAGCCAAAACTTCAAATATTACAGAAATTTATCAACACACATCATAACAGAATAGATAATGATTACTATGATGTTGTACTGTCTGGTGGAGAACCTACTTATAATAACAATATTATTGATATAGTAAATATATTAGCACATAGCGAAAAGATCAAAGTTATATCTATACTGACTAATGGACAAGCAGATATTAACGTATACAAGAATATTGGAACAATATGTAATAACTATAACAGGTTTTTATCCTTATTGTTCTCATATCATTTTAACTCAATTAATAATCCAAAGAGATTTTTAGATAATCTTAACGTTTTACATGAATACAATATTAATTGTGAACTACGTTTAATAGTAGATCCATTAAATGTTACATCACAAGTTAAATCAGATATTGATTACTTTATTAATAATGATAGATATAATTTATTAAAAGAAATACTCTATGTTGCTGGACATGGTTTTTGTAATGATGATTATATAGATAGAATTAAAAAGCAATTAGATGATAAAGTAGCTGGTAGATATATAAAAGTAACATATAATGATGGATCAACAGAGATATTATCAACAGGGTATATACAATCTTTAAACT
>Ga0116167_1003921_pt1 | contig 11305 bp, 10 predicted proteins | sample AD_JPNMR3_MetaG_FD_89794 | JGI IMG/M metagenome (GOLD analysis project Ga0116167, IMG submission 89794) | Active sludge microbial communities of municipal wastewater-treating anaerobic digesters from Japan - AD_JPNMR3_MetaG | ecosystem: Engineered > Bioreactor > Anaerobic > Digestate | place... | reverse complement strand
ATTTTGATGTGTGGTTGGAACGGCTGGCACCTCATGGCCCAATTACCCAGTACCGGCACAATATGACCGGCGAAGACAACGCCGACGCGCATCTGAAGCGCCAGGTGATGGGCCGCGAGGTTGTAATCGCGATCACAGACGGCGAACTCGATTTCGGGCCATGGGAACAGATTTTTTACGGCGAGTTTGATGGCAGAAGGCGGAAAGCCGTGCTCGTGAAGATCATTGGCGAGTGAACCCAGAACGAGAATCTGGGTCGGTTGCACCGGAGTTTAACGATGGGACAACTCCGTGAGAGGTGCCACGCCGCAATCAGGCCAGACGGACAGTGTAGCTCTTGGATTTCTCGTCGGCTTCGAGTTTCACCAAACCCCGGCGCTGCGCCTCGAGTAGGAGGTCGTGGAACGACCGCAAACCGCAGGCGCGTTCGCTGAAGCCCGGGTCGCGTCGTTTAATGGCCTGTTTGACCATGGAACTCCAAATGCGATCGTTTTCCTCGCGTTCTTCGCTCAGAGCCTCGACCGTTTCAACAACCAGGTTCAACGCTCTTTCGAGGGCTGCGGCCTTGTCGGCATCGGATGCCGTGGGTGTGCCACCCGCAGAGCGCACTTTCGACTTTGAAGCCTCGGCATGGACAAGATCGTCGTAGTACAGGAACTCGTCGCAGTTGTTCAGGAAAAGGTCCGACGTGGATTTGCGCACGCCGACGCCGATCACCTTTTTTGCATTTTCACGGAGCTTGCTGACAAGGGGCGAGAAATCCGAGTCGCCGCTCACAATCACGAATGTGTCCACGTGACTCTTGGTGTAACAAAGATCAAGGGCGTCCACGACCATCCGAATATCGGCGGAGTTTTTGCCGGACTGCCGGACATGCGGGATTTCGATCAGCTCGAAAGCGGCTTCGTGCAGGTCGCGTTTGAACTCCTTGAACCGCTCGAAATCGCAATAGGCTTTTTTGACCACGATATGGCCTTTGAGCAGCATTCGTTCGAGCACTTTCCGGATGTCGAAACGGGGCAAATTGGCCTCGCGCGCCCCGATGGCGATGTTTTCGAGGTCAAGAAAGACGGCCATTGTAGCGTTTTGACCTGAGCTGTTCATTTTCGCTGACATGCAGTGTAGCAGGTCACAGGCTTTTGCACAGACCAATCTGATTGCTGGAGTTTTGTGGACAAACAACGTCTGTCGCCTAGAGTTTTCGCATGACCATCATTCTGTGCCTTGCAGCAGTCGTTTTTGGATACCTGCTTGGCTCGGTTCCGACGGGCTTTCTCGTGGGGCGGGCCCGGGGGGTAGATTTGCGCAGTGTGGGCAGCGGCAACATAGGGGCAACAAACGCGTTGCGTGTGCTCGGAAAAAAAGCGGGCGCAATGGTGCTGATTCTTGATGCCGCCAAAGGCGCGCTTGCGTGCTGGGGACTGCCCCGGCTTGCCGCGGTAGTTGGGCCAACGGCAGGTTCCGATCAGAATCTGCTTTCGGTGCTTGCTGGTGCTGGCGCGATCCTCGGCCACAATTATACCTGTTGGTTGAAGTTCAAGGGCGGGAAAGGCGTTGCAACATCGGCCGGGGTTCTGGCGGTCATCACTCCTGTCGCGCTCCTGCTTGCGACGGCGGTGTGGGTGATCGTTTTTGTCGTTGGCCGCTATGTTTCGCTTGCGTCAATCAGCGCAGCTTTGGCCCTGCCTTTTCTGGTCTGGCTCACGAAGGGGAACTCCTTCCTAACCGCGTTTGCCGTGTTAATGGCGGCGGTAGTCATATACGCGCACAGATCGAACATCAAAAGGCTCGTGAACGGGACGGAACATCGGTTTGGCCGAAACAAGGCGCTCGACGCCGCCGAAGAGCCTCTGCGTGGCACCGACACAACCGAGACAACCGAGTTCCAAAGAAGACAAACCGGCGGCGTGGCGAGGACCCTGGAGCACTGACAACAGACCAAGCACCAGAACCATGGACCGCGAACGGGGGAAGAGCAGGGTAACCGAGTATCGGAGTTTCGGAGTTTCGAAGTATCCGCGTGAATTTGGAATGATAGCAGTGCAAGCAAGTCTATGAAGATTTCCGTTTTGGGAGCTGGCGCATGGGGCACTGCGCTTGCCCGACATCTCCATCAGGGGGGCAACAATGTCGTTCTGTGGGACAACGACACGCCAAATCTTCTTCGCATTCCGACGGCGGGCAGGAACCAGAAATACCTGCCGGATATTGACCTGCCCGAGGGGTTGGGGGTCGAGCCGGACCTCGCCGTTGCGGCAAATGCGGGTGAAATAGTCGTCATGGCCGTTCCGTCTTTCGCTTATCGGCGCGTTGGGAGCGCTTTGCGCGAGTTCAACGGAATTGTGGTCAGTGTCACAAAAGGAATCGATTACGAGTCCGGACTACCAATGAGCGGCGTGCTCGGGGCGGTCGCGCCTCGGGCACGTTGCGTGGCTTTGTCAGGGCCGACGCTGGCTCTTGAAGTTGCCCGCGGAATCCCTACTGCGGCCGTGGCGGCGAGCCGGGACTCAGAGGACGCGGCGCTTGTGCAACCGCTGTTTCACCGGCCAGCTTTCAGGGTCTATACGAGCACCGACATTCTCGGAGTCGAGTTTGGCGGAGCGCTTAAGAACGTGATCGCAATTGCCGCTGGTGTATGCGACGGACTTGGTTTTGGCGACAACTCGAAGGCCGCACTTGTAACCCGTGCCATTGCGGAAATCCGCCGGCTCGGTGTGGCGTGTGGAGCGCGCGCTGACACGTTCGCCGGATTGAGCGGGATTGGCGATCTTGTCGTGACATGTTTTTCGAAGCTGAGCCGGAACAGAACCTTGGGCGAACGATTGGGCCGGGGCGAACAGCTCTCTGAGATTCTTGCTTCGTCCGTCAGCGTGGCTGAGGGTTACCCAACGGCGCGATCAGCCTACGCCCTTGCTCGGCGCCACAACGTCTCCACGCCAATCATTGACGAAGTGTATGCAATGCTCTACCAGGGCAAGAGCGTGAGAGCCGCTTTGCAAGACCTCACCAGCCGGGACGTGAAACCGGAAGATTGATTGGCGATGTTGCCCTTGGTTGCCCCCGGTTGCTTGCGCGGTCGCGCACGGCGGGTTCGCGTTAGGCCGTAAGCCCGCCAAACCACCCGGCTACAGATAACACAGCGCTCAGTTTTGGTGCTCTTTCCGGATCAGGTTCAAAAGGTCGGGGTAGTCTTCGACCGATTTAAACTGTGGGAATTCGCGCCGCACGTTTTCAGGCGCGCGAAACAGAAAGCCCACGTCGGCTTCTTTCAACATGGCGGTGTCGTTGTAAGAATCCCCAACGGCGATCACCCTGTAGTTAAGCGATTTCAGCGCCGCCACGGCGCGTTGCTTCTGTTCGCGAACGCGAATCTGGTAACCGACTATCCGGTCGTTCTCGACAACAAGGCGATGGCAAAAGAGCGTCGGCCATTCTAGTTGGCGCAGCAACGGCTGCGCAAACTGCTCGAACGTGTCAGAGAGGATGATTACCTGTGTGAACGCGCGCAGCTCGCGCAGGAACTCGAGGGCTCCATCCAAGGGCTTCAAAGTGCTGATCACGGACTGAATGTGCGAAAGGCAGAGTCCATGTTTGGCCAGCAGGGCGAGCCTGCCCCGCATCAACACGTCGTAATCCGGAACGTCGCGGGTAGTAAGCCTGAGCTCAGGGATGCCCGTCTTTTCCGCGACGGCGATCCAGATTTCGGGCGTGAGCACGCCTTCCATGTCAAGGGTTACGATCGATTGTTGCACGACACGAGGTTTGCAGGGCTGGTGGCGCCTGTCGAGTCGAACCCTGCGCATCGGAATGGCTACAGGGAGTTTTTACATCCAGCGTTAACGCGGAGCTCCGGCGGCGATCGGTTGTCCCATGCACCTGGCGATGTCACCACCGCGGCGCGTGAGCAACTACCAGCCTGTTACTCTGGTCATCGCACTGATTTGCCAGAAGGTGTGGTCTGCCCGATACGCGGTGTGGCTAACTCGATTTCTTGCCATGCAACGTTGGCAGTTTGCGTGATCCAAATGACACGTTTGCTTCTCGGTCCAGCGTGACCTTGTCCCCCTCGAATTTGAGCCTGTAAATCAGATGATACGGAGTTTCGTAGGCACAAACCTTGATTTCGATGGTATCGGGCGTTGTCCATGCAAAAGTGCCGGCCACGGGTTCGCTCGGGAACTCGGACAACAGACCCATGGAAAGAGGTGCACGTCCAAGGCGGTACTGCTCATAACCTGCGGGCAATCTGACCTCTTTTCCATCGAACTCCATCACCAATGTTACGCTCTGACCGTTGTCGGTTGACTTGACCGACACGCTGCCGAGCTTTTGATCGTTTGCCGGAAAAACATACCGGCAATTCAAGACTTCAGCAGCCAAACCTGAAGTTTTGGCACCGCGGACCGGAGGCACCCTCAAGCTCGCCAACCGCTGCCTCAACTCGCCTTCCGAAGCACGGTTCGGTCGGAGCTTCTTCTGTTGGCACGCGGGCAGATACTTGTCCCAGATGACATTCAACACGGCCTGCATGTTGCCCGTGCCACTGTTGATAGCGATAACCGAGTCTTGGTCAGGCATCACAAGACAGTACTGGCCAAACGCTCCATCGCCGCGGTAGGCATTGTGGCGGCAGCGCCAGAATTGGAAACCGTAACCCTGGTTCCAATCGCTTTCCGGATTGCTGCCGTTGGAGACCTGCTTCGAGGTTGCCATCTGGATCCATGTTGCGGGCAGCAACTGTTTGCCCTGCCACCGTCCACTCTGAAGGTACAATTGGCCGAACTTGGCAATGTCTTCCGTGCGCACTCGAAGACCGTATCCGCCAAGGGAAATCCCCTGAAAATTCGTCTCCCAAACCGGATGTTCGATCCCCAGCGGTTGAAACAACCGAGGCCGAAGGTAATCAAACACCGTTTGCCCGGTCACTTTCTGAACAATTGCCGACAACATAAAAGTGGCGGCAGTGTTGTACTTGAAGTGCGTGCCCGGCAAATGAGGGACTGGGTGCGCAAGGAACGACTTCGCGCACATTTCACCGGGCGAGATCGGCGGTTCGTCCTGATGGCCTGTGGACATCGTCAGAAGGTCCCGAACGCGCATTGCTTTCAAGTTGCTGCTGGGGTTGGCCGGCATGTCTTCGGGGAAAAATCTGATGACTTCATCGTCAATGCTAAGCTTGCCCTCGGTCACGGCAAATCCGACAGCAGTCGAAGTGAAACTTTTGCTGAGCGAATACAGCACGTGGTTATGTTCTGAACCGTACGGCTCCCACCAGCCTTCGGCAATCACACGCCCGTGACGCACAATCATGATGCCGTGCATGCCATCGATCTGCTGGTCCAAAGCGTTCACAAACTCGAGCAGCGCCGACGACGAAACACCCTGTTCCTCCGGAGTGCTTCGCGGAAGCGAAACTGCCGAATGACCAATCCACAAGGCTGTTGCAAGAAGCCAGCCGAGGACCAAATAAACCAGATTCTTTCTCATAAAACTCCTGTTCTTACCGTCGGGAATCCAAGATCAACGTGCCGGTTTTGATTTCGCGACGGCAAGGTTGTTCCGGTTGCACTGCGCTGTATGAGAGTGCTATGTGATCGGCTGCAAGGCAATTTCATTTGAACTGGACAGGATCGACTTAGGCCACATGCTGTGCGCATGCGTTGTTGTCATTGGGTGAGGAACCTCGGGTGGAAATCGCATGCAACCGGCGGTCAAGATCAAAGACGTTGCTTGCTCATTCTGTCGCTTGCATGCCTGAGCGGTTGGTTTGATGCGTCCGCGGCCGGGCAAGCGCTCGACAGTTCGAGCACAGGTACCCAGGTTGTCAATGTCATTGTCATCAATTTCGATCCCGTTCTCAAGACGCGGAACAACGTCAGGCTCCACGAATACATGAAATGGTCCGACCCATGGCAGCTCACAGACAAGATGATTGCCGACGCGAAGCTTACCAGCGGCGGTTATGTAGATTACCGTGTCGTGGAGAAGATCGAATACGATGGTTTCACCACCTTTCGCGATGGTTTCACCTACACCGAAGAAGCCTTTCTGCACATGTTGGAGAACGACCGCGCCTCCGCCAACCCGGGCATGACAAGCTTCAAATGGCTCTTTAGGAAGTTTGATCTGGAGGCCAAAATCCGTGAAAAAGACGTGCGCGAGATTTGGCTCTGGGGCGCACCTTACATGGCATGGGACGAGTTCCATTGGAAGATCCCGGGCGACAAAATCCCCTACCAGACCGATAATCCATGGTTTTACCGCCCCTACGACATCCCGGATATCGGGCGCACCATCTGGATCATGGGCTGGAATTACGAGCGCGGCGAAGGCGAGATGCTGGAAAGCTACTGTCACCGGATCGAAAGCGCTCTCGCACTCACAGTGGGCCGGGGCGTGTGGGACCACAAACGCAATCCAAAGAATGCCTGGAATCAGTTCACCCGTGTGGACAAGGATTTCCCCGGCCAAGCCGAGGTTGGGAGCGTGCATTTTGCGCCGAATTCGGTCAGCGACTACGACTGGAGCAATACCAACTCGGTGTGGACCTACGCCGATGATTGGTTCACCTATCCGGTCTTGCCCCGAAAGAAAAAACTGTTGAACGCCGCGACAGGCGGGTGGGACGGCATCGTGAATCATCATCTTTGGTGGATGAAACATCTGCCGCACAACCCCGGAACCACCGACGGCTTTTACAACAACTGGTGGCAGTACATTGTCAACTACGACGAAGCAATTCGAAGCTTACCACCTCCGGGGGCGACATTCCGCAAGGCGAAACACGCCATGTATTCAAATCAGTGAGGGTTAACCTCCATACTTCGCAGCCCGGCGTAGCCGAAACCAAAATTGCCTGACGGGTACTGCACCGGATGCAGTGGCCGTTGGTAGGTGCGAAGCGCTCGGAGTGCGGCAGCTTGCTACCGCTTTGTTTTTATGCGCAAACACCGTGCCTCGAACCAGATCGGCATGACGCCGCAAACACCGTGTCTGTCCCCATATCGGCATCGCCGGGTACCTGCACAGAGTTCGGCAACCGCCGATTGGAACAATGGATAATCTGCGGGCCACGCCGCAATCCGGGGTCAAAACCCAAACAACGAGCCTGTCCCTCTATTTAGGTCCACAACCAGACAATGAGCCTGTCACCCTGTTCCGACTCATTCACGAAGGCCGTATCGTCGTTACTGCCTTACTGGCGGCCAGAGAACGAGATACAGAGAAATTGACCGAGAATCGCAGCCCGAAAGCCTTCGCGAACATGAAGGCCTTTTCAATACAGGTGTATGCGTTGAGCACCCTGCGAAACGGGTGTCTTCAAAAGATCATGCAATATCCGGGCTGTCGTGCGCCAAGAAGCTACCACGCAGCGGTGCAACCCGCTTCTTCCCACTTCAGGCTACCCCGGTAGATGAGCATCTTCGAGATCGGCTTCCATGAGACGGAACCGTCCACGAGACCAATATTGCCACCCGCAGCGCCGATACTCGCCGAGCTGGCGCCTTCCGCGCCGGCGTTGGTGACGTCGCGTCCGCGCAGTATGGGCCCGTTTGCGCCGTGTGGCGCGAGAGTCTTCCCGTATCCGGGCGACCAATCGTTGGCATCGGTGACAAGTGCAAGAGAGGGCTCTTCAGAGAGCTTTTGTGGCGAGATCCATTTGCCTGTGTGACCGGGAAGGGGGTCCCACGGCGTTCGCGTGTGACCGCCAAGGTAGTTGTAACCTATCACGAATCCGTAGTTCGGTTCGGGCTGCCAGCCCTCGGGCCGGTTGAACGGGTCGCGCAGGCTTGGGCAGTCCAGCACACGCCAGCTCCCCGCATAGGTGATCATGGCGTTTCGTGTGTTTGTGGACAGGACCGGAATATCCTCCGCGGGAGGGTCGGTGGCCGACTCATAGTCTGTGTTGCCCGGCGGCAGGTGCTCGAGAAAATCCCCCGCATAAAGGTGCGTTGCGACAACAAACTGCCGAATATTGTTCAAACACGCTGAGCGCCGGCTTTTTTCCTTTGCAGAGGAGAGGCTCGGCAGCAGCAGTCCAGCCAAAATCGCTATGATGGCGATCACCACCAACAGTTCGATCAGGGTGAACGCATTGCCCGGGCGCGAGTTCGTGCAACAGATGTGGTTCGGCGGTTTCACGGGTTCTCGACAATTCTGTAGAATCGCTGCGGCCATGCTTCTGTCAATTCATCGAGAAACACGGTCCCATCTTCGATCTCCAAATCAGTGATTAACTCGGCCCACATCGCAGACGGAGCTGCCACGTCAGAACTGGCCAGAACTTGAATTCCCGGCAACCGGCCGGACTCGATCGGAGTCCCATCGGCGTTCCGGAATCTGATTCGCACTTTGCCGTTCGTGGCGGCCCGCAGGATCTCGAGGCGGAGCTTCGGCGGCGGTGAGACAGAGACATCCAGCGCCACGATTTCCTTGGTGCTGCGCGCGTAGATTCGACCGTCGATCACCGCAGGCACGTTCCAGCATTTGCCCGACAAAGCCGCAAACCGCGCAATTTCGGAATACGCGCCAGGAGTTGGTTGGACGAGGACAATGGCGCCGGCATCGGTGAGCGCGAGCAATTTGTCTCGCACAAGGAGCACGCCGCCCATGCCGAAACCGTCTTGGGACCATTGTTCTTCAAGCGTGTCAATTCTGAGGCATTTCAGTGGTGCAGTACCATGCTCTTTCGTCCCGAAAATGCCGTACAAAAAGCCCTCATAACAAACAGGCGTCGCCCATTGACTCTCGAACATGCCGGGTGTCCTCGCGATCTGCGTGGTGGAAAACGCCGATCCGGATTTCGAGACGCGAATCACTCGTGCGCCTGTGTTGTAACCTGCCGAACAATAGACAAGATCGCCTACCACTACCGGGGAAGAAGCCACGGACACTCCGTTGTAGGTGCAAGCGTGCCGCCATAGCACAGCGCCGGTGTTCGGGTTGACCGCTACCAACCCGCTCTGTGCATAAAAGATCACTTGCGGAACGCCGAACAACTCCGCGTTGACTGGGGTCGAATGCGTCATCTTGTCGTCTTGCCCGCTCCACACGAGCGCCCCTGTCTCTGCGTTGAAGGCCATCAGCCGCTTGGAAGGTACGTTGCCATTCACAATGACAAGGCCATCCCTGACTATGGGTGACGCTGCGTTTTGCCATGTAATAACCGAGGCCTTGTATGGTGCGGCCATGAGATCAACCGACCAAACCACGTGTCCGTCTTCTGCGTCAAGGCACGCGAGCACCAGCCACGAGGTAAAGACATAGACGCGGTTCCCGTTCACCGTGGGAGTCGAGCGTGGACCGTCGCCGCCGGTGTTTCCTGGCGCGCCCTCGTTGCCGCCGCCGTCGTATGTTGCAGGCCCCAGAGGCCTTGACCAAAGTTCGACGCCCGTTTCAGTGTCAAGCGCAACACACACCTCCTGATAAGTTCCGCCGATCGAGCGCCTGACCATCGTGAACAGCCGCTGGCCACTCACTGCAATCGAGCTGAAACCGTCCTGAAGATTGTTTGCTGTGCCTTTTCGCCACAAAACCTTCGGGGGGTTGGCCGCCCAATCGGTCCGAATTCGGGCATTGGACGTGCCATCGCCGTTCGGTCCTCGGAATCCGGGCCAATCCCCGCCCAAACATGCGGCAGCGCCCGCAACTGACAGAACGAAGATAGTTTGGAGCAGGAGCTTTGCGACGCGCTGGCAGACACCGAAGTTGAGCACTGATTGGTTGCCGAATTCGGAGCCTGAGCTGCGATGACACTTCATAGAATGCTCTTTTTGACGCTCGACTAATTTGAAGCATGTTTTGCGCCGCGCAAGCGCCATTGGGACAGATGTTGCGATTTGATTCTCTGGATAGAATACGTAGCCCCCGGTAGCAACGGACGCCGGTCGCTGGAAGTCCGGTCTCTTGTTGAGTTCTATATTGCTGGGCAGCAGGAATTTTGGTCCCCCGACCAACGTTGTCGCCTACTAACGTGACGCCTTTCATCAACCACGGCTGAGCGACACCGCGTGTTGGCTGCTCCGTCACCACTTCGTCCTTTGGCGACCGAATACGGCGGCAAATGAGTTGATTCAGTACGTGCTGCCTCCCACCCAGGTAGATCCGACAAGGACACGAATAGAGGGACAGGCTCGTTATTGGGGTGTTGCCCCCGGATTGCGGCGTGGCCCGCGAATTGCCTCATGCTCCAATCCGAGGTTGCCGATGCCTGTCGAGAAACCCCTCGGATGCCGATATGGGGACAGACACGTTGTTTGTGCACAAGACAAAGCGGCAGCAAGCTGCCGCACTCCAAACGCTTCGCGCCCACCAACGCCCGCTGCATACGCGGCGGCGCGTGAAATACCATCTGGATCAGCGCCGAGATCGAATGAGGCCATATGGGGACAGACACGTTGCTTTGTAGCTCATGCCGATATGGTGCCAGGCACATTGTTTCCTGAAGCGCGGTTGGCCACATGCTGTGGGATCATTTGCCTGTTGGTTAGCCCGTATGTTCCTCGATATTTCGAAGACACCCGCTTCGCAGACCACTTTCGGTATGGGACATGCGGGCTGGTGATTGACGCAGCTCGTCAAAGGCGCACAATAGCGCCATGAAAACCACATCCAGACTCACTCGCAGAGAGTTCGTAGCGGCTTCATCCAAAACACTCGCGCTTGGCGCGGCCCTTGCCAGCGGCCCGGCTCTGAACGTGCTTGGTGCAAACGACAAGATTCGACTGGGTTTCATTGGCGTTGGGGGACGCGGGTTCGACCACTTCAAACAGTTCCAAGCCATGTCAGACGTTGAACTCGTCGCCGCCGCAGACGCCTCCCAACCGAAACTCGAGCGCGCCAAAGCCGCTGCTTCGCAGATTCGGACCTACAAGGATTACCGGCAACTGCTCGAGTCGAAGGACATCGATGCCGTGGTGATCGCGACGCCTGACCATTGGCATGCGATCCAGACAATCCATGCCTGCCAGGCTGGCAAGGATGTGTATGTTGAGAAGCCGCTCGGACACAACATCCGCGAGGGCCGCGCAATGGTGCGTGCAGCACGCAAGTACGACCGAGTTGTGCAACTCGGCACACAGCAACGCTCGGGACCCACATGGATCGAAGCCGTCGAACGCATCAAGTCGGGCGAGTTCGGCAAGATCAGCCTCGTGAGGACGTGGAACTGCTGGGGATTGGAAAGCATTCATGCTGACATGGGCAATCCCCCTGACTCAGACCCACCGCCGGGTGTTGACTACGATTTGTGGTTGGGACCGGCGCCGAGTCGCCGGTTCAATCCGCGTCATTTTGACTTCTATTT
>Ga0116167_1003913_pt1 | contig 11322 bp, 7 predicted proteins | sample AD_JPNMR3_MetaG_FD_89794 | JGI IMG/M metagenome (GOLD analysis project Ga0116167, IMG submission 89794) | Active sludge microbial communities of municipal wastewater-treating anaerobic digesters from Japan - AD_JPNMR3_MetaG | ecosystem: Engineered > Bioreactor > Anaerobic > Digestate | place... | reverse complement strand
CGGAAGGCATACGAGCGGATCATGTCCGGCGTGAAGCCGGGAATGCCCTCTCGCATCATGTTGACCTTCAGGATCGACGCATCGGGGATCATGTTCTCGAAGAACTGGTCGATGTGGTTCGCGTACTCCGCAACCATCTTCTTGCGCTGATCGACTTCTTCCGGCGACAGATCGTCGAGCAGCGAGCTTTCCTCGAAGTGGTTCTTGAGCGAGGAAATCAACGACTGCGCCCACGAAGGCTCCTTCGAGATCGGCATCTCGCCACGCTGGCCGAGCTTCGGGTCTTGACCTTCCTTCTGGCCTTCGCGCGGATCGCGAGTGAGCAACTTCTCCTTCTCAAGCTGCATCATCAGCTTCTCGAACCGGGTGTGCTCATCCGCAGTCTCGAAGCGGGCGAAGACGCGATCCTTCACGCTCTCCAGCGGCACAGCCAACTGGAACTTGCCAGCGTCAACCAGATCGCTGATGCGGTTCAGGGTCTTCGGGTCGATCGTGCCGTCCTTGCCGGTAGTGATGCGGAACGATGCGTAGTAGTCACCGAACCGTCCCAGATGGAAGTACGGGGCCTGCGACATCGCGGTGTCCTGCTGCGCAATAGTCTTCAGCAGACCCAGCAGAGAGCCGGTATCCGACTTGAACTTGTTGCGCTCACCCTGAGTGGCTTGGCTGAGACGCCCCTGCTGCGCCTGAACATAGTCACCAATCGACTTGACCATCGCATCGCGTGCATCACGCCAGTAGGCGTGCGCGCTGTCTACGTTATCGTAGAACTTGTTGTTGGTCATGAACGTCTTCATCGGATCGACGTTGCTGGCCTTGAAGGTTTCGTCGATCGCCGCATTGGCCTTGATGAGGTTATAGAGCGCCACCGTCTGAGCGGAGTAGCGATCCATCTCACTGTGCTTGGCGAAGGTGTCGTAGATCGCGGACGCCCGCACACCGTTCTCAACGATGCGGCCCATCTCGCGATACAACTGGTTCGCCTGCGCGACAGCCTGCTTCAACTGCGTTTCGTTGCGCAGACCCTTCAGGTGATCGTGAGCGTCCCAATCCTTGCGCGGGTCGATCTTCGACAGCGTATAGCCCATCAGCTTGCCGATGCCCTCACCGGCCTTCGGGTGCGCCGCGTTCATGGCTTCCCACTGCTGGTACGGGATCGCCGCGATGTGCGCCATACGCCCTTGGTTCGCGCGCTGCTCATCATGCACATCACGATAAGCTTCGAGCGTACCCGGCTTGAACATCGGGCCGAAGAACTCCACAATGTGGTTCAGTGTCGTCGCGTACAAGTGCGCCTTGTTGATCTGGTTCGACGCTTCCTTCCAAGGCAACTTCTGCAACCGGCCAAGCACGCCGTCCGAAGCCTGCATGATCGTGTTCACCCGATCCATGAGGCCCTGCGGCGAAACCTTGCCCACCTGAGTGAGCATGTTATCGACGGTCGGCGCGGCGTTTGCCTGAGTATCTGTCAGAAGTGAGTATTTGCCCTTGAAGCCTTCCCAATTCAGCGGCGCATTCTGCGAGCCCATGTTGTCCATGAACTGCTTGATCGACTGCGGCGGCAGATAACCCTGACCGGTGACGTACTTCAGGATCGCCTTCATCATCCCGGCGACCTTCGAGAAGAACTTGTCCACCACAGAGAGCGGCTTCGCAGAAGTCGTCGCCCAGCGCGACACGCCGTCCGCGAACCACTCGTGCTCACTGAGCCAGTAGTCTTCCGCGTTCGGAATTTTCTGGTTCCGAAGACGCTCCTCCATGTTCTGGATCGTTGCGGCTGCGGTGTAGCGATTGCGCAGAGACTTCACCATGTCCTGTGCGGACTTGTTCTCAGTCTGCGCCTTCCACTTCAAGTAGTCGGCCTTGAGCGCCGCCTTGGTCTCAGCCGGGGCATTGGCGACCGCCATATGCCAGATCATGTGGCCGAGTTCGTGCGGGATCGTCTCAATGGTCTGCTCCGGGCTCATTTCGGGCCGAAGTACCATATAAAAATCGCGATTGCCGATCCCAAAAGGAGAAACACCGCCAGCGCCTCCTCGACGCTCAGCAGTAGTTGCAGAATTATACGGCCCATGAAGTCCATAGGTGCCCTCATTGCCAGCCACGTCGCCGGGGTGGAACATGAAGACGCGAATGTTGCCAAGACCCAGAGAGTGCATCAGGTCTTTCAGGTAGCCAGTGTAGCGCGGGTCCACGGACGCGGAACTCACGACATTCGACTGCGCATCCTTGAATGGGCCATCCGGGTTGTTTGCAAAGTTTTGGGCATCCTGCTCCAGCATCTTCACGGCTTGATCGCGCATTTGCGCCCGCTGCTCAGGTGAGAAGACGCCACGGCGATCGAGCGCCTGATCCACGGCCTTACCGTAGTTCGGGGTCTGAAGGTTGCTCTGGCTCTTGCCGAAAGTTTCCGTCGAATACTGGTAGTCACCAGTGTGCGCGGAGTAGTTCGACAGAACATTGTCGAGCTTTTCCTGATAGCCGGTGCCGGTACGCAGTTGATCGCGAGCCTCGCGGGCATCGCGCCGCATATCGACCGGCAGTTCCTTGTTCGACACGATCTCAGACAGGACCGGCTCATAGCGCGAGATGTCCCGCGCCGCAGCCATCGTCTCCTCACCTGTGAGGGGTGCCGGGGCAGCAGAGATAGATTTGGGCGCGATCTCACTCGACTGGCCAATGGCGGCGGCTTCCGCCGTCTCCGCCCGCAGCGGTGCCAGACCTTCGCGCTGCGCTATCGGGTTGTTCTGCCAGAGCGGCGACTTCAAGTCGTTCGGGATCGGTCCACCGCTCTCCTCACGCGGGTTGAGTGGAAGCAGCGGGCTCCGCGCCGTCTCTGTCTGGGCAGGGACAGGGGTGGTTGTGCCGCCTTCAACTTCGGACGGCGCGGAAGGATGCAGGGCGGTGATCGGTACGTTGTACTCGACGCCCTTGCTATTGGTGACAGGCTGATACTTCTGCCCACCCTGCTCGACCGGCTTCTTGTCGAGCACTGTGACCGGCGTGTACTTGCCATCCGGTGAGCGGAACTGCATCGGGCCGGGCGGCAGGCTGTCGGGCGGGTTGCGCTCGCGATCGCGCTCCTGCGCCCGCGCTTCAGCCTGCTGCATCATACCAGCCTGCTGCTTCAGGTTCGCATTCTGCTCCTGAAGCTTGGTGATCTGAACCGCGAACTGCTTCGATTGCGTCAGGCCGAACTTGTCGTACAAGTCCTGCATCTTGGACGTGTTGTCAGCGATCTGCTTCCGAACATCTGCAACAGTCTGATCTTTGCCTTCGCTATCGAGAAAGCCAATGCGCTTACCGGCTTCGACCGCCCATTGCGGTGCATTGCCCTGATCCAGTCGCTCCTTGACGAACGCAAGCCCATCTTCCTGTGTTTGAATGTTGGCCTTGGCGAAGGACTTCGGAACGGCCTTGAGGCCAGCCATCTCCGCGAGGTTCTGGTGAACTTCTGCGATCGACTGCGCCTTCGCGGCCTGAGCCTGCGCGGTGTTCTGATCCTGAATGGCCTGCCGCTGCTGCTGAGCCTCGAACTCAGCCGCAGGCGTGCCCTTGTTCGGCAAGTTCTCGAAGCCGGGGATGACCGGCTGGCCGAACTGCTGCGGACCCTGCTGGTTCGGGCCGATCTTCACAGCCTGCTGAAGCTGCTGACCTTCGGCCTGCCGGGCGGCGAGTTCCTGCTGGATGAGAGCCACGGCCTGCTGATGCTCAGGAGCAACCGCACCGTTCTGGTTCGCCGCCGTGAGCGCGCTCTGCAAGTCCACATCGGGAACTTGTGCGTAGGGACGCTGGGTCTGCTCAGCAGTGCGCGCAGCTAACTCATTGCGAAGCTGCTGCCGGTTCACCGCGTCCTGCTGGTTGCCGCCACCGCTCGCCAGTCGGCTCTCGACATCTGCGAGCATGCCTTGCACACGCTCCAGCGGCTCTTTGCCGAACGGACGCGGGGCCTGCGGCTGATCCTCAGTAGTTGGTGTTAGACTGAGCGGTGGAGCAGGCTGCGCGGGCGCGGCCTTCGCGTTGCTCAATCCCTGATCGACATCCTGCTTCAGTTCATCGGTCGTGATGTCGGTGGCGCTCTTTGCCCGGCGAATACCGCCGATGCCGCCAGCGAAGCCGCCGACAATGCCACCTGTAACCGCAGCGTCCACGATGTTCTTGAACTTGTCCATCGGGGACAAGTCAGGCCGGAACGACTGCTCCATCGCAGTCTGCACAGCTTCCTGCGGCATCTCCGCAGCAGCGCCAGCAAACGCACTAGTCAGCATGCGAGTGGCGAGGCCACCCTTCTGACCGCGCGTGAGCAAGCCTTTCAACTGTGCAGGCTCGATTGCATCGAGTGCAGCGTAGGCCGGGCCAAGGATCGCAGCCCGCGCTGCATCGCTCCGGTTAGGATCGCCGCGATCCATGGCTTCCTGATACATGGAGCCGACCGCGATGGGATACCCAGCCAAAGCTGCGCCCGCGACATCAGTCGCGTATTCTCCACCAGTGTGCAGGGCTTCCTTCGTCAGAGGCCCAATCGTATTGAAGCCAGCGCCGCCGCCACCCAGAGCAGCCGGGACGCGAGCGCCGAACTCAGCAGCGGCTTCCGGCAGCGCCAGATTGGCCGCACGCATGCCCCGGCCAAGGATCGCGCCGCCGCCGATCTGCGCAGCCCACTGCGGTATCTGCTGCGCCGTCTTGTACCCGACCCACGCCGGTAGTTCGGACAGACTAGTGTCCCAGATCGGCTTGTCGAGATCGCTGCGCCCGTTCGCCGTCGCTTCGGCGTTGTTGCGCTGATAGACACCAGCGCCCCAATCCTGAAGGCCCTTCGATCCGAGAAGACTGCCGATCGCGGAAGCGAACGCGCCGCCCGTCGCCTGAAGCTGGTCAATGCCTGAAGAAACGCCCGCAACTAGTGGGTTGCGGGTCGTTGATCCTTGCGGCTGCTGCGGGTTCGCTACATCAGAGTATCGAGGCAGGGCTGCAAAGGGGTCAGGTCCGATCGACTGGAACAGTGAGGCCATTACTACTGGCTCCCATCAAGTCCGGGGTTCATATACATCACACCGCTGGGCTGGATGAGAGAAGTCATGTTGCGAATGTAGGTCGCACGCGCTGTCGGCTCATCTGTCTGCGCATCGTGAGCGTACTGCTGCCCCAGCATACCAGACAACCTCTGGAAGGCGATGTCATGCGGCGTCGGCATCTTCGTCGCGCCGATCTGACCTACCTCCATCGCCTGACGAAGCGTGCCAAGCGGCACCGACGACATCAGATCGACGAAGTTCTTCTTCGCCGGGGACCAGTCGGCCTCGCCGGACACAGCAGCCGGACCCTTCTGCTTCGATCCGGCCTGCGGGCCTGTCGTCGCAGAAGATGCAGCCGCAGGCTGCGCAGGCTTGTCAGCGAAGTCCTGCGGAGTAGTTCCCGACCCGGCGACACCATACGCAGTCGCGGCACCGAGAGCCGGTAGCGCGAGGCCCTTGGCAGCAGGTATCACAGATGAGAGTTTCGGTAGGAAACTCGGCAGTGCACGCGCACCTTTTACGAGCGCCGCACCGCCGAGACCCGCCCCTACAAGACCCGCTCCAGTCTCAGCCAGAGAGCCGACAGTGCCAGTCCCCTGTCGAGCCGCCGCAAGTTCGTCGGCACCCTGTGCCAAATAGTTTTTGAGCGGCATGTAGTCGCCGCCCACTAGTCCGAGAGCCCGCCCGCTGTTCTGAACGCCCCAGCCGAGCGTCTGCTTCAGGTCTTCGCCGCGTCCGAATGCCAGACCGTTGCCGACGACAGTACCGAGATCAGCAACTCCCTTGAGTGCTTGAGCCCAAAGTGGTGCGGCCATATCCTACCTCGCCCATGTGAAACCTGCCTGCCCAAATCCCCACCCGGACGGAGCGAATAGCTTACGCATAGCCGTTCGCTGCGCCCGCTTCAACAGGGCATTGAAACGGGCCTCGAAGTCCGCCGCCGCAGCGCGGTTCCCGGCGTCCTGATCCTGAATGCGTAGAGCCAGATATGCAGCCCAATCCAACATCTCGAAGTGATAGTCCTCACCGACTTCCGGCGAGACCTTCAGCATCTTCGCGCTCAGCCGCTCGATCGGCTTGCGGATCACGCGGAGATAGATGATCTTGCCTGCCTCGTTCGCAGTAGGTGTCGGGAAGACACGCAGGGTCGGAACACCTGCGCTATCGTAATCATCGTTCACAACTTCTGTGTCCGTCGAGTATGCGACCGGCCTGCCGGGCGTGAGAGTATAAACTTGATTGATGTCGAAGACGTTCGGGTCTGGCATCCTGAAGCCCCCCACAAACCAGTGCCCCACACGTACCAGATCGGGCGTGTCCGTGTCGTAGCGAGCCGAGATCACCGCGAGCACTGCTTCGTGCAACTGGTACTGCGCCTGCCCGGCCACCAGCGTCACTTGCGTGACTGCCGGTGTCGAGCCGTCGCGAATAACAAACGCCTCACGCGCAAGCTTGCGCTGGGCTTCGTCGATGTAGCGGATGAGGGTGTCATCTGACCAGAGCGTATCATCCGCCGAACCATCTATCCGATCTGAGCGATCGTGCAGCAGGTTCACGCGGAGTTCGTTCAAGCAATCCCGAAGCAGCATGACACCCTCGTAGTAGTTTAGGCCGCAGCCTGCGTGGGAGACACCACGCGGTACGGATACCGCATGCGCTCGCGCCAGCCGGTCACGGACTTGCTGTCGTCATCCACGATCGGGGTGGACTGCACGGCGTTGTTGAGCACATGGATCACTTCCATGGGCAGATCAACTTCTACGCCGGGCTTGATGAGAAAGCCGTTGCCGTTGACGCCGACGAACAGACCGATCGGCGGGATTTCATCGACTTCTTCGAGGATGACGCGGAGCGTCTTGCGCTTCGTCTCCTTGACCGTGTTGGCCATCACCTCGCGAGGCGTAGCCCGGCGCGGCGGCTCATCCTGCGGGATGTTCGTGAAGTCGTCTTCAATAAGCAGGTCGTTTTCTTCGCTTGCCATTAGTCATCTTCCCCTGTCGCTTGGGCCACAGCAGCATCGAAGGCTGAACTGAAGCCATCTTTCGGAAGTGCTTTGTCGAGATTTTCCTTCAAGAAGGACAGCACTTCGTCAACCGTCTTGAAGGCATATTCCACAGTCGGGTCGCGATACGGTGTGTACCCGTTCTTGTCCCGCGTGTTGTTGGCTTTCACGATCTTCGGGTCGCTCAGCGACACCTCATAACCGTTCTGCATCCGCTCGATGCACACACGAAAATCTGGCATGGACTGAACTACTGCTCCCGAATACATGATGACCCCTGTAGTAGTCAGGGGAGGCCGCAGCCTCCCCCCTAATCGGGCCAGTCCTAGTTAGACACGGGCCAGAACCACCAGAGCCTTGCCGGACGCGGCCAGAGCCGCCGACAACTGGATGGAGCCCTTCGCGATGCCGTTCGTGTCGTTGCCGATCACGATGGCCGACGAAGTGTCCGTGGTCTGCGTTCCCGCAGTCACGGTCTTGATCGTATTGGCATCGACCTGATCGTAGATTTTCTCCCAGCGCAGGGCATCGGTCTCGTTATAGACCATGACATGAGCCGGAATAAATCCGAGACCGATCGTGACGATCGCACCGGCCCCGGTAACGGTTCCGGTGTAGGTATTGTGAACACCACCTGCACGCATGTGCGTAATCTCCGTAGAAGTTGAAGGGTTGCAGCTAGGGCACTAGTGTGCCCCAGCCGTAGAGAGCGTTACGCGGTCGCCGCGACTTCAGCGCGAGCCATGAAGGCTTCCTGAAGGATCACGGTGGCAGTCCAGAGCTTCCAGCCCACGGTGCCACGCTGGCCGAGCGGATCGCCAGCGGCAGGCTTCGGGTTCACCACCATGGGGGTCATCGAAGACCGGCCCTTGAGCGGCACGATGCCGAAGGCGTCACGTCCGAAGTAGAGGATCGGATAGACATCGGCATTGGTGCCAGTGGTGGACCGCATGCTGCCCTTCGTGCCACCAGCATCGGCCCACGGCGCGATGACGGTGGACGACAGGTAGCGGACCTGCTCGATCGAGCCGATCTCGCCTTCCATGGGCGAGGTGTGCGGGCCGTAGTCAGACACCGGCTTGAAGCCGGTGATCCCACGGAGATCGCTTTCCACGTCCGGGTGGCAGACGGCCATGTACGCGGCTTCGACCGACTTCGTGTTGTAGTCCGGGGTGGACGCGACAACAGTGGTGATCTTCTTCGCATTCTGGCGGTTGAGGCCGGTCGTCACCTGACGCTGCAAGGTGAGAGTGACCGGAGTGTTCACAGAAATTCGCGCACTTCCGTTCGCGTAGAAGACGTTGACGCCCGCCTTGAGGACGTTGAAGCGCAGCGTCTCGACCGTCAGCGCAGCCTGCTCACCGAGGATGTCGGTGGCCTGCTGAAGGATCGGGTCAGTGTGGGTGTCCATGACCACATCGGTGATGGTCATGAAGTCGCCGTACTGGCTCAGCGTCACGGTGTAGTCCGCGTTGCTGAGCTTCGACCCTGCCGGGGTCACACCTTCGACAAGCGGCGTGGTCGCGACCGGGATCGAGAACGATCCAGTGCCGGAGCCAGCCGAGCCAGAAGCGCCGGTCATGTAGTAACGCCGGAACTTGGCCGTCTGGGTGCTGTTGAGCGGCAGCGGATAGGTCTGACCGAAACGCTCAAGCTGCAAGAGCGGCTGAGCGCGGGTCAGCATGCGGACTACTGAGTAGGCCGCGACTGCCGGGGAGATGTCACCATAGACAACGGGGTTCATTCTTTAAGCTCCATGTTGGTTCAAAGTCCTGCTTTGGCGAACTGGTCAAAAGCTCCGTTGAAGTCGGCGCTGTCGATGCCAGCGGATACCGCCGAGCGTTTAGAACTGACTGGAGCCAACGCAGCAGCCGCTTGTTTGGTGCTCGCGGGCAGATCAGTTGCCTTCTTGGGGGCTGGCGCAGTGGTTCGCTGTTGCTGCTGCTGTTGCTGCTGCTGTTGCGTTCCGATGTCACCAGTCTCCTTACGATACCGCGCCACGAGATCAGCCACGTCTTGCGGTGTGCCGTTCGTAATAACACTGTTGTAGGCATCTCGCAAGTATGAGGGTTGGGCCTTCGCCCAAGCCGTCACCTTCGTCGCGAGATCGTCGTTGTACTCAGGGATCGTCTCCTTGAGTTCGCTGTACTGCGACTTCGCAGCCAGTGCTTCAACCATCTCCTGCAACGGCTTCAGGACCGTCGCAAATTCATTGAAGATGTACTTCGTCAGAATGTTGTATTCGCCGCGCCGACGAAGACCTTCAGCAGCCGCCACATCAGGCCAATCCTTGATGTAGGCGTCGAGCGTCTTCTGCTCCTCTGCGGAGTAGAGAGCTTCCTCGCGCTGCTGTTGCTCCTGCTTCGTCTCTTTGCCGTCACGAACTAGTGCGGCGAGGCGCGTCAGGACATCCTGCTGCTCCTGCTCTGAGGGGCCGGTCGCTCCAGTCGCCCCGGCTGCGCCGGTTGCGCCTGATGAGCCCGTCGCCCCGCTTGCACCTGTCGCGCCTTCAGCCGCCGTCGCACCAGTGGCACCGGTCGCACCAGACGCACCAGTAGCGCCTTCAGCCGTCGCACCAGTGGCACCTTCAGCAGCCGTCGCACCAGTCGCGCCAGTTGCACCAGTAGCCCCGGTTGCGCCGCTCGCTGCCGCTTCCTTCTTCGGTGCAGGCGCAGCGTCTTTCGCGAACTGATCGAAGGCGTTCGAGAAGATCGCATCGAAGTCATCCGCAGCCGGGGCGGTTGCTCCAGTTGCGCCTTCCGCTCCAGCAGTCGCCGCAGCAGCCTGTTCCTCAGTCTGAGCAGCAGTGTTTTCTACAGCCATTGTCTAACCCCTATCCTTTGTTCGATGAACGTGTGAAGCCGTCGATGAGTTTCTTCAGAGTGATCGCTTCACCTCGAACACCCGGAAGATCACCTTCAGTACAAGTCACGAGGCGGTCCTTCGCCGCCTCGTACATGAACCGGAGATACTGCACTACATCCGGCAGATCACTGGAGGGTCTTGCTTTGATCGCTTCCAGTAGTTCCGCCGCCTTGTCCCTCGCCTTGGGTAGCATCGTCTAACCCCTTCTCCAACAGTACCAGAGCACTGTCCACCGTGGTTGCATCCGCCGTGGCCGAGTTCTTCTGGCCCTGCGTGATGTTCTTGAACGCCTGCGACAGAAGTTGCCGAACTTGTGCTTCGACCATCTGCTGCTGCTGTTGCTGCGTCTGCGCCTGAGCCTGATCGCGCTGCTGACGACGCATGTTGCTCTCGCTCTCGGACACAAGCATGTCGTCGAGATCGCGCACCTCGAAGCGGGCTCGCGCCAGCTTGCGGGGGTCAACTTCCATTTTCTCCTCATCCGTGAGAGATGCGGCAAGCTGGTCAATCTGCATACCGCGGATTTCCTTGGCTACCAGAGAAGTAGCTCCGCGAGCGATCACGTTGTAGTCCCCAGCCGGTGCGACGTGGGGATTGAACTTCATGTTGAACTGCACCACCGAATAGATCACGGACTGCGTGAAGGCATCGAAGCTCCGCACGATGTCCTTGAACGGCAGCGCCGCGTCGGAACGCATCATCGCCGCGCCGGTCGGTGAACGCATTGGCTCTGACGACTTCATGCCACGATCCATGTCTCCACCAGTCTGCGGGCCGACGAACGTCTCGCTGTCCGCGAACTTCTGGAACTGTTCAATCATCTGTGACAGTTCCGGCAGATGGCTGTCGATCGTGATCGGGCGCACAGCCGGGAACTGCGCTTCCTGCCCGCTGCCTTCACGATACCAAATCTTGTACGCCTCGATCTGCGAGATGTCCTGATCCGGCACCATGAGATCGCGGTTGATCTCAAGGTTCGGACCGCAGACCACGCTGGCGTTGTCCAGCATCATGCGGGTCGCGGCGCACAGCGACATCTGGCTGTCGCGCATGATCTGCGGCAAGCCGTTGCCGACAGGGCTGGTGTCGTCGTCGTCGAACACGAACGGATGGATCGTGCAGACTTCCATGTCGAGCTTGCGCCACGCATTGATGTCGCACTTGATGACCTTGCCGTCGAGCAGCCAGACTTCTGCTTCGAGATCATCGGTGAGCTTGTCGTCCGGCACATCGGCCCCGGCTGCTTGCAGGTACTCGCCTGAGATCGGGCCGTTCCAGATCAGCACTTCGTACTTGCCGCCATCATCCGAGCGCGCCTGATCCGAGACATTCGTCCGCACACCCATGTTGCGCAGTTCGGTCTCGAAGTTGCGGGCCTTGTAGTTGCCGGTGCCGTTGTTCTTCACATAGGACTTGATGACATCCGGGAAGAAGTCGTTG
>Ga0116167_1003909_pt1 | contig 11332 bp, 14 predicted proteins | sample AD_JPNMR3_MetaG_FD_89794 | JGI IMG/M metagenome (GOLD analysis project Ga0116167, IMG submission 89794) | Active sludge microbial communities of municipal wastewater-treating anaerobic digesters from Japan - AD_JPNMR3_MetaG | ecosystem: Engineered > Bioreactor > Anaerobic > Digestate | place... | reverse complement strand
CTGCTCAATTTCGGGGATACCGGCCAGACCAACATGCGCGCGGATCGCGCAACGCGCACGATGCGGAAGGCCGTCATCAAGTTCAGTGACAGCACGACCGACGCAGCGAGAACGAAGGCGATCTTCGACGCCTATTGCTTGGGCTTCACGATTTCGGGCGGCGTCGATGCCGTTGCGCGCGCCGAGGCGGTGCTCCGCATCACGGGGGCCGTGACGTTCAGCTCCGAGATCTCCTAGCCGGCAATTGGAGGGTGTGATGAAATTGCTTGGTAGAGAAGACATCTTGGCGGCCGATGACACGCGCACGGTGGACGTCGAGGTGCCGGAGTGGGGAGGCGTCGTGCGTCTGCGCGTGATGACCGGGGCCGCGCGGCAGGCGTTTCTGCGCGCGGCCTCCAAGCGCGCAGGCGACGACGATGGCCTCGTCGAGGCGTTGATCGTCGCGTGCGCCGTGGACGAGCACGGGCAGCGGATCTTCTCGCCGGACGACGTGCCGGCGCTGCGCGAGAAATCCGGGGCCGCGCTGCAGCGAGTCTTCGCGGCGGCGGCCGAATTGAACGGCCTGACCGACGATGCGGTGGATCGCCTCGCGGGGGAATGATCGCCCAGCCCGAGCGGATGTTTGTCTTCCGGCTCGCTCGCGAGCTGGGCATGTCGGTCAGCCGGTTGCTGTCGGAGATGGACGCGCGGGAGATCGCAGAGTGGCAGGCATATTTCATTGCCGAGGAGCGCGGGCGAAAGGCCGAGAAGGAATCCGGCCTGAAGGCTGCGCTGCAGTCGATCGCGCCGAAGCCTCCGCCCATGGGGTGATGCCGTGGCCGTGCGCAAGCGCATAGGGCGTGCGCAGTTGCTCGAGTGGCACGGCGAGGAGATCGCGCGCATGATCGCCTCGATCAGCGCCGAGGAAGAGGCGCAGGCGGCGGAGCGCGTCTATCGCCGCGTTCTCGCGACCGTGCCGGTCGGCAGTCATCGGAGGAGCTATCGCCCGACGTATCGCGACGTGTTCGGCCGCGTCAGGCACATGAAGGCGTGGATGCAGCGCGTGCCCGGGCGCCTTCGGAGCACGGTCAGAAAAGTAAAAAGTAAGTACAAGGACGGCGGCTTCATTGTGCTGGTCGGCTCCGTGCTCGCGTATTACGCGAAGATCGTCGAGTATGGAACGCGGATGCGCAGGCAGAAGACGACCGGGCGATACACGGGCCGCGCGCGCGCAGCGCGCTACATGAGGCGCGCGATCAACGCCGAGAAGACGCGCTTCTGGCGCATGGTCCGAGAAAAGCTGCGCGCGAAGATTCGCTAGTAAAAAACATGGCGGACAAGGTCGGCAGCATATACGTTGAGATCCGGGCGCAGATTCAGCGGCTCTCGCGCGATCTCGCGGAGGCACAGCGCAGTGTCGAGACCTCGATGTCTCGCATGCAGCAAAGTGTCGATCGTGGGATTTCGCTTATGGAGATCGGCGCGAAGGTCGCTGCCGCCGCGCTCTCCATTCGCGCTGCGCTCCAGTCGATCTCTGCTGCTGCAGAGGATCTCGCGCTCGGCGAGCGTTTGCTAAGGCAGGAGCAGGCGTTCGAGTCGCTCGCCCAAAAGGCCGGGAAATCGTCGCGGGACATTCTCTCCGCGCTCTCGTCTGCCGCGCGCGGGATGGCGACACAGGCCGAGATCATCGAGAGTGCCGGCACAGCGATGATGCTCGGTATTCCTGCAGACAAGCTCGTCGACATGATGCGGATCGCGGAGGTGACGAGCAGGCAAACCGGGCAGACGGTGACCGAGGCTTTCTCCGATATCGCGCGCGGCATGGCCCGGCAGTCCAAGGCGATCCTAGATAATCTTGGGATCATTGTTGACGCCGAGAAAGCCTACGAGCAATACGCGCAGCGGCTCGGGAAAACGGCTGAGGCGCTGACCGAGGTCGAGAGGAGGCAGGCTTTCTGGAACGCGGTACTCGAGTCCGGAATCGATCTCGTCGACAAGATTGGCGAAGCTGGCGGCGCAATCGGCGGAATGAACAAATTGCTCGCCGCGCAGAGCGATCTGTGGGGCGAGGTGAAGAAATCCGCAGCGTCTTATCTCGACGAGACGCTCTCTGCAATTGCGGAGAAGATCGGCGCGATCGTGCAGAAGATGCGCGAGATGCGCGAGACGCGGCCTCTACGCGATGCGCTTGCAGCTCGAGAAGAAATAGACAAACTCGCAACTTCTGCGCGTCTCGGCTTCATCAGCGAGGACGTCGTCTGGCAGAAGCGTCTTGAGTATGAGCGGAAATACGGCTCTCCGTCTGAGGCTGAGATTGCAGCGCAGCGGCGATACGAGGAATGGCGCGGCCCGGACTGGATGGCGTCATGGCGCGAGCGCGAGGGCGCTTATGGTGAGCTGACATCGAGCGAGCTCGAGCGCATCCGCGAGGCGAGCGCTGCGGCGCGCAAGGAATGGGAGCGTGGCGTGCAGGAAGCAACGCGCGCGGCGGAGCAGCTTGCGGCCGAGGTAGAGAAATACCAGGAGGAATTCCGGCGTGCGCTCCTCTACGGCGGCGAGGGATCGAACGTCGAGCGCATGGAGGCGATGCTCCGCAGCGGGAGCATGATCGCGCAGATGGAGGCGGAGGCCGCGCGCGAGTCAGAGCGCGCGTGGGTCGAAGCCTTCCAGCGCGAGAATCGCGCGATCGCGGAACGGAGCAAAGCGTATAGCGACGAAGTGAAGAAAATCGTCGAGGCCGAGCGGCGCAAGCAGGCGATCATCGAGGACACGGCGGACGTCATGGCGCAACGCTTCGCCGATGCGTTCGCCGGAGTCATCACTGGCACGGAGAAGCTCTCCGACGCATTCCGGCGCATGGCCGACAGCATCATCGCCTCGCTCATTCGGATGCAGATCCAGAGCGCGGCGGAGAGCGGCCTCAAGGCGTTCGCGGGGCTGTTCGCCGGCAGCGCAGCGGAGCTCCCTATCAACCAGCCGGGATTTCCCGGGGCGGAGACGTTCCATACCGGCGGCGTCGTCGGCATGTCCGGCGGATCCGTCCGCCGCGTGCCTGATCACGTCTGGTCGTTCGCGCCGCGCTTGCACGGCGGGCTTATGCCGGGCGAGTTTCCCGCGATCCTCGAGCGCGGGGAGACGGTGCTTCCTCGCGGCGCGAGCGTCGGCGGGAACACGTATTACTACATCTCGGCGATTGACACGCAGTCGTTCGTTTCGGCGCTTAGGCGCTCCGGCGCCGTGCCGCTTCTCGCGGCGGAAGACGTGCGGCGGAACGGCGCGCTGCGTGGTGCGATCATGGAGCGCGGCTGATGGCAGCATATCCTGAGACTCCACAGCCTAGCTGGGTCCATGTCCTGACGCAGGAGTACAGGACGCTCGTCACGGAGTTCGACAGCGGAGCGGAGCAAAGGCGCGCGAAGTGGCTCTACCCGAAGTTCCATCTGCAATTGACTTACTCGGCATTGCTCAGCAGCGAGGCGGACACGCTCTGGAATTTCTACACCGCGCGCTCCGGTGCGCTTGAGTCGTTTTCCTACTTCGTCCCCTACTCGGCGACGTTCGTCGGGCTCTACTGCGGCACGGGCGACGGCACGTCTACTGCATTTACGCTGCCCGCAAAGCAATCCGCAGGGCATGTGGTCTATGTCGGTGGAGTCGCCACGACGGCCTATGCGATCAGCACGGCGGCCGGGCCGGACGGCGCGGATCTGCTGCGCTTCCCGTCTGGCGCGCCAGCGAGCGGCTCGCCGATCACGTGCGATTGCACGGGCAAGCTGCGCGTGGTGTGCAGGTTTGCGGACGATTCGTTGTCTCGCGAGTACTTCGAGATTGGGCTCTATCGCTACGGGATCCGGCTGCAGGGGCTCTCGACGTGAGGACGATCAGCACAGCGCTGCAGACGCAGCTCGAGGCCGAATCCGCGCGCGTGTTCTGGCTGCTCGCGGTCGGCGACGATCTCCGCTACACGGATGCCGACGTCACGATCTACTACGGGGGGAATCCATACGCGCCGATCGGGATGCGCGTGGACGTCGGCTCCGGCGTGGGCTTCGGATCGGAGGAGGTCGCGGTCGAGCTGGATAACGTCTCGCGCGGGCTCTCGGCTGCGCTTCTCTCCGCAGACGCGCACGCATACGCGGCCGCGCTCTCCATCGTCGCCGTGTCGTCGGCATCGTCGGTGATCGGCGCGGAGGAAATCTATTCCGGCTACGTCGCAGGCTATCACATCAACGAGTCGATGTGCCGCCTCGAGATCGGCTCGCGCGCCGCGTTCTGGGCGCGGCGCAGCCTGCGTATCCCTGCGCCGTCGTGTCCGTGGGTATTCCGGGGCACGGAGTGCGGCTATACGGGCGGAACGACGTGGTGCGACAAGAGCCCGGAGCATTGCGCCGCTCTCGGCAATTACTCGCAGTTCGGCGGTCGCAAGTATATCGCCGACATCGAGTCGCGTGAGATCTACTGGGGGCCGCGCTGATGGGCTTCCTGAAAAAAATAGGGCGAACGCTCGGACCCGCGCTCGGTCTCGCGGGCGCCGTCGTGTCCATGATCCCCGGCCTGAAATACGTCGGGCTGGGGATGATGATCGCGGGCGGCGTCGTCTCCGCGCTGTCGGCAGAGGCGGCGAAGCGCGCGCGCGGCGGCGCTCCGGCGATTGCTCACAGAGTCAACACGCGCAGCAGCCGCGAGCCGCTCAAGCTAGTATACGGCGCCTGCGAGGTCGGCGTCAACAAGACGTACTATCACGCGGCGAACCCATACCTGCACATCGTTGCCGAGATCGGCGAGGGGCCGATCTCCGGCATCGTGCGGCAATCTGGCGCGATCTACACGACGACCGGGACCGCGTTCCCGACGAGCGACCCGCCGCTCGTCTATCTCGACGGGAAGCTGTGGACGGAGTACGGGACGGGAAACGTCACGATCCGGCTCTACACGGGCACGAGCACGCAGAGCGTATGCGCGGAGCTGCAATCCGCGACTAGCGGCGCGTGGGACGAGGCGCTGCGCTACACGGCGTATCTTTACGTCGTCCTGCGCTACGACCCGACGAAATTCACACGCGAGCCTGACATCACGCTCGTCGTGCACGGCCTCGTCTGCTATGACCCGGGCGCAGCGAATTACTCGTGGACTAGTAATCCTGCGCTGATCGCCTACGACGTCATGACGCGGAGCGCGCAGCGCGGCGGCATGGGGATCCCGGCCGCGGAGATCGACACGGCCTCGGTCGTCGCCGCGCGCGATTACTGTGACGCGAAGGGCTGGACCTGCAACATCCCCATCACCTCGCGGTCTCCGGTGACGGATTATCTCGCGCAGGTGCTCGCGTGCTATCGCGGGGCTGTCATCTACTCCGAGGGAAAATACAAGTTCAGGTTTGCCGACCTGAATCATGAGTCCGTCGCGCTCGCGCTCGACGAGAGCGACGTCGTCGCGGGCACGCTCTCGATCTCCTCGCCGCAGATGCACGAGAGGCCTAACGCGCTGCGCGTGACGTATCTCGACTCCACGAAGCACAGCCAACCGAACGAGCTCGTCTACGCGCCGCCCGATGCTGTGAGCGCCGACGGCGACTATCGCGAGCTGCAGGTCGCGCTCTACGGCATGTCCGATCAGGCGTCCGTGCAGAAGATGGCCGCGTATATTCTCGAGAGCGAGCGGCTGCGGTACACGGTGCGGTTCGAGGCCGGCGAGCGCGCGGCGGTTCTGGAGCCGTACGATCTCATCACGCTCACGCACTCGATGCCCGGCTGGTCCGCGCAGCGTCTCCGCGTGTTGTCTGTCGGAGTGACGAGCGATCACACGGTGGCGCTCGAGTGCGTGAGCGAGCACGACGAGCTGTATGATGACACGTACCACCTCACGGACCAGTCATATCACACGACGACGCTGGTCTCGCCGACGGAAGTCCCGGACGTCGAAAATATCTCGCTCTCCGAGGAGAGCTACGTCTACAGGCTGCGGACGTACGTTCGGCTCAATGTCTCGTTCGACCCCCCGGCGGACTATCCGTATTTCTCACATGCGGAGGTCTGGGTATCGCTCGACAGCGGCGCGACGTGGGAAAACAGAGGCACGGCGCGCGCAAGCTTCTCTATCGACCCCGCGCAGGAAGGCGCGACTTACCACGTCAAGTTAGTGGCCACTAACATCTTCGGCTCGAAGCAGGATTTCGCGGCGGCTCCGTATTCGGTGCTGCCGGTGACCGGGAAGATCGGCCTTGCGCCGATGAGCCTGACGTCGTTGAATGCCGTATACACGGGCACGACGCTCAACGTGTTCGCTGACCGCGTGCCCGATAGCGACGTCGAGCTGTATGAGTTCAGGCTCGGGGCATCGTGGGACGGCGGCGTTTTTCTAGGAGCATTTCGTGCCCCGAATCTCGCCATCGGCGGCGTGCGGCCGGGGACGCACACGATCTGGGCGAACACGCTCGGGGCGAACGGCGTCTACGGCGACACGCCGCGCTCGGCGACGATCACGATCCAGACGCCCGCGGGGTACACGGCCGCGATCACGCTCGGCCCGTCGACGAACGTCGTCACCAACTCAGACATGGAGACGACGCTTGCGTGGACCACGGCGGGCGGGGCATCGATTTCCTACACTACGGCTCGGCAGCATTATGGCGATTACTCGCTATTACTCAGGCCGGGGACGACCTCAGGCTCCGTGTGGCAGACGGTGGGCGCTGTGTCCGCCGGCGGGAAATACACGGGGTCGCTCTGGGTGCTGCCCGAGGGCTCGACCGTCGTGCGCTACGTCGTCGCGGATGGAGCTGGCAACACGACGTACACGACCACGGCGCCGGTGACGCCGGCGCAATGGAATCTCGTCACGATGCCCACGATCACGATCGGGACCGGTGGGTCGAGCGCGCGGCTCGAGATCGGCGACCCGGTGACGACGGCGTCCACGCATTACGTTGACGACGTGATCATGCTCGGTGGAGAGGGCATCGGCGCATGCGCATATTACTACTCCGGGCCATACGTGAGGAATACGCACACGACGGGGCTCGTCGGTGTGTGGCGCAGCCCCATCTGGGACGCGACGACGAATAGGACGTGGCTTGCGTACGTCGATTCGTCGTTCGTGGTCTTGGGCGGCGGGAACACGTGGTCGGCGAAGTTTCCCACGACATCGATCACGTGGGCGGCGGCCGGGCTCAACTCGACCGTGCGATGGTCGGAGTGGTTCGCCCCGAGCGCCGCGCCGGCGATCCGCATGCAGATCAACTACGGCCCGACGACGGCGCTCGGCTACACGGCGGATCGCGCGGAGATCATGTGCGCGGTTGTGAGCGGGAGATATTTCCAGGTGGAGACATGCGTGACTGACCCGGACCCGACGATCTACGGGATGGTGAGATCCCCGGCGATCGTTCTCTGCACATAAGGAGTATCGCGACATGGCCCAGAACTACGTCGAGAATTGCTTTGATCAGGATAACCCGGCGCTGACGGATCTGCAGAACATCGAGAGCAACCTGCACTGTTTGAAGACGCATTTTTCCGGCAGCTCAACCCCCCCCGACACGACGGTCGGCGTTATATGGGCGGACACGGGCACGAACTGGCTTCGCGTGCGGCGCGCGGATAACGCCGGATGGAACCCCGTGATCGACCTGTCGACGGGATCATACGGCGGAGCGGCGGCGAAGGTGCAGCGCACGGTGACCGCAGGCTCGGGGCTCACGGGCGGCGGGATGCTCGTCAGCGACGTCACGGTGTCGGTCGCGTCCTCCGGGATCACGGAGACGATGATCGCGAGCTCCGCCGTGACGGCGTCGAAGATCGCAAACGGCGCGATCACCGCGGCGAAGCTGCCCGTAGTCGCGCGTGTCGTGCACCGCATGGGGTGGCAATTCGGCCGGACGGTGGAGGGGGCCAAGGACTTCTCTGTGAACAAGACGCCGACGACGAAGGACGGGTTTTATGTCTACAAGACGTCAGACATGAGTAATTTGTATGCAGTGTTCCGCGGCGGGACGACCAAATATATACTCTATGCGCGGCTGTATCATTCCACCGCCGGGGCAGGCGGCTCGTCGAGCGGACTCATCCACCCCCAGCAGGAGGACACGACGGGGACGCTGGATATATCAGGGCTGGACAATAACACGCTGCATTGGATTCGGCTCCAATTTTGGAGCAACAGCGAATCGACGACGGCGTACCTGTACGACTACATCGTGTTTGCGTCATGATTGCTGTCTCCGTCATCGACGAGAAAATCGTCTCCGTCGGCACGGGCGACGTGCTGGTGGACGAGCTGCCGCGCAACGTGGGGCTCGAGCGGCTGCGCGTGGTGGACGGCCGCGTGGTCGATCTCGCGCGGCTCGACGTGCTGCACGTCGTGCCGCTCCCGCAGGGCGGCTTCGAATTCTTTGCCTCGCCGCGGCCCGGCTCGCAGCCTGTGCGGATGCGCTGGGAGGATCGCTCCCGGCTGCGCGTGGGCGGTGACGGCGCGATCCGCGTCATCACGCGCGAGAAGGAGGAAGCGGAGCGCGCGGCGATGCGCGCGCGGCATGCGGCGCGGAAGGCGCTGCGCGCAATCGTGGACGCGCTCGGCGACGAGGCCGGGGCCGCGGCCCTCCTGCTCGTGATCGGGCTCGCGTACGCGCTGCGCGGGGATGTTGCGGCGCGCGCTGCGATGGCTGTGGTGCTCGATGATGTCGTGTCGCGCGCGGGGGCGACACCGGCCGTCGTCGCGGAGGCGTATGCCGACTGCATCAGCGACATCGTCTCCTCGCTCGACGCTGCGAGGAGGACTGGTAAGAAATGACGCTCAGCGTGGAGAGTCTGGTCGCCGGCGGGATCGCGCTCGGCTCGGCGATCGTGGTGCTGGTGAGGCTGGGGCTGATTACGTTCGGCCGCCCGGTGGAGAGGCGGCGGAACTGCGAAACGTGCAGGGAGCACGCATCGGTCATGGCGCGGCTGCGGGACGAGAGAGACGACATCCGCGAGGACGTCGTCGAGATCAAGCAATCGATCGAGCGGCTCGAGGAAGATCTCGGCCGCAGGATCGACGAGCTGGCGCGCCTGATCCACGACCACATCGGCTATTGCCGCGGGGTGCAGGAGCGAAAGCGCGATGTCTAGTAGCGCTGTGTGTAGTGTCGGCGGCAATTATTGCGTCATTCACGGCGGCCACGCCTATTGCGCGGCAAGGCCGTCCGAGCGCTGTCGATGCGTCTATTACTTCCCTCGCGAGGGCGACTACGTCATCGACGGCTACGGGATCGTCGGCGCAGACTGCGCGCATGCGAGCAGCGGACGATGCACGAACCGATATGCCATCGAGGAGGCGCGACGTGATGGATGTGAATCAACTGCGTGAGCTGATCGCGCGCGTGCTGCGCTATCTCGACCCGGAGATTCCATACAGCGAGGACGCGGTGGAATTGCTGCTGATGACTGCTGCGCACGAGAGCAGGCTCGGCACGTACCTCAAGCAATTGCGCGGCCCCGCGCGCGGGATCTTCCAGATGGAGCCGCAGACGGAGGCCGGGCTACTCGAGGCGCTCTCCGCGCGCGCGCCGTCGCTGCGCGCGAAGATCGCGGCGCTCAATCTCCCGCTCGACGGGCAGGACGGGACGACGAGCGATCAGGACATGCTACACAATCTAGCATATCAGGTAGCAATGGCGAGGGCCCATTATTATCTCAAGCCCGGCCGCATTCCGCACGGGAGGCGCGAGATGGCGGAGTACGCCAAGCGCTGGTGGAACACGCGCGCAGGCAAGGCGAGCGCAAACGACTATCTCGCGGCGTATCGCGATCTGGTGGAAAGGAGAATTTAGCAATGCCTATTCTGAACGTGAACCCGATTTCTCATGCACAATTCCAGGCGACGATGAAATCTATTGCGAACGAGGTCAAGCGGTGCATCATTCGGTGGGACGAATACACGCAGTTTGTTGATCGTCTGACGAATGACGAGCTGAAGTCGCTTCCGCTTGCACAGGGAGAGACCGCATACAGCGACACGGACGTCGCCTATATTCGGTCGGCCGTGACCGGGATCAAGAACCTCGTCCACGCGTACCATAACGAGGCGAAGGAGGGGACGGACGACCCGAGCTATTTCATCGAGCTGATCGCAGACGCTGTGGTGTTCTGATGGCGACGCTACTCGTCGCAGGATTCACGCCGCGCAGGGGCAGAGACTTCGACCGCGAGCGCCTCGTCGACTGGGAGGCGCGGCGCGATTCCGGTGCGTTCCGGCAATGGGACGTGATCGAGCTGCGGCCTGATTTCTCGCAGCCAGGGAGACGTGAGAGCCAGATGAGCTATGACGATGTGCTCCCGAATGCCCCTGCGCGGCGGCATCTCTTTTTCTCGATCTCGGTGCCGGCGATTTCTCTCGGCTGCAAGACGCTGGTCGAAACGCATTACGACGTCTGGCCAGAGGTGCCTGTCGCGATGCGTTTGAGGCACGAGGCTAAAGGTGTGCCTGAGCCCTTGCGCCGCAAGCGATGCGGGTTCTATGTCGATTTCTCCGCGCTCCCTGCGTGGGCGCAATGGGAATTGCTTACGACAGGCAAGGTCACGCTCAATGAGACAGACGCGAGACGAGCGATCAAACACCATCTCGACCATGACTGCGTGCGTCGGCTATTCACGTCATTTGCTGACGAAGGGCAGACAATGGCATGAGCACGGTAACCGTCAAGGCATCCGGCGGAGACTATACGAGCCTGAACGCCGCATTCGCCGGCGAGATGGGGGATCTCGTCAGCGCCGCCGATCAGCTCACAATTGAGCATTACCGCAACGACGACTCCACCAAAGCAGCTGTCGGCGCTGACTGGACGACGAATGACACTTATTACATCCGCGTCGTCGCGCCGAAAGGCTATCGTCATGCAGGGAAGCCGGACGCGACAAAGTCGCGCCTCTACCTCACGGGTGACTGGAATGTCAATCCTATAACATTTGATAAGGCAGACTGCCATATCCGGTTCGAGTGGATGCAGCTGCTCAATACTGCAGCGAATTCTAACGTGCTTAGTGGCTCCCCGCCAGCCTATACAACTTGTAGATATAAATTTTCCAATTGCATCATTGGGAATTACTCATCATCGTTTACCAAAAATATTATTTTTGTGCTGTCGTATTCCTCGAGTAGTAATCAGCGCGTCCAGTTCGACGCCTGCGTCATATTTGCTGGTTCGTCGCAGGGCTATCTTGTCTATTTAGGTATCGATCTTAATTACCAAAAGTATTACTTCTATGGCTGCACCTTTCGTGGCGGCGGCTATACATTCTACAGGGTCCATTCCTATAACGAGTTCGTCAATGGTTACATCCGTAACTGCATTATCCTTAGCCCGGCGAATGATATCAAT
>Ga0116167_1003898_pt1 | contig 11355 bp, 11 predicted proteins | sample AD_JPNMR3_MetaG_FD_89794 | JGI IMG/M metagenome (GOLD analysis project Ga0116167, IMG submission 89794) | Active sludge microbial communities of municipal wastewater-treating anaerobic digesters from Japan - AD_JPNMR3_MetaG | ecosystem: Engineered > Bioreactor > Anaerobic > Digestate | place... | reverse complement strand
GCTTGACTTATTTGATACGATTGAAGCCTTGCAGCAGGAGAATGAGCAGTTTCGGGCGCAAGTGGCGAGGATGAGAGAGACAAAGATGTTCTCTATCTCAAAACAAGACGCATTAAAAATTGTACAAGCTATGAGGATGCTGAAACTTCTCGATGAGCAATTTTTCAATGATATTGATGGTGCTGAAAGACTAATGAATGATTTAACTTTGTTTTATATTGGAAAGGAAGATGAAAAGTGAAATGTTTTGCTAATGTAGGCGTAAAAGGTGCAAAAGGTTGCGCAGCTCTTACAGAGAAGCAATGCGACAACTGTCCATTCTTCAAAACTGTAGAGCAGAAACGCATAGATGACATGAAGATATAATTCTTTAGATAATGTTACAAAGATGCACATTTATGAAAAATATGGTCTGAATCTAATGTAAATGAGGAGGTGAAAATATGATAACATACAAAGATTGTACTGAAAAGCTCACATTAGAAAATGCCTTAGAATGCTACAAAAGTGGAGTTATATTAATAATCAATGACGGGAGGGATGTAACATTTGATATCGATGAAAAAGAAAATGACTTAGATCAAGTCTAAGCCAAACAAAAGTAAAAACCTTTAACTCGATTATACTAAATTATGAAAGAAATTGCAATAAACAAAAAGGAGGAATAAACATTGGCAATGATTACACTTCAATTTGAATCTTTCGACCAAATGGCACAAGCTTTTAAAGACGTGAAAATTATACTTAATAAATCAAAAGAGCCCCTGAAAAAGGCTGAGGCTGTAAAGGAAGCAACAGATGAAAAGGCAGAGGAAAGAGCACAAATAGAAGAAGTAGAAGAAGTAGAAACATTAGAAGACGCAGAAGGAGCTGCAAAAAAAATCACTATCGAACAAATTAGAGAAGTTTTTGTATCAAAAAATACTAAAGGGAATACTCAAAAACTCAAAGCATTATTAAATGAATTCGGAGTTAAGAAAGTAACTGATTTAAAAGAAGAAGATTATCCTGAAGTATTAAGAAGATTAGAGGAGATCTAACAATGATAGTAGATATATCAAAAAAACACGCGCTATTAAGTGCTTCAAGTGCAGCGAGATGGCTTAACTGTACGCCAAGTGCGAGATTAAATGAAAAAATTCCGGATACACAAAGTACATATGCTGCAGAAGGTACTATAGCTCATGAACTTGCAGAACTTATGCTTAAAAAAGAGCTAAAGCAAATTACTGCTAATGTTTTTAATAAAGAGATAAAACAGATTAAAGAACATGAAATGTTTTATGAAGGAATGTTAGATGAAGTACAGGAGTATGTAGATTATGTGATAGAAACCTATCATGAAGCTTTAGCTAAAACTAAAGATGCAAAAATTTTTATAGAAGAACAACTGGATTTTTCAAGCTATGTCCCAGAGGGTTTTGGTACAGGAGACTGCATTATTATTGCAGATGGCGAAATGGAGATTATTGATCTTAAATTCGGGAAGGGCGTAGAAGTAAGTCCTGTAGAGAATCCACAGCTTAAACTCTATGCACTTGGAGCTTATGAAAAGCATGGATTTATATATGGGATTGAAAGAATAACAAATACTATTGCACAAGTTAGGTTGAATAACATATCTTCATGGACAATTTCTGCAGATATGTTACTAGAATGGGCAGAGAATGAGCTTAAAGAAAAAGCAAAACTTGCCTTTAAAGGTGAAGGAGAATTAATTCCTGGCGCTTGGTGTACTTTCTGTAAGATAAGACAGACCTGTAAAGCTAGAGCAGAAAAAAATATAAATTTTTATCAGAAATTTAATCAGAATCCTAATCTGCTCAATATAAATGAAATAGCTGAGATATTAGGACAGATTGAAGAAATTGAAAAATGGGCTAAAGAAATCAGAGAGTATGCCTTAGAAGAAGCTCTTAAAGGTATTAAAATCCCAGGCTGGAAGTTAGTCGAAGGACGAAGCAATAGAAAAATTGAAAATGAAGAAGAGTTTGCAAAAATTTTACTCAATGAAGGATATGAAGAAGGCAAGATATATAAACCTAAGACCTTAGAAACTATTACGAACCTTGAAAAAGTTATAGGTAAGAAGAAATTTGCTGAACTAGCTAAAGAATTTATCGTAAAACCTCCAGGTAAACCAACATTAGTACCTGAAAGCGATAAAAGACCGGAATTAGATTCAGCAGAAAATGACTTTTTTAATTAAAAATAAATAAACAAAGGAGAGGAAAGATATGAAAGAAATTAAAGCTATCTTAAAGGGAACAACAAAAGTAATAACTGGAAAGGTTAGATTAAGTTATGCTAACATTTTTGAACCTAAATCAATTAATGGAAGTGAACCTAAGTATTCAGTATCACTGATTATTCCAAAAGATGATAAACAGCAAATTGAAGTAATTAAGCAAGCTATAAAAAATGCTATTGAAGAAGGTAAATCAAAGCTTGCTGATAAAAATGGCAATATCCCGAAAAATATTAAATTGCCACTGAGAGATGGAGACGAAGATAGACCTGAAGATGAAGCATATGCAAATAGTTATTTCTTAAATGCAAATTCAGTTAGGCCACCACAAGTAGTGGGAACTGAAATTGACAAGACTACAGGAAAAGCTATTCAATTAGGTGAGGATGATGTTTATAGCGGTTGTTATGCAAGAGTGTCATTAAATTTTTACGCATTTAACACAAATGGGAATAAAGGCATAGCATGCGGTCTTGGAAACATTCAAAAAGTAGAAGACGGAGAACGTTTAGGTGGCGGCGCATCTGCAGAAGAAGACTTTGACTTTGAAGAAGTAGATGCGGAAGATGATTTCCTATGTTAGATAGGAGCTGATTAAAATGACTACTTTAGCAATTGATATAGAGACTTATAGTGATGTGTCATTAACGGAATGCGGAGTCTATAAATATGTAGACTCCGCTAATTTTAAAATTCTTTTGTTAGCGTATGCTTTTGATGATGAAGAAGTGAAAATTATTGATTTAGCATGTGGTGAGAAATTACCTGATAGAGTTCTGAAAGCACTTTTAGACAAAAATGTCGTAAAGTCCGCTTTCAACGCTCAATTTGAAAGGGTTTGTATAAATAAATATTTTGGTATTAAGACAGAAAACTGGGAATGTACTATGGTTAAATCTTTATCTCTAGGATTTCCTGGAAATTTGGATAGCGTAGGAAAAGTTATAGGACTTGAACCAGATCTACAAAAGCTTATGACAGGTAAGAATCTTATCAGAATATTTTCAGTCCCTAAGAACGTTAAAAAAGATAACCAAGTTAGCATGCTAGAAGAAAAATTTAGAATACTGCCAAAAGATAAACCTGAGGAATGGCGATTATTTAAAGAATATTGCATGAGAGACGTTGAAACTGAAAGGGCCATTAGAAAAAAGCTAAGCAGATTTGAAACACTTCCTCAGGAAAAGAAGCTATATGAATTGGACCAAAAAATCAATGACAGAGGAGTATTAATTGATTTAAAAATGGCTAAAAGTGCTATAGCTATTGATACTGAACAGACTGAAAGACTAACTAAGAAATATAAAGAGATTACAGGATTAGACAATCCTAATAGTCTTGTAGAATTAAAAGATTTTATTAAACAAAGAACAGGTAAAGTAGTCAAAAGTATTACTAAGCATAATATTAACGAATTAAAGGAAAAACTCAAAGATTATGAAGATGTAATTGCTGCCTTAGAAATAAGAGAAAGGCTTTCTAAATCTTCTATTGCTAAATATAAAAAAATGATTGATGTAGCTTGCAGTGATGGAAGGGCAAGAGGACTATTACAATTTTATGGTGCGGGAACTGGCAGATGGGCGGGGAGACTGATTCAGGTTCAAAATCTGCCTCAAAATCATATACCAGACTTAGATATAGCTAGAGAAATAGTGAAAAACGGAAATTTAGACTTGCTTGAAATGATGTATAACAATCCTTCTGATGTTTTGAGCCAATGTATAAGAACTGCCATAATTCCTAAGCCAGGCTATAAGTTTATTGTAGCTGACTTCTCTGCAATAGAGGCAAGAGTTATCGCCTGGCTTGCTGGAGAACAGTGGAGGCTGGATGTGTTTAGATCTCATGGCAAGATTTATGAAGCTTCAGCTTCTCAGATGTTTAAAGTACCAATTGAACAAATAACTAAAGGCAGTCCATTAAGACAAAAAGGTAAAATAGCAGAATTGGCCCTTGGCTATCAAGGGTCCGTAGGGGCATTAAAAAGTATGGGTGCTCTAAAAATGGGATTAACAGAAGAAGAATTACAACCTTTAGTTGATACTTGGAGATTATCTAATCCTAAAATAGTTCAGTTTTGGTATGACACCGAAAACAAGGTAATAGAAGCTATAGAAAACCATACTACAGTAAGAATCAATAAATATTTAAGAGTTATTTATAGAAGCGGGATGCTTTTTATTGAGCTTCCAAGTGGAAGACAGTTAGCTTATCCAAAGCCTAAAATTGTTGAACATGATAAGTTTCCAGGAAAGAAAAAGATAATTTATCAAGTGATTAATGAAAATACCTACCAATGGGGAGAAGTTGATACATACGGTGGAAAATTAGTCGAGAATATAGTACAAGCTACTGCAAGAGATTGTTTAGCTCACTCAATGCTTAAGTTGGATAAATTAGGATACAGAATTGTAATGCATGTCCATGATGAAATAGTTATTGAAATAGAAGAAAACAGAGACGAGTTAGAAAAGGTTTGCGACATTATGGGTGAAGAAATTCCCTGGGCACCAGGTTTACCTTTAAGAGCTGATGGATATGAGTGCAACTATTATCAGAAGGATTAGGGGGTGACTACTTGAATACTGAAAAAGCTGTAACAACGAAAATAAATCTTAGTAGAAAATTATTTATAGCTACTGGTAAGAGTAGAAAAGAAACTAAATGGAAAAACGTTGAGATTACTTATGAAACTTTAATAGAAAAGCTAAAAACAACCACTAGAACAAGAGAAACATTTGAAGAGTATAAACATATGCCTAAAAGTCAAAGAGATGAAATTAAAGACATTGGGGGCTTTGTAGGGGGTACTCTAAAAAATGGACGAAGAAAAGCCGAAAACGTTGCTAATAGAACTTTACTTACTTTAGATATGGACAATATAGACGTATCTGTTAATGATCTTTGGGACAGCATAACAATGATAAATGACTTTGAAATACTCATGTATTCTACTCATTCACATGAGCCTAAAGCTCCACGCCTTAGGCTTGTAATTCCACTTGAAAGACCTGTATTGCCTGATGAATACCAAGCAATTGCTAGAAAAATAGCTGATGATATAGGAATTGACATGTTTGATGATACAACTTATGAGCCATGCAGATTAATGTATTGGCCTAGTACCAGCAGTGATGGTGAATACATTTTTAAAAGACAAGAAGGCCCTTGGTTAAACCCTGATGAGGTTTTAAATACATATCTGGATTGGAGAGATACTAGTTTCTGGCCAGTAAGTTCCAGGCAGAATATTAGAATTCAATCACAGATAAAAAAACAAGAGGACCCGCTCACTAAGAAAGGCATCATAGGCGCTTTCTGTAGAACCTACAGTATCAGCGCAGCAATAGAAAAGTTTCTAAGCGATATTTATATACCTACTAAAATAGAAGGCAGATACACTTATGCTGAAGGCTCTACAACAGGTGGATTAGTAGTATACGAAGACAAGTTTGCCTACTCGCATCATGCAACGGACCCAATATCAGGGATACTATGTAATGCTTTCGATTTAGTAAGACTCCATAAATTTGGTTATAGAGATGAAGAAGCAAAAGAAGACACACCCGCAAACAGACTTCCAAGTTTTATAGCTATGAGTGAGTTTGCTGCTTCAGATGAAAATGTAAAAACAACTTTAGGTACTGAAAAACTCAATGAAGCAATGGAAGATTTTGAGCTTAACGAAATGGAAATTAGTACTGAATGGCTAAAAAAGCTTGATTATGACAAAAAAGGTAATCTCAAAAGTACGATAGACAATGCGATTATTATTCTCGAAAACGACCCGCGAATTAAAGGAAGACTTATATATAATGAGTTTTCTAACAGAGCTATGGTTATAGGTAAACTTCCCTGGAGTGATGAGATTAACAGGGACTGGAGAGATGATGATGATTCAGGGATAAGGTACTTTTTAGAAAGCAACTACGGTCTAACAAGTGTCGGAAAAATTGATGACGCGGTAACTATAATATTTCAAAAAAATAAAATCCATCCTGTTCGAGAATATCTAAATAGCTTAACCTGGGACGGAGTTAAGAGAGTTGAAACACTTCTCACTGATTACCTAGGGGCTGAAGATACTATTTATACTAGAGCTGTTATAAAAACGCATCTTGTGGCGGCTGTTGCGCGCGTCATGCAACCAGGATGTAAATATGATACTATGCTAACCTTAACAGGTCCACAAGGGATAGGGAAAAGCACTTTTATAAGATACTTAGCAAAAGACTGGTTTAATGACAGTTTAGATACCGTTAAAGGAAAAGAAGCTTATGAACAATTACAAGGAAGTTGGTTAATTGAAATTGGAGAATTAACTGCAACTAAAAAAGCAGACATTGAAGCTACTAAATTGTTTCTAAGCAAAACTGAAGATATATACAGAGTTGCATATGGTCGCAGGACTAGCCGATTTCCGAGACAATGTATATTCTGGGGAACAAGTAACGACAAGGAATTTTTAAGAGACCAAACAGGAAATAGAAGAATATGGCCAGTAGATTGCGGAATAGTAAAACCTAATAAAAATGTTTTTAAGGATTTATTAGGAGAAGTAGATCAGATTTGGGCAGAAGCAGTAGTCTTATATAAATCCGGGCACAAATTATATCTTGAAGGGGAAGCAGCAAAAGAAGCAATAAGGCAACAGAAGTTACATATGGAGGATTCACCTAAAAAAGGTTTGATAGAAGAGTACTTAGATAGAGATTACCCTATAAATTGGGAAGAGATGGACTTATTTGAAAGAAGAAATTATCTAGATAATCCGAATGATGCTTTTGATTCAAATGCCAGCACATACACAATGAAAAAAGATAAAACCTGTGTTATGGAAATATGGTGTGAGCTGTTTAAAGGAGACCCAAAAGCATTAACACCTCTTATAAGTAGAGAAATTAATGATATTTTAAGAAGTTTAGATGGCTGGGAAAGGTCAAAAAGTGCATTAAGATTTGGTAAAATTTACGGTCAGCAAAGGGCATATGTCCGCAAACAGATTTAAAAAATTCTGTTCACACTAAAAAATTCTGTTCACACCTTAGTGCAAACAATGTGAACAGATGTGAACAGAAAAATATAACTTTGTTCACACCTCAAAGCCTGTATTTTAGGCTAATAGAATACAAGTGTGAACAATGTGAACAGAATATTTATAAACTATTGAAAAAATAATATTAGGCACGTATATATGTATATATACACCTCTAATATAAGTATTTGAACTATATAAGAAAATTCTGTTCACATTGTTCACACTGTTCACATTGTTATCATCAAAGATTTCAGAGAGGTGAATTCATGTTAGAAAAGAATATAGAAAAGATATTTAAAAATGAAGTAGAAAAAATAGGGGGTAAAGCATTTAAGTTTTCATCTCCAAACAATAATGGCGTGCCGGACAGAATTGTTTTATATCGAGGCAAATGTTATTTTGTTGAGCTAAAGAGGCCTAAGGTTAAACCCAGACGGTTACAGAAAATAGTACATGAAGAATTTCAAAAATTAGGATTTAAAGTTTATGTGATTGATTCAGTCGAGAAAGTTGGTGATTTCATTAGTGAGATTTCTACCTCATGATTATCAAAAAGTTGCGATAGATTTTGCTTTACAGAATCAATCTTCAGGTCTTTTTTTAGATATGGGACTTGGAAAAACAGTAATAACTTTAACTGTTATAGAAGAATTAAAAAATAATTATCTCGAGGAATTAAAAGTCTTAGTTATAGCACCTAAAAGAGTAGCTGAGGATACTTGGACAACTGAATATGAAAAATGGGACCATCTTAAGAATTTAAAAGTGGTAAAAGTAATTGGAAATTCTAAACAAAGAAAAGCGGCATTAGAAAAAGAAGCGGATATTTACATTATTACAAGAGATAATATAGCTTGGTTGGTTGATTTTTTAGGTAAAGATTGGGATTTTAATACAGTAATAATAGATGAGTTGTCAAGTTTTAAAAATCATCAAAGCAAAAGATTTAAAGCTTTAAGAAAAGTAAGACCTTTTATTAATAGAATTATTGGCTTAACCGGCACACCGGCTCCGAATGGCTACGAAGATTTATGGAGTCAAATTTATTTATTAGACCGCGGTGAGAGACTTGGAAAAACGATTTCTGAATATAGACGAAAATATTTTAACACCTTATATAGGCATGGATATAACGAGTATGAGTTAAAGGAAGGAGCTAAAGAGCAGATAGATGGAATTTTGAAGGATTTATGTATATCCATGAAGGCTAAGGATTACTTAAAGTTAAAAGAACCTTTATACATCAATCGTATAGCTAAATTAGATGAAAAAGAGTACAAGCTATATAAGGACATGGAAAGAGATGCTGTATTAGAGTTAGAAGATGAAAATATTACAGCTTTAAGTGCAGCTGCTGTGTCTAACAAATTACTCCAGCTTGCCAATGGAGCTATATACACAAATGAAAAAGAAATAATACATATTCATGATAAAAAGCTTGAAGTTCTGGAGGAATTAATTGAAGAAGCAAAAGGTGAACCAGTATTAGTGTTTTATAACTTTAAACATGACAAGGAACGAATCCTTGAGAGATTTAAAGATACCAGGGTATTAGATACAGATCAGGATATTAAGGATTGGAATAATAAAAAGATTAAGGTTCTTTTAGCACATCCAGCATCTGCAGGGCATGGCCTGAATCTTCAAGAAGGCGGAAGTATTATTATATGGTTTGGCTTAACATGGAGCTTAGAACTTTATCAGCAAGCCAATGCCAGGTTAAATCGGCAAGGACAGAAAGAAACGGTAAGGATTTATCACATAATAGCAGAAAAAACTATTGATGAACGTGTTTTAGAAGTTTTAAAAGGTAAGAACACAAGGCAAGAAGAGTTACTTAGAAAACTAAAAGCTGAATTAAAGAAAATAGAAAGAGGTGGGATTTTTGGATAACATGAAAATCATTCAAATAATCGAGAAAGAGTACCTGCAATATCGTAAAAATGGCGGATGGGTTTCTTTTCCAACATTCGCACATCAGTGGTTGAAGAAAAATAAAGAAATCATAAGAAAAGCGATTGATAATAATGATTGAACTTAATTATGTAGCCTATCACAACGGTGAGAAATGTAGGGTGTTAAGCATACCTTTAAACAATAACAAGATTTTAATTGAATACATAGACACTAAAATACGGAAAGAAGTAAGATTAGATGATGTAGAAAAGCTTCAGTATGTAGAACCGGAGGTGACAAATGAAAAGAATAATTAGAATCATTCTTTTAACTGTATTGTTTCTGCTATTGCATGTTCTAGTTTCAATTGTAAAGGGGTGAAATTCTATTGGAAATAACTAAATTATTGAAGCAATACAAGGACCTTTGCAGAGAAATAAAAGAACTTGAGAATTATATTGAGAAACTAGAGAAGAACAGAAATGTATCTGATATAGTAGCAGGCTCTAATAATGAGTTTCCGTATCAAATAATGAATTTTAAGATTGAAGGGTTAGCGCATACAGATAAATTACGTAAAGTTCTATTTGAGCGAAAAGTTAAATGTGAGCAATTGAAAATAAAAATTGAAGAGTTTATATCTGACATACCTGATAGTATAACAAGGCAAGTATTTCAATATAGGTACATAGACGGATTGATTTGGCAAGTTATAGCTTATCGGATAGGAAGGCATGATGAAAGTTATCCTCGCAAAATGATACATGATAAGTATTTAGACAGTTTAGATAAAGACGCACTTTGATTATTTAGTAAAAATAATTTTACTAAAATCCGAAAAATCCGAATTTAATATGATAATATGTTATTAGGTAATTTACCCCCGTTATAGCAGTAGCTAATATTTGATATTAGCTATTGCTGCTTCTTTTTTAATAACAAATACCTCCATTTCATAGAAATCCTCTGGCGGTTTTGCCTCCTTGGCTGTCAGAGGATTTTAATATTGGAGTTGATGCCTATTGTGTTAATTATGATGAGGTGATATGATGCAAACTTTTAAAATTCTAAAGCGTGGTGAGACATTTGCATTTTATGCAAACATAACAGACGATGATGGTACGCCTGTTACAGGCTTGGCTGACAAGTTGCGGTCACAAATAAGGACATCGCTCGATAAGCTTGTCGTTGAACTGATGATTACAGAGACGCAGGTACCCGGACAATATCTGTTTGAGGCAGGACCCACGGATACGTGGCCGATTGGCACTCTATATATAGATATTCGCAAATACAATGGCGGCAGGATAATATCATCACCGACATTTAGAATAATTTGTGAAAGGGAGATAACGAAAAATGGCTGATACAATACATATAACCATATCTGAGGGCGAAATTGGCCCTGAGGGTAAATCCGCATATCAGGTTGCCGTGAAGAACGGGTTCACCGGCACGGAAGAAGAATGGCTACAGTCTCTGAAGGGTGAGCAAGGGCCAGCGGGACCACAAGGTCCGCAAGGTGAACCCGGTCCACAGGGTGAGCAAGGTCCGCAGGGACCAAAGGGGGATAAAGGAGACACAGGAATCGGGCTACAGTATAATTGGCAGGGAACTCAGCTAGGAATAAAGCGAGAGGATGAGGAACAATATTCCTATATCGATTTGAAAGGTCCAAAAGGCGACCAAGGGCCACATGGGGAGCAGGGACCTAAAGGCGATAAAGGTGATACAGGTAAGAGCCTTGAGTTCAATTGGCAGGGAACTCAGCTCGGAGTGAGAGTTGAAGGCGATGCAACATACCAGTATGTAGACCTTAAAGGCGAAAAGGGAGATAAGGGTGATAAAGGCGATAAAGGCGACAAAGGCGATAAAGGCGATAAAGGTGACCCTTCTACAGTAAATAACATTGTAGCGGTAGATGGTAATATAGAATTAACAGCAAATGATATTCCCTATGATGAAGATACATCAGTACAAGGTGCTATTGATGAACTTAGGCAACAAACTAACACTTTGGACTATTCAACAGTAGCGGCAGTGACAGATGTTTACACAATCGACTTTGCAAACAGTCCTGTTAAAAATGTAAAAATTAAAACCGAAGATTCCAACGCAAAAACAGTTGTACTTACCAATGTACCCACAGGCGATGCAGAACTGTTTATCG
>Ga0116167_1003896_pt1 | contig 11356 bp, 6 predicted proteins | sample AD_JPNMR3_MetaG_FD_89794 | JGI IMG/M metagenome (GOLD analysis project Ga0116167, IMG submission 89794) | Active sludge microbial communities of municipal wastewater-treating anaerobic digesters from Japan - AD_JPNMR3_MetaG | ecosystem: Engineered > Bioreactor > Anaerobic > Digestate | place... | reverse complement strand
GGATTTGGCCAGGATTGGATCGTCCAGGGGTGGAGTTGTGCCCAGGGGTGAAATAGCAAACCCGGATCATGGAATATCAAGTTTCGATCGGATTCGGCCCAGGGGTAGAATTGTGCCCAGGGATGCCCAGGGGTGAAGTTGTGCCCAGGGTTGAAACCCTGGGCTGCTGTATGGCGGCCCCTTGAAAGGGGCGCTTGGAGGAGAGGGATTTTGTTGGTGGGCTACGCGGTGGTTTGAGTTCACCCTACAACCGCGCTTTGAGCTTATCCTACAATGGCTTCTCCATTGGTAATCAGGGAGATCCATCTGTCATGGGCAGGTGGAGGAAGAACATTCCTTCAAAACAACGGTTTTTCCATTTCGGGGAGACACATCGCGCCGTGGTTGATCCAACGCCATCCGGGTGTTCTGGCCGATACGGGGCATCCTGATTCCAGCGGATCACTCACTCAGGATTACTCCTTCCCCTTCCCCAATCTCCCCGATGGCTACGCTTTCCGGCAGGAAGTCCCGCGCCGTGGCGGCGGCTCCCGGAGAGAGTATGATGACCATGCCGATGCCCATATTGAACACGCGGTACATCTCCTCAAAGCCGATCCCGCCCCTTTCTTGGATGAGTTGGAAAATCGGCAGCGGCTGCCAGAGACGAGTATCGATGCGGGCCTGGCATCCCGGGGGAAGAATTCGGCTGATGTTTCCCTTGAATCCGCCGCCGGTGATGTGCGCCAAGCCGTGAATGGCCACTTTCTCCCGCAACAGCATGACCGCGTCCAGGTAGGAGCGGTGCGGCTCGAGCAGGTCTTCGGCCAGGGTCCGTCGCAAGGGGGCCGGCCGCGAGCGCAAATCCAAGCGGCTTTCTTCCAGCAGCACTTTGCGGGCCAGCGTGTAGCCGTTGGTGTGGAGGCCGCTGGAGGGCAGGCCGAGGATCCGGTCGCCGGGGACGATGTCGCGTCCGTCGATGATCTTCTCTTCGTCCACGATGCCCACGATGCATCCCGCCAGGTCGTATTCCCCCGGCGCGTATACGCCGGGCATCTGGGCGGTTTCGCCCCCCACCAAGGCGATACCGGCGGCGCGGCAGGCTTCGGTCATGCCTTCGATCAGCTGCAAAACCAGCTGATCGTCTTGCGCGGCGCAAGCAAAATAATCCAAAAAGAAGAGAGGCCGCGCTCCGCACACGAGGATATCGTTGATTGAGTGATTGACCAGATCATGCCCGATCCCGCGGTGCCAGTTTCCCCCGGCCTGACTGGCTGCCAGGGCTACTTTGGTTTTGGTTCCCACGCCGTCGATGCTGGAGACCAGGACCGGTTTCCGCAGATTGAGGCCGTCCAGCGAAAACAGGCCGCCGAACGCTCCCTCGCGGTGCAGCACGCGGGAGGAATACGTTTGCCGGATCCGTTGGGCGATTTGTTTTTTAATCCAATCCCCCGCGGAGATATCCACTCCTGCTTCTTTATACCGGGATTCGCCGTTCATCAGGTGGCCTTTCTCTGCCAAGCGTCATAACCGCCGCGCGGATTACAAATCACGAAACTGTGCTGTCAGCCGTTGCCAAGGGATCATTCCCAAATTGGTCACTTCGTTGCCCACGACCCGCACCGTGGGCAGCACCCCGAGGGGATAGCCCGCTTGGGTGGCGCGGTCCCGCACCAGAAAGAGCAAATCGTGCTGGCCGGCCGGCACGTCCTCCAAAAGAAAATCATGCCCCCCGGCCGGGAACGCGCGGAATCCCAGCACATTCACGCCCACAAATTCCATTCCTTCCGGGGGAATGAAACTCCCTTGAATCGCCCCGCGCTCGTTCAGGGGCGTGAGGCGGGGGTTGAGATACTGTTCCCGGAGCGTGTCCGGCGCGATCTTTACCATCAAATCTTCCGAATGATATCCAGGGGCGGTAAACCGCACCCGGTACTGTCCCGGTTCGTTGAGGGTGATTTGATAGGTTCCGTCCGGGGTATTCACGGCGCGGGATTGGATAAACGGCCGCCCGCGCCGGTCCAAGGGCGTGCCTTCGATGTTCAGAAAATATTGAAAAACCGGCTCATTGCTGGCGTTGTCAAACACAGTGCCCATCACATACCACTCTCCGGCGGTCAACGTGATGTTGGCGTCCGAAGTTCCCAAGGGAACCTGGTACAGCGTGCCGGTCAGGGGAGGGTTGGAGTCCAGGCGGAACATCAAATCGAACGTCCCTTCAGGAAGCGAAGTCAAGCGGTAGATGCCCACCTCGTTGCTGTAGGCCGCCGCCGTTCCCCCATGCGGCAAAATCGCCCTTACCAGCACTCCCGGCAAGGCTGCTCCCGAACTGTCGGTCACCCGGCCTTCGATGAAACCGTTCTGATCCAGCACCAGGGTGACATGGTTCTCTTGCGCCGGTTGAAGGACCAGTTGCTCGCGGGGGGTGGTGCTTCCGTCTTTGCTGGCCTCGATTTCGTGAGTTCCCCGGAACTGGGCCCCGGTGCCGGCGGACGAGGAGACATTCGCGAACAGAAACGCACCCGCCGAATCCGTTTGTGTCTCCTGCACTTGGAGGCGGATCAAGTCCCGCAGCACCACCCGCGCGCCCGCGATGCCGGCGCCTTGCCGGTCCACGACGTTTCCCGCCAGTTGGGCCAAGCCTTGCAAAGTGATGGTGATGTCCTGGAGTTCTTGCCCGGCCTGGGCGGACAAGGGTTCGCTCAGGCCGGTTCCATATTGATCGTGCGAGGCGGTCAAGCGCAGGGAGTACAATCCGATATCTTGTCCGGAGGAGGGCATCGGCACGCCTTGCAGCCGGAAACGGCCGTCCCGTCCCGTCAACGTGGCCGCGGAGTCGAGCCCCGCCACGGTCACTTCCGCGTTCGAAACCGGTTCTCCCCTGAAAGAGACCACGATACCGTTCACTGTCAGGCCGGAGACCGCATAGAAGTTCACCTGTTCCGCGCTTTTTTCGAAGAGCCGGACGTTTTTGAAATCCTCATTAATGGGGATTACGGCGTTCAAATGGGCATTGTCCTTGGCCACGCTGGAGACCTGATACGTTCCCCGCTCCAGATTGTCGAATTTGTAGTATCCCGTCCCATCCGTTTCGGTTTGAAATTCTTTTTTCTGAGTGACCGTGTCCTGGGCCGCCGCCCGCAACCTGAAGCCTGCCACGCCTTGTTGGGTTTCCCGCATAACCACCCGGCCGGATATCGAAAACGTGGGACGGATCAATTTTAAAATGACCGGCTGGGGCGCGGGAGTGTCCACTTCCTTGGTTCCTTCTCCCTCGTCGGTGAAACCCTCCTGGGTGGCTTGCAGGCGCAACCGCACCTGAGGCGCTTCCTCGGTTTGAAAGCGTCCCTCGGCGTTCGCGGTCAAATCCACAATCCAGATGCCTTGCAAAGCCTGGGCCGTGACTTTCGCGAAGGCCACCGGTTCGCCGAACTGATCCAGAACCTGGCCGGCCACCGCCCCGTTGGGCACCAGCACTAACTCCAAGCCGGTGGTTCCGGCCTTTACGCCTTCGATCCGCAAAGGCTGAAATCCGGCCAGACTGGCGGTCAAGGTCACCGCCGGTTGGGCGATTTTCACGATCTTGAATACCCCGTTTACGCCGCTGAAAACCGGCGGCATGCCTTCGGCCTGAACGGCTGCCCCTTGCAACATTACACCCCGGGAATCCTTGACCACTCCGCTAATGGCATTTGCATCCCCCGCGGCTTCGGCGGCCCTGGGGGGCGTGGGCGTTGCCGCGGCCGGAGGAGAAGCCTGCGCCACGGCAGCCGTGGCCGCTTGCGCATCACCGGTTGCACCGGATGGCGATCCGGGTGTCTGGGATTCCAGGCCGGGTGTGGCGGTACTGACAATTCCAGAGGGGAGATCCTCCGGCAGCGATGAAGGGAGTTGCGCCTGGTTCAATTCCACGACCTTGGCGGGGGTGGGCCATTCGCTCTCCGGGCCGGTGTGGATGACCGGATCGGTGGGAAGAAAAACGATAAGCCCCATTACCAGGACCGCGACCAAAGCCAACGGGATGATCAAAACAACTTGAGAACGCATGGAATTTCCTCCTGCCTGTCCGCCCTAGTATATCATTGACCGTGTGACAACATGGAACCCCGTGGCGGGGATTCCCGGAAGGATAATCCATTTCGATATAACGTTTCTCCCGGGGGGAAGGGGGAATCGCCCAGGGGGGTGTGCCCAGGGTTGAACCCCTAGTCTGCTGTTCGGCGGCCCCTTGAAAGGGGCGCGGGGGGAAAAGGGGACCGTATTGGTGGGCTACGCGGCGCTTGGAGCCCAGCCTACGACTTTAATTAATCATACGGTTCGGGAGGCGCTCTGGGGCTCGAGGGAGAATTCGCGGGTTCGGATCACGTTCGGCTGCCAAACAAAGCCGTACCGATCCGCACCAGCGTGGCGCCTTCCTCGATCGCCACCCGAAAATCGTGCGACATGCCCATGGAGAGTTCGAGCGGCTCGCCTGGCGCGGTCAATTGCTGCCGGTATCGCTCTCCGATTTCCCGCAGTTGCCGAAAAAACGGCCGCGTCCGTTCGGGATCTTCCTCGAAGGGGGGCATGGTCATCAGTCCCCGGCAACGCAGATGGGGAGAATCCCGCAAGGCAGTCAGCAAGCTTTCCAGACCTTCCACGCGGCTGCCTGATTTGGTTGCTTCCCCCGAGAGATTGAGTTGCAGAAGCACATGTACGATCCGGCCGGCGGATTTTGCCGCGCGTTCCAGTTCCGCGATGAGTTTGGGTGAATCCACGGAATGGATCAGTTGGAATAAGTGCACCGCTTTTTTGGCCTTGTTGGTTTGCAGATGACCCACCAAGTGCCATTCCAAGGGGAGATCGCGCAGTTCCGCGAATTTCGCCTCCGCCTCCTGGACGCGGTTTTCGCCGAACAGCCGCAGCCCGGCTTCGTACCCCTCCCGCACGAGCGCGGCCGGATGGGTTTTGCTTACGGCCACGATTCGGATTTCTTGGGGATCGCGTCCGCACAGTTCCGCCACCCGCACCACTTCATCCCGTACCGCTTGCACCCGTTCCCGCATGCCGCTCATGATGAATCACTCCTTACTCGAATTCGACCGGATTCCTCATTGCTTTCGTCTGTTGACAAAAGAATCGGGGGAACACCCGCGGGCGTTCCCCCGTAACTGTTTGGACTTTCAAGCCAACTACCGCTTGACCGGCGGGCTGAGAACAAACGCCCGGGAAATATCCACGTTGAATGTATAAGGCGGATTGATGGGGAACGGAATCGCGTTCTGGCCGTTGATGACATACACCGGACCCGGCACCACCACGCCATAGGGGAGGTAGGCGGGGGCGAACCGGGTGGAATCGCCGCCGGTGTGCATGCCGCCGAAACCGTCCATCATCAGGATTCCCACCCGGCGACCCGTGGAAGCCACCGTCTGGCCGGCTTCATTCAAGGTGTATACCGGCGAATCGCTGATTTCCACCTCGAAGTCGCGCGCGATATTGATCGGGAATCCCGCGCTCAGGCTGCCGAAGGGTGTTAATTGTTGCATGTACGCCGCGTAATCGGAGGCGTTGGCGCCCGCGAAGGGCACGAGGTTGATTAAGCCGTCGCCCATCAACACGCCTAGTCCAATCCAGCGTGTGCCTTCGGCGTTGGGGATGAATTCCAGATCCTGGAAGAAGCCCGTGCCCGGATCGGCTGGAATCACCGGCATATCGGCCGTATTCAAGGCCGGCGCGTTCCCGACGATGTGGATCATTCCCGCCGAATCGAGGATATAGGCGCCGGTGCCGATCCGATCCGTGCTGTACTGGCTGTTTTCGACGGTGATGTCATAGCCCCGCCAAATCTTGAAGGCGATCGCCTCGGAATTGGGCGAGAGGGTAACGGGCGTGGAAGTATCGAGGCTTTCCAGCGCGTCTCCTTCCGCGAAGATCCGCCCGTTTTCGGCCAGGACGTAATATCCATTGTTGCCGGCCGGTTCCAAATCCACCAACGGGTAGAGGAACTCACCCTGGGGCGAATTCACGGTAGGCAGGAACAAGATCGGGACGATGTCGCTGCGGAACGTGCCGAAATTAATGGTGTTCCCGTCATTGTTCATGTCGATCCCGCCGCGCAACGGACCGCCCACCGCGCCCAGCCGCGGGCTGACCGGCGGGAAGGAGCCGATGCTGCCGCCGATCAGGAAATAAGCGCCTTCGGACCCGTTACCGCCTTCGGCGATCTGACCGGTGAATTCCACATCTTGGGCGATGGGAATCGGACGCCGTCAATGAACAGGAAGGGTCCCAAGGCGTCCGGGTCAATTTGTCCGTCGAACACGCCGGGTTGGATAAGTTTCCCGTCGGGGCTGGAGATTCCGATATCGAAGTTATGGACGGCCGCGCCCCGCGGGTAGGTGCCGCCGAGTTCATCGATCGAGACGATCCCCAGGTTGGGATTGAGGGCGATAATTTCGGGGGTCGGGGTGGCCGTGGGCGTCTCGGTGGCCGTGGGCGATGGAGTGGCCGTCGGCAGAGGGGTAGCCGTCGGGGTTTCCGTGGGCGTGGGCACCTCCGTGGGTGTCTCCGTCGGAGTAGGCACCGCCGTTGGGGTTTCGGTTGGTGTGGGCACCAGGGCCTGAACGTCGATCGAAGCGCTCCGCAGGGCCGCGCCGGCCAGATCATCCACTACGTTTGCCAACGACAAGGTGACAGTGCCCTCGGAGGCCGCGATGAATTGGATGGTAACCAGAGTACCGCTGCCGGTGACGGAGGCCGGGCCGCCCACCGCGCCGATGCGCACCGCCCCGGGAGGCGTGGTCAAGGCTTCGCCGAGAACAAACAAGAAGTCGTTGGTCAACGTGCCTTCCTTCTGAACGGAAACATAGTTCAAGGCAGGCGCGCTTTGCAACAAATCGAATCCAAACGCATCCACATTGACGGCGTTGTTTACCACGATCGAGACTTGTACCGTGTCCCCCACCAAGGCCGAAGCGGGAGCCGTGATGGAAAGTTCCACCGGGGCGACCGGAGTTTCCGTGGGCGTGGCGGTAATGGTTTCGACCGGCGTGGCGGTGGGAACCGGGGTCGCCGTAGGGGTTTCGGTCGGCGTGGGCACGGCCGTGGGGGATTCCGTGGGTGTGGGTACCGCGGTAGCCGACTCGGTGGGGGTCGGGATGGGGGTGGCGGTGGGCGTTTCGGTGGGCGTTTCGGTCGGCGTTACCACCGGCGTTTCCGTGGGGCTCTCCACCACAGTGGGCGTTGGAGGCACGGCAGTCGGTGTAGAGGTGGGGACAGCCGTCGGGGTTTCCGTCGGGGTTTCCACCACCGCGGTGGGAGTGGCCGTTGGAGTCTCAACGGGGGTTTCCGTGGGAGTTTCAACGACTTGCGCCCAACTTGCGGTTCCGGATCCAAATCCAGTCAAAAGGCCTGCGAGAAGCAAGACGACGAAAATTTGGAATGTATTAGCGCGCATCAATGTTGCCTCCATTTTATTAACGCCCTAGCTATGCCATAGCAAGTAAAAATTGTGACGTTTGGTACGTAAATACAAAAAACCCATCCAAAGGTCTAGCCTGGTTATAAAAAAACAAAAAAACACCCTCACTTCATCACCATGGGTCAGGGGAGGGTGATCACCACAGCAGGGGATCCGGGGGTGCTGGCGTTGATGATTTCCGTCTGGGTGATCACCGTCGCTTCATCGATCGCCATCACGTTTTCAAACGAGAGGGCGGTTTCCCCCGAACTGTTCCCAACTATTTCAAACGTGATGTCCGCGATGCGGGCGTCGCCATCGAATCCAAAACCTTCCGGGATTGGATGAATGCGCGATAGCAAGACCACGACGATTTCCTCGATGCGGCCCTTTTCGTTGCTTCTATCAGGAGATTCGAATATTTCCACGCTTTCCCGGATGGGATCGCCCGGGCGCACGACATGAGGATTGCTAGTCCAAAAGAGAGAAGGCAGATTGATCAGGGGCAGGACGGCGTTGATGTCCTGCATATCGATTTTGTTTTGGCTGGCACCCGTGGGATCCAAATCGAAGTAGGCGAGTTCATTGTTCAGGGTGGAGGCGCCGTAGCGTTCCGCCAGGGTGAGCACATCGGCGATGTTCGAGCGTCCGTCGAAATTCAGGTCGCCGGAATCTTCATGAATATCGACCACGCGGATTTTGTTTTTATCGAACACCAGATCGCAGGTGAAGCCCGTCAGATTTACCGCGTTTTTCAGAACCAATGTAGCGCGGAAGCGGGTCCGGGTTTCCCCATTCACTTGAACTGAATAGAAGACCGGGGAGGGATCCACCACGGTGACCGTCTGGGTGTCCTCCGGGGTAGTGATGAAATCCAACAATAGGGTTGCGTTATCGTTGACGCCCCCAAACGCCAGCGGAATGGAAGTGCACATGAAAGCAGCCGAAAAGATCACGGCGGGGGTAAAAAGTCGAAGTAAATCCATCACGGACCATAGACCTCCCAACACTTCATACTCTTGCCACTACCTTTTAATTCCCGGGAGGAAATGGCGGGGCCGACGAGACTCGAACTCGCGACCTCCTGATCGACAGTCAGGCATTCTAACCAACTGAACTACGGCCCCGTTTCGGTTACCATTTCCACCCGGGAATTCCCCCAGTATGGGCAAGACTGGACTCGAACCAGCGACTTCCTGCTTGTAAGGCAGGCGCTCTAACCAACTGAGCTACTCGCCCGGAAGCGTCCAACCGACTGACTTATACACTATAGCGAAGTTGTCCGTTTGATGTCAAGGAGAAATCACATAACCATTCAAAATTTCAAGTGTTTGGATAAACCATCTTGAAACCGATTTTCTTCTCTTGGCATCCCGCTTTATCCAGGCGAAAAGCATGGTATGATGAGGGTTCATGGTCCTTCCGTGATCTTTTCGTTGGACATTATAGCCAACCACCTTGAATCGTCACCCCTTGCGATGGGGCCGGGATCGTTTTTTTTCCCATGAAATCAAACCCCTTTTCCCCGCGCCGCCGTTTATCTCCCCGCGAGCGGTTTGTCAGCGTCTTGCGGGGGGGCACGCTTCCCGGGCCGCCGGCCGCCCCCTGGTTTTTGCAACGGGGGAACCTCTATGTTCTGCTGGTTCTTCTGGTGGTGCTCATTTGTTATGGCATTTTGCAGGCCACTTACCGGACAGAACTTTCCGCATCTCCTCATTCTCCAGGCGGATACAGCAACACCTCCTCCCTCCCCGATTCTCCGGACTCCCGGCCGGATGCCGAACCGGATCCCGAAACCATGGAGTATGAGGAGGCCAAGCGGATCTTCAATGAGAGCCGCTGAGGGGAAAGTGAAAGAAGGCCCCCGGGCGGGCTTTGGGGTATGAATGGGCCGACATGATGTTTGAGTGAATGAATATCGAAGAATGAGGGTTAAGGGTTTCTAATGAAAAGAAACTGGAAATGGAAATCCGCCTCCGAGGAAGCGGTCCAGCAGTTAAGCCAGCAGGCGGGGTTGTCTCCCCTGCTGGCCCGGCTTTTGACGCAACGGGGGATAACCACGGCCGCGCAGGCTCACGCCTTCCTCTTCCCCGGGGAACAGGAAGTCCCCAGCCCCTTCCAATTCAGCGAAATGGAGAAGGCGGTGGCGCGCATCCACCAGGCTCTCGACCGCCGCGAACGGGTTCTGATCCACGGCGATTACGATGTCGATGGCATCACCAGCACGTGTATTTTGTTGGAAACGTTCCGGGAAATGGGCCTGGAGGCGGAATATTATATCCCCGGCCGCCTCGAGGAGGGGTACGGCCTTCAGGTGGAAAGGGTCGAAAAGCTGGCCGGTCAATGCGATCTCCTGATCACGGTGGACTGCGGGACCACTTCCGTGGAAGCCGTGCGGCGGGCCAATGACTTGAAAATCGATGTCATCATCACGGACCATCACGATCCCGGACCCGAACGTCCTCCGGCCGTGGCGGTGCTCAATCCGCAGCGGGAGGAAGAAACCTATCCCGAAAAATGCCTTTCGGGAGCCGGTGTGGCCTGGAAACTGGCCCAGGCGTTGCGGGAAGTGGTCTTATCCCGGCCGGACGACTCCGCTCAACTCGACTTGGTGGCTTTGGGCACGGTGGCCGATGTCGTTCCCCTTCTGGGTGAAAACCGGATATTGGTTCAGCGGGCGTTGAAGGGTTTCCACGAAAACCCACGTCCGGGACTATGGGCCTTGATGGATCTGGTCAAGGTCATTCCCGCCCAGATCACCGCCCAATCCATCGCGTACCGCCTCGCGCCCCGCCTCAATGCCGCCGGCCGGATGGATCATCCCCGTTATGCCCTGGATTTACTGATGACCCGCGATCCAGACGAAGGCCGCGAATTGGCCTTCCATCTTCAGCAGTTGAATCTCAAGCGCCAGGGATTGGAATCCAAAATCTTCACCGAGGCGGGAGCGCTCATCGAGCGGGACGGCCCGCTCACGCGGGGAGAACCGGTGCTGGTAGTCTGGGGCGAAGGCTGGCATCGCGGTGTGCTCGGGATTGTGGCCGCCCGTCTGGTCCAGTATTACCAACGGCCGGTTTTTTTGATGACGGTGGAGGAAGGTGTCGCATACGGTTCCGCCCGTTCCGTGGACGGTGTCAACCTGTTGCCGCTTTTGGATGCCGCCCGCCCCTATGCCATTTCTTGCGGGGGTCACGAAGAGGCCGCCGGGATGAAGGTGGAGATTCAACACCTTCCCCAATTTAAAAACGCGATTTGCGAAACGGCCGCTTCGCTGGGTCTTGAGGTCCGCCCCAGTCCCCTCTGGATCGATGCCTCACTCCCCCTCGAACAGGTGGATCTGGCCCTTTGGGAAGAAATCCAACGGTTGGAACCCTTCGGCGCGGGCAACGAGGAACCAGTCTTCGCCGCCCAGGCCGAACTCAGCGGGATGGGCGCCCGCATCGTCGGCAACAATCACCTGCGGTTGACTCTGCGCCACCCCCGGGGATTCATCAACGCCATCGGTTTCGGCCAGGGGGACAAACTCGAGCCGTTGACGGGAGGCGCGCTGGAAATCGCTTTCACCTGCCATCTCAACGAATACCGTGGCCGCCGGGAGATTGACCTTCATCTCAAGGATCTCCGGCCGGCCGCCCCTGCCGTTCCTTCTCCCGCCACCCCGGTTTTGGAAACTTCTTCCTCCGGGTGGGACCGGCAAACCCTGGGACGCCTGTATCGTCTTTTGCAGAAATCCTGCAATGAGGAGAGAATCATCGCCCTTCAAAACGCGGAGTTATTAGCCAAAATCGCCAAGATGTCTCTCAAGGATTTCTACCTGGGGTTGAAAATTTTTCAGGAATTGGGGCTGGTTTCCCTCGAGCGAGGCCAGTTAAAGATCTTAGCGGTCGACGTGAAGCGGGAGTTGACGGATTCTCCGACCTTCCGTTCCCTGGCGTC
>Ga0116167_1003871_pt1 | contig 11397 bp, 8 predicted proteins | sample AD_JPNMR3_MetaG_FD_89794 | JGI IMG/M metagenome (GOLD analysis project Ga0116167, IMG submission 89794) | Active sludge microbial communities of municipal wastewater-treating anaerobic digesters from Japan - AD_JPNMR3_MetaG | ecosystem: Engineered > Bioreactor > Anaerobic > Digestate | place... | reverse complement strand
GGCTACGCCGCCATGATCGCCAGCACCACCCAGCTGAACACCGCCGGCCCCGAGCTGGCGCGCCTGCCCGACGTGCACGCCATCACTGACGTCACCGGCTTCGCCCTGGCCGGCCACGCGCTGGAGCTGGCGCGCGGCGCCGGCCTGACGCTGCGCATCGACTGGCCGCGCGTGCCCCTGCTGCCCGGCGTGCGCCAACTGGCGGCGCAGGGCCTGGTCACCGGCGCCTCGGGACGCAACTGGGCCGCCTACGGCCATGAGGTCAGCCTGCCGCCCGGCTTTGCCGACGCCGAGCGCGCCCTGCTGACCGACCCGCAGACCAGCGGCGGCCTGCTGGTGGCCTGCGACGCGACCAGCGTCGAAGCCGTGCTGGCCGCCTTCCGCCAGCGCGGCTTCGCGCAGGCGGCGGTCGTCGGAGAGGTGCGGCCGCGCGGCCAGCAACCGCTGTCGGTTGTCGCATAACGGCTGCTTGCGGCTTGCCCCGGGCGCTGACAGGCGCTGGCAACCGCAAGAACGCACGGGCCAGGCCCCGGCAGGAAATCCCAGAGGGTCGCGCCTGCCCCCTCGGGACGAAGAGCAATCGGCCAAGCGCGTGAACCCGGCCGGAGTGAGCACGACACGAGACCCTTGCGGGAACAAACGAGGGTCGAACCACAGGGGTTCCTAGAATCTCCTCACCCATGCTCACCCTCCCCCAGCAGCGCACGCAAAAATACATCGCCGCGCGCCAGCAGCACCCGGCCTGGCTGCTGCTGGCCTCGCGCCGGGCGCCGCTGATGTTGAGCGGGCTCGAAGCCCTGTTCGAGCACCAGCCCGGCGGCGTGGCCTTTGACACCGCCGTGCAGGCGCTGGCCGATTTGCTGGGCGCGCACGCCAACCAACCCGAGTACGAGATCGAGCCCGCCGACCAGCTGGCCCAGGCGCGGCGCGAGCTGCGCGAGTGGATCAAACGCGGCCTGGTCACCGAGCGCGAGGGCCGCGTGCACGAGACGGATGCGCTCAAGACCGCCATGCGCTTTGTGGCGCAGCTCGACCAGCGCATGATGACCTCCACCGCCTCGCGCCTGGCCGTGGTGCAGCGCGAAATCGACAACCTGGCCGCCGCGCTCGACCCCAACCCGCACAGCCGCGCCGAGCACCTGCAGCGGCGCATCAGCGACCTGCAGCAGCAGCTCGAAGACGTGCAGGCCGGGCGCCTGCCGGTGCTGACCGAGGCGCAGGCCATCGAAGGCATCCGCGAGGTCTACGCCCTGGCCACCAGCCTGCGCGCCGACTTTCGCCGTGTGGAGGATTCCTGGCGCGAGGCCGACCGCGCGCTGCGCCAGGCGATCTTGAGCGCCCAGCACCACCGGGGCGCGGTCATGGAGCGGCTCCTGGGCGGCCACGCCGCGCTGCTCAATACCCAGGAAGGCCGCGTGTTCGAGAGCTTTCAGCAGCAGCTCGACCACCAGGGCGAGCTGGCTGAGATGCGCGCGCGCATCCGCGCCATCGTCGCGCACCCGGCCAGCGGCCAGGCGCTCGACGACCTGCAGCGCAGCGAACTGCGCCTGCTGGTGCAGCAGCTGATTGCCGAGGCCAAGGTGGTGCAGGCCGTGCGCGCGCGCAGCGAGCGCGAGGTCAGCCAGTTCATGAAAACCGGCCAGGCGGTGGAAAACCAGCGCGTCGGCCAGCTGCTGGGCGACATCCTGCAGCAGGCGCTGGAAGTCGATTGGCAGCGCCAGGCCGTGCGGCGACTGCCCGCGCCGCTGCCGCCGCTGGGCGTGTCTTTATCGAACCTGCCGCTGATCGAACGCCTGCGCGCCAAGTCACTCGACGGCGGTGGTGAAACCGAGCTGCTGCTGGCCACGCAATACGCCGACCTGGCGCAGATGGACGCCGAGTTCTGGCAAGCCTTCGAGGGCCTGGACCACGAAGCCCTGCTGCGCCAGACCCTGCAGGCGCTGGAGCACAGCAGCCAGCCCCTGACCCTGGCCGCGCTGGCCCAAATGCTGCCGCCCGGCGAGCACGACCTGGAAACCCTGGCCCTGTGGCTGGCGCTGGCGCAGGAAAGCGGCGCCACCTTCGAGGCCGGGGCGACGGAGCAGATCAGCACCCGCTTTCAGGGCCAGGACTGGCGCTTTACGGTGCCGCGCGTGCTGCTGTCGGCGCAGGCGGTGGGGGCGGTAAATTCGGACTGGTGACCGAATAAAACGGACAAAGCGTACCGAAGGTACAGAAAGAGAAAAGACATGGCGCTGATCGAAGGCTTTCGCGTTCGCAACTACCGTGCGCTGCGCGACATCACCTTGGGCAAGCTCTCCACCGACCAGGCAGGCGATCCGCTGACACCGTTCACGGTCGTCATCGGCAAGAACGGGGTGGGCAAAAGCACGCTGTTTGATGCCTTCGGCTTTGTGGCCGATTGCCTGAACACCGACGTGGAAACCGCTTGCGACAGCAAGCTGCGCGGCGGCTTTGAGCGCATGCGTTCGATGGGCGTGTCTGAGCCTATTCGCTTTGACATTTACTACCGCGAAGCGCCTGGCGAGCGCCCCATCACCTATGAACTGGCGATCAATATGGACAGCAGTGGGCGTCCATTCGTCGAGTCTGAGGTTTTGAAGCAACGCCGCAAGGGGCAAAAGCACGGCAGACCTTACCCCTTCCTGCGCCTACACCACGGTATCGGCAAGGTGTGGGCGGGCGAGGAAGCCGTGGAGACGGACAGCGGCGAGGAAGATCGCGCACAGGAAGACGTGGAATTGACCGACCTGCGCCAACTGGGCATCGCCACCCTGGGCACGCTCAAGGAGCACCCGCGTATCAAGCGTTTCCGAGACTTTCTCAAAGGCTGGTATCTCTCCTACTTCCACCCCGACGCAGCCCGCACCATCCAGCCCGCCGGCGCACAACGCCACCTGAACGTGCACGGCGACAACATCGGCAATGTGGTGCAGTACATGGAACGCGGCGAGCACAAGGCGCGGTTTCAAACGATTCTGGATCGCATCGCCAGCAAGATTCCCGGCGTGCAAAGCATCAAGACCAGCGTCACGCTCGACAAACGCGTGTTGTTGCAGTTCAACGATGGTGCGTTTGCCGACCCGTTCTATGCCTCGCAAATGTCCGATGGCACGCTGAAGATATTTGCCTACTTGCTCTTGATGGAAGACCCCGAACCGCCACCCTTCATCTGCATCGAGGAGCCGGAAAACGGGCTATACCACCGGCTGCTGGAGGCCCTGGCCACCGAGCTGCGTGGCCACGCCACGGGCAAGAAAAACGCCCCACAGATTTTCGTCACCACGCACCAGCCTTATTTTGTGGACGCGCTCTCGCCCAGCGAAGTCTGGATACTGGAAAAAGGCGGCGATGGTTTCTCCACCGTCCGGCGGGCCTCCGACATTGCGCTGGTGCGCAACCTCGTGGCCGAGGGCCTGCCCCTGGGGGGGCTGTGGTACAGCGACTATCTGGACGCGAGGTAGGCATGCACATCGAAGTCCTGGTCGAGGACAGTTCCGGTGCCCTGCTGATTGAAGCTCTACTGCCGCACATCATCGGCCAGCAAGGCAGCCCGCACAGTTGGCGCATCCATCCCTACAAAGGCGTGGGGCGTATCCCGCGTGGGCTGGGCTCGAAGGCAGACCCGTCCAAGCGGGCCTTGCTCGACCAACTGCCCCGCTTGCTCAGCGGCTACGGCAAAACCCCTGGCATCGATGCCGTGATCGTCGTGCTCGACAGTGATGACCGAAGCTGCGTGGACTTTCTGGCTGAGCTGAAGGCGCTTTTGGCGCAATGCCATCCCGCACCCACCACTTTGTTTCGGCTGGCCATCGAAGAAATGGAAGCCTGGCTGCTGGGCGATCGTCACGCCTTGCTGGCCGCCTACCCCAAGGCCAAAAAAGACGTGCTCGCACGCTATGCCCAAGACAGCATCTGCGGCACCTGGGAATTGCTGGCCGATGCCATCCACCCGGGTGGCCACGCCGCAGTCCACAAAGCAGGCTGGCCGTTGCCTGGGCAGCTCAAGCATGAATGGGCCCGACACATCAGCCCCGGTATGGACGTGCAGAACAATGCTTCGCCCAGCTTCGGCAAATTCCGCGATGGGCTGCGCAAGCTGGTTGCTCAGGGTCTTTTCTGATACAAAAATAATAGCTGCTCGTGCTTGACCAGCAAGAGCTAGCAGCCAAAAACATCCAAAACACCCCCCAATACCATGCCCCCCAACCTCTTCGACCAATGGGCCAGCGCCGCCTCCGCCACGGCCCCAGTGACGGCCCCTGATGGCCCCACGGGCGAAGAAGCCCCCGCCGCCAGCCCCGCGCCAGAACACGGCCCCGCCACGCCCGCCCTCCTGCGCCGCGCCCTGCAGGAGCTGCTGAAAAACGGCCTGCTGGAGCTGTCTGCCAAGCCGCAGCTGTTTCGCCAGATTGCCACCGACACCGCGCGCGCCAACGCGCTGCTGGAGCCGCTGGATTTGCGGGTGTTGGTGGACGACCACCGGGGCCTGGCCTACGTGGCCGTGGCCGCGAGCTACCAGAGCGAGAACACGGGCGAGGGCGACGACGAGGACGACTGGACGCACCCGCTGGTGCGCCGCCAGCGGCTGACGCTGGAGCAGTCGCTGCTGCTGGCCATCTTGCGGCGCGAGTTTTTGCAGCGCGAGCAAGAAGGCGGCCTGGGCGTGCCGGTGCAGCTGGCCATCGACAGCCTGCTGCCGCAGCTGGACATCTACCTGGGCCACACCGGCAGCGATATGCAAGAGCGCAAGCGCCTTTTGACCCTGCTCGAGCACCTGCGCGGGCACGGCGTGGTGTCGGACGTGGACGCGCAAGAGCGCATCACCATCCGCCCCATGATCGTGCACCTGGCCAACCCCGAGAACCTGCAGGCCCTGCTGCAGCGCCTGCGCGAGCTCAGCAGCAACCCCGAGGCCAGCACATGAGTGGCTACCGCCTGCACGAGCTGCACCTGTACAACTGGGGCGCGTTCGCGGGCCGCCACCAGGCCAGCGTGGACGCGGCCAACACCGCCATCATCGGCCCCACGGGCAGCGGCAAGACCACGCTGGTCGATGCGCTGATGACGCTGCTGTGCGCCAACCCGCGCTACAACCTGGCATCGACCGGCGGGCATGAGAGCGACCGCGATCTGGTGTCCTATGTGCGCGGCGCCACCGGCCCGGGCGCGGGCCCGGGCAACGACAGCGGCGAGCACCTGGCGCGCACGGGCCGCTGCGTGACGGGCATTGCCGCGCGGCTGCTGCGCGATGGTGTTGCGACGGCATCGGCAGATGAAGTATGGCTAGGCGCCATCCTGTGGTTTGACGGCAGCAGCTCCAGCGTGGCCGACCTGGGGCGGCGCTGGTGCTTTGCACGCGGCCCCGGCCATGGGCTGGACCTGTGGCTGGAGGAGCACCACGCCGGCGGCGCACGCGCCCTGGGCAAGCTGGAGAAGGCCAGCGACGGCCTGCAGTTCTTCACCAGCAAATCGGCCTACCTGGCGCGCGTGCAGCGGTTTTTTGAGGTCGGCCCCAACGCCTTCACCCTGCTCAACCGCGCGGCGGGCCTCAAACAGCTCAACAGCATCGACGAGATCTTTCGCGAGCTGGTGCTCGATGACCACAGCGCCTTTGACGACGCGCTGCAGGTGGCGGCCAGCTTCGACGAACTCGCCGCCATCCACACCGAACTGGAGCTGGCCAACCGCCAATACCTGGCCCTGCTGCCGCTGCGCGAACTGGCCGCACAAGAAGACGCCGCACACCAGCGCCTGCAAGACTTGCGCGGGCTGCACGCCGCGCTGCCGCAGTGGTTTGCCGCGCAAGGCCAGCGCCTGTGGAGCGAGCGCCTGGCGGAGCTGGACGCCGCATTGCAAGCCGGCCAGCGCCAGATCGACAGCGCCCGCAGCGCACAGCAAACGGCAGACCTGGCCGCGCAAACCCTGCTGGAAACCTATCTGCGCTGCGGCGGTGGCGACGTCAAGCTGCTCGAGGGCAGCATTCGCACCCAGCAGGCCACGCTGACCCAGCGCCAGCAAAACGCCGCCCAATACCGCCGCCTGGCGCAGCAACTGGGCCTGGCCTGCCCGGAAGCCTTGAGCGCGCAAACGCTGGCCGCGCACCAGCAGCAGGCCGCCCCGGCGCTGCAGGCGCTGGAGGCCGAGCAGCGCGAGCTGCAAGCCACCGCCGAGCAGGCCGTGGCCGCCGAGCGCAACGCCCACGCCGAGCTGCAAGCCTTGAACCAGGAGCTGCAGGCCGTGCGCCAGCGCCCCGGCTCCAACCTGCCGCCGGAATTCACCCAGTTCCGCGCCGACCTGGCCGAGCAATTGCAGCTCGATGCCGACGCGCTGCCCTTTGTCGCCGAGCTGGTCGAGGTGCAAAAAACCCAGCAAGCCTGGCGCGGCGCCATCGAGCGCGCCTTGGGCAGCCAGCGCCTGCGCATCCTCGTGCCGCAAGCCGCCATGGACGCGGCGCTCACCTGGGTGAACCAGCGGCACAACCGGCTGCATGTGCGGCTGCTGGAGGTGCGCGAGGCGACTGCGCCAGCCCACTTCATGAGCGATGGTTTTGCGCGCAAGCTCAACCTCAAGCCCCATGCCTATGAGGCCACGCTGCGCCAGCTGCTCGCCGAGCAAGACCGCCACTGCGTGGACAGCCCCGAGGCCCTGCGCGCCACAGCGCACGCCATGACGCGCGAGGGGCTGATGTCGGTCCGCGCCCAGCATTTTGATAAGCAGGACCAGCGCCGCATCGACCAGGACTGGATGACCGGCTTTGACAACCGCGACCGCCTGGCGCACCTGGCGCAGCAAATCGCCGCCGCCGAACCGCATTGGCAAACGCTACAAAAACAGAAGCTGCTCGCGCAGTCTGCACAAGCGCTGACGGCACAAAAGCAGCAAATCTGGCAGCAACTGCAGGCGCTGCGCTGGGAGGCCATCGACAGCGCCAGCGTCCACACGCAACTGCAGCAGTTGCAGCAGCGACTGGCCGATTTGCTCAACCCGCAGTCCGACGCCGCTCAGGCCAAGGCCCGCTGGGAAGCCGCGCACGCCCAGGTCCAGGCGGCCGCTGCGGCCCTCTTGCAGCACCAAACCGCGCAGGCCGGCACGCAAACCCGGCGCGACAACGCCCAGGCGCGCCAGGCCGAATACGCCCAGCGCCTGTCGGCAGACGGCGCTGACGCCAGCGCACACCACGCCGCCATCGCCGCCCTGCTGGCCGAGCCGCCCAGCTGCGAGCGCCTGGATGCCCAGGAGCGCCAGGCCCAGGCCCAGGCCAGCGCGCAGGTGGACAAGCAAGCCGCCCAGCTCAACGCTCTGCGCCAGGAGCTGATCCGCCAGATGGGCCGCGCGCACAAGGAAGACCGGGGCGCGCTGGCCGACCAGCCGCAGGAGGTGGAGGCCCTCGCCCCCTACCTGGAGCGCCTGCGCGTGCTGGAGGAAGAGGCCCTGCCGGAGAAGCGCCAGCGCTTTCAGGACTACCTCAACAGCGCCTCCGACCAGGGCGTGAGCACGCTGCTGCGCGGCATCGAGGCGCAAGTCACCGAGATCACCGAACGCATCGACGCCCTGAACCAAACCCTGGCGCGCGTGGACTTTCAAAGCGGGCGCTACCTGCAACTGGCGCCGCAGCCCGTCATCCACCCCAGCCTGCAAGCCCTGCACAAGGCCATGGCGCACCTGCGCAGCGAGCGCCTGCAGGGCGACGGCGGCCAGGCGCATTACCAGGCGCTGCAGACCATGGTGGAGCTGCTGCGCGAGCACGCCAGCAACCGCCGCACCAAGGCCGCGCAGGCCCTGCTGGACGCGCGCTACCGCCTGCAGTTCGCCGTGCATGTGCTTGACCGCGCCAGCGGCCAGGTGCTGGAGCGGCGCACCGGCTCGCAAGGCGGCAGCGGCGGCGAGAAGGAAATCATCGCCAGCTATGTGCTGACTGCGTCGCTGAGCTACGCGCTGTGCCCGCAAGGACGCAGCCAGCCGCTGTTTGCCACCATCGTGCTCGACGAGGCTTTTTCCAAAAGCTCCCAGGCCGTGGCCGCGCGCATCATCCAGGCGCTGCGCGAATTCAGCCTGCACGCGCTGTTCGTCACGCCCAACAAGGAGATGCGGCTCTTGCGCCAGCACACCCGCAGCGCCGTGCTGGTGCACCGGCGCGGGCGGCAGGCGGTGCTGGCGTCGCTGACGTGGGAGGAGCTGGCGCAGCAGGCGCAAGTGCAAGTGCGGGGGCTGCAAGACCGCCTCCATACCCTTGACGTCATACGGTAAAATTCCGTACGAAAAAGGAGGCTGCCATGAGCGCCATCGCCCGTTTCGACCTGAAGATAGACGCCGAAGAAAAAGACGTGATCGCCAAGGCGGCGGCCCTGATGGGCACGACCATGGCCGGCTTTGTGCGCGCCGCCGCCAAAGAAAAAGCGCAGCTGCTGCTGGAGCGCGAAGCGCGCATCACCCTTTCGGCGCAGGACTTTGCCGCCTTCAGCGCAGCATTGGACGCGGCCTACACGCCCACCCCCGCCTTGCAAAACGCCCTGGCGCAAGCGCGCCAGCAGGTGCGGCGTGTTTGACTTCGAAGAAGCGCCTCTGGACCCCAGCCGGCACGAGCGCAGCGGCTTTGACTGCGGGGTGGCGGCGCTCAACGACTATCTGCAGCACTACGCCGACCAGCACCGGCGGCGCGGCATTGCCTCGGTCTTCGTGCTCACGCCCAGCACCGACCCGGCGCACATCCTCGGCTACTACAGCCTCAGCGCCGCCGAGGTGGATGCCACACACCTGAGCGCCACCGAACGCAAGAAACTGCCGCGCTACCCCGTGCCCTGCTTTCGCCTGGGGCGCCTGGCCTGCCGCAGCGACCAGCGCGGCCAGGGCCTGGGCCGCCTGCTGCTGGGCTGCGCGGTCGATCGCTGCCTCACGGCCCGCACGCAGGTGGCCGCCTATGCACTCATCGTGGATGCCAAGGACGCACAGGCCGCCGCGTTTTATGCCCACCACGGCTTCATGGCCCTGGCTCAGCAGCCACTGCACCTGTACCTGCCGCTGCAGCATTGGGTGGGGTGATGGAATTTGAATGAAATTGCCATCCAGCCCTTGTGCAACAAGCGCAAGAAGCCATCAATTCTGAACAATGAAATCTCCCGCCCACCTCGCCCAGCAGCTCGCGCGCCAATGGCAGCGCGCCGACTGGCGCGAGCGGTATTTGCTCAACGCCCGCGATGGCGCTGCCTGGCCGCTGCGCCTGGCCATCGGCACGCCGGACGCGGGCCAGTTCAATGACGACAGCGCCGCGCTGCGCCAGCATTTGCAGCAGTGGCGTGCCGTGGCAGAACAAGACCCCGGCAGCGTGCTCTACAGCGAGCGCCGCTACCGCAGCGCCAGCGCGCCCCTGGCCGTGCCCACGCATTGGCTGCTCGCCCGCCCCTCGGACTGCGCGGCGGCCATGGCCCGGCACGGCGGCAGCGAGGGCGCGCAGGCCGCCGCCAGCCAGCAGGCGCTGGCCGAACTGCTGGCGCAGGTGGATGCCAGTTTTCACCGCCTGCTGCTGCGCCGCCTGGCGCTGTGGCAGGGCACGCCGGTGGGCCAGGTCGCTGCTGCGGCCCGCATCGCCCTGCAACTCACGCCCGGCTGCGCCCGGGGCAGGCCGCTACGCGCCCTGGCCGTGGCGGGCAACGACAGCAAATTCTTCGAGCGCCACGCCGCCCTGCTCACCGCGCTGCTGGACGAGCGTTTTGACGGCGAAGCCAGCCGCCAGGGGCTGACCGCTTTTTTGGGCGCGCAGCCCGAGGGCGAGCACTGGCTGCTCGTCGCCCCGCTGGCCCCCGGCCTGCTGCCGTTTGCGCGCCAGCGCGTGCCGGCCAGCGAGTTGATGGCCACGCCCCTGCCCGCCAGCCACATCCTGCTGGTGGAAAACGAACGCTGCCTGCACCTGCTGCCCCAGCCGCTGGCGGGCACCATCGCCATCCTGGGCGCGGGGCTCAACCTGGGCTGGCTGGCCGCGCCCTGGCTGCAAGAGCGCCGCGTGGCCTACTGGGGCGACATCGACACCTGGGGCCTGCAAATGTTGGCCCAGGCACGCCAGCATCTGCCGCAGCTCACGGCCCTGCTGATGGACAGGGCCACCTTCGACGCCCACCAGAGCCAGGCCGTGGCCGAGCCGGTGCGCGCCGAGCCCAACATGGGTCTACAGGCTGAGGAACAAGCGCTCAATGCCCACTTGCGCGGCCTGCGCGTCGGGCGCCTGGAGCAGGAATTCATCGCCCCTGCTGCCGTGGCGCAGGCGGTGCGTGAGTGGCACGGCGGCGCGGTCGGCCAGCGCACGACGTAGCGACTCCTTGGCAGATGCGCGCCTTTCGCACGGCGCGGCAACCCCCGGTTCAGGGCGCGGCGCGCACGTGCGCAGGCTGTGCCGCCCCTCTGCATCGAGCCAGTCCGCTGCAAGGCGAAGTGAAGAAATGGTTGGCGACGCCGACTTCGCCCGGCCTGTGCTTGGCGATGTCGATACGTTCGCGGACCATTCGAGCGCGCTACCTACAATCGGCCACAAATGTTCAGCTTCTTCCGCAAAAAGAAACCGGTCACCGAGGCCGCGGCGATGCCGCCACCCGGGCCACCCGCGGCCCCGCACGAGGCGTCCTTGCCCGAGGCGATCACCGCCGACGAGCTGGAGGCGCAGGCGCTGGCGGCCGTGCCCGAGGATGCGGGCTTCCCGACCACCCCGGACGCTATCGAAACAGAAGCTCCCGGCGCCGCCCCCGCAAGCGCCGAAGCCGTATTTGCCCAGGAACCAGCGCACAGCCCCGAGCCCGCCGCGCGCGGCGGCTGGCTCGACCGCCTGAAAAGCGGCCTGAAGAAGACCGGCAGCAGCATCACCACCGTCTTCACCGGCACGCGCATCGACGAGGCGCTGTACGAGGACCTGGAAACCGCCCTGCTGATGGCTGACGCCGGCGTGCCCGCCACCGAAACCCTGCTGGCCGACCTGAAGCGCCGCGTCAAGGACGCGCGTGCCACCGAACCAGCCCAGGTCAAGGCGCTGCTGCAGGACGCCATCGCCGAACTGCTGGCACCGCTGGAGCGGACGCTGGTGGTGGGCGAATACCACCCGACGGTGATCATGGTGGCGGGCGTCAACGGCGCCGGCAAGACCACCAGCATCGGCAAGCTCACGCGCCACCTGGCCGGTGCCGGCGCCAGCGTGCTGCTGGCCGCGGCCGACACCTTCCGCGCCGCCGCGCGCGAGCAGCTGGCGGTGTGGGCCGACCGCAACCAGGTCGAGATCATCAGCCAGCAGGGCGCCGACCCCTCGGCCGTGGCCTTCGACGCCGTGGCCGCCGGGCGCGCGCGTGGCCGCGACGTGGTGCTGGTCGACACCGCCGGCCGCCTGCCGACGCAAAAGCACCTGATGGAGGAGCTGGC
>Ga0116167_1003863_pt1 | contig 11416 bp, 9 predicted proteins | sample AD_JPNMR3_MetaG_FD_89794 | JGI IMG/M metagenome (GOLD analysis project Ga0116167, IMG submission 89794) | Active sludge microbial communities of municipal wastewater-treating anaerobic digesters from Japan - AD_JPNMR3_MetaG | ecosystem: Engineered > Bioreactor > Anaerobic > Digestate | place... | reverse complement strand
ATGAACAATTACCCAAGGAGAATATTTGGTTATCGAACTGCGAATGAAATGGCAAAGATTGTGGTCGCTTAAAACAGGGTTCTGTAAGATTTTGTAAGGCAATTAAACTTGCAATTTAAAAATGATAAATTTGTTGTAATAATAGTTGACTTTCTCCCTGCCCGTAATGAAAGATTTGTAAACAGTAATTCAGCACCTTCCTTGTCAAACGATATATATCCCAATTCATCAAGAATGACAAGATCATACTTTAAAAATCTGTTTTCAAAATTACGTAGAGTTTTTTGAGATTTGGCTTCCTTAAGCATTGTAATAAAAAGTGGAACTGTAGTAAACCAAACTTTATAACCTTCAAGACAAGCCTTGATACCAAGACCTATAGCCATATGGGTTTTACCGGTACCGGGATTCCCGGCAAGTATAACATTTTGTCCTTCTTTAACAAAATCAAGAGTTTTTAGGAGTTTTAGTTTTTTACGGGCATCCTCCGGCAGATCCTCAACTATCAATTCCTCTAAATACTTTTTGTAAGGAAACTCTGCCATTCGAACTCTTTTTTTGAGCATATTGTCATATCTCATGTCGCACTCTTTCTCTAAAAGACAATATAGATATTCTTCAAAGCTTAAGTCTTTTGATAGTGCTTCTTTTGCCTCACTTTCAAAGTACTTCCGGAATGCAGGAAGATGCAAAGTTTTTGTAAACTCAATGATTTTTTCAGTTAATTCTTTCTTATCTTTGGTAATCATGATAAAGCCACTCCTTGTCTGTCTTTTATCCCTGAAATAAGGTTACCATAGATTTTTAAATGCTCTTTTGCTTTTTGGCTGATTTCATTTTCCTGTTGCGATTTCGTCAGTACCTGATTCTTGTTTTCACAAAGCAATATAATTTTGCTTGTTGATATTTCTTTGGGGCATATTTTAAGTAGTTTGTCTATGACTTCAAGAATTTCATTTACCGACTTGTTTTTTTCTTTCATATACTGAAGAAGTTCAACAAAATCTCTTTCTTTTCCTGTATAATAACATTGGTAGATATTTTTTATTTGTTTAGATACCTGGGCAAATGCAGTACTGTTTGGCAATGCTCCAGGTTTTTTCTTTAATGTTCTTATGTAGTGGTAGATATCAATATTCCATTCATTAAACCCAAACCGTCTTGGATGTTCTGCTATTTTTTCTCCCCCTGACATGAAAATAATTTTGCTGGGATATATTTTCGCTAGGATAATTTTCCCTACATACCTATCCGGTACAGAATAATGGCAACTTTCAAACATTACAGTTGAGTATTTGTCAACCCTTAAATTTTCAAGTTTTGAGCATTCAAACATAGGTACGTCAGGTAATAAATATGGCCTTTCCTCCTCTAAAAGTTCCCTCGCTGTTTTGTTATTTTTCAATGGTTGAGGCTTATCATTAAGCCTGTTACATATATCTTCAAGGTAACGATTAGCATCATCAAGACTATCAAAAGTATCCTTTATTGCAAAAGCTTTTCTTCTTATGTACTCCACACTTCTTTCTACATGCCCCTTTTCATTACCACGATATGCATTACAAAATCGAAATTGGAAACCATAGTATATGGAAAGCTGTAGGAGGGCATCAGTCGGCTGATTCTCATTTCGTCCTACAAACCCCTTTACGGCTACCTTCATGTTATCATAAACCATTGTCATATGATTGCCATGAATAGACTTGAAAAAGTATGCATGAGCTTCTTGAAAAAATTCGCTTTTCTGTTTAACAAAAAATCTTGCATACCTGTAATTACCATAAGCAGTAGTAAACACGGCCATCGGATACTTGCGATTCACTCCACCAATACATAGCTTTACTTCACCCCAGTCAAATTCACATATGTCTCCAAGAGCATAATTTTCTCTGATAAAAGCTTCTTTAGATTGAGATAACATTTTGGCTATAGTCTGACATACTGTAGTGTAGCTAATATTGAATCCTTATTCCTTAAGAGCTTCAAATATATCAATTTTCTTCATAATTTGTTTAGATTGTCCCTTTAATCTCTTAGACTGATTCTCATTAAGATAATATTTAATGCACTCTAAGACTTCATCAGTTACTTTGATAGGTTTTCTTTTACTGGTATCATACTTTGGTGGCTGAACAATGGACTCAATGAGCTCAGTAGGTTGTACATCTCCAATCTGCATTAACTGTTGCCTTTGCTGTTCATACTGCCTTATGTACTTACGTACAGTTTTTCTGTCTGCACCAACTTCTTTTGCAATTGCTCTTATTGATGCACCTTCTCTAAATTTCATTAAAATGATTTCCTGTTTCTGATGCAATTTAATCACCTTCATCCAACTCCTTATGTAAATAAGTAATATTTACATAAGGTATTTTAATTTCAGGGTGGGGGAATTTTCAATTGAAATAGTGGGTACTTTTAGAATAACATAAGCATTCGGGTTGAGAGTGGAAAAAACAGTAGACGGAGTAACCACAAAGTATTACTACGATGGACAGAGTATATTGCTTGAAGTAAGAAGCGATGGATTAGAAAGCCATAATATCCAGGGAGTCAACCTGATTGCCCATAATATTAAGGGAGAATCCGATACTCTGTATTATCTATACAATGGACATGCGGATGTTGTAAAACTTATAGATGGTGCAGCCAATACAGTAAATGAGTATGATTATGATATATTTGGAAACATATTATATCAACTGGAAAGCAAACAAAATCCGTATAAGTACTCAGGATATTATTATGATGACGATACAGGGTACTATTACTTAAGATCAAGATATTATGATCCGAAAATAGCAAGGTTTATCTCAGAAGATACAGTAACTGGACAATACAACGATCCGCTTAGTTTGAACCTCTATACATACTGCCAGAATGACCCAATAACTTATGATGATCTTAACGGTCATTGGCTGCATATAGCTGCTGGAGCTTTAATTGGAGGATTGGTAAACACTGCAATAACAGCTGTATCAGACTTTATGGAAGACGGAAAGTTCAATAAAAGCTGGAAAGAATATGCAGGATCATTTGTAGAAGGTGCAATCACCGGAGGTATCGGAGCAGCAACAGGAGGAGCATCGTTCATAGCAGCTGCAGCAGCAAGTGCAGCAGGATCAGTTATAGGTAATGCAGCAGGTCAATATATAGCAAAAGGTAAAGTTGATGTAAAGGAAGCATTGTTCTCAGGTGCAACAGATTTAGTGACCATGGGAGCAGGGAAACTTGCAGGAAACCTTACCAAGAAGGGCATGAACAAGTTCGCTAAGACTGCTGTTGGTGAAAATGTACTGAAAAAAGCAAATAATGTAAAGAGCAAGGTTCTTAACAAGATTAGCGGAGTTAAGACAAAAGTTCAGGCAGTTGTGAAAAGAGAATGCACGAATCCTGAATTAGGAATGTGTTTTACAGCAGATACACTTGTATATACTAAAGATGGACATAAACGGATAGAAGACATAAAGGTTGGAGACGAAGTATATTCAGTAAATGTTGATACAGGCGAAAAAGGACTGAAAAAGGTTAAACAGTTATTTGTGAATAAGACATATGATATAATTCATATATATGTAGGATATTCACAGATAAAATCTACCGCACCACATCCGTTCTGGGTTGAAGGAAAAGGTTGGGTAGAAGCAGGGAATCTTCTAGAGGGAGATAAAGTAAAGCTCTACTCAGGAGAAGTACTGGAAATAAAAGAAATTCGCCGTGAGAGACTGGAAGAGCCTGTAAAGACGTATAATTTTGAGGTAGAAGACTGGCATACATACTTGGTATCAGAGAACAACGTTCTTGTACATAATGCCGGTAGTAAAAAGTGTCCTCTTAAATTTAGTTTTAAGTCTAATAAGTCTAATGCGGGAAATAATAATGTAAAATCAAAGCTACGAGATTCAAGAACTATTAATTTTAGTCAGAAAAGTATTGACTCAAAGTTTTCGGATGGTACGAATATAAAAGATACTATTTACAGACTTAAAAATGACCCAAGTTATGCAGAAAAAATGGAACCAATTCGAATAGTGAAATACAAAGATCTTCCGGCAGATGTACAACAAAAGTTGGCTTCACAAAATGTTGGAAAACACACGGTATTTACTTTGGACAATAGACGACTTTATGCGGCTAGGAAGGCAAAGGTAAAGGTCAATACTCGTTGGGCAACACCTGAAGAAATACAAAATTTTGCCACAGTAAAACGATTCACAACAATTAATGGTGGTAAGATGCCAGAAGTGAGGTGGTAATATGAGTAAAAACAATTCTATAGTTACAGAGTTGGGCAAATTAGACGGACGTGACTGCATTTATCTAGATAGCGTTAAACAATGTTTTTCTCCAAATAGATTAACTTTTAGCGGAGAAATAAATGGGGATCTTTGTGAAAATAATCCTTTTGGGCATAGGTGGCTTGCATATGAACTCAGTTTTTATCAGATTCAAGCCTTTGAATGCAGAGAACTTGAAATATGTAATTGGGAAATTGAGTCCAGTTTTGATGAAATACATGATTCTAAATTACTTATCGAACTAGGGTTAGATGAGAAAAGTTATAAACACTACATCCTATCTACTTACGATTATGTGTATAGTATAGTTGCCAAAGGATATGAATTAAAAATAACTGGTTATAGGAATGGATAGCTACTTTTTTAGACAGGCCGAGAGTAATCTCGGCTTTCTTTATAAATTTAAAGTAACCGTCAAATAGATCATCACATAGTAGAATGGTTGCGTAGTTGGTACAATCACTGTAAAAAAGATTAAACGGAGTGATTGTATGGACATGGAAAAAGTAACAACTGAACAACAATTATCTAGGTGGGCACAATTAATACAAACCCGGCTTGAAAGTGGGCAAAGTATCAAAGAGTTTTGCCGAACGAATGGAGTAAGCAAAGCCACATACTACTATTGGCAAAAGAAAGTCAGTGAAGCAAAGTGTACAGTAGTTGAAGAAGTAAAAGAACCCAAAATCGAAGTACCAAGTGGATGGATGCAACTTGCATCGAAACCGGTGTCCCCTGCAAAAGCTACACTGGAAATTAAAATTAATGGCTGTAATGTCATTGTAAACACGGAAACAGACTTAGAATTGTTAAAAAAAGTTTGCCAGGTGTTGATGGCGTTATGATAAGATGGAATGAAAAACCAGTGTATCTTTGCTGTAGATATACGGATATGAGGAAATCCATCAACGGATTAATAACACTGGTACAAGAAAGCTTTTCACTTGATCCGTTTATGAATGCACTGTTTGTGTTCTGTAACAGAAATAGAAACAGGATAAAAATCCTTGAATGGGATGGAGATGGGTTTTGGCTATACTTTAAGCGATTGGAACGAGGTCGATTTCGCTGGCCAACAGAAGAAGATTCAACCACAATGCTTCTTGATGTAAAAGAATTAGCTTGCCTTATCGACAGTGCAAGATTGGAAAAAAAGCTTAGCCGAAAGGAGGTTTTAGAGCGTCAAATTTCATAAAGAAATTCCTTAAAAAGCATCAAAAAGCTGGATTTAATGTAATTTTTATAGTAAAATTATCCTATGAATAGACAAGAAATTTCAGTAGAAAAATTACTTAATATAATTGAAGAAAAAGAACGAAGGATAGCTGAATTGGAACAACAAGTCCAATGGTTTATGGAACAAATACGCCTTTCAAAGCGTAAACAATTCGGTGTATCCAGTGAACAAACAAAGATTGAACAAATCAATCTTTTTAACGAAGAGGAAGAGACTCACAATTTAGCTATTTCCGAGCCACAAAAGATAGAAGTAAAAGCTTATTACCGTAAGAGAACTCGTCTGACAACAGATAAGCTTCCGGAAGACTTACCAGTGGAGGTAATTGAGCACAAGTTACCCGAAAAGGAATGTATTTGTCCGGAGTGCGGTAGTGGGTTACATACAATGGGAAAAGAAACCCGTGATGAGTTGAAGATTATACCTGCTAAAGCGGTAATAGTGCGTCATATTAGACATGTATATTCATGCCGAAACTGTGAAAAAACTTCAGAGCATACTCCCATTGTGAAGGCAGAGATACCGGAACCGGTCATAAAGGGAAGCTTTGCATCACCCGAGACAATTGCCCATATAGCGACGCAAAAATTCATGATGGGTTCTCCCTTATATCGTCAGGAGCAGGAATGGAAACAAAATGGCATTGAGATATCAAGGCAGACGATGTCAAATTGGTTGATAAAAGCCTGTGAGGACTGGTTGGAACCGATATATGAGGAAATGAAGAAACGGCTGTGTGAGCATGAGGTACTGCATGCAGATGAAACAGTCATGCAGGTGCTAAAAGAGCCAGGGAAGGCGGCACAGTCAAAGAGTTACATGTGGCTGTACCGAACGAGCGGGGATACAAGACATCAGATAATACTTTATGACTACCAGTCGGACAGAAAGCATATACATCCGGAAGAATTTCTAAAAGGGTTTTCGGGATATTTGCATGCAGACGGATATAGCGGGTATTACAAGTTGCCCGAAAAAATAACTGTAGTAGGTTGTTGGGCCCATGTACGGCGAAAGTTTTTTGACGCAATGGAAGCCCTGCCCAAAGAAAAGCAAGCAATGTCTAATGCTGCAAAGGGAGTAGCATATTGCGATAAACTGTTTCATTTGGAGAAACAGTTTGCATTGCTATGCCCGGAAAACCGGTTAAAAGAACGAGAAAAGCAATCAAAGCCTATCATAGATGAATTTTATGATTGGATAAGAAAATTAAATGTACTTCCCAAAACCCATCTGGGTAAAGCAGTACAATATGCGCAGTCCCAGCGAAAATATCTTGAGAGGTATATACTGGATGGACGATTGGAGATATCAAATAACCGTGCAGAGCGAAGTATAAAGCCTTTCGTAATCGGACGGAAGAATTGGCTTTTCAGTAATACGCCAGGTGGTGCGAGAACGAGCGCGGTGTATTACAGTCTTGTTGAAACAGCAAAAGAGAATGGATTGAATCCTTTTGAATATTTGTCATGGATATTTAGTCAAGCCCCTAATCTAGGGAAGCCTGGTTATGTGAGCACATTTGCTGATTTTCTGCCTGGTAGCATGAAAATACCTGCTAAGGTGTTTATACCGCAATCCAAAAGAACAGAGCCTGAGAAATATGCGTGGGAGGAAGACGAATGAAAATTTCCAATGTTTTCGATAAATGGTTGGGCGAAAAGAGGCTCAACTTAATATAGATGCACATAGGTTATAAAAATTATAGCTTAGGTTTCTGGTTGAAAAAGTTTTATCGGTTTTCAAAACATTTCAACCATTTTTATTAATGATTGTATTATTCATGTGCGGGTTTTTTTGACGCTTACATATATTTAAGGTAGAACCATATTATTAAATTTAAGGGATGATTTTATGAAATTTGAAAATGTTATTGGTTGGTTTAGTTTTGTGAAGGAAGCTTCTCTAACTGATTTAAGAGATATAATAAATGATGAATTTTACTTATATAAATGCTTGTATAATCAAGATGTTTGTATTTTGCATGAGACTTTAATTAATATTGTTAAGGAAAAGTTAAAAGGGACCAAGCTGGAAGAAAGATTCTGGAGTGAATGTTTACCCTATATTCATAAAGATTCTCTAAAAGATGAGTTTATTGATTATCTTATTAATAATCATATAGCTATTCAAACATTAGGACATTTACCATTATCAGATAAATTTTTATTGAAAATAGCATACCAAGTGGATGAAGCTGTTATTACCTTAGGGAAGAGATATTTTATCGATGAAAACTATTCAAGTTATGATTTTGTTGAACTATTAAGGAAGTTCAAAGATAATGAATGGCTATGGAGAGTTTTGATAAATATGGATTATACAAGTAATGAAAAGCGAAGAATTTTATTAAAGAGTTTATTTTCACTAACAAATTTTGAAGAATTGAAAAGGTTAGTAATTGAGCAAAGCATTGAAAAGCATTTAACTAAAACTAAAAGTATTAAGCAGATTAATAAATACTATAAATCAAATAATTGTCGATTCTTAAGAGCAATTGCTGAAAATCCAGTAACTCCTAGTTATATACTAAATGAGTTGCGAAATATTAAAAATGCAAAGTATGCTAACCAGATTAGAACTTTAGCCAACAAAAACTTGAGTATGAGGATGCAACAAGCAGAAGACTAACCATTAAATGTAGAAGGTTAAAACAAAAAATTAAAAGTATTTTTTGTTGAAAAGATAATATAATTATGGAAAAGAGAATTTGGGAGTAAAAAAGTGTTCTATTACAACTAACCTTGGAAAGGACAGTTAAATAATGTATACTTAGTATAGAGGTACTTACAATGAGATAATCAGATTAAAAAAGCTTGTCAATCAAGTAGGTTCATCAGTGGATATCTATGAATATGAGTATGATGAAAACAGCTTGCAGACAGCAAAGATTGAACCAAAAGGAAAAACAAGCTTTGAATACGATAACTTAGGTAGAATAAAAACAGTAGTCGAACCGGGTGGAAGAACAACAACTTACGCCTATGATGGAGCAGGTAATCGAAAGGAACAAACGGTTGAAGACGCATTAAATGATGTAAGTTCAAAATTGACATATCATTACGATAGATCAAACCGTTTGACAGATGTTTTAGAAGTACGTAATGGTTCGAATATTACTACTGTATACACCTATGACGGAAATGGTAATCAGATAAAGGTAGCTGCAACAGAGCCAGGGGATGTAATAAACGTATCTGAATATACGTTTGATGGGTTTAATCAGTTAAAAGTTGCAAAGACACAGGACAGTACATCGACAAGTAAATATGATGCTTTCGGATTAAGAGTTGAAAAAACAGTAGACGGAGTAACCACAAAGTATTACTACGATGGACAGAGTATATTGCTTGAAGTAAGAAGCGATGGATTAGAAAGCCATAATATCCAGGGAGTCAACCTGATTGCCCGTAAGATAAAGGGAGATTCCGATACTCTGTATTATCTGTACAATGGACATGCGGATGTTGTAAAGCTTGTAGATGGTGCAGCCAATACAGTAAATGAGTATGATTATGATATATTTGGAAACATATTATATCAACTGGAAAGCAAACCGAATCCGTATAAGTACTCAGGTTACTATTATGATGACGATACAGGATATTATTACCTAAGATCAAGATATTATGACCCGAAAATAGCAAGATTTATTTCGGAAGATACATATACCGGAGAGTACAACGATCCACTTAGTTTGAACCTGTATACATACTGCCAGAATGACCCGATAACATATGATGATCCTAACGGTCATTGGTTGCATATAGCTGCCGGAGCTTTAATCGGAGGATTAGTAAACACTGCAATAACAGCTGTATCAGACTTTATGGAAGACGGAAAGTTTAATAAAAGCTGGAGAGAATATGCCGGATCGTTTGCAGAAGGAGCAATAACCGGAGCAATAGGGGCAGCAACAGGAGGAGCATCGTTCATAGCAGCTGCAGCAGCAAGTGCAGCAGGATCAGTAGTTGGAAATGCAGTAGGGCAATATATATCAAAAGGTAAGGTGGATGTAAAGGAAGCATTATTTGCAGGTGCAACAGATTTAGTAACCATGGGAGCAGGAAAACTTGCAGGAAACCTTACCAAGAAGGGAATGAATAAGCTTGCTAAGACTGCTTTTGGTCAAAATGTACTGAAAAAAGCCAACAGTGTGAAGAGCAAGGTTCTTAACAAGCTTAGCGGAGTTAAGACAAAAGTTCAGTCAATTGTAAAGAGAGAATGTAAGCATCCAGAATTAGGAATGTGCTTTACTGCCGATACACTTGTGTATACAAAAGACGGACATAAACGGATAGAAGACATAAAGGTTGGAGACCAAGTATATTCAGTAAATGTCGATACAGGCGAAAAAGGACTAAAAACGGTTAAGCAACTATTTGTAAATGAGACATATGAAATAATTCATATATATGTTGGATATTCACAGATAAAATCTACCGCACCACATCCATTCTGGGTTGAAGGAAAAGGTTGGGTAGAAGCCGGAAATCTTTTAGAGGGAGATAAAGTTAAGCTCTACTCAGGGGAAGTACTGGAAATAAAAGAAATTCGCCGAGAGAGACTGGAAGAGCCTGTAAAAACGTATAACTTTGAGGTAGAAGACTGGCATACATATTTGGTATCAGAGAACAATGTTCTTGTACATAATGCCGGTAGTAAAAAGTGTCCTCTTAAATTTAGTTTTAAGTCTAATAAGTCTAATGCGGGAGTTGGTAATGGGAACCTTATAAGAACTGTAGGTGAAAATGGACAAACCAAAGTATATAGAGTCATTCGTCCAGATGAAAACCCATTAAATGGACTAACAGCGAAGAATCCACAAAGGAATATGACTGTTGAAGGACACATTACCTCTGGTAGTAGAAATAAAGGCTCTCAATACATTTCAACGACAACAGATATAAATGTTGCGAAAAAATGGGCAGAAAAGACAGGGAATAAAATTGTAGAAATAGACCTTGCAAAACTACCTGATAATGTAAATGTCATTGACTTATCAACAGATGCAGGACGCAATGCTTATTTAAAAGGCTCAACCGCCAAAGGGCTTGCTAAGGGTTCTTCTGAGGTGTTAATAGAAGGCAACATCCCTAGCGAAGCAATAAAATCAATGAAATAGAAAGGATTGAAGTAAATATGGAAAATAAATTGATGGTTTTAGAAGAGTTGCTTTTATCTGATAATGGACTTTTGGTATCACTTCGGTTAGGTGATGGATTAAAACAAGACAAAGTGGAAATGATATGCAAACTACTCGAAGAACTTGCTAAAGACTGGGCTAGTATTGACTGTATTCCCAAAAAAGCTGTGGATTTATTTATAGATTTTTACCCTGCTATGGAATCCTCATGTGGATTGTACAACGAAGAAGAACAAGTATTGATAATGGATGTTGCAGATAAAATTATGGATTTAATTCGAGAATGTGTTACAAGCAATTAAAAAATACAAGCAATACGACTTAATAGTATTAGGTTACTGTCGGTTGCAAAAATTACATCAGTCAAATTAAAATGCTAATATATAGGAAACAAAACAAATATAACCATGCAGATTTTGAACAATATGACAAAAGAATCTCAACCTAAAAGGCTGGGATTCTTTTTATTGCATGCAAAACCGCTGGACAACGATTTTTCCCATACTTCGCTTTGAAAACTGGAAAAATACAATTCCAACGCTCTTTCAATAATTGCATTTGCACCCTCCAAACCTTCCTTTTTAGCAAGTTCTTTGGCATGGCTCAATAATGTGTTAATGCTATTCTAAAATTGTACCACATACCGGTAAAAAAATAGGCCACCTTAATCAAATTTTCCTGTATGATTATGTTGACAAAGCATTATCGTACAGGAGGAAAGGATATGATTAAGAT
>Ga0116167_1003850_pt1 | contig 11446 bp, 7 predicted proteins | sample AD_JPNMR3_MetaG_FD_89794 | JGI IMG/M metagenome (GOLD analysis project Ga0116167, IMG submission 89794) | Active sludge microbial communities of municipal wastewater-treating anaerobic digesters from Japan - AD_JPNMR3_MetaG | ecosystem: Engineered > Bioreactor > Anaerobic > Digestate | place... | reverse complement strand
GCGGCGGCCGGCTCGACCATCGCCAGCGCCGCATCGAGCAGCGGCGCCAGCTCGAGCCGCGCCGGCTCGAGCTTGAGCATGCCCGACTCGATGCGCGACAGGTCCAGCGTGTCGTTGATCATGTGCAGCAGATGCCAGCCCGCCTGCTGGATCTGCGCCGCCCAGCCGCGCTGGTGCTCGGCCAGCCCGGGCTTGCGGTCCAGGCTCAGCAGCTGCGCGAAGCCCAGCATGGCGTTCAGCGGCGTGCGCAGCTCGTGGCTCATGCGCGAGACGAATTCGCTCTTCGCGCGGTTGGAACTCTCGGCCAGTTCGCGCGCGCGTTCGGCCTCGGCCAGCCGCAGCTGCTCGCCGATGTCCTCGATCACGCCCACGGCGCTTTGCGGCTGCCCCTGCGCATCGCGCAGCAGCGCCACCGTCAGCAGCGTGTGCACGACATGGCCGTCCTTGGCGATATAGCGCTTCTCGCGGCGGTAGACCTCGCTGTGGCCGTCGCGCATCGCGCCCAGCAGCCGTGCGTCCTCGGCGCGGTCGTCGGGGTGGGTGATCTGGCCGACGCTGATGGCGCGCAGTTCGGCCTCGCTGTAGCCCACCAGCCGCACATAGGCCGAGTTCGGCTGCAGGATGCGCCCGTGCAAGTCGGTCTTGACGATGCCCACGCGCGCGGCGTCGAGGATCGCGCGCAACTGCTGCTCGCTGGCGCGCAGCGCTTCGGCGGTGCGCTGGCGCTCGGCCACCTCGTGGCGCAGCGCCTGCGTGCGTTCCTGCACTTCCAGCTCGATGCGCCGCGCGCGCGCGGTGACGGTCAGCAGCAGCGCGCCCAGCAGCGACGCCGCGGCCAGCCCGAGCACCGAAAACAGCCAGGCGCTGGCGTGCTGCGCCTCGGCGATCTGCTCGGGCAGCGCATCGGCGCGCAGCTGCCAGTCGCGGCCGGCGAAGTGCAGTACGCGCTCGTAGTGCAAGGGCAGCGGCGCCGCGCTGTCGCAGCCCGCCGGCCCGGCCAGCGCGCGCGGCGCGGCGGCGCCGCCCGGCTCGCCCGTGCCGCCCAGGTCGACCAGGCACCAGCGCAGCTGGCTGCCCGGCGCGCGCGGCAGCGCATGCAGCACCTCGCCCATGCGCAAGGCGACGAAGACCACGCCCGGCGGCGGCCCCGCGACGGCCTGGTAGACGACCACGCCGGTCTGCTCGCCCGGCGCCTGCACCAGACGAAAGCCGGCACTGGCGCTGGGTTGGCCGCTGCGCTGCGCGCGCGATATCGCCGCCGCCGCGGCCTGCACCGACAGCGTGTTCAGGCCCAGCGCGGCGGCGTTGCCCGGCTGCGGCTCGATGTAGCGGATGGCGACCACCTCGCCGTCGGCGGCGTGCCCGGCGCTGCGCCCGGCGCCGTGCCCGCCGCCGTCGAAGACGCGGAACTCGCGCGGCCCTTCGGCGCGCACCGCGGCCTCGAAGGCCGCGATATCGGCACGCCTGAGGCGCTGTGCGAAACCGATCGCCTGCAGCTGCAGCGCATCACGCTGCAGCCAGCCTGCGGCGGCACGGCGCAGGTCTTCGCGCGAGGCCTGCGGCAGCAGATCGAACATGCCATGCATGGCCTGCAGCGCTTGCAGCGGGCCGTCGAGCCGGGCCGCCAGCGCATCGGCAGTGCTGGCGGCCTCGCGCTCGAAGGCGCTGCGCAGCCGCTGCTCGTCCCAGCGCTCGACCGCCAGCGCGGCCGCCACCAGCAGCGCGGACACGGCCAGCAGCGGCACGCCCACCGTACTGCGCCGCGGCAACCAGGCGCTGCGCGGCCGGCCGATCAGCGTCAGCACCGCCGGCGCGGCAATCAGCGCGCCCAGCGTGTCGCCGATCCACCACGCCCACCACGAAAAGGGCAGCGCCGATGCCGCCAGCACGCCGGCCAGCGCCAGCGTGGCGGTGGCGATCGTGGCGTTGGTCAGGCAGGCCGCGGGCGCCATCAGCAGCAGGAAGCGCCAGATGTCGCGCGGCTGCTCCAGGCTCAGCGGCTGCGCCACGAAGCGGCGCACCAGCGCGCAGCCGATCCAGGCCTGCAAGGCGGCGCCCAGCGCAATGGCCAGCGGTGTGCCCAGGGCCGCGGCGTCGAACTGGCCGCGTGCCGCACTCAGCCCCACGTTGACGCCGAAGGCGCCCAGCGCGACGCCGGCCAGTGCCGGCCGCCCGTAGACCCAGGCCGCGGCGAAGGCGATGCCGGCCGACGGGTACAGCGGCGCCGCGTAGCTCGGCGCCAGCGCGATGCGCGTGGCCAGCCAGCCGCTGAGCGCATAGGCCAGCGCGGTCAGGCCAAGCACCCAGGGCCAGGCGGCTTTGGAGTCGTCGGTCATCGGTGGTTCGGGCATGCGGGCGCCCGATGCTGGTGCGGCCGATTCCACGGTAGCACCGCAGCCGGCCCGTCCCGGCCCGCGGCGGCGCCGAACTTGCGGCGCGGTGCGTGCGAAATCACGCTGGACTCAATCGAACCACGCGTCGAACTGTACGCGCAGCTGGGTGTCGCCCTGCGCGGCGCCGGCACCGTTCGAGCTGAAGCGGCTGTGGTCGAGCGCGAAGGTCAGGCCGAAGACCCGGTCCAGCACGGTGCGCCACTGCAGCGACGCGGCGTTGAAGCGGGCGTTGGGCCAGGCCGGGTTGGCGCCGGCCTGGTTTAGCTGGCCATGGCGCAGCACCGCCAGCGCCTGGCCGCCGAGCACGTCGCGCAGCAACCCGCCGAGGCTCCACACATCCGAATCGCCGTCGCCCCAGTAGCCCAGCGGCTGGCCGCGGTAGCGGTAGCCATCGGTGAAGATGAAGTGGTTGTAGGCGATGCCGGGCACCTTGGCCGTGCTGTCGGTCCATTCGACGAAGGCCAGCCCCGCTGGGTGCCGCCACTCGGCACCCGCCAGGTACAGGTTCTTGGCCGGCAGCGGGATGTTGTCGGCGCGGCTGTCCTCGCCGATCAGCTGACCGTACAGCGCCACCCCGGCAAGCCAGCGGTCCAGACTGACACGCAGGTCATAGCCGAAGAGCTGGTTGCCGGTCTGGCCGCTGCAGTCGGAGCCGTTGCAACGGTTGTCACTGTGGAAAAGGGCTTGCAGGAAGGCACTGAACGAGTTGTCGCGCCCTTCGCCGCCCCACATCCAGCTGCGCGAGACGCCGAACTCCAGCCAGGGCCATGGCCGAAGCACGGCGCGCAGGCCCATCAGGTAAGGCTTGGCGTAGTCGTTGCGCTCCTCCTCCAGCACACCGAAGAAGGCACTGGCGTCCACCTCGCCCAGCCACCACCACCAGCGGCTGTTCCCGAGCGGCCCCGTGGCGGCCTCGACCGACGCGCTCGGAATGGGGCGCGCCGCCGTGCCGAGGATCAGGCTGCCGTCCCAGCCCGGGCCCCAGTGGCGTGCGATGCGCCCGGCGCCGATGCGCCAGTGCTCGTCGATGCGCCAGGACAGCGCGCTGCCGTCCCACGACCAGTAGTCGCCTTGCACCGACACCTGGCGCTGCAGCGCCAGCTGCCCGAAGACGCAGCCCCACTGCCCGCTGGCATCGGTCTGCAGCCGCTGCCGTGGGTTCACCAGGCTGAACGGCCCCGGCTGCGTGTCCTGCTGCGCTGCTGCGGACTCGAGCAGCAGCAGCGCGTGGCCCGCCAGCTGCCGGTCGTCGTCGCGGCAGCCTTGGCCCGAGGGCAGCGACGACCAGCTGCTGGCGATGCGCCCGGCGTCCAGGGTCTGCAGCGTGGTGAAGGGGTCAGGCCGGGTCGGCACCGCGGCCGGTGCCGGCTGCGCCTGCGCGGCGGGGCAAGCGGCGATCACGGAAAGAAGCGCGGATGCCGGGAGCTTCACTGCATCGCGTCCGTGGGGCTGGGGTGCCCGCGGCGCGCGTGCTCAGACGTTGAACAGGAAGTTCAACACATCCCCATCCCTGACCACGTAGTCCTTGCCTTCGGAGCGCATCTTGCCGGCCTCCTTGGCCCCCTGTTCGCCCTTGCAGGCGACGTAGTCGTCGAAGGCGATGGTCTGCGCGCGGATGAAGCCGCGCTCGAAGTCGGTGTGGATCACGCCGGCGGCCTGCGGCGCGGTGTCGCCGACATGGATGGTCCAGGCGCGCACCTCCTTCACGCCCGCGGTGAAATAGGTCTGCAGCCCGAGCAGCTTGAAGGCCGCACGGATCAGCCGGGCGAGCCCCGGCTCGTCCTGCCCCATCTCGTGCAGGAACAGCAGCCGGTCGGCTTCGTCCATGTCGGCCAGCTCGGCCTCGGTCTTGGCGCAGATCGCCACCACCGGCGCGTGCTGTTTGTCGCCGAAGGCGCGCAGTTGCTCCAGGTAGGCGTTGCGCTCGAAGCCGTCCTCGGCGACGTTGCCGACGAACATCGCCGGCTTGGCGGTGATCAGGCACAGCGGCTTGAGCACCACCTGCTCTTCCTTGCTGAAGGCGATGCTGCGCACCGGCAGCGCCTGGTCCAGCGCCTGCTGGCATTTCTTCAGCACCTCGACCAGGCGCTGCGCGTCCTTGTCCTGCCCGGCCTTGGCCACCTTGCTCCAGCGCGCCAGGCTCTTTTCCACCGTGGCCAGGTCGGCCAGGCACAGCTCGGTCTGGATGACCTCGATGTCGGCTACGGGATCGACCTTGCCGGCGACGTGGATCACGTTGTCGTCGTCGAAGCAGCGCACCACGTTGACGATGGCGTCGGTCTCGCGGATGTGGCTCAAGAACTGGTTGCCCAGGCCCTCACCCTGGCTGGCGCCGGCCACCAGCCCGGCGATGTCGACGAACTCGACGATCGCCGGCACGATGCGCTCAGGCTCGACGATCGCCGCGAGTTGCTGCAGCCGCGGGTCGGGCAGCTCGACGATGCCCACGTTGGGCTCGATGGTGCAGAACGGGTAGTTCTCGGCGGCGATGCCGGCCTTGGTCAGCGCGTTGAACAGCGTCGACTTGCCGACGTTGGGCAGGCCGACGATGCCGCATTTCAGGCTCATGGGCGGGGCTTTGCGCGGGGCGTGGAAAGCCGCGGATTCTAGGGCCCTAGACTCGGCTGCAGACCCGATGCAAGCTTGCCGCAGGAGAGCGCTCATGGCCGATCGACTGACACTGCAGCCGCACGAAAAAGACCTCGGCGGCGGTTTCCTGGTACGCCGGCTGCTGCCCGCGGCCGCGCGCCAGGCGGTGGGGCCGTTCCTGTTCTTCGACCACTTCGGCCCGGTCGAAGCCGGGCCGCAGGACAACCACGACGTGCGGCCGCACCCGCACATCGGGCTGGCCACCGTGACCTACCTGTTCGAAGGCGCGATGCAGCACCGCGATTCGCTGGGTGCGGTGCAGCGCATCGAACCCGGCGCCGTCAACTGGATGACCGCCGGGCGCGGCATCGTGCATTCCGAGCGCACCCCCGACGATCTGCGCAGCGTGATGCGGCGCACGCACGGGCTGCAGCTGTGGTCGGCGCTGCCGGCCGACGACGAGGAGATGGCGCCCAGCTTCGCGCACACCGCCGCCGATGCGATCCCGGCCTTCGACATCGGCGGTGCCGGCGTGCGCGTGCTGATCGGTGCAGCCTTCGGCCAACGCTCGCCGGTGGCCACCCGCTCGCCCACGCTGTACCTGGACATCGCGCTGCGCGCCGGCGCGCAGCTGGCGCTGCCGCTGGCGGGCGAACGCGCGCTGTACGCGGTGGATGCGCCGTTCACGTTGGACGGCCAGGTGCAGCCGGCGCGGCAGATGGTGCTGCTGCAAGCCGGCGAGCAGCCCGTGCTCGCCGCGCCCGCCGCTGCGCGCGTGGTGCTGATCGGCGGCGAGCCGCTGGGCCGGCGCTTCATGGCCTGGAACTTCGTGTCCAGCCGGCGCGAACGCATCGAGCAGGCCAAGGACGACTGGCGCGCACAGCGCTTCGACCCGGTGCCGGGCGAGACCGAGTTCATCCCGCTGCCCTGACGGCAGCACAGGCAGGGCCGTGGCCCCACGCACCCCGGGCCAGGTCAGAACGCGTAATGCGCGCGGCAGCGCTGGCCTGCGGCCAGTTCGCAGCCGACGCCGTCGAGCACGATGGCGTTCATGCCGAAGGTCACGGCGCCGTCCATGCGCGCGTCGGCGCGGTAGCTGGCCAAGGTGTCGGTGACCGCGTAACCCTGCTCGCCGCTGTCGGGGTCGACGCCGGGGATGCTGCAGCGCACGCAGGGTTTGACCAGCTGGATGCGCACCGTGCCCTGCGGGGTGTCGATCTCCAGCAGCCCGATGTGGTCCTCGTCGTGTGCGTCGATGCCGTCGAGCACCAGGTTGGGCCGGAAGCGCCGCATCGCCACCGCGGCTTCGCCTTGCGCCAGCAGCCGGCGGTTCAGCTCGGCCAGCGAGGCGGTCGAACTCACCAGCAGCGAAAAGGCGTCGGCAAAAGCTGCATGCGCTGTCGCGGCGCCGGTCCAGCGGCGGTCGCACACGCGCCGCTGGGTGTCGTCGAAGCGCACCAGCCGCAGCGGGCGGCCGATGAACTCGCTGCACCACATCGCGGCCTGCGCACCCATGTCCCAGGCGCTCACGGTGTCGTGCCACACGCGCACCGGCACGCGCAGCGCATCGGCCGGTTCGGGCGCCGGCAGCGACAGCGCGGGTCTGCCCGCGGCGTGCAGCCGCAGTTGGCCGCCGCGCAGGCTGGGGCGGATCAACGCCAGGCGCGGCAGCTCGCGCTGGGTGACGAACTCGCCGCGCTCGTCCACCAGCATCCAGGCGCGGTCCAGCGCCAGGCCGGTGTCGTGCAGCACGCTGCGCTGCAGCTCGGTGCCGGCGCAGCTTTTCACCGGGTACACGCACAGCGCATGCAAGCTGCATTCGATGTCGGCCAACTTTCGCTCCGCTTTGCCAAATCCGGCGGCCATTGTGGGCCGGTGCTGCGGCCGTCGCGGGGCGAGCGGCTGCCTACAATTCGCACCATGAAGCGCTTCGATGTGGTGATCCGCGGCGCCGGCGCGGTGGGCTCGTGCCTGGCGCTGGCGCTGTCGCGGCAGGGGCTGGCGGTGGCGCTGCAAGGCGCCGACGGTGCCACGCGTGCCGCGGCGGCGCAGCGCGAGGACGTGCGCGCCTACGCGCTCAACGCCGGCTCGGTGCAGCTGCTGCGCGAGCTGAAGGTGTGGGACGCGTTGCCCGCCGACGCGCGCTGCGCGGTCTACGACATGCACGTCGAGGGCGACGCCCTCGGCAGCGCGCTGGACTTTTCCGCCTGGACGCAGGGCGTCGAGGCGCTGGCGTGGATCGTCGATACCGCCGAACTCGAGCGCGTGCTGGCCGCCGCGGTGTCGTTCGCGCCGCACGTGCAGTGCGTGGCCGAGGGCCAGGCCCAAGCGCCGCTGCTGGCGCTGGCCGAGGGCAAGGCGTCGAGCACGCGCGAGCAGCTCGGCGTGGCCATGCCGGTGCAGCGCTACGGCCACAGCGCGGTGGCGGCGCGGCTTTGCAGCGACATCGCCCATGCTGGCACCGCACGCCAGTGGTTCCGCTCTCCCGACGTGCTGGCGCTGCTGCCCTTCGACCGCCCCGAGCCGGCGCGCAGCTGGGCGCTGGTGTGGTCGGTGCCGCAATCGCGCGCCGACGAACTGCTGGCGCTGCCCGGCGACGCCTTCGAACACGCCCTGGCCGATGCCACCGGCGGCGCGGCCGGCACGCTGCGCCTGGCCAGCGAGCGTGCCGCCTGGCCGCTGAGCCTGGCGCGCGCCGAGCAGGTCAGCGGGCCGGGCTGGGTGCTGCTGGGCGATGCCGCGCACGTGGTGCACCCGCTGGCCGGGCAGGGGCTGAACCTGGGGCTGGCCGACGTGCGCGCGCTGGCGCAGGTGATCGCGCAGCGCGAGGCCTGGCGCGAGCTGGGCGACGAGCGGCTGCTGCAGCGCTATGCGCGCCAGCGCGCCTTGCCCACGCTGGCGATGGGCCAGCTCACCGACGGCCTGCTGCACCTGTTCGCCAGCGAGCAGCCGATGCTGCGGGAACTTCGCAACCGCGGCCTGAGTCTGGTCAACGGCCTGCCGCCGCTGAAGCGGCTGTTGACCGCGCTGGCGCTGGACGCCTGACGACCCTGCGCAGCGCACGCTGCATGCAAAGGACACCGATGACCCAATCGAGCCGATGGCTGCTGCTGTGCGCGGCCGCGCTGAGCCTGCCTGGCTGGGCACAGGACGCGGCGATCCGCAAGAACCTGGCCGAGCGGCTGCCCAACCTGCCGAAGATCGACGAGATCAGCAAGACGCCGATCCCGGGGCTGTACGAGCTGCGCATCGGCCAGGACATCGTCTACGCCGACGAGCAGGGCAACTACCTGATCCAGGGCAACCTGATCGACACGCGCACGCGCACCGACCTGACCGAAGCGCGCATCAACAAGCTCAGCGCGATCGACTTCGCCAGCCTGCCGCTGAAGGACGCGCTGGTCATCAAGCAGGGCAACGGCACGCGCCGCATGGCGGTGTTCGCCGACCCCAACTGCGGCTACTGCAAGCGCTTCGAGCGCGACCTGGCCAAGCTGAGCGACGTCACCATCTACACCTTCCTGTACCCCATCCTCGGGCCGGATTCCAACGCCAAGTCCAAGGACATCTGGTGTGCGGCCGACGGTGCCAAGGCCTGGCGCGCGTGGATGGTCGACGCCGTGCTGCCGCCGAAGACGACGGCCAAGTGCGACACCGCGGCGCTGGAGCGCAACGTCGCCTTAGGCAAGAAGCACCGCGTGCAGGGCACGCCGGCGGCGGTGTTCGAGGACGGCACGCGCGCGCCCGGCGCGGTGCCGCTGGAGACCATCGAAAAATACCTGGCCGCCGCCGCGAAGAAGGGCTGATAAGGGCTGATGCGGTCACGATGATCGACTACCGGGTCGAACCCTTCGACCGCCACGCGCACCTGTTTCGTGTCACGCTGACCGTGCCGCGCCCGGCGGCGCTGCAGCTTCTCAGCCTGCCGGTGTGGATTCCCGGCAGCTACCTGGTGCGCGAGTTTGCCCGCCATCTGTCGCGGCTGCGCGCGACGCAGGGCGGGCGCGAGTGCCGCATCGAACAAATCGACAAATGCAGCTGGCAGGTGGGTTGCGGCGGCGCCGAGCCGCTGCGCGTGGTGTACGAGGCCTATGCCTTCGACACCTCGGTGCGCGCCGCCTTCCTCGACGCGCAGCGCGGCTTTTTCAACGGCACCAGCCTGTGCCTGCGCGTGCACGGGCGTGAAGCCGGGCCGCAGCGGCTGCGCCTGCGCGCCCTGCCCGCCGGCTGGCAGGTGGCCACGGCGATGCCGGCCGGCGCGCGGCGCCACGAATTCGTCTGCGCCGACTACGACGAGCTGGTCGACCACCCGGTCGCGCTCGGGCGCTTCTGGCGCGGCGAGTTCAGCGTGCGCGGCGTGCCGCACGAATTCGTCGTCGACGGCGCCTGGCCCGGCTTCGACGGTGCGCGGCTGCTGGCCGATGCGCGGCGCCTCTGCGAGGCGCAGATCGGCTTCTGGCACGGCCGCGGCAAGCCGCCGTTCGCGCGCTACGTGTTCCTGCTCAACGCGGTCGACGACGGCTACGGCGGCCTCGAGCACCGCGCCAGCACCGCGCTGATCTGCGCGCGCAAGCACCTGCCGCGCGTCGGCGCGGCGCCAGCCGGCGACGGCTTCGTCACGCTGCTGGGGTTGATCTCGCACGAGTATTTCCACAGCTGGAACGTCAAGCGGCTGAAGCCGCGCGAGCTCGAACGCATCGACTACGGCGCCGAGAACCCCACCCGGCTGCTGTGGTTCTTCGAGGGTTTCACCTCGTATTACGACGACCTGCTGCTGCTGCGCGCCGGGCTGATCGACGCTGCGCGCTACCTGAAGCTGCTGGCCAAGACGATCGGCGGCGTGCTCGCCACGCCGGGGCGCAGGCAGCAAAGCGTGGCCGAGGCCAGCTTCGACGCCTGGATCAAGCACTACCGCGCCGACGAGAACACGCCCAACGCCACCGTCAGCTACTACACCAAGGGCGCCCTGGTGGCGCTGGCGCTGGACCTGAGCCTGCGCGCCGCCCAGGCCGGCAGCCTGGACGCGCTGATGCGCCGGCTGTGGGCGGCCTCGGGCGGCGGCGCCATCGGCGAAGCCGACATCGGCGACGCGCTGCAGCAGCTGGGCGGCAAGGCCTTGCGCGAACAGCTCGCGCAGTGGGTGCACGGCACCGATGAGCTGCCATTGCAGCCCTTGCTGGCGGGTGCGGGCGTGGACTGGGTCGCCGAACCCGGCGACCTGGCGGCCACCCTAGGCCTGCGCGTCAGCGAGGCCGCGCTCAGCGGCATCCACGTGAAGAGCGTGCTGCGCGGCAGCGCGGCCGAAGCCGCGGGCGTGTGCGCCGGCGACGAACTGCTGGGCGCCGACGGCTGGCGGCTGCGCCGGCTCGACGACGCGCGCGGCTGGCTGCGCGAGGGCGCCGCCTTCGAGCTGACGCTGGTGCGCGACCAGCGGCTGCTGACGCTGCCGGTGCCGGCAGCCGCACCCGCCGCCAGCGAGGTGCAGCTGCGGCTGGCCGACGCGCCGCGCGCGGCGGCGCTGGCGCTGCGGCGGGAGTGGCTGGGCGTGTGAACGCGCTGCGCACGCGTCGCCGCCGCGCCTTGCTGGTGCTGGCGCTGGCGGTGGGCCTGGCGCACTGGGCCTTGACCGAGTGGCTGCCGCTGCCGCGCGTGGGCGACGCTGCCGCCGAACGCATGCCGCCGCGCATCGAGGTCGCCTTTGTGCGCGAGCTGGCGCCCGCGGCGCCGCCGCCGGTGGTCGTGCGGCAGGCGCCGGCGGCGCGGCCGCTGCAGCGGCGCAAGGCCGCGCCCAAGCCGGCCGCGCCGGCATCGGCGCCACAGGCCGACGAGGCCACCGCGCTGGCGCAGGCGCCGCCACCGCCGCCGCCAGAGAGCGCATCGTCGCCGTTGCACTCGCCGCCGCTCGAGGGCTCGCAGGAACCCGAGCCGCCCGCGCCGTCCGAACTCGCCGCGGCGGCGCAGCCGCCCGAGACGCCGGCGTCCGTGCCGCAGCCCGCGGTCGAGGCGGTCGACGCGGCCGCGGTGGCGGCCGCGGCCTCGGCGGCGGCCTCCGCGGCCGCCTTCGAATGGCCGCCGTCGACCCGGCTGAGCTACAAGCTGCACGGCAACTACCGCGGCGAGGTCGTGGGCGCGGCCCAGGTCGAATGGCTGCGCGTGGGCACGCGCTACCAGGTGCATCTGGACGTGTGGGTGGGCGCGCAGGCCGCGCCGCTGGTGGGCCGGCGCATGAGTTCCGACGGCGAACTCACCGGCAGCGGCTTGTCGCCGCGGCGCTACGACGAGGAAACGCGCGCGCTGTTTCGCGAACTGCGCCGGCGCACCATCGTCTTCGACGGCGATCGGGTGCTGCTGTCCAACGGCCAGCAGCTGGAGCGCATCGACGGCATGCAGGACGCGGCCAGCCAGTTCGTGCAGCTGACCTGGCTGTTCACCACGCAGCCGCAACTGCTGCGCGTGGGCCAGCG
>Ga0116167_1003844_pt1 | contig 11459 bp, 9 predicted proteins | sample AD_JPNMR3_MetaG_FD_89794 | JGI IMG/M metagenome (GOLD analysis project Ga0116167, IMG submission 89794) | Active sludge microbial communities of municipal wastewater-treating anaerobic digesters from Japan - AD_JPNMR3_MetaG | ecosystem: Engineered > Bioreactor > Anaerobic > Digestate | place... | reverse complement strand
CTGCTACAACCCCAAGAACTAAAATTAAAATTAAACTTTTTTTCATAGATAAAATTTATTTTCCTAAATTTTTAGCTTAACGTCCGACCACCGTTAAGAATAACATAAGAATAACATTTTTTCATCTTCATCAGACACTGGCTTCTCGCTATATTCCCTCACCGCCCTTCTATTTAAAATTTCTTTAATCATAGAAAGTAAATTAATATTTTGATTTTTGTTTATTATACCAAATTTAAGCTGATTGGTAAAAAGAGCATCTTGTGTTAATATTTAGTAAAGCGACAATGAAAATAATAATAAAACAAGAAAACGGCCCCTTTTTGTTATATCTTGGTTTGTTTGGTTATTGCAGTTTATATCCTGAATTGATAGGAAATATGTATCGACGACAAACATTTTTTAAGATTTCCCGAAAAACAGAAAATTATTTCAAGACATACGGGCTTGAGCCCCAAATGAAACAGTTTTTAGATTTAATCTTCACTCAATATCGAAACACAATTGGAGAACAAACTCTGGGTTATATTTCTCTTCTCTACCAACATCCTCAGAGAGAAAAATCTGTTAAAAGGTTTATTAAAAATGAAAAGCAGCAAGTTTTTTTATCATATCAGAAGATAAAAAATAAAGAACTAAAGGCTCTTGCTTCTTTTCATTCATCTCTTTTAAAAACAGAATTTTTTGATTGGTTAGAAAAATTGACGACTTTAGACATTGAAAGAAAAAGCACAAAAATTCCAAAGATAAAACGCATCATTAATAAAGATTTAACATTTTTTGGTATCAAGAAACCAATCATCCAAAAAATCATTATTACTCCTTTAAATCTTTACCCTTTTCAAGCAGCTTCTTTAGTTTATATTTTAGATAAAGAAATAATTATTGTTAGTTCAGAAAAATTTCATCCTGAAGTAATAGAACATGAATTTCTTCATCTTCTAATGAATCCTCTGGCTAAAAGATTTCTTCAAAAATTCCCCAAAATGGCTAATCTTATCGTAAGTTTGTCATCTTTAACCCGCAAAGAAACCTATGGAGAAAACCCTCTTTATCTTTTACAGGAAGAACTTATCTATAGTTATTTAAATTTTAAAAAGAGAAAGCCATTGAATTATAAAAATTTCCTAAAAAGTTTGCCATTTAAAAATGAAAAACAGTTTCAAGAAGCAAGAAAAAATAATCCTCTTTTTAGAAGAAAGTGCGAAAGACTAAAAATAAACTCCTTTAAAAAGTTTTTAACAAAATCTTCTGTTTATTATCAGATTTTTCTAAAAAACCCGTTAAACGACATTCTTTATCAGTTTTATAAAAGTTTCGAAAAAGAAAAAACAGCCAATCCTCATTTAGATTTTAACCATTACCTATTAAATAATCTTTCTGACGCCATAAAAATAAAATATAACAATTTTAGTAGCAGGACAATCACTGCTTTAACCGTATCTAGCTAAACAATTAGCGCACTTAGGAATATTATCCACAGTTAATTTCTGAAGTAATCCATACTTCTTATCTCTTTAATCATAAAATTGGTATTAAAACTATTTTTTAGAAGGGAGCATTATTATTCTTCTAAAATTTGACGGTTGCAAGACTTTTTCAACAACATTCTTAATATCCCTAATACTAATCGAATCTATTTCTTTTATAAACTCCTGAAGGTTATCTGGTTTACCATAATGAATTACTTCCTGAACCGCTTCTCTAAAATTCCAAAGAGGATCATCTAAAGTTAAAAACAATCTTCCTTTTACTCTTTGTTTAGTTTTCTTTAATAAAAGACTAGAATTTTTGCTTTCTTTTATAGCTTTAAAAATCAAAGAAATTACTTTCCTATACGCTTCTGGCTTAGTTCCTATCCTTATATGAAATGTGCCTATATAATACTCGGCAATAAAAAGATTAATATCATAAGCGAGTCCTCTTTTTTCCCGAATTTTATAATAAAGGGCAGCGGGGCCTTTTGTGGTAATCATGCTTTGAAAAAGTTTTAAAGCGACTAAGCTTTTTCTCTCTGTAAAACTAAATGGCGCCACTAATTCTATTTGAGCCTGTTTAACAGAATGAAAGAATTGTAATTCCCTTTCACCATTATCTATTAAAGGAATAAGAGGACGTTCGTTATGTGCTTTTCTGACCTCTGATATAAAATATTTGTCTATAAACTTTATCGCTTTTTTACTTGTTAGATTACCCATCAAAATAATAGTGAAATTATTAGAATGATAATATTTAGAGGCAAAATTTAAAATCTTAGAACGAGTTAATCTACAAAGATACTCTTCACTCCCCAAAATATTCCTTCCTAGAGGATGAGAACCAAAAACAAAGTTTCTTGCTTTAAGAGAGAGAAAGTAAATAGGGTTATCTAATTTCCTTTTGAATTCCTCTTGAATCACTTGCAATTCCTTAGAAACTGCATCTTTAGGAATGATAAAAGAATTAACTATTTCAGATAAGACTTCAATTAATCTCTCGGCATATTTATAAGGTGCCTGTCCATAATAAACTGTTCCCTCGTAATCAGTAAAAGCCTTTTTATAACCCCCTACTTCTGCTAAGTATTCATCTAATAAATTAACTTCGGGAAATTTTTTAGTCCCCCTTAAAACTAAATGTTCTACTACATGAGATAAACCTGCTTCTTCTGGCCAGACTTCGTCCAGTGTTCCTACTTTAACAACAACTGCCGCCAAAACAGATTTCATCTGTTGCCGATGGGCCAGATAAATTGGAATATTGTTTTTACTTAATAATTTTTGGTAACGCAGATTTAAGTTCATATTGAAATTAAACAACGAGTGAGTTGAATAAAATATTTCAATTATAATTATAGCATTTATAATAATTTAAAAAGTTTTTTAAACTGACTACTATTCTTCTAATTCTTGTGAAATAAAATGACGATAAGCGCAATATCCGCAATCATCACTGGGAGGAGGGATGGTCTCAGAATCCAAACATTCTTTAATTTTAAAAATGGTTGGCTCTACCCAAGAATCATCACCTTCATAAGGTAAAATAGTGCTTTTAAATTACCGGCCGAAGGAGTGGATTCTGCTGCCTCTAAAATTTCTCGGAAATCGTCCTCTTGAATTGTTTTATCACCAAAACTTCTCACCGACTCTTTTTTTAAAAACTTCATCCTTAATTTCATTTTAGTAAATCTATTCTGATGCCGCATACATTAACACACCAATTTACCATTTGTTATTTTATAGTGAATATTCTCTTTTAACAATTCTATTATACAATTCTAATTTTGATTTTCCCATTTAAAATAAATTTATTAATAATTCTATTAAATCAATTTTTCCAATCACATATTTTCAATCCCGCTTCTTCTCTATTTATAATAGAATCCAAATTTACACATTTTCCATCTGAAATAGGTCTTATATAATTATATAAGCAATAATCTATCTGAAAATGGCCGTTTTCGATATCAGAATTTGATAAATTGTTAAATTCGCAAGAATCTTTTAACTCTTCACAATTATCAAATGTAATTGGTCCTTCAAAATAAGTTTCTTTATTAGGAACAACTACATCATTACTTAAATAGTTATATAAACCTAAAGATGCATCTACAGGAATTGAACATAAAAAATTTTTTTTAATAATATGCATTTTAATTGCTAAACCTTTTAAAATAATTGGTTTGTTTTTAATTAAAAAAATATTAGGATTATAAAAACAATATGTAGCCAGTAAATTAATTTCTTTATTAAAGGAAAATTCTTTTATTTTTTCCCTCAAGATTATTTTTGACTCTTTAGAAATCCACTTAATAATAGAGCTTCCTTCATATGTTATATCCTCCACAGGATTCCAATCTTTTGGTATTTTATTTAAATCTTCTTCTACTGGATAAACAATTAATTCCCAATTTTCTATAGAAATTGTTTTTATCAATGCTTTTCTATAAATTTTTATTTTTATAATTTTATCTTTATTTTTCAAAACTGAGCAAATCTTTATATTCTTACGTAATGATTTATTAATTGCTTCTTTAGTAAAACCTGAATTACTAAAAACAATAATCTCATCAGTTTTTAAATCTTGTCCCTTAGAATCAACAGCATCTATAATTTCTATTCCCACTGGCCTATTCCAATCTTTACATTCAATAAACAAAAAACTGTCTTTATTATTAAATACTCCTCTTACCTCAACATCAATCTCTCTTTTGCCATCGGGACCATTGATAATAGAATTAATTTTAATTGTTTTATCAGGATGTAAAACTTTCATTAATTCTTGAACTACTTTTGTATACTCCAATCCTTTTTTCATATTAAATATCTTTTCTAAATTAATATTTTGATTTTAGTTATTTGCTTCAATAAAATTAATTTTTATTAAATTTATTTGCTGACTGCTCAACAATTTCAATTTCCTCCGGCGTGAGAGAATAAAGTCGGTAAACTAATGAATTCGTTTAATTTACTTTTTTCAAATTAATTTTTAGACTTTTGGGGTTTAAATTTCTCTAAACTTATTCTTTTAAACCCGTTATAAACTTTTCTTCGGATAAAAAGAGAAACATCTGTTTCTAAATTTTTAAAAATTACCGCTGGGGTATAATAACCAGTTTAGAAGCTTTATTCATATCATACACTACCTAGATATAATAGTTAGTTAATCCCTTCCTAAAGAACGTAACAAAATGATTATGAAGAGTTATAAAAGGTTGTATTTTATTTTCAGGTCTCGATTTTGCCTCAATATATCTCCGACCAGAATGAATATCATACCCTCGATGTTGTTTGTTAACACCGACAGGTTTGTATCCTTGGGATTTTTCATATTTCATTACAGATTTAATGGATATTTCTTCTTGGGTCATAAATTCAAATTAGCTTTTAACTAAAACTAATGTAAGCCAAACTAGAACTGCTGTGAGAATAATTAAAACTATATTTAGCCGCATCATTATTCTACTTGATTTATTAGTAGTATCTTTTAATCGTTTCTGCATCTCCATATTTCTACGCAATATATCTATCAAAGCATCATAAACTAGATCGCCGCTAGTCACCCCAGTCATTATATCTTTACTACCAATTAATTCTTCGTCTGATTTTTCTTGTAAAATATCTGCCAATGTTTTTTGTGCCATATATTTATTTATATTTTATAATTGACCTTTGAAAGATTTATTTAAAACACTGGCAATATCCTAAATAGCTAATAACTGCAGGCTACTTAATAAAATTCTTAATTATATGCCATTCCGTAGTTATGTCTTTACTATTTTCCCACCATTCGTCAAAAGGAAGAGTATTGGAAGTTTCTTTAATTTCGCTATATTGTCCCCTAGCAACAATATCTGCCGAAGGAATGTTAAAACATATATCCTTAGAAATAATCCATCTATCATGAATTTGAGACTTTAATCTCGGGTCTATGATAACTCTTAATTCGCACGATATTCCTTTATTCTTCATTTCAATCTTAAAATCTTTAAAAAGATCTCTAAAATTCTCATTAACTTTATCAATCGACATTATTATCTTAAGATCTTTTACTTTATCTTTATTTAAAAACTGAGATAGTAATTTCAACCCTTCAAATGAAAAGTATTTATCAATCCAGTATAAATATTCGTGGCAAGATCGGATAACTTCACCGAACATAATTTTATTTTTGAATGGTTCTTTCGGATTTATTAAACCTATTTCTACCTCAGAAGGCTCAATCCCTAATATATCTTTAATCTTTGAAAGTATTACTTTTTGTCGCTCTTCAAGGAATGCTTCAAAACCATCTTCATCTTTCAGCATATACTCGTACGCCATTTTATTAATACAATGAGTTTTCAAAACTTCTAAAAATGCTTCTTCGCTTCCATATTTATCATTTATGAATTCCTTTAGATATTCCGATGGTTTTTTAAACCTTTTTATTTTTCTATTAGTATCTTTAGACATCCAAGCCATATTAAGAACAGAATTGATATCTTTAAAATTCTTAAACACGGCTTTAGGATAAATATGATCTTTATCATTACTACGAGCATTTACTAAAGATAATCCGGTTTCGAAATCTTTCGATCCTTCAATGGCCAAAAGAGACATAACCCCTCGATAGATTGAACTTGTCTTATTCTGAATTTCTTTAAGATCTAAATATTGAAATGCGCGTCTAGCCTCAATAATAGCTGTAGGTATTTGGGAATCATCTGTAAACCATGCTTTCATCTCTTTGAAATCAGCGGTCATTCTAGCATCAGCGGCTTGAGAATAAGCATTAGAAAACACAGATGCCCAGTACCACATTTTTAATTTCTTATAACAATCCGCTTTTTTTTCTCTTGTATCTATTTCTTTTAGTAAGGCTGCCAGAACTGGAATCATAGACTCAAATGGCAATTCTTTTTCATTTTTTACACCAAATCCATCTGGTTGCAAGTTTTCTAGCATTTTAATTGCTTGATTAAAGTAACTAGATGCTTCAAGCCAATGTTCTTCGAAAGATAAACCGCTACTACTATAGATATTTTCATAAATATCTAATATATCTTTCCTTTTGCAAGATCCAGTGCCGCTATAACAAAGAGCTATAACTTGGAGTATATAGATTGGTATTTTGTCTATAAATTTAAAATATCTCTGTATATTAGAATATTGCGCCTGTGTGTTATCCCACAATTCTCTAAGCTTTATTCCATATTTATACATTCTAGCGATTACTAAATCGAATACACTAAGAATTTTGCCTTTAGTATTTAATTTTTCAAAGATTTCGGTTGCTTGCACTAATTCCATGTTTTTAGGTAAGACTATATAAGGAATTTCAAATCCATCCCACATATATCTTAACCTTTTATCTATAATCCTTGTTATTCGACGAATTTTAATATAATCAGACGTTTTCTTTAACATGAAGTCCTCAAAACCATTAACCCAATCATCATACCTCTCGAGCTCATACAACGGAAAAAGAAATCTCTTATACGACTCCTCTATGTCTAACCGGTATGGCAATGTAACGATAATCTCAGCATCTTTCTCTTTATTTGGAGAGAAAAAAGCATTGATATTCACATAAAAATAGGTAGGCTGGGAGCTTCCTTTTAGTGAAAATTGAGGCGCTTTAATCCCATAATAAATAGAGGTAATTCTTTGTTGACCATCTAGAATTATCTGCTCTGGTTTAATATCCCCCCTTGAAAGAGATACACCCTTAATCGGCATGATGTCTAAAGGCAGTTCGCTACCAGCACTCCAAAAAAGAAAAGCTCCAACATAATAACCCTCAAATATCGATTCGAAAAAGTCTTTTATATCTGCCTCTTTCCAATCAAAATATCTTTGGAAATTAGGAAGAACAAACTTTCCAAGAGAACATGCTTCAATAATTTGGCGAATTTTTATTCTGCTTGGTGGTTCAAGCTCATATGGCTCATATTTATTATCTTGGACAGAATTTAAAAATTCCAATACATCAACTTCTTGAGTATTGGCACTATCTCCTACTTGCTTTATTTTATAACGTTTTTCTAAATTGTCACTCTTCACATTGGAGTCTAAATCTTTTCGACCTGCGGTGTACATAAAATCTTGGGTCATCCATATAAATTCTGGATCTTTGAAATCCCTATCTTTTATGAAAAGAGAGTGAATGTTTTGAATTTCGGGAATATTTTTTATGCACTCTCTTACTTCCTCTAAGTACTTTTCAAAAATTTTATATTTTGCCCCCTCGGTAAGTCCTTTAAAAATTGGTAGCTCCCCCTCTATACTTTTTATAAACTTTTTGTATTCCTCTGGTTTTATGGCGTAATACTTCATGGGATATCGCGCAGAAAGTAAAAGACTTATAAATCTAAGACTCATATAGGAATCATCATCTGTTCCAAATTTTTTATTTCTTATATCCATTAGAAAGTCCATTTCCCTCCTAAAATTATCTATACGGACAGCTACTTCTACTTCTTCATTAAATAATTTCTCTAATGATTGCCTAACTTCATTTTCATATTCTTCTGCTAAAATTAATAACATTTCACGAGGAAAGTAGTGTTTACTTTTGACTAAATTATTCTCTCCAATCGCTTTCTCAAGCATTTCTTTTAAATTAGTTGCCCCAAGATTGAAAGTCTTTTGAAACGTTGAAACAAAATCGAACTTATATCCTTCCGTTGTTTTAGTGTAGTATTCTAACCCGACTACATCCTGAACATAATGAAGATATTTATCTAATAGAGGCTTTAATTTCTCTTGATTTAACATATTTATATCTAATTAATTTTTCGTCTAATAATGTTTTTTAGTATTATTTATATTTGAATTCATTATTTGGCTAATGCAGTAAATAATATTTCTGGCCAATTTTTATCCTCTAAAAATAAAACGTGGTGTTTAATAAATTCTTCTTTGGTTGGATAAATCGTCTCACCTTTAATTAAATCGACATAAGAAGTCTGAGATATAATAAATGATTCTAAGCGAATATGCCTGTTAGCTAACTTAGCTTCTATTGTTTTGATAGTTACTATATTATTAGAATCATCTGCTTCATCTGAAAAACCTGCAAATTGAATTTTTTCATTATTTAAACTCTTACTATGTTCTAATCCCTTAGGATCAATAAACACTATAGTTTGCTCTTTTTCGGTTTTAAGCCACATGATAAAGTCGGGATAAAATCCTGACCATTGCAATCGAAATCCTATTCCTGAAATAGGAAAATTTCTTAAAAGATAAATTTCTTCCTCTCTTTCATGTGTCGAAATATAATTTTTTAGTTCTAAGATAAAACGTTTTTCGCTATCTACAAGACCTTGAGGAGAAATCTTATCCACCTTTTTAGTTTGTAATAAAATAGGCACGTATAAAGATCTATCGAAATAAATTCTTGGTAACGATATACTAGTAATATCATCATGAATCAAACTCTCTAAATTATTTACAATATTTTTTACATCTTTTATTATACCCTTTTTATTTTTCGCAATTTGAACGATATACCCTTGCTTATTATCAGAAATAAAAGGTAATGGCAATGTTTTTATTTCCTCATATTGCAAATTGTTTACTTCTGCTAACTTAGCGTATTTTCTATAAAACAAATCTAGATATCTCTTAAGAACTAAAATTGCTATCTCTTGCAATAAATTTATATCTTCTATTCGAGAAATTGCGAACAGGTCGGGCTGAATATGAATAGAATATCTTCCATTTATTAGAAAATCTTTGAGAATATTGTTATTGAATATTACATTCCAATAGCATTTTTGAGTTTTAAATTCTATAATATCTTTCCATATTTCATCCCAATCAAATAGTTCTAACATTTCAATTGTTAATTTCACCTCCTTTGTTGTACCCTGCACTTCTTTTATTTCTACGCCATTTTCTCTTTGAGGCTGCGCTGAATACATAGAAATTTTTGATCTCAAGTCTAAAGTAAAAGATAGTTTATCATCTATCTCTAATTTTAAAACGTCATCATCTTCAAAATTCTTAACACCTATTTTGCTTAAAGCATAAAGATTCTGCCATTTATCCATATATTGAGCCCTAATAGGAACTTCAATAGTTTCAAATTCTACATCTTCTTTTCTAATAGCATCTAAAAAGGTATTTAAGTAATCAGCTCTTATTCCATAAATATTGAGATTTTCTAATAATCTAATAAGAGAATTATCGTCACTTCTTTTGAGAGACATTCCTTTTCCTTTAAGTCTTACTCCTCGTCCAAATAATTGAATAATCTGTGGCCCTTGGCCAGTCCCGATATTTAAAAGACCCATAGAAGATACACGCCATGTATCCCATCCTTCAATAAATTTTCTAGATCCTATAAGAATGTTTATAGATGAATCTACATTTTGAATTTCATCAAAAAGAGAATTAGAAATTACATCCATTTCGATTTTTAATTCTATTTTATCTAGTTGTTTTTTGAAATTAGCGCCATCCCCTATATTTACTACTCCAAAATATTTATTATCACCTACCTTAAGACCAAATTCCCCAAAACTATTTTTTAGTTCCACAATTCTAAAAGATCCTACTCCATTAAAAATCGTATTATAAATATCATCAAAATTGATATCTCTGTTTCGTAAATAACTAAATCGTTTTTGAAAGATATCCATTCCATTTTCATCTATTAAACCACTATTACCATTTAAAATCTCATTCACTAAATGTATAAACCAACCCCTTTCCCCCGTCACTTTGTTTATAAATTGTAAAATTTTTACTACATCAGATTCTTCCTGCTTGCCACTAACAGTTGCCCCAACAAAAATCCATAGAGGTTTTTCAATGTTATATTCCGTAATCAATGGTCTATTTTCTTTAAATACTAACAATTGCTCATAGAAAGACAATAAATTAGCTACAAACATTATTTCCTGAAACTTTGTTTCACTTATTTTAATTTTCTGAACGTTTAAAACAGAAAAATCTTTTCCATAACCATCTAAATAAAAATATTTATAAGAATAATCAAAAATAATAGCCTTGGCATATTCTTCTAAAATATTTTTATTTTTTTCACTTAAAATTTGCCCAAAAGTAGCACTATATTCAAACACAAAACCTTTCTCAGTAAGTTTATCCCTTAATTTTGCCCATTTCTGATCTTCTGACTTCTTGCCCTTGTGCCCCTCATCTACAAAAATAAGATTTTTCCCTTCGAAAGTGTCCACTGAAAGAGTTACCCCTTTTCCTTTTTTGAACTCCTTGAATTTAGTAATCTCAATAACTAAAATCTCATCATCTCTTTGCGAGAGATTATTCAAATTACCTCCGTAAACAGTGTTTGAAATATTGCTTTTATCCAATTCTCCACTATGTTGTTTCGAAAGCCCTTCATTGGGAGTAATCAAAATAATATTATCAGGTTCGAATAATTTGTAATGAAGAAACTGATAATAATTAATATGCATAATAATTGTTTTGCCGGAACCGGTAGCCATATAAAAAGCAATTTTCGTAAGATCTCCTTCATTAAAGGGCTTAAATCCATCTATTTCTTCTTCCTCGGTATACACTTGGAAAAAATCATTTAGTTCCTTCAAAAATTCAATTTTTCTGTTTTTTAGATTATCTAAAAAAATTTCTGTAAAGAGTACTGCCAAATATTGAAAGTATTTTAAGGAAATATCTTTACGCTTGTAATTGATTTGACTTACATAAAATTGAATATTTTTATCATATTCTAAAAGAACGTCTTTCGAAATTTTAAGATTTTCTAAGGAAATTAAAGTATCAATGAAATAGCTATAACCATTAGCATCAATCCCCTCTTCTTTGTCTTTCAACTCGTCTAGCAAATCTTTTATATCATTCTTACCAAATAAAGAAACGAAATACTTATTTAAAATAAAATATTTTTCTATTTTCATTAACTATTTTGCATCAATAATTTAAATTCGGCTTCAATATATCTTATTTCTACAATATTCTTATTAAAATTAGGAGTTAAAATACTTTGACCAT
>Ga0116167_1003836_pt1 | contig 11480 bp, 10 predicted proteins | sample AD_JPNMR3_MetaG_FD_89794 | JGI IMG/M metagenome (GOLD analysis project Ga0116167, IMG submission 89794) | Active sludge microbial communities of municipal wastewater-treating anaerobic digesters from Japan - AD_JPNMR3_MetaG | ecosystem: Engineered > Bioreactor > Anaerobic > Digestate | place... | reverse complement strand
CTCTTCTGGCAAAAACACCCTTATCTTTTCAGTGGCATTTATAAATTTATAATCCTTATCCCGCCTTTTTTCATAAAGGTGTTTTTTCCTTAAAATCGGAATCATCAATAAAATTATTTCCCTAACAATAACTGAAAGATCTTTATTTTTCTTATCCTTTAAATTTTTAATTTTATCAAATAGAGATTTATTCAATACAAAATCAAATTCTTTCATATTTAATCCTCCTCTATTAAAAAAATATTTCTATATATTAATCACAAAATTTTTAAGAAAATCCTTTACAAAATTTAAGAAAAAATTAAAAAATCTTTGCCTAAAAATAAGATAGTGGGTAATAAATTGTGTGTGAGAGAAACAAATTATTACATATAACACAACTCTCACAATAAAAATTATTAAAAAATTATGTATTATAAACAGTTAGGCAAGAAATATTTTTTCTATTAATGATAAAAAAACTTTAATATTTATTTTTCTTTAAAATGCAAAATATTCAGATATATGTCTTTTTTATAAAGAGTCCTGCCTTAATGGTTAAAGATATCCCCTGTATAACATTCAGATATCCCATTTTATTAAATCTAAATAAAATAACACCTATTTTTAATCATTAGATTTCTTGGCATTCTTTTCGATATTTTTATTTATAGATTTAATAACATCTTTATAAAGTTCTTCGCCGCCAATAAGATAAAATTCTAATTTTTTTAAATTTTTTACTAACTTTTTAGAAAAATTGTTCTCCTCTTTTTTGTCAAGCATATTTTTTATCTTTTTAGAAAAAGACTTCTCGATTTTTGCTATCTTTAAAATCTCTCTTTTTAATCTTTCTAAATTAATCTTCATAAAAAAATCTCCTTCTTTTTAATATTCAGGTAAATAAATAATAAATTTTGTCCCTTTATTTTCCTTACTTTCAACATTAATTTTTCCTTTATGTAAATCAACTATACTTTTTACTATAGAAAGCCCCAGCCCTGTCCCCCCATTCTCCTTTGTTCTTGATTTATCAACAATATAAAATCTTTCAAATATATATGGCAGATGCTCCTCTGGAATACCAATCCCTGTATCTTCAATAGAAATCTTTACCAATCTATCCTCGCTCTTATTTATAACAACCTCAATCTCACCTTTATTAGTATACTTTATTGAATTATCAATTAAATTTATAAACATTTGCTCGAGTTTATCCTCATCACCATTTAAAAATATTTCTTTTTCGATCTTTACTTTTAATTTTAACGACTTTTCATTTGCCTTTTTTTTGAATATGGGCAGAATATTTTCTATTATTTGCTCAAGATTTACCTTTTTAAACTCTAAATTTCTTTTTTCATCCAGTTGAGAAAGTTTTAAAAGATCCTGAACAATATTTATCAATCTCTTTGTCTGTTTCTGAATAATATTATAATATTTAATTCTCTCTTTATCCTTTTCTTCATCAAGAAGAGTCTCTATGTATCCCATTATAGAAGTCAATGGCGTATTTAATTCATGACTTGCATTTGTTATAAACTCTTTTTTTATCTTTTCTAACTTTATAGACTCTGTAATATCATAAAATACAATTATTGTCTTATCAATAGACTCTGTTTTACTTATGCTTACTATTAATTCAAGATCATAAATATTTATTGTTTTAATATGTTTACCATTATGCTCTAAAATATCCTCAAAATCCTTACTTCTGATTACTTCCCAATAGTATCTCCCCTCTGGATTATCATTTCTTACCATTTTCTTAAAACTTTTATTACAACTTAATATTATACCCTGACTATTCAATACTGATATCCCCTCTTTTATTGAGGATAAAATATTTTGAAGTTCCTCTTTTTCATCGATAAGTTCCTTAAATATTTCTTTTAACTTTATCATCATATTATCAAAACTTTTTGCAAGTTGCTCTGATTCATAATCTGATCCAGCATCAAATTTTATATCAAAATTTCCATTTACAACGTTTTTTGATAGATCATAAAGTATTTTAAATTTCTTTTTGAATCTATAATATATAACAAATATAAGTATAATAGATACAAAAAAGATAAATAAAGAAAATATCACTATATTAAAAATATTTTTATTAACTATTATATCAATACTATCAAGAAAAATGCTTATTCTCAAAATCCCTACATTAGTATTGTTATAAGTCAATTTTTCTGCTATATAAAGCATCTCTTTATTTAAGGTATTACTATGCCTTATAGAAATCCCCTTATTATTCTTTAATGCATCTATTACCTCTGGTCTATTAATATGAGTATCCATAAACTCTGGATTTTCATAAGAGTCTGAAATAACCTTGCCATTTATGTCAATTAAAGTAACCCTAATATTCATATTTTTTGAGACATCTTTAAGATAACTATCGAGTTTTTGATAATTATTATTATACAATTCATTTGTAATATGATATTTAATAAGTTCTGTAAAATTTTTTAAATCATTAATAGTAATATTTATATTATCTTTTCTCAATTTTGGCATATAAAAAAAGAATAGAGAAAGATAATAAATTAAAGTAATAATCACAAACAAAAATAAAATAAAAATAATAAATGATTTAGATCTCAATTTTGTATCCAACCCCCCTTATATTTTTAATAATAGTTCCATATTTGCCCAATTTTTCTCTTAAATTTTTTATATGAACATCAATTGTCCTATCATAAATAAATTTCTCATTTCCATATAACAAATCGAGTATCTTCTCTCTGGAAAACACCCATCCAATCTTTTCTGCCATAATCTGCAACAATTTAAATTCAGTCAATGTCAACTCTATCTCATCCCCTTCAACCGTATATATCTTATACTTTTTCAAGTCTATTGTAAAATATCCCGGCACCTCAATAATCTCTTTTTTTTCTTCTTCTTCACTCTTTTTTACTCTTCTTAGTATTGCCTTAACTCTTGCAAGTAGCTCCTTTACAGAAAATGGCTTTGTAACATAATCATCAGCGCCTATCTCAAGTCCTATACATTTATCAGTTTCATCCTGTTTTGCGGTAAGCATAATAATTGGGATATCTTTTGTTTCAAAATTGTTCTTTAATACCTTGCACACCTCAAATCCATCAATATCAGGTAACATTAAATCAAGAATAATCAAAGATGGCTTTTTTTTATATTTACCCTGCATATAACTTAAAAGATCTTTAGCCTTATAAAATTCAATAGTGGTATAAGAGGCTTTTTTTAAGTGAATAGAAATTAGATCTACTATCTCTTTTTCATCGTCTAAAATTGCTATAAGATCCTTCATATCTCTCCTCTAATAACTTTTTTCTAAAAAAGTTATACTTCATTTTCTTGATAATGATGTTTGATTATTCTACCTTTTTTAATATACACAGTCTCTTCTGCAATGTTTGTGCATAAATCTGCTATTCTTTCTAAATTATTTGCAATTCTTAATATATGCAATCCCCTTTCAATTGTTCTTGGGTCATCATACATATATGTAACAACCTCCCTTAATATCTGATCTCTGTATGTATCAACAATCATATCCCTTTCACATACAAAAAGGGCAAGTTCTTCATTTTCATTTATAAAGGAATTAATACTATCATTAAACATCTTAATTGTCTCTCCTGCTATTTTGGGAATATCATTATACGGCTTGATCCTCTGTTTTGTAATCAAATATAGACTACTTTCAGATATATTTACAGCACAATCCCCAATTCTTTCAAGATCAATGTTCATCTTTGATATCATCATAATTGTCCTTAAATCTTTTGCCTCTGGCTGAAATAGAGCAATAGAAGAAATACACTTCTCATCAATGCTTATCTCCATTTCATTGACTTTCTTTTCATCAATTTCTAACACCTCTTTTAACAAAGCTTCATTATAATCAGACAATCCTTTTATTGATTTATTAATCATTGCTTCTATTGTATTTGCCTGAGAAATAATCATCTTTTTTAATTCAACTATCTTTGCATTTAACATATAACCCCCAATTAACCAAATTTTCCAGTTAAAAATCTCTCTGTCTGTTCATTCTCTGGAGAGGTAAAAACCTTTTCAGTTGGACCAAATTCTATAAGATCTCCAAGATACATAAATAAAGTATAATCCGAAATTCTACCAGCCTGTGAAAGATTATGTGTTACAATTATTATTGTAACATTCTTTTTTAATTCTATCAACAATTCTTCTATATGTAAGGTAGAAATTGGATCTAATGCAGAAGTTGGTTCATCAAGAAGTAATACCTCTGGATTCATTGCGAGTGCTCTTGCAATACAAAGCCTCTGCTGTTGACCTCCGGATAAGAATGTCCCTTTTTTATGTAAATCATTATTTACCTCAGTCCATAAATTTGCCATTTTTAAAGATCTTTCAACAATATCATCAAATTCTGATTTTTTCTTTTTAATGCCATTTAGCTTATAGCCAGCGATAACATTATCATATATACTCATAGTAGGAAATGGATTTGGCCTCTGAAAAACCATTCCTATCTTTCTTCTTACCTCAATTGGATTCTTTTTTAAAATATTTTCAGAATGTAGATAGATATCCCCATCTATTCTCACAGTTGGCACAAGTTCATGAATTCTATTAAGGCATCTAAGAAGTGTTGTCTTACCACATCCAGATGGCCCCATTATTGAAGTAATTTTATTCTTATAAAAATTTACATTTATGTTTCTTATTGCCAGTTTTTCGCCATAATAGACATTAAGATTTTCAGTTCTTAAAATTGAATCTTCCATTTCTTTACCACCATTTTTGTAATAATATTTATAATTAAAATAATAGAAATCAATACAAAAGATGCCCCCCATGCTGCATTTAAGGATTCTGGAGTGCCGTATTCCCAGCTTTTATATATTAAATAAGGGATACTATTCATTGACTTAAATATATTTGTATTAAAATTCATATTTCCAAATGCTGTGAGTAACAATGGTGCAGTCTCTCCAAAAATTCTTGCTATGCCAAGTAAAATTCCGGTAACAATGCCACTTAATCCAGCAGGAAGTATTACTTTAATAATAGTCTTATAATATGGAACTCCAAGTGCTATTGCTGCCTCTTTAAAACTATGAGGTATCAATTTTATTGTCTCTTCGGTAGATTTTGTTACAACCGGGATCATCATTATAGCAAGTGCTATACTTCCAGATAGGCCAGAAAATTTTAAAGGGGTTTTAAATGTCCATAGATAGACAATAAGACCAAGTATTATAGATGGAACCCCCTGAAGTATTTCAATACACCATTGAACAAAAAAAGTAACCTTTGATTTTGGATTTTCAGCAAGATAGAGACCTATACATATCCCCATAGGCACAGAAAATATCGTAGAAAATAAAATAAGTATAAAAGAACCAATTATATCTCTTAAAATTCCACCCCCTTTTATACCCGGGATTATCTTTTCTGCAAAAAGAAACTCAAAATTTATCATTGCAATCCCTTTCTGGATTATAATAAAAACAATTAAAAAGAGAGGAACTATCAACAATATAGAAAAGATAAATATAACACCTTCAAATATTCTATTCTTTAATAATCTAATCTCTATATTTTTATCCATATGTTTATCCCTTTACACTCATCTTTTTAATTATATATTTACCTATAAAATTGACCAATGAAGTAATCAACATAAGTATAAAACCAAGTTCAATCAATGTTGCAAGTTGAATATTATTCGCCTCCCCAAAATTATTTGCAATAACGCTTGCAATTGTATTTCCTGGGCTAAATACAAATAGAGGCAATTTATTTGCATTTCCAATAAGCATTGTAACAGCCATTGTCTCGCCCAATGCTCTTCCAAGCGATAGGACAATTCCAGCAAATATTCCAGAAAATGAGTAAGGTAAAATGATCTTTGTTATAACATCAAATTTTGTCCCACCAAGAGCATATCCAGCCTCGCATAGATCCTGAGGAACAAGTTCTATTATCTCTCTTCCTATTGATGCAGTATAAGGTATAATCATTATTGCAAGAACAATAGAGGATGTCAAAATCCCAACACCCTTATTGTTTTCAAAAAATAGGGAGTTTGCTGGAATATTTAACATATGTCCCACTCCATTAATACCCTGCCTCATTAGTGGAACTAAAAAAAGAAATCCCCATAATCCATATATAACAGAAGGAATCCCTGCAAGTAACTCAGTAGTGCTCTTTATAAAGTTTGAAAAAAATCCTTTTTTAAGATATACACCAAGTAGTATAGCAATTGATAGAGAGAATGGAAGAGATATAATTAATGCAAGAAATGAGCTATAAATTGTCCCGACAATAAAAGGCAATGCGCCAAAATTGTTATTTATTGGATCCCAGACACTATTCCAAAAAAAGGATAAACCAAACTTTTTAAATGCTGGAATAGAAGAGATAAAAAGAGTTATAAGCATTACAACAATTAATACTATTAAAAATATACCGGATGCAAGTAAAATTTTACTGAATATAATATCTTTAATCTTATCAGTTAGTTTTGATATTATAATCAGAAAAATCTCTATTATCAAGATAAAGATAAAATATAAATAAGAGATAAAATAAAAAGATATATAATTTAAAGAAGAAATTGCTTTTTTTAAGTCCTTAATATCAGACTCTGATAGATCATTTCTTAAAATAAAATTGTTATATAGTTCTTCATAACTATCCTCTAATATATCTTTATTTTCATAGTTAAGTTTCTTATAGATTTTATCAAACTCATTTTTGGAAATCTTTTTTGGAATATCTTTATAAATTACAAAAGGAATTTTATACTCATAAATTATATTTGAACCAGTAAAAAGCAATAATATAGTTACGAATAGAAAAACAAAAGATCCTCTTTTTAAAAAATCTTTTAAATATCCATTATTCAGAATTTTTTTCATCTTTTTACAAAACCCCTTTTATATTTTAAAAAAATCCACTGGCTTTAAAAAGCCAGTGGAAGTAAATATATTACTTTAAGATAACTTTTCCACCATAAGTCATTGAAGATATTAATTTATTAGCCTTTTCTTTTGCACTGTCTGGTAATGAAGCATATCCGAGTGTTGGTGGTATTACCTGACCTTCATTAACCATCCATTTTAATAATTTTACTAAAGCCTTTGCTTGAGATTTTGTTCTATTATCATAATTCTGTTCTTTATATACAAGAATCCAGGTAAAGCTACTTATAGGATATCCATCACCAGCATCTATATCAGTAATAGATACTCTTGTATCGGCTGGGATATCTATTTGAGCCGATAAAGTAGTTGATTCAAGAGATGGGGTTATATATTTGCCACTCTTATTTTTAACTGAAGCTACTGGCATCTTATTTTCTATCGCATAGATCAATTCTACATAACCAATACTCCCCTCAACCTGAGTAACAAGCCCCTGAACTCCTGGGTTACCTTTTCCACCAAGACCAACAGGCCAGTCAACTGATTTACCAACACCTACTTTTGCAGCCCACTCTTTATTAGCCTTTGTCAAATAGTCTGTAAAAACAAAAGTTGTCCCACTTCCATCAGATCTGTGAACAACAGATATGTTAAGATTAGGAAGTTTTACATCTGGATTTTCCGCAACAATTGCTGGATCATTCCATTTTTTTATCTTGCCAAGAAAGATATTAGCAATTAAATCTGGAGTTAAATTTAAAGATGTAACATCTTTAAGATTGTAAGTAAGAACAACAGATCCAAGACAAATAGGGATATGAACTATTTCACCACCATTAGTCTCTCTCTTAATGTTTTCTAACTCCTCATCACTTAAAAATGCATCAGATGCGCCAAAGTCAACCGTTTTTGCAGTAATCTGCTTTATCCCACCGCCAGAGCCAATTCCCTGATAATTAACTTTAACGACAGTTAACTTATTATACTCTTCAAACATCTTTACATAAAGAGGATAAGGGAAAGTAGCACCTGCACCTATTATTTCTATACCTTCCATACTCTCCTCTTTCTTACATCCACTGGTTAACATTAATCCCATGATTAATAAAATTGCCATAATACAAATTAATAATTTTCTCATTCTTAAATCCTCCTAAAATTTAAAAAATTATTTGAGTATAATAAACTCAAATAGTGTTAATAAAAGATTAAACAATTGTTAAGAAAGTGTTAATTTTGTTTTTTTAAAATTTTAGGAAAAATTGATACCTTCTTAAGTTCTTAATAGAATGTCTATATATAAAATAACACTAATTTTATAATTGTATAATAAAGAAAAAGGGGATATCCCTATAGGCAACCACGAATATCTGTATTCTCAACATAGGTATATGAAAAATGGAATGCATACTTATCCTGAGGTTAATTTTATTTGAGAAAAGAATTATAATAGTGTTATTTTTATTTTGTCAAAATTTCTAATAAATCCGCTCAATAATAGGTCTCAAAACCTATTACCTGGTAGCAACTGTTATATATAGCCTTGTAAAATGGCTTGGTGTTCCCATGGAAGTGGGACAATTCTCTACTCTTCCACCATCTTTTTATCTTCGTTAGTTTCAAAAATAACCTCAATGTTATCAAACTACACTTTTTTTCAAATCCAAGCATCCCCATTTTTTCATATTCTTCAATGAATATCTCAAGAATTGTCCTAATCAATTTTGCCATGCTGAAAAAATTCAAGTCAGCATGGATTTTCTTTAAAAACCTATAATCTTCCTTTGGAAGATAAAAATGAATAGAGTCATCTGCATCTATTCTTTCATAAGCATTGTCATCCTCCATCCCAAAACAATATCTCTTTTTCACTCTATCATAAAATTTTTGCAATACATAAACAATTAATTTTGATAAAGAGAGATTCTCTTTTCTGGCTATCTTTGCAAGTTTTTCCTTCATCTTTGAAGTTGTTACAAAATGTAGTTCATGACAATCATTATTCTTATAATTTAAAATTTTTTTATTCATAAAAAATCCTCCTATTGATAAAAATTATTTTCTATATATTAATCACAAAATTTATAAGAAAATCCTTTACAAAATTTAAGAAAAAAATAAAAAATTTTTTGCATCCATATAAAATATCCATATAAAATCATATCCTCTCTTCTTTATATCTTCTAAAAAATCTCAAATTCTATAACAAAGATAGATTAACAAATTATTTACACAAAAAAAATAAAAAAGGATCTATCTTAAAAAAGATAGACCCTCTTATAAAAAACTTAACTATCTTTAATTATTTTCTTCTATAAGTATAACCCCACTTGAATCTGCTGTAAATGTAACTTTCCCGCTAGCTACAGTTGCAGTACTTCCAGTATAAAAATCTCTTAATACAGTTCCATCATTCCATATACCAGAGACATCTACTACAATATCGCTTCCGCCAGTTGCACCAATTACACAGACAACTTTATCTGTATCTTTTGTTCTTTTAAAAGTATAAGGTGTGCCACTGCCAATTCTTGAATGAGAGCCTGCCCCAATTGCTACGTGTTTCTTTCTGAATTGAGTCAATTTCTGCCAGTGTGCTAAAATATCTGCATTAAAATCTGAATCATCATTAAAAACCATCTTTGATCTTGTCTTTTGTTGAGTATCACTTCCTACTGAATAAGTACCATTCTTTCTACCACATTCATCACCATAATAGATCTGAACAGCACCAGGGCATAATAAAAGCAAGGTCCCAGCCAATTTCTGTTTATCAGCATTAAGAAATGCATAATCTGAGAAGAATAATTTTGTATCATGACTTGAAATATAACTCAAAACATTAAAACTTGGATCAGAATTTATAGAAGAAGCATAACTACTATAGGAAGTCTCTATTGCTTCTATATTTGTTAATGCACTATTAATACTTGTTTGTAACGTAAAATTAATTAAAGAGTTAAATCCACCAATAGTAAAATAATCATCCTTTGTAACTCCATGTCCCCATACCTCTCCAGTCATCCAGAAATCAGAATCATCTATCTTTTTAGATGGATTTTTACTCTTCCACTCTCTTAATGCATAAGTAGCACCCACTTTAAGTTTATACCATGCTGCTTTTTCAACATGTTTTGCAGTATCACATCTAAAACCATCTATACCATATTTTCTAACCCATTCAGTTAACCAGCTTATTAAATAATCTCTAACTTTATATCCTTCTTTATACTTGGCATTGGTATCAGACTTGTTTTGCAAAATCTTAGGTAAACCTACCTCTCTTGTAGATTCCGTATAAAAATCAGGTAGATATCCAACACTTTTTAATAGATCATCACTCCCCGTGTAATCATAATATCTACCATCTTGCCCATCTCTCGGCTGTGGTCCCAGTCCTCCTCTAACCCACTTAGCACCCCACCAATTAAGCCAATCAGCATGCTCAAAATCAATATAGTTGTAATAATTACTTAATCCAGCAGAGTCCCATCCAGTTTTTAAAACATTTGGAATTTGTTCTGATAAATCTTTTATATTACTATAGCCTGGATGATTCATAACAACATCAAATATAACCCTTATCCCTTTACTATGAGCAGTATCAACAAACTCCTGCAAATCAGACTCTGTCCCCATATTGGCATCCAATTTTGTCCAGTCTAAATGATAATAACCATGATATGCATAATGTTTAAAAGTCGGATTGTTTCCGGAATAACCACCTGGAACCCATCCATGAATCTGTTCTAATGGTGAGGTGATCCATATTGCATCAATACTTAAATCATTAAAATATCCTTCATTAATCTTTTGAGTCAATCCTTTTAAATCACCACCATAAAAATGCCCAGCAGTATTTGTTGCATGTTCTCTACCATAAGAAGTATCATTTGCTGTATCCCCATTATAGAATCTATCTGTTATAACAAAATAAACTATGGCATTATCCCATACATTATGATTAATAGAATAATTAGTAGGCAATGGCCTATCCCAAACTTCTGTTGTGGTTGTAGTATCAGTAACAGGTTGTTGTTCAGGGCAGTTAACAAAAAATAAGATTAAAATAAAAAATAATAAAAAAATTTTTTTGTTCATTTTACTCTCCTCTTCTTTAAAATCTTTTATCTCTTCTACTTATTATTTTTATATAACACACTTCTTCAATTAAATTAAAGCATACTTTCTTCTCTATCTAAAAATTAGAAACATTATTTACTTCTTTTTAAAAATAGCAGAACTCAATGGTTGTAAATAAAGTATAGTTTTATCCTCTGAAAACCTTATTCCTTCATAATTCAAAATAGGATCTACTCCCGCTCTTTTAGAGTCAACAACACAAAAAGCACCTTTTAATTCATCACCAACCACAAAACCTCGCCATTTTTTATCAGAATTTATAAAAACATAATATGTAGCATCACTACCAACACATTTATAAGCAATTACTCTATCCAAGGCATCTTGAGTTTTAGTTATATTATTTAAAGATGATTCATTATTTTTTACTGTTGGCATACAAGAAATTATAGATAGTAAAATAAAAATTATTATAATATTATAATATTTCCTCATAAAAACCTCCTT
>Ga0116167_1003810_pt1 | contig 11526 bp, 7 predicted proteins | sample AD_JPNMR3_MetaG_FD_89794 | JGI IMG/M metagenome (GOLD analysis project Ga0116167, IMG submission 89794) | Active sludge microbial communities of municipal wastewater-treating anaerobic digesters from Japan - AD_JPNMR3_MetaG | ecosystem: Engineered > Bioreactor > Anaerobic > Digestate | place... | reverse complement strand
GAACACGGCCGTTAAGCCCTCAGGGCCGAAGGTACTGCAGCCACGCGGCTGTGGGAGACTAGGTAGCGCCGGGGTCCTTCAAGGGCTGTCGCATCTACTCGCGGCAGCCCTTTTGCTTGTACCTCGTCCTTCGCCTACAACTGTGAGATCAGAGACAAGCCGTCGCCGGTGGACAGGGTCCTGGAACTGAGCGAGTTCTCGCTCATCCAGTTTGACGGCCCGAACTCATACTGGGTGACATCCCAGGTCGGCGGCATGCGGGAGTACTTCAAGCGGGTCCGATAGCCGCCGGCGCAAAGGCGCGCGCGTTTTGCCGGTGCCGGCACGGGGAACTCCACTAGGGATGGTTGGAACACCGCCCATAGATCCGAATTCCCAGGAGGCCATCGTTCGGCGGCAGGATGCGGGAAGGCTGACGTGGTGCGCGCCCGCGCTGATGCTGTTTGCGCGCTCTGCGCTCGCCGTGGCCGCGCAAGCCGTTGTCGCCGTCATCTTCGCCCTGCGCGGGGCGCCGACTCCATGGCGTGACGCTGAGCCATGGCTGCCGGTGTACGGCACTCTCATTGACGCCGGATGCCTGGCGCTGCTCTGGTGGTTCACGCGCCGCGAGGGAATCGGCCTGTTCGAGCTGGTCGGTTTCCAGCGGGCACGCATCCTCCGGGATGTGCTGTTGGGCCTTGTGCTCATCCCTGTGAGCCTCGTGTTCATTTTCGGTGGCACCTATGCGGCGGCCTGGATCGTCTATGGCACGCTCAAGCTGCCGCTCCTCTTTGGAGACCTGCCATTTCCGGCTGCTCTCTATGGCGTGCTGGTGTGGCCCTTCATCTGGGGGCTGACCGAGCAGATGACCTATAACGGTTATCTGCTGCCGCGCTTTCAAGCTCTAGCCCGGAGTACGAGCTTGGCGGTCGCGGTCGTCGCGTTCGTGTGGTCCTTGCAGCATTCTTTCATGCCGCTGACACTGGATACGGAGTTCATGACGTTTCGGTTGTTGGCGGCGGTGCCAAACACGCTCTTCCAAACGCTGGTGTACCTGCGACTTCGCCGGCTGGTTCCGCTCGTGGTGGCGCACGCCCTGATGGATGGAGCGACCGTGCTCTTCCCCTTGTTAGCGAGATCATAACGCTTGGGGAACAGGTCGCTGCGGGTCATTAGGACAAGGGTTGGCGTTCGCACGCTCGCGCAAGCCAGTCGGATGAGCGCCATGACGGGCCAGCCTGATGGATCGGGGACTCCATGACGCTCAACGTCCTCTGGAGACGGGTGATCCGTCAAGAGTTGCTCCCGAGAGCTGCCGGAGGACGTACTCCCGGATCTCCGTCGGGCTCGGGGTTGGCGCGGTGCGCCGGCCGCCATCCAGCCACCGCCGCAGCATGGGGCGCATCGGCGTGTCGCATCCGGGGCAAGCCGGCGGTGGCATCTCCCGGAGGTCAACCTCCCATTCGCCGCAACCGGAACAGTGATACACTTGCTTGCGCCCCGAGAGCTTCCCGCGCTTCGCGACGGGCGCACCCTCCAACGAGACAATGTCTAGCGCGAAATCAACCGTAGGCGCGTTGCTCAGGTGAGTGCCCACGCCAAAGCCGACCGCGCCGGCCGCGGCAAGGGCTGGGATAACCTTCTCGTCCAGCGATCCGGAGACGAAGATCCGCACGTGGTTGAAGCCGCGCAGATCCAGCTCCCAGCGCACCTCGCGTACAATATCGACGAAGTTGCCTCGGCGCGAGCCAGGGGTATCCAGGCGCACCCCGTAGAGGGCTTCCCCCAGCGTTTCAGCGGCGATGATCGCCTCGGCTTTCTCGTCCCAGTAAGTATCGACCAGAGCGATGCGTGGCACCTCGGGCGGCATCGTCTCATCGAACGCGCGCCACGCCTCCGCCTGATCCTCGAAGAGGATCATCAGCGCATGAGGCATGGTGCCGGTGGGCGTGATTCCCAGGCGCTCCGCACTCAAGATGCAGGAGATGCCGTCGCAACCGCCCACCCAGGCGGCACGGTCGATCATGGGAGCGATGGCGGGGTGCATTCGCCGGGCGCCAAAGGAGAGGACGGAGGCGTCGCCCGCTGCCAGGCGGATCCGGGCGGCGCGCGTCGCGACCCCGGTGGCCTGGCAAAGGAAGCCAAGAAGGGGCGTTTCGTAAATGCAATAGGCCCCGTACGGCCCCTCGAGGGTGAGCACCGGGATACGCCGGCCACGCCGGTCGCGCGCCGGGAAAAGCGTTCCCTCCGGCAGCGCGTCGATGTCTACCTCACGCCCCTCCAGCAGGCTCAGCGCCTCGTCAAGGCCGCACAGAACCCCCCACGGCCAGTTCTCCGGTAGGCCGCCCGTGGTCACCTCGGCATGGGCGCGCCGCTCCAACAACCCGCGTTGGCGCAGGACCTCCTCCGTGTGCCGGAAGTAGATATCTGTCGTTGCCCCCGCCCTGATCTCGGCTTCATCCGCGGTATGAAAGCTCTGCATTGGCCTCTCCCGCGGAGCCATACCCCTCGCGGGGGGTACGGAAACGAGGCCGCGCGGGAGGGCGCAAAGTGCGGTGGCGATGCGTCCAGGCGTTGGCCGCACTCTGCGCCCGATGCCGTCAAGCGGTCACGGTCACTCCGTTTCCACCCGCACGGCCTCTCCCTCATCATACACAATCTCGCCTTCGATGCTTACGATGACGCGTCGGACGGGCACTTGGCGGTTGGCTTTCTGCATCGCCAGTTGGACAAGGCGATCCAGGCCGTGGCAGCAAGGCACCTCCATCATGACGATGGTGATGCTGCGCAGGCCGGCGTGGGCGATCATCGCTGCCAGCTTCTCGACGTAGCCGTCGGGATCGTCTAGCTTGGGGCAGGCGATTGCCAGAGCCCGGCCATCCAGAAAGCGCGCGTGGAAGTCGCCGCACGCGAATGCGGAGCAGTCCGCGGCGAGGAGCAGGTCGGCGTCCCGGAAGTACGGCACCTCCGGCCAGACGAGGTGGAGTTGCACCGGCCACTGACGCAGGGCGCTGGGTGTGCCTGGCGTTGGCTGGCCTGCCGACGGGCGTGGCGCAAACTGGCGCATCGCCGCGCCGGGGCACGAGCCGGTGGCTGCACGGCGGGCCGCTGGCGCAGCCGGGGTGTGCGCCGCGTTCACGTGATGGTCAGGCGCGGCATGGCCGGCTCCCGGCCCGCGCATCCGGGACACATGCGCCATGGCGGCAGCCTCGTCGAACTCTGGCGCCTCGCGCTCGATGATCTCGATAGCTCCCTGGGGGCACTCGCCCAGGCAGGCGCCCAGGCCATCGCAATACTCATCCTTCACCAGGCGCGCCTTGCCATCGATGACCTGGATCGCGCCCTCGGCGCAAGATGGCACGCACAGCCCGCAGCCGTTGCATAGCTCCTCGTCGATCTTCACAATCTTGCGAACTGCCATTTTCCCCTCCCTCTCGCGTGTGTGACCCCATAGTATCACACACGCGAGGTGAAGAATATGACTTTCATCATATGTTCTTGCTCAGGGAAAATGTCAGTAGTTTGCTTAGCGAAAATGTCACTAACACACAATGGAGTGGCGCCAGGGGATGGCACTCTCCCGAGCTCATACGCATGAATGCAGATAGGACATCTGCCGCGCCCTGGCCTTTGGGTTGGACACCGCAGGTTTGGCTTGCGCGGCAGATGGTTGCGACTTCGCTATCGCGCGCTGTCCAAGCGGCATCGTGCGATAGCAAAGTCGCTCTTTTCCATGGTAGAGACCGGGTGATTACCTCAACCCGGTTTTGCTGTCTCTGTTCAAAAGAACACACTCCATACTCTACTCTACGGCTCACCGTACGGGTAACATTTTCCCTGAGCAACAACACAACAACCTGGGATTCCGACATAAGGAATCCGAAGCCACGGAGGCAGCGCGCAACCCGGCGCGCGGGGAGCAATCCCCGCGCTGCTTGCGAGCGAAGCCCTGCCGGGCTGGGCCGGGCTACATTCGCGGCGCAAGCGCAACGGTGCGGGCTGGGATGCGGAGCCCCGAAGGGGCTTTGCCGGAAAGCAGCGCGGAGCTTCGAGCGCCGCGCGTGCGGGCGGCCCTCTCCTTATGTCCGAATCCCAGCACAACAACATTTCCTGTTGACACCACCGGGAGCGCGTGGTATCATAGGGAGCAAAGAGGAGGATGGCGGCAACCGGTTGCCCACTACCGACACTGGCGAAAGGAAGCTGCTGCGCCAGGTCGGATCGACAGCGGGAGCCACAGGAGGCCCTTCGGGGTGGGATAGCGACGCCCCTGGTCGGAAGTGGCCGGCAAAGGAGCGCCGGCAGGCGGCGGCTCCCCCGGGCGGCACCCTGGTGGCGGTGCGGCCCGCGTCTTGCGCTTCTGGCGCCAGCGAGAGCCGCCACCGAAGTAGGAAACAATTGCCGTCAGGATACCCTGGGAGAGCGGCTATCCGGAGAGTGCCCGCGCCGAGCGGGCGGAAGCGAGAGGTTCTAGAGATGCAGAGCGATGTACCCCATCCGCAAGGCCTTTACGATCCGCGGTACGAGCACGACGCGTGTGGCGTCGGCTTCCTGGTGCATCTCAAGGGCAAACGCTCGCATCAGATTGTCCGCGATGGCCTCGCCGCACTGAACAACCTGAACCACCGCGGTGCGAGCGGCGCGGAGGTGAACACGGGCGACGGCGCCGGCGTGCTCATCCAGGTGCCCCACGAGTTTCTCTTGGAGCAGTGCGCCCGGCTGGACATCGCCTTGCCCGGCCGGGGCGAATACGGCGTTGGTACGCTCTTCCTGCCGCGCGATCCGAGCCAGGCGGCTATCGCGAAGCGCCTCTTCGAGCGCATTGTCGCCGAGGAAGGCCAGCGCTTCCTCGGGTGGCGCCCGGTGCCGGTCGATAACCGCATGCTCGGCGCCAGTGCGCTCTCAGCCGAGCCGCGCATGGAGCAGGCGTTCGTTGGCTGGGGGCCGAAGATCCAGGACCCCGACGCCTTCGAGCGGAAGCTCTACGTCATCCGCAAGCGGCACGAGTTCGCCGTGGAGAGCAGTGGCATCCCCGATGCCGAGCACGTTTACTTCCCCAGCCTCTCCTGCTACACGCTCGTCTACAAGGGGATGCTGACGGCAGAACAGCTCGCACTCTACTTCCCGGACCTGCGTGACGAGGCCCTGCAGAGCGCGTTCTGCATGTTCCACTCGCGTTTCAGCACCAACACCTTCCCGAACTGGCGGCTGGCGCACCCCTACCGGATGATCGCGCACAACGGCGAAATCAACACCCTGCGCGGGAACATCAACTGGATGCGTGCCCGCGAGGTGCTCCTGGAGTCCACCCTCTTCGAGCCCGGCGACCTGGAGAAGCTCATCCCGATCACCCGTGAGGGCCTGAGCGATACCGCGACGCTCGACAACGTGGTGGAGCTGCTGGTCAAGGCGGGGCGCAGTCCGGCGCACGCGATGATGATGCTGATCCCCGAGGCGTGGGAGAAGCACCAGACGATGTCGCAGGAGAAGAAGGACTTCTACGCCTACCACGCCTGCCTCATCGAGCCGTGGGACGGCCCCGCGTCCATCGCCTTCACCGACGGCAAGACGATCGGCGCCACCCTCGACCGCAACGGCCTGCGCCCCTCGCGCTACTGGGTGACGAAGGACGACCGGGTGATCATGGCCTCCGAGGTGGGTGTGCTCGATATCGCCCCCGAGAACGTGGCACACAAGGGCCGGCTAGAGCCGGGGCGTATGTTCCTGGTCGACATGGAGCAAGGGCGCATCGTCGGGGACGAGGAGCTGAAGCATACCCTGGCCACGGCCCAGCCCTACGGCGAGTGGCTGGCGAAGTACCGTGTCCGCCTGGAGGACCTCCCCGAAGCGCCCGAGGTGCCGGCGCCCGACCCAGAGACGCTCCTGCGACGCCAGCAGGCCTTCGGCTATACCCTGGAGGACCAGAAGTACATCCTCGGCCCAATGGCCAGGGATGGGATGTGGGCGCTGGGGTCGATGGGCACGGATACGCCGCTGGCCATCCTCTCGGACCAGCCCCAGATCCTTTACAACTACTTCAAGCAGCTATTCGCCCAGGTTACGAACCCGCCACTCGACTGCATCCGGGAGGAGTTGATCACGTCGCTCCGCTCCAACCTGGGCCGGCGCGACAACCTGCTGGAGCCGGAGCCGGAGGCAGCGCAGCGCATTGTTCTGGAGACCCCCATCCTCACCAACGAGGAGCTGGCGAAGCTGAAGCAGCTCGACGGCTGGCGGGGGTTCAAGGCCGCCATCCTGCCGATGCTCTTCCCGGCGCTGGAGGGCGCCGCGGGCCTGGAGCGCGCCATGGAACGGATGTACCAGGCGGCGAGCAAGGCGGTGGCCGAGGGCGCGAACATCCTGATCCTCTCCGACCGCGGGGTCAGTGCGTCTCACGCGCCGATCCCATCGCTCCTGGCGTGCTCCGGCCTGCATCACCACCTGGTGCGCGAGGGCCTGCGCACCCAGGTGGGCCTGGTGGTCGAGAGCGGCGACTGCCGCGAGGTGCATCACTTCTGCCTGCTCCTCGGCTACGGCGCCGGGGCCATCAACCCCTACGTCGCCTTCGAAAGCCTGGAGGACATGGTCCGGAAAGGCCTCCTGGAGGGGGTGGATGCCGCGCAGGCCATCAAGAACTACATCAAGGCGGTGTGCAAGGGCATCGTCAAGGTCATGGCCAAGATGGGCATCAGCACCGTGGCGAGCTACCGCGGCGCGCAGATCTTCGAGGCCATCGGCTTGAGCCAGGAGCTAATTGACAGGTACTTCGCCAAGACCGCGTCCCGTATCGGCGGCATTGGCATCCGCGAGGTGACCGAGGAGGTGCTCGCGCACCACCGGCGCGCCTATCCGGAGCGCGAGGTGAGCCCGCCGCGCCTGGCGTGGGGCGGGCAATACCAGTGGCGGCGAGAGGGCGAGTTCCACCTCTTCAACCCGGAGACGGTGTTCCGCCTCCAGCAAGCGACGCGCACGCGCGACTACGAGCTCTTCCGATCCTACAGCCGCCGGGTGAACGATCAGAGCGAGCGCCTCTGCACGCTTCGCGGCCTCATGGAGTTCCGCTTTCACGAGCGAACGCCCATCCCCATCGACGAGGTAGAGCCGGTCGAGTCGATCGTCCGGCGATTCTGCACCGGGGCCATGTCCTACGGCTCCATCAGCAAAGAGGCGCACGAGACGCTTGCTATTGCCATGAACCGCCTGGGTGGGTGGAGCAACACCGGCGAGGGCGGTGAAGACCCGGACCGCTTCTTCCCGGACGAGAACGGCGACAGCAGGCGCAGCCGCATCAAGCAGGTGGCCTCGGGCCGCTTCGGGGTGACCAGCGAGTACCTGGTGAGCGCCGACGAGCTGCAGATCAAGATAGCCCAGGGCGCCAAGCCGGGCGAAGGGGGCGAGCTGCCAGCGCATAAGGTCTACCCCTGGATTGCCAAGGTGCGCCACACGACGCCGGGCGTGGTTCTGATCAGCCCACCGCCCCATCATGACATCTACTCTATTGAGGACCTGGCGCAGCTCATCTACGACTTGAAGTGCGCGAACCCGAGGGCACGCATTAGTGTGAAGCTCGTTTCCGAGGTGGGCGTGGGCACCGTGGCCGCGGGCGTCGCCAAGGCCCACAGCGACGTGGTCCTCATCAGCGGGCATGACGGGGGCACGGGCGCCAGCCCGCTCACCTCGATCAAGCACGCGGGCGTTCCCTGGGAGCTGGGTCTGGCGGAGACGCAACAGACGCTGGTGCTGAACAACCTGCGCGACCGCATCATCGTCCAGACGGACGGCCAGCTCCGCACCGGCCGCGACGTCGCCATTGCGGCGCTCCTCGGCGCCGAGGAGTTCGGGTTCGCCACGGCGCCCCTGGTGGTGATGGGGTGCGTCCTGATGCGCGTCTGTCACATGGACACCTGCCCTATGGGCATCGCGACGCAGAACCCAGAGCTGCGCAAGCGCTTCCAGGGCAAGCCGGAGTACGTGGTCACCTTCTTCCAGTTCATCGCTGAGGAGCTGCGCGAGATCATGGCGCAGCTCGGCTTCCACACCGTCGCGGAGATGGTCGGGCGCAGCGACCTCCTCGACATGCGCAAGGCCATCGAGCACTATAAGGCGAGGGGCCTGGACTTCAGCAAGATCCTCTACCGGCCGGAGGTGGGCCCCGCGGTCGCCACGCGCCGGGTGAAGGCGCAGGAGCACGCGATCGGAGAGTCGCTGGACAGCGAGATCCTGGCCGATCCCAAGATCCAGCGGATCCTCGACCTCCCGGTGCATATCCGCTGGTGCCCGCCGGTGCAGCGCGATGTGAAGGGCGAAGCAGTGCCCTCCCTTGCCGGCATAGAGATCCCTCGCGCCGAGCTGAAGCTGCCCATTCGGAACGTCCATCGGACGGTCGGGGCCATCCTCGGGAGTGAGATCACGCGCAAGTTCGGGAGCGAGGGCCTGCCGGAGGAGAGCATTCGGATCCACCTGACGGGGTCGGCCGGGCAGAGCTTCGGGGCGTTCGTGCCGCGCGGCATCTCGCTCACGCTGGAGGGGGACGCCAACGACTACGTGGGGAAGGGCCTCTCCGGCGGCAAGATCGTCGTCTTTCCCCCGCGGGAGTCCTCCTTCGCCGCCGAGGAGCAGGTTCTCGTGGGCAACGCGGCTCTCTACGGGGCGACGCGAGGCCGTGCCTTCTTCCAGGGCCTGGCGGGCGAGCGCTTCTGCGTGCGCAACTCGGGTGCCTACGCCGTCGTCGAGGGGTGCGGCGACCACGGCTGCGAGTACATGACGGGTGGCGTCGCCGTCATCCTCGGCCCCACGGGGCGCAACTTCGCGGCGGGCATGAGCGGCGGCCTCGCCTTCGTCCTCGATGAGGCGGGCGACTTTGCCCTGCGCTGCAACCAGGAGATGGTGGACATTGAGCCCCTCACAGACCTGGAAGATCAGGCGATGGTACGTGCGCTCGTCGAGGAGCACGCACGGGAGACCGGCAGCCCCGTGGCTGCCCGCGTCCTGGCGCAGTGGGAGGCGCTGCAGGGCCGGTTCGTCAAGGTCTACCCTCGCGACTACCGCAAGGTGATCGAAGAGCGGAAGCGGGAGCAGGCAAGCGAAGCGCTGGCGGGCGCGTCGGCTGTCAGTCCGGCCTCTCCCGTTGTCGCCTGAAGCGGCAGGGTATATCATGCCCGACCGTGGCAGGAAATCGAGGAGAGCAGACAGATGGGCAAGCCAACCGGATTCCTTGAGATACCGCGAATGAAGGCGCCGCGCCGCCCTGTCGAGGAGCGCGTGCGGGATTGGCGCGAGGTCGAGCAGCCGCTCCCCACGGACGCGCTGCAGAAGCAGGCGGCACGCTGCATGGACTGCGGCATCCCCTTCTGCCACCAGGGGTGCCCCCTCGGCAACGTGATGCCGGACTTCAACGACCTGGTCTACCGGAACCGGTGGGATGAGGCGATCGAGCGTCTCCACGCTACCAACAACTTCCCGGAGTTCACCGGCCGGCTCTGCCCGGCGCCGTGCGAGGCCTCGTGCGTCCTCGGCGCTACCGCCGACCCGGTGACCATCAAGTACATCGAGCATGCCATCATCGAACGTGCCTGGCAAGAGGGCTGGGTTCGGCCCCAGCCGCCAGCCATCGAGACGGGCAAGCGCGTTGCCATCATCGGCTCCGGCCCTGCCGGCCTGGCGTGCGCCCAGCAGCTCCGCCGCGCCGGCCACCAGGTGACACTCTTCGAGCGCGCCGACCGCATCGGCGGCCTGTTGCGCTATGGCATCCCCCAGTTCAAGCTGGAGAAGCACGTTCTGGACCGCCGGTTGGCGCAACTGGAGGCCGAGGGCGTCGAGTTCCGGCCCGGCGTGAACGTGGGCGTGGAGTGCGACGCCGCCGCGCTACGCCGAGAGTACGATGCCATCGTCCTCGCCGGCGGAGCGACGCACGCACGCGACCTGAACATCCCCGGCCGTCAGCTCAAGGGCATCTACCAGGCGATGCACTTCCTCCCGATGGCCAACCGCTTTGCCATTGGCGATGTTGTCAATGAAGCGGGCGACATTCTGGTGAAGCCGGTGCCCCCCTATGAAGGCGACGGCCAGCCGGTCGCTCTCCTCTCCGCCAGAGGCCGCAAGGTGGTCATCATCGGCGGCGGCGACACCGGGGCCGACTGCCTCGGCACGGCGTTGCGCCAGCAGTGCGAGAGCGTCGCCCAGTTCGAGATCGTGCCGAAGCCGCCGGAGACGCGCGCGCCGCAGAACCCCTGGCCGCAGTGGAGCAACATCTTCCGCGTCTCCTCGGCGCACGAGGAAGGCGGCATCCGCGAGTACCAGATCAGCACCCAGGAGTTCCTGGGCGACGCAGAGGGGAACGTCTGCGCCCTACGCACAGTGCGCGTCGAGATGCAGATGCAGGCCGGCCGGCCGACGTTCGTGGAGATCCCTGGTACCGAGGAGATCTGGGAAGCCGACCTGGTGCTGCTGGCGATGGGCTTCCTCGGCCCTGAGAAGGGCGCCGTGATGGAGCAGCTCGGCGTCGAGTTCGACGAGCGCGGCAACGTGAAGTCGGACGAGTACCGGCAGACCAACGTAGAAGGCGTCTTCACCGCCGGCGACATGGCGCGCGGGCAAAGCCTGATCGTCTGGGCCATCGCCGAAGGCCGCCACTGCGCCCACGGGGTCGACCGCTACCTGATGGGCGAGAGCGCCCTCCCGCGCCCCCTGGCCCACGGCCAGGACAAGCGGCCATTTACTTAGCCGGGGCCACGGCTGGGGGATCCTACCGGGCTCTTGCCCCGGTATGCGGGCGCCTTTCCGGTGCGGCCTGCGCCTCGCGCCGTCCCTGCCGCGAAGCCGAGACTGCGCTCGCAGGGCGAGAGCATCTTATTGATGGCTATCCGACCAACACCTTCAGCAGGTAGTTGCCATCCAGGCCGGCCTTCTTGCTACGGGCCTTGATACCCCGTTTATTGGTGCGCTCCTGCTTGGGTAGGGTGAGAGCAACCCGCCGTAGCGTGGCCATGTTCGCCGGAGCATGATCCTGCCAGATTCGGCAGGCATCCTCTCCCATGCTTACATCCAGCCCCCAGTGCAAGCTGTTCTCGATGCACCAGTGCGACCGAATGGGCCGTATCAACTTCGCCGCGCCTCCCTCAAGGCTGCTGATGAAGTGGCGCATCTCGCTGGTCACCTTCTCACCGATGGTGCGGTCACCACGCAATTCGCCAGTTCCAGCAGCTTGAGCAGCCCGGGCAACGCCGTGATCCCGTTGCTCTTGCCGTCCACCTTGATCTGCCCCAAGGCAAGCCCGCTTTCCGTCGCCCAGGCGCTTACCATATGGATGGCAGCCTAGCCTGTGGCTATATCAAAGCTATGGCGCAGTGTCTTCCTGTCCAAAGCCCGGACCAGCCAAAGAGCACCCTGAGATTCCGATATAAGGAATCCGAAGCCTCGGAGGTAGCGCGCAACCCGGCGCGCGGCGATAGATCACCGCGCTGCTTGCGAGCGAAGCCCTGCCGGGCTGGGTTGGGGATACTCCCAGATGTCTCAAAACGGCGGTGGCTGGGAGGAGAAGCCCCGAAG
>Ga0116167_1003801_pt1 | contig 11542 bp, 8 predicted proteins | sample AD_JPNMR3_MetaG_FD_89794 | JGI IMG/M metagenome (GOLD analysis project Ga0116167, IMG submission 89794) | Active sludge microbial communities of municipal wastewater-treating anaerobic digesters from Japan - AD_JPNMR3_MetaG | ecosystem: Engineered > Bioreactor > Anaerobic > Digestate | place... | reverse complement strand
GCCGTGGAAAACGATGACCGTGGCGCGCGCCGGGGCGGCGGGCAACGGCGCCAGCAGGCCGCGAAAGTGCTGCGCATCCGGCCAGGGCTGCAGCCCGCCGGCGCTGGCCTGCTCCACGCCGACACGCGCCGGGAAGTACAGCAGCCGGTCCTGCATCAGCGCCGCTGCGGCATAGGCCAGGGCCGCCAGCACCAGAACCGGCGCCAGCGCCAACACGGCTGCAGCCCCACGCATCACACCGAACGTGTCAGCGCGGGGTCAGCGCGGCGCCGACGCCGCTGCGGCACCCGGGATGGCGCGCAGCAGCCCGGCTGCACCGCGCACCACGCCGGTGGCGCCGCGCACGGCCGTGCCGGCGGTGCCGCGCACCACGTTGGGCACCGACAGCGCCGCCACCGCCGCCGTCACCGCGGCCCAGTTGACCTGCCACTCGATGGCACCGAAGGGCCCGTTCAGCTGCACCGGCACGGTGACGCCGTTGAGCATCATCATCTCCGGCCCGGCGCGGCCGCTGGCGGTGTTGACCACGCGCGTGCGCAGCAGGTAGTCCAGCCGCCCGCGCGCCAGGTCGACCGTGCCTTCGCCGCTGACGCGCAGGAACTCGCTGCGCCCGTCCAGGTCGTCGTTGCGCGCCACGCCGTTGCGCACGACGAAGCTGCCTTCGAGCTGGCTGAAGTCGGTCTGGCGCGCGGCGTCCGAGGCGATGCGGTCCTGCGTCGCGCTGCGCCAGCCGCGCAATGTGTACGGCAGGTCCACGCCGCTCAGCGCCGCCGGCTGCAGCGCCAGCCGGGCCGTGCCGCCGAGGCTGGCACGCAGCGCGCCGGCGTCGGCGCCGCGGCCGCGCAGGTCGGCCTCGATGCGCGCGCGCCCGCGCAGGCCGTCAAAGCCGAGGGTGTCGGCCAGCAGCGCGCGCATGTCCACGTCCTGCGCGCGCAGCCGCAACGCCAGGGCGTTGTCGGCGGCATCGGCGCTGCCGCTGGCGTCGAAACTGCCGCCCCAGGCGCGGCCGGTCAGGCGCTGCACCTCGAGCCGGCCGCTGTCGATGCCGGCCTGCAGCGCCAGCGCGTCGATGCGGTACGGCGGGCGCAGCAGCCGCGCCACGTTCAGCCGCAGCCGGCCGTCCAGCGCGCGCAAGGGCTGCAGGCTCAGCGGCATGGCTGCGGTGGCCGGTGCCGCAGCGGCACCGCGCCGCGCCGGGGCGGTGAAGCGGTTCAGGTCCAGCGTGCCGATGTCGGCCTGCAGGTCGACGAAAGGCCGCACGCGCTGCAGCTGCGCATCGAAGCGCGCGTCCACGCGCTGGTCGTTGACGGTGCCGTGCAGCCGGCCGGCCGCGCTGGCCGGGGCCAGCCGGGTCTCGCCCTGCAGCGCCAGTTGCAGCACGGGCAGCGAAGGATCGTCGATGCGCATCTGCAGCGACAGTGCATCCAGCGCTGCGGCGCGCTGCGCCGGCTCGAGCTGCAGCGTGGCGCTGGCCTTTCCCTTCAGCGCGCGCGGGCCGAACCGGCCGTCCAGATCGAGCTGCAGTTCGGGCAGCGTGATGCGCTCGAAGGCGCCGCTCGGCGGGCCCGAGCTCAAGCTCAGTTGCAGCCGCTGCTCGCCGCCCAGCTCGAAGCTGCCCTGCACCGCGCTGCCCCGCAGTTCGTCGCCATGCACCAGCAGTTGCGGCCAGCGCAACTGCGCTTGCAGCGTCGTGCCCCCATGGCGGCCTTGCAGCTGCAGCGCGAGTTGTTCGAGTTCGATGCGGCGCTCCAGCCGCTGCAGTCGCAGCCGCGCCAGGCTCAGCTGGCCGGTGTCGATCTGCCAGCCCCGGTGCTGGCCGGCGAAGTGCAACTGCGCCTGCTGCAGCTCGACGCGGCTGTCGCCGAAGCCCTGCTCGACGCCGTACTCCAGCTGCAGCAGCTTGGCCTGCAGCTGCAGGTCCAGCTCGTGCAGGTCCAAACCCTGGCCGCGCAGGCGCAGCCCGGTGTGCTGCAACTCCACCAGCGGCGACGCGCCGGGCCGCGGCGGCGGCAGCAGCGACAGCCCGGCGTCCAGTTCCAGCGTGCCGCTCAACCGCGGCTCGGTCAGCGCCAGGCGCGCCTTCAGCTGCAGCGGCGAGCGCAGGCCCGGGCCGAAGGCGCCCAGGCTGAACCGCGGCAGCGACAGCGTGCCCTGCACGCCGTGCCAGGCATCGTCGATCTGCAGCTCGACCTCGCTCAGCTCCAGGCTGTCGATGGCCAGCGGCTTGCCGCTGCCCGGCTCGCCGCTGGCGATGCGCTCGAGCAGGTCGTCGACGTTGCGTACGCCTTCGGCATCGCGGGTGAAATGCAGCGTCACGCCGCGCGCTTCGACGCTCTCGACTTCGATCTCGCGCTGCGACAGCAGCGGGCGCAGGTGCAGCGACAGCGCGGCGTGTTCGATGCGGGCAAAGACCTGGTCGGGCCGGCCGCGCTCGGACAGGCTGACGCGCTGCACCGCCAGCGCCGGCTGCGGCCACAGCTGCAGCCGCAGCGGGCCGTCGAACACCAGCTCGCGCTGCTGGTGCGTGCGCATCCAGTCGCTGGCGATGCGCTTGGTGCGCTCGCTGTCGAAACCCTGCACCAGCCACCATGCCAGCCCGGCCAGCAACAGCAGCAGCGCGGCCAGAACGTAGAGGCTTCGACGCCACAAGGGCCGCATGACTCAGGCGCACCGGGCGCGGGGCTGGCCGTTGCCGGCCGGATCAGGGATTTTGCATGCCCCTTGCCGATCGCAGCCTTGCGCAGGGTTCAAGCCGGCGCTGTCCTTGGCGCCGGCCCCGCGCGACGCGCTCGCGCTCGGCCGGCACCGCTGGACTTCCAGCGGGCCAGCAGCGCCGCTTCGGCCGGCGCGACCTCGGCCTCCGCCTGGACCACGATGTCGCGAAAACGCAGCGCCGCCGAACTCATCGGCTGGCCCTTCAGGCTGACGATGCCGTAGCGCGTGACCATCCAGGGCAACGTGCCGAGCAGCGCGAGCCGCTGCTGCTGCAGTTCGGCGGCCACGCAGCTCAGCGTCAGCGCCGTCACCGCGTCGGAGTTTTCGACCAGGCGTTTGATCGTCGCCACCATGTTGCATTCCAGCCAAGGGAACGCCTGCGGCGCGGCCCTGCGGCCGCCGGACTTGCGCCACGCCTTCAGCATCGGCTCGAGCTGCCGCGGCGGGATGCGCGCCGGCGCGATGAAGGGGTAGGCGAAGGTCTGGGCAGGGCTGACCTGGTCGCGCCCCGCCAGCGGGTGTGCGGCGCGGCCGATGAAGTACAGCGCGTGTTCGCCCAGCGGTGCCAACTCGAGGTCGGGCTCGTGCTCGAGCGTGCTGATCTCGGCGACGAAGAAATCCAGCTCGCGCGAGCGCAAGCGCGGCAGCAGTTCGTCCCAATTGCGCACCCGAACCCGCACCCCGATCGCAGCATGCGCCGCCATGAAACGGGCGAGCGCGCCGTTGATCACCGATTCCAGCGCGAGCGGCCCCGTGCCGATGCTCAACTGGCCGGATTGCAGCGTGCGCTCGGCCTGCACCTGCTGGTCCAGCTCTTCGGCGAGCGCCACCACCTGACGGGCCCGCCGCACGAACACGCGGCCGCTGTCGGTGGGCACCACGCCCACGGCCGTGCGCAGGAACAGCGCGCAGCCGATCTGCTGTTCCAGCAGCTGCATGCTGCGCGACAGCGCCGGCTGGCTCAGGTGCAGCGCGACGGCGGCGCGGGCGAAGCTGCCGTGCTCGGCCAGCGCCAGCACCTGGCGCATCTGCCGCAGTTCGATGGTCATGCGTCCAGTATATGGACGGGTTCCATAGGATGCATTGGACGGATATCCGGCCGGCTCGGAAAATGATGCATGCCGAGGCCGCCGCCGATCGCCGTCGGTAGGCTCGACTGCCCACCTTCAGGAGCAAAGCATGCAGTTCACGAAACAGCTGACGCGGCTGGCGGCCGCAGCCGCGGCCGTCTGTGCCGGCCCCGCGGCCATGGCCCAACCGGCCCTGGCCCAGGGCGCCGCGGTCGGCGCGCCGACCGCGCAGATCCAGCATTTCGACGCCAAGGGCAGCCTGCCGTCGACCTTCACGATCGAGCTGCGCAAGGGCATCTCGGCCACGCTGCCCTTCGAGGACCAGCGCGACTTCGACGAGGCCAAGAAGGGCTTCATCGCCGAGCCGCCGTACAAGAAGATCATGGCCGACGCCGGCCACGTGGCCTGGGACATGGCCAGCTACCAGTGGCTGCTGCAGTCCAAGGACTTCCAGAGCATCCACCCGTCGCTGCAGCGCCAGGCGGTGCTGAACATGGCCTACGGCCTGTACGAAGTGCTGCCCGGCAAGATCTACCAGGTGCGCGGCTACGACCTGGCCAACATCAGCTTCGTCAAGGGCGACACCGGCTGGATCATCTTCGACCCGCTGACCACCAAGGAAACGGCGCGCGCGGCGCTCGAATTCATCAACGAGAAGCTCGGCAAGCGCCCGGTGGTCGGCGTCGTCTACTCGCACTCGCACGTCGACCACTTCGGCGGCGTGCGCGGCGTGGTCGACGAAGCCGACGCCGCCAGCGGCAAGGTCAAGATCATCGCGCCCGAGGGCTTCCTGCACGAGGCGATCGCCGAGAACGTCTTCACCGGCAACGCCATGTCGCGGCGCACCCAGTACTCGTACGCGGTGCTGCTGCCGCGCGACCCGCTCGGCCATGTCGACCAGTCGATCGGCAAGAACGTGGCCAACGGCAACGTCGGGCTGATCCCGCCCAACCTGATCATCCGCAAGGACTTCGAGGACGTCACGCTCGACGGCGTGAAGATGGTGTTCCAGAACACGCCCGACACCGAGGCGCCGGTGGAGATGAACACCTACTTCCCGCAGTTCAAGGCCTTCTGGGCGGCGGAGAACATCACCGGCACGATCCACAACATCTACACGCCGCGCGGCGCGCCGGTGCGCAACGCGCTGAACTGGTCCAAGCAGATCAACGTGGCGCTGTACAAGTTCGGCCAGGAGGCCGAGGTGATGTTCGCCTCGCACAGCTGGCCGCGCTGGGGCAACGCGCGCATCCAGGAAGTGATGCGCGTGCAGCGCGACACCTACGCCAACCTGAACAACCAGACGCTGCACTACGCCAACCTGGGCGTGACGGTCAACGAGATCCAGAACGTCTACCAGCTGCCGCCCAGCCTGTGGAAGCAGTGGCCCGCGCACAGCTACCACGGCTCGGAGCAGCACAACAGCCGCGGCGTGATCAACCGCTTCCTCGGCTACTGGGACGGCAACCCGGCCACCATCGTGCCGCTGTCGCCGAAGGACTCGGCGCCGCTGTACGTCGAGATGATGGGTGGGGCCGACAAGATCATGGCCAAGGGCAAGGACCTGATCGCGCAGGGCAAGTACCTCGAGGCGACCGAGATCCTGAACCGGCTGGTGTTTGCCGAGCCGCGCAACCAGCCGGCCAGGGATCTGCTGGCCGCCGCCTTCGAACAGCTCGGCTACCAGAAGGAGAGCCCGACGCTGCGCAACATCTTCCTGCAAGGCGCCTACGAGCTGCGCCACGGGATCCCGGGCGGCCCCGCGATCAGGACGACCGGGCCCGACGTGATCCGCGCGATGACCACCGAGCAGTGGCTGGACTTCGTCGGCATCAGCATCGACCCGAAGAAGGCCGACGGCCTGCGCTTCACCATCAACCTGGTCACCCCCGACAACGGCGAGAAGTACCTGGTGGAGATGAGCAACGCCACGCTGACCAACATCAAGGGCGAGCAAGCGGCGAAGCCGGATTTGACGATCACGCTCAACCGCAGCGACCTGAACCGGGTGATGATGGGCGCGAGCAGCTTCGACGACCTGATCGCGGCCGGCAAGGCCAGGTTCGACGGCGACCGCAAGCCCTTCGACCAGCTGCGCGGCCTGCTGGTGGCGTTCGCACCGAACTTCGAGATCCTGCCGGGCACGGCGCCGAAGACGCCCTCGCCGGGCGGCAAGCCGTTCGAGGTGCCCGAGCTGCTGCCGCCGCAAGCGGCGGGCGACTGACGCCACCCCACGTCAAATCATCTGAATAGACGCAAGTTCCTGGTCGCCGGTGCGTTGGTCGCGGCGCTCGGGATGCTTTCGAGCGCGTGCACGACGGCCGGCCACGAGTACGCCGTCAACACAAAGGAGAAGTTGTCATGAACAAGATGCTGGTCGCAGTCTTCGACAATGAAATGGTGGCCTTCGAGGGCCTCAGCACGCTCAAGGACCTCCACAAGAACGGGGACGTCAGCCTGTACGCGACTGCGGTCCTCGTGAAGGATGCCTCGGGCAAGGTGAGCATGAAGCAGGCTGCCGACAAGGGGCCGATGGGCACCGCGATCGGCCTGTGGGCCGGGGGCCTGGTGGGCCTGCTGGCAGGGCCGGTCGGGCTGGCCGTGGGGGCGTCGCTGGGCGGCCTGACCGGCTTGATCACCGATCTGAACAGGTCAGGCATCGACGTCCAGTTCGTGGACGAAGTCTCGGCGGCCCTCAGCCCAGGCAAGGCGGCCGTCCTGGCCGATCTGGAAGAGAGCTGGACGGCGCCAGTCGACGTGCGGGTCGGAAAACTGGGCGGCATGGTCTTCCGACGCCTGCGCTACGAGGTCGTCGAGGACCAAATGGCGCGGGAGTCCGCCGCCTTCCGGGCCGAAGTGAAGCAGCTCGAGGCCGAGCTGTCCGAGGCACACGCCGAGAACAAGGCCGCGATCCAGGCGCAGATCGACGAGGCGAAGAAGAAGGCCCAGGTGATGCACGACCAGGCCAAAGCCCGCATCGATCAAGCAAAGCGCGAAGCCGATGCGAAGGCCACCGCACTGCAGGAACAGCTCAAGCAGGCGAGCGACCGGCAGAAGGCGAAGATCGAGAAGCGCATGGCCGACGTGAAGGCTGAGCTGGAGGCACGTCAGGCCAAGCTCCAGGAGGCTGGACGACTTGCCAAGGAGGCATTGGCAGGGTAGCGATGCGTCTGACATCCGCTTGCAGCGCACGGTGCTGCGCACCCACGCTGCAAGCGCAGCGTGGCGCCCCCCACCGGCGCCTCTTTGCTCGTCCTTGCCAAGGCAACCTGCCATGAAGTCGTCTCGTCCCGCGTTGGCGGCCATCGTGATCGCAGCCGCGTTGCCGTCCTGGGTTGCGGCCCAAACCGAGGTGGAGCTCGCCAAGCAGCTCGCCAACCCGATCGCGAGCCTGATCAGCGTGCCCTTTCAGGCCAACTGGGACCGCAGGATCGGCCCCGTCGACGACGGCCGCAGCTTCAGGCTCAACATCCAGCCGGTGATCCCCGCCGATCTCAACCACGACTGGAACCTGATCACGCGCGTCATCCTTCCGGTCGTCGATCAGTCGAACATCTTCCCCGGCGCGGGCGGCCAGACGGGTCTGGGCGACACCATCGCAAGTCTGTTCTTCTCGCCGAAGCAGCCGACCTCGGGTGGCTGGATCTGGGGCGCGGGGCCGGTGTTCCTGCTGCCCACCGGGACCAACGATTTGCTCACCGCCGACAAGTGGGGGTTGGGTCCGACCGGCGTCGCGCTCAGACAGGAAGGGCCCTGGACTTTTGGCGCGCTGGCCAACCACATCTGGTCGGTCGCCGGGTCGCGCAGCCGCGCGGATGTCAACTCGAGCTTCCTGCAGCCCTTCATCACCTACACCACGCCGAGTGCGTGGAGCTACGTGCTGCAGGCGGAGGCGACCTACGACTGGGAGCGCCGCGACGCGTCGGTGCCCGTCGGTGCCTTCATCGGCAAGGTGACCCGCATCGGCGGCCAGACGGTCCAGTTCGTCGGCGGACCGCGCTACTACGTCAGCCACTTCGACAACGGGCCCAAGGGCCTGGGCGCGCGCTTCACCGTGACGCTGCTCTTCCCGAGGTGAGCGCGTGAACGCGGCAAGCCGCGCAGGATGATTCATCGCCGCGGCGGCGCCGGCCACCGAGCCTGAGCGGCCTGGGCCAGAATCGGCGCATGCCTGGACACCACCGAAAGACGACCCTGTCGATCACCCGTTGCGCGTTGGCCCTGGCGCTGGCCGTCGTGCTGGCCGCCTGCCAATCCCCGGTGCGGCTGATGCCCACGCCGGTGAGCTTCCGCGATGCCGACGTCGACCCCTTCGCGCTGGCCGGCAACAAGCTGCTGGGCACCGATGTGCCGGTGCTGTACGCCACCAACCGCGGCGCCATCATCGAAAAACCCGAGCCGATCCACACCGTGCTGCCCAGCGAGCGGCTGCGCATGGGTGTGGCGCATGTGCGCATCGGCGACGAGACGTTGAGCTGGGAAGCGCTGCACCGGCTGTCGACCAGCGACGACCCCGACGAGCGGCCGATCGTGACGTTGACGATGCTCGAGCCGCTGGCCTCGATCGGCCCCAGCGACAAGGTGGCCGACCTGCCCGACGCCCGAGCCTTCTTCGCGCTGGTGAACAAGGCGCTGGCCGCCAGCGAGAGCAGCGACCTGCTGGTCTACGTGCACGGCTCGAACAACACCCTGCCGCGCGCGTCGGCGCAAGCCGCGCAGCTGCGCCACTTCACTGGCCGGCGCAGGGTGGTGCTGGCCTTCCTGTGGCCGTCGGCCGGCTCGATCCTGAAGTACTTCACCGACGTGGCCAACGCCGCGGCGTCGGTGGACCCCTTCGTGCGCCTGCTCGAGCTGCTGGCGGCGAACACCGGCGCGCGCAAGATCGACGTGCTGGCCTACAGCGCCGGCGCGCAGATCGTGAGCCCGGCGCTGGCGCGGCTGGCGGCGCCGCGGCCGGGCGAGACGCCCGAGCAGCAGCGCCAGCGGCTGCGGCTGGGGCAGATCTACTTCGCCGCGCCGGACATCGATACGCGCCGTGCCGTGCGCGACCTGGAGCAGTACGTGAAGGTCGTCGAGCGCGTCAGCATCGCCGCCAACCTGAACGACTCGGCGCTGCGCTTCGCCAACATCGTGCACCGCGCCTCGCGCGCCGGCCGGCCCGACCCGACCGAGCTGGATGCGGCGCAGACGAGCTTTCTGGTCGATGCCTCGCAGCGCCTGGGCTTCGACCTGATCCGCGTCGACCCCTACGAAATCCCCAACCTGCCGCAGCGCTCGCACGACTTCTGGTACGAGGACCCCTGGGTCAGCTCCGACCTGCTCGGCCTGATGCTGTTGAACGCCGAGCCGCAACGCCGCGGGCTCGATGGCCAGCGCACCGACGCCGGCGCGCGCTACTGGGTGTTCCCGCCGGATTTCGACTCGCGCGTGCAGCGGCTGTTCGCGCCGGGGCAATGAGTCAGGCGCAGGCCGAACGCAGCCGGCGCAGCGCCTCGTTGGCGGCCGGCAGCGTGCGGCGGTCCTCGCCGGGGAAATAGCGCTGCCCGTGCGGCAATGCGTTGCTGCCGCTGCCGTGCTGGGGCGGCCAGCCGCGCACCGCCACCACTTCGGCGACCAGTTCGGCGGCATCGATGTGGCCGTTGTCCAGATCGCGCTGGCACACCAGCAGCACGCCGTTGGCTGCGAGCACCTGGTCGCGCAGCCGCGCCTGCGGCGCCGGTGCGCGGCGGCGCAGCGCGCCGGCCTCGGACGGCAGCGTCAACAGGAAGAAGCGCTGCCCGCCGCGGTTGTGCGCCAGGCCGCGCTGCGCCGCGGTCTCGAAGGCGAAACCGTCGCCGGCGATATAGAGCCCGCCCTGCCCACCCTGCCCGCCCCGCGCCGGCTGCGCCGACGCCGTGCCGCTCACGGCCAGGGCGGCGATGACGGCCATGACGGCGATGACGGCGGCGCCGAGTGCCAGCGCCTTGATGGCCCGGGCCGGGTTGAGCTTCGATGACATGGCTGCATGCTACGTGAGGCCTGCCGCGCGGCATCGCGCAAGCTGCGGCATTTGGCGCAGCCGCGGCGGCTACAGCGTCAGCACGCAGTCGGCGCGAAAGTCACGGTTCTCGGGCCGCGCCATCGCCGCCGTCTGGCAGCCGCGCGGGTTGCACACCACGCGGCAGCGGCCGACGCGGTGGTCGTGGCTGGTGTGGGTATGCCCGTGCAGCCACAGCACCGGCACCTCGAACAAGGACTCGGGCAGTTCGCTGAGGTAGGCGGTGGACACCCAGTCGGCGGCAAAGCGCGGCGCCAGCGAGCCGCGGTGCGGCCCATGGTGCGTGACCACCACGGTGGGCCCGTCGCAGGGCTCGGCCAGCTTGTGCTGCAGCCACCGCCGCTGCTGGCGGTGCATCTGCAAGGTGTCGAGCGGGCGCAGCAAGCGCGGCGCGGCGGCGCCGTCGGCCCAGCTGATGCAGCGGTAGTCGGCCATGGCGCGCGCGGCGGTGGCGATGCCGCGATCGAGGTCGCACCGCGCGCCGCCGGCGCCGTCGATGCGCAGCGCGAAGTCGGTCCACAGCGTGCAGCCCACAAAGCGCACGCCGTCGATGCGCACTTCGCCGCCATCCAGCAGGTGCAGCGGCGGTGCCGCGAGTGCCGCCGCGGCGCGCTGCATCGCCGCCGCTTCGGCCTGCAGCGTGGCGTCGAAATATTCGTGGTTGCCGGCGACCGCCACCACGGCGCGCGCACGCCGCAGCGCCGGCGTGGCCGCCACCCACTCGGCCAGACGACGGCCCGGATTGATGATGTCGCCGGCCAGCACGGCCACGTCGAAGTCCAGCGTCTGCGGCAGCTGCAGCGGCGACAGCTCGAGGTGCAGGTCGGACAGCAGCAGCAGCTTCATCGGCGCGTCATCGTTCTTTCGTCGGTGTTTCGTCGGTGCCTCATCGGCGTTGCGTCGGCACGCCACCGCCGATCTGGGCAAGCGCAGCGGCGGTGCCCGCGCGCCCCGGCGCCAGCGCGCTTCGGCAATGTCACCGCTTCGGCGCCGCCGCTGCGATGGGGCCTGGGCAGGACCTGTGCCTCGGCTTGCGCTGGGCTGCCCATCGGCGTGGGCCCGCGCCGCTAGCATAGCGGCGCCGACTTCGGCATCTTGCCGCCCAGCGCATGCGAACCGTTGCCGCCACCCGCTACCTGACGCCGCTGCGCGAAGGCGGCTCGCTGCCGGCCATCGTCGAGGCCGATGACGACGGGCTGTACGTGCTGAAGTTCCGCGGCGCCGGCCAGGGCCCGAAGGCGCTGATTGCCGAACTGGTGGCCGGCGAGATCGCGCGTGCGCTGGGCCTGCCGGTGCCCGAGATCGTGTTCATGCAACTCGACACCGAGTTGGCGCGCACCGAGCCCGACCCCGAGATCCAGGACCTGATCCGCGCGAGCGCGGGCCTGAACGTGGGGCTGGACTACCTGTCGGGCGCCGTCAACTTTGACCCCGCGGCCGACGTCGTCACGCCCGACTTCGCGTCGCGCCTGGTCTGGTTCGACACGCTGGTCAGCAACGTCGACCGCACGGCGCGCAACACGAATTTGCTGATGTGGCACCGCCAGCCCTGGCTGATCGACCACGGCGCCAGCCTGACCTTTCACCACGCCTGGAACGGCTCCGTGGCCTACCCCGGTAAACCCTTCGCGCCCATCGCCGAACACGTGCTGTTGCCGCGCGCCAGCCAGCTGGCCGAGGCCGACACCGCCTTGGCGCCGCGCCTGTCGGGCGAGGTGCT
>Ga0116167_1003783_pt1 | contig 11579 bp, 10 predicted proteins | sample AD_JPNMR3_MetaG_FD_89794 | JGI IMG/M metagenome (GOLD analysis project Ga0116167, IMG submission 89794) | Active sludge microbial communities of municipal wastewater-treating anaerobic digesters from Japan - AD_JPNMR3_MetaG | ecosystem: Engineered > Bioreactor > Anaerobic > Digestate | place... | reverse complement strand
TGCACGTGATCGGCCCCGAGCAGGGCGCGACGCTGCCGGGCATGACGGTGGTGTGCGGCGACAGCCACACCAGCACGCACGGCGCCTTCGGCGCGTTGGCGCATGGCATCGGTACCAGCGAAGTCGAGCACGTGATGGCCACGCAGACGCTGCTGGCCAAGAAGGCGAAGAACATGCTGGTGCGGGTCGAGGGCAGCCTCGGCCGCGGCGTCACCGCCAAGGACATCGTGCTGGCCATCATCGGGCGCATCGGCACCGCCGGCGGCACCGGCTGCACCATCGAATTCGGCGGCTCCGCCATCCGCGCGCTGAGCATGGAAGGGCGCATGACGGTGTGCAACATGGCGATCGAGGCCGGGGCGCGCGCCGGGCTGGTGGCGGTGGACGACAAGACCCTCGCCTATGTGAAGGGCCGGCCTTTCGCCCCCACCGGCGCGGCGTGGGAGCAGGCCGTGGCCCACTGGCGCACATTGCACTCCGACCCGGGCGCGCATTTCGACGCCGTGGTCGAACTCGATGCAGCGCAGATCGCCCCGCAGGTCAGCTGGGGCACCAGCCCCGAGATGGTGCTGTCGATCGAGCAGCGCGTGCCCGACCCCGACAAGGAGAAGGACCCGGTCAAGCGCGGCGCGATCGAGCGTGCGCTGGCCTACATGGGCCTCGAGCCGAACAAGCCGCTGGCCGACATCCATGTCGACAAGGTGTTCATCGGCTCGTGCACCAACAGCCGCATCGAGGACCTGCGCGACGCGGCCGCGGTGGTCAAGCGCCTGGGCGGCAGGGTCGCGCCGAACGTCAAGCTGGCGATGGTGGTGCCGGGCTCCGGGCTGGTGAAGGCGCAGGCCGAGGCCGAGGGGCTGGACCAGGTGTTCCGCGCCGCCGGCTTCGAATGGCGCGAACCGGGCTGCAGCATGTGCCTGGCGATGAACGCCGACCGCCTCGAGCCCGGCGAGCGCTGCGCCTCCACCAGCAACCGCAACTTCGAAGGCCGCCAGGGCGCGGGCGGCCGCACCCACCTGGTCAGCCCGGCGATGGCCGCTGCCGCGGCGCTGCAGGGGCATTTCGTCGACGTGCGCCGCATTGCCTGATCGAGGAGCCACACCCCATGAAACGACTTCTGGCCTGCCTGGCCTTGCTGATGCTGCTGGGCGGATGCAACACCATTGCCGGCATGGGCAAGGACATCTCCAACGCCGGCGACAGCATCGAGAACGCCGCGAAGAAGAAGTAGGCACCGCAGACAAGCCAGACAAGACAAGCCAGACAAGACAAGCCAGACAAGACAAGCCGCTCATGCAAGCCTTCACCGTACACCGCGGGCTGGTCGCGCCGATGGACCGCGACAACGTCGACACCGACGCGATCATCCCCAAGCAGTTCCTGAAGTCGATCCAGCGTTCGGGTTTCGGCCCGAACCTGTTCGACGAATGGCGCTACCTGGACAAGGGCGAACCCGGCCAGGACCCGGCCGCGCGCCGGCCGAACCCGGGCTTCGTGCTGAACCAGCCGCGCTACCAGGGCGCGTCGATCCTGCTGGCGCGGCGCAACTTCGGCTGCGGCTCGAGCCGCGAACATGCGCCGTGGGCGCTCGAGCAGTTCGGCTTTCGCGCGCTGATCGCACCCAGCTATGCCGACATCTTCTTCAACAACTGCTTCAAGAACGGGCTGCTGCCGATCCAGTTGCCCGAAGCCGAGGTCGACAGGCTGTTCGACGAGGTCAACGCCTTCGCCGGTTATGCGCTGAGCGTCGACCTGCCACGCCAGCGCATCGTCAAACCCGATGGCAGCGAGATCGCTTTCGAGGTGCAGCCGTTCCGCAAGTACTGCCTGGTCAACGGCTTCGACGACATCGGGCTGACGCTGCGCCACGCCGACAAGATCCGCGCCTTCGAAGCCGAGCGGCTGGCGCGCATGCCGTGGCTGGCGCCGGCCGGCGCCGCCGCAAGGTAAAGGACGACGCATGAAGATTGCCCTGCTGCCCGGCGACGGCATCGGCCCCGAGATCATGGCCGAGGCCGTGAAGGTGCTGCACGCGCTGGATCTGAAGTTCGAGACCGACACCGCCCCGGTCGGCGGCGCCGCCTACGAGGCCGCCGGCCACCCGCTGCCCGAGGCGACGCTCGCGCTGGCCAAGGCCGCCGACGCGATCCTGTTCGGCGCGGTGGGCGACTGGAAGTACGACCAGCTCGAGCGCGCGCTGCGCCCCGAGCAGGCGATCCTGGGGCTGCGCAAGCAGCTGGGGCTGTTCGCCAACTTCCGCCCGGCGATCTGCTACGAGCAACTCACCGCGGCGTCCAGCCTGAAGCCTGAGCTGGTGGCGGGGCTGGACATCCTGATCATCCGCGAGCTCACCGGCGACATCTATTTCGGCCAGCCGCGCGGGCGCCGCGTGGCGGTGGACGGGCACTTTCCCGGCAGCGACGAAGCCTTCGACACGATGCGCTACAGCCGCCCGGAGATCGAGCGCATCGCGCATGTGGCCTTCCAGGCAGCAAGAAAACGCGGCAAGCGCGTGTGCAGCGTCGACAAGGCCAACGTGCTCGAGACCTTCCAGTTCTGGAAGGACGTGGTCACCGAGGTGCATGCGCAGTACCCGGACGTGGCGCTCGAGCACATGTACGTGGACAACGCGGCGATGCAGCTGGTCAAGGCGCCGAAGAACTTCGACGTGATCGTCACCGGCAACATGTTCGGCGACATCCTGTCCGACGCCGCGGCGATGCTGACCGGCTCGATCGGCATGCTGCCGTCGGCCTCGTTGGACGCCATCCACAAGGGGTTGTACGAGCCCAGCCACGGCAGCGCGCCGGACATCGCCGGCAAGGGCGTGGCCAATCCGCTGGCTACAATCCTGTCCGCTGCCATGATGCTGCGCTACTCGCTCCAAAACGCCGAAGCTGCCGACCGCGTCGAGTCGGCCGTGCAGCAGGTGCTGGCCAGCGGGCTGCGCACGCCGGACATCTGGTCCGAGGGCACGCGCAAGGTCGGCACACGCGAAATGGGCGATGCCGTGGTCGCGGCACTGCGCGAGACCCCGCGCACGATCACCAAGACGATGACCAAGGGCTGATCGGCCCCGGCCCGTTTCGCCCTTGGCTGCACCCGGCGAAGCGAGCCGGGCCAGCAGGCAACTTCACCACCAAGGGACGCAAACATGGCAAAGCAGGTTCTCACAGGTCTGGTCGGCTGGCGCGGCATGGTCGGCTCGGTGTTGCTCGAGCGCATGCGCGCCGAGGGCGACTTCGCGCTGATCGAGCCGGTGTTCTTCTCCACCAGCAATGCCGGCGGCGCGGCGCCGGCCGACGCGAAGAACGAAGGCAAGCTGTTCGATGCCTACGACATCGCGGCGCTGAAGCGCTGCGAGATCATCCTCACCTGCCAGGGCAGCGACTACACCAAGAAGGTCTACCCCGAGCTGCGCGCCGCCGGCTGGAAGGGTTACTGGATCGACGCGGCCAAGACGCTGCGCATGAACGACGACGCGGTGATCGTGCTCGACCCGATCAACCTGAACGTGATCCAGGCGGCACTGAAGCGCGGCGTGCGCGACTACATCGGCGGCAACTGCACGGTCAGCTGCATGCTGATGGGCGTGGGCGCGCTGTTCAAGGCCGACCTGGTCGAATGGATGAGCGCGGCCACCTACCAGGCGGCCTCGGGCGGCGGTGCGCAGCACATGCGCGAGCTGCTGACGCAGTACGGCACGCTGCACACCGAAGTGCGCGACCTGTTGCACGACCCGGCCTCGGCCATCCTCGAGATCGACCGCAAGGTGGTGGCCAAGCAGCGCGCGCTGGGGGATGACGAGGTCGCCCACTTCGGCGTGCCGCTGGGGGGCAGCCTGATTCCGTGGATCGACGCCGACCGCGGCGACGGCACCAGCCTCGAGGAATGGAAGGGCGGCGCCGAGACCAACAAGATCCTCGGCCGCGGCCCCGGTTTCGGCACGCCGGCCACGCCGATCGATTCCATCTGCGTGCGCATCGGCGCGATGCGCTGCCACAGCCAGGCGCTGACCCTCAAGCTGAAGAAGGACGTGCCGCTGGCGGACATCGAGGCCCTGATCGCGGGCGACAACGCCTGGGCCAAGCTGGTGCCGAACACGCGCGAAGCCAGCGTGCGCCAGCTCACGCCGGTGGCCGTCACCGGCACGCTGGACATCCCGGTCGGGCGCTTGCGCAAGATGGCGCTGGGTCCGCAGTACCTCGGGGCCTTCACCATCGGCGACCAGCTGCTGTGGGGCGCGGCGGAGCCGCTGCGGCGCATGCTGCGCATCCTGCTGCAAGCCTGAGCCTCGCGCGCAGCGCCGCCGGCCCGATGCGACAAAGGCCCGAATCGGCGTGCTTTGGCGCACATCATCCGCCGTTGTGGCGCCGGCGTTGCCTCTATGCTTGGCCGCGGCGTGATTAAGCTCGCAGCGTCGGGCTGCATCGCGCGCAAGAATCGGCCGATGTTGGCGCGGATGGGGCCGACACTGCGGCACGCACTTTGGGGAGACGCTTTGAAACATCGCAAGTTGAGTGCGGGACGCTTCGCCTTGAGCGGGCTGGCCTTGGCCACGGCATGCCTGTGGGGGCTGCAGGCGCATGCGCTGGGCCTTGGCCAGTTGCGCGTGCAATCGGCACTGGGCGAACCCCTGCGCGCCGAGATCGATGTCACCAGCCTGTCCGGCGAAGAGGCCGGCACGCTGGTGTTGCGCGTCGCCCCGCCGGACGCCTACCGCACCGCGGGAGTCGACTACAACGCGGTGCTGCCGGGCACGCAGGTGCAACTGCTGAAGCGCCCCGACGGACGCCCGTACCTGCGGCTGACCAGCGAGCGTGCGGTGGTCGAGCCCTTCGTCGACGTGATCCTCGAGGCCACCTGGGCCAGCGGCCGCCTGACGCGCGATTTCACGCTGCTGCTGGTCCCGCCGAGCACGGCGCGCAACCTGGCCGCCGCGCCGCCGCCGGTGGCGCCGGCCCTCTCGCCCGCGCCGCTGCCGGCAGCGCCGGCGCCGCGCACGGTGCAAGCGGCGCCGCCGCCCAGCGTGGTGGCAGCGGCGCCACCCAGACAAGCGGCGCCGCGCGCCGAGCCGCCGCCCGCGCAGGCCCCGGCCCCGGCGCCAAGGCCGGCCGCGCAGGTTGCCCCGGCGCCCGCGGCCGGCGGCGAAACCTACCGCGTGCGGCCCGGCGATTCGCTCAGCCGCATCGCGCGCAACGTGCAGCCGGCCAGCGTGTCGCTCGACCAGATGCTGGTGGCGCTGTTCCGCGGCAATCCGGACGCGTTCTCGGGCAACAACATGAACCGCCTGAAGGCCGGCGAGGTGCTGCAGGTTCCTTCCTCGGACCAGGCACGCCAGTTGAGCGCGGCCGACGCGCGCGAAGTGATCCGCGCGCAAAGTGCCGACTTCAACGCCTACAGGCAGCAACTGGCCTCGGGCGTCGGCCTGCACAAGACCGACGCGCCCACGCGCCAGGCCAAGGGCAGCGTGCAGGCCACGGTTCAGGACAGCCAGCAAGCAGCGGCGGCGGCGCCGGACAAGCTGACGCTGAGCCAGGGCGCGGTGAAGACGGCTGCGCCCGAAGCCGCAGCGTCGCAGCAGGCGCAGAACAAGGACACCGCAGCGCGCGTGACCGAACTGTCGCGCAAGGTCGAACAGCTCGAGGAACTGCAAAGCGCGGCCGCCGCATCGGTGCCCGCCGCGGCCGCGGCAGCCACTGCGGCGACCGCGACCGCGGCCGCGACCGCATCGGCGCCCGCGGCCGCCGCGGCGCCGCCGGCCGCAGCCGAAGCGGCCGCGTCGGCGCCCGCGCTGGTCACGGCACCGGCGGCCGCAACGGCCGCACCGAAGCCCGCAGCGGCGGACGCCGCGCAGCAACCCGGCCTGCTGGCGTCGCTGCTGGACAGCCCGCTGCTGCTGCCCGGCGCCGGCGTGCTGGCCGCCCTGATCGCCGGCCTGGGGGTGGTGCGGCTGCGCGGGCGCAAACGCGAGCGTGAGACCTCGTTCCTGGAAAGCCGGCTGCAGCCCGACTCCTTCTTCGGCGCCAGCGGCGGCCAGCGCGTGGACACCAACGACGTGCCCAGCGCATCGTCGGCCGCCTCGTCGATGAGTTATTCGCTGAGCCAGCTCGACGCCATCGGCGACGTCGACCCGGTGGCCGAGGCCGACGTCTACCTGGCCTATGGCCGCGACCTGCAGGCCGAGGAAATCCTGAAGGAGGCGATGCGCGCCAACCCCGAGCGGCTGGCGGTGCGCAGCAAGCTGCTCGAGGTCTATGCGAAGCGCCGCGACATCAAGGGCTTTGAACTGCTCGCCGGGCAGTTGTTCGCGCTGACCGGCCCGGACAGCGAGGAATGGCAGAAGGCCCAGGAACTGGGCCGCCAGATCGACGCCACCAACCCGCTGTACGCGCCGGGCGGGCAGCCGGACCTGCTGGTGCGCGAGGGCGGCCGCCTGGTCGAGCCGCTGGATGCGACCACGATGCCGCACACGGCGCAGGCCAAGCCGACCGGCCCGATCACCGCGCCCGGGTCGCTGGACGCGGCTCCCGGCGTCGACCTGGACCTGGATCTGGGCTTGGATACGCGCGGCGGCGGCGATACCGCGCCGGCCGCGCTCGAGGCGACGCGGCCTTTCGCGACGAGCGCGTCGCTGCTCGGCGATGCACCGCGCGCGCCCGAACCGCTGGGCGCCAGCAGTGCGTCGTCGATGGCACCGGCGATCGACACCATCGACTTCGACCTGGGCGATCTGTCGCTGGACGACGGCCCCGGCGGCGCCCCATCCAGGGCGGCACCGCTGTCGACGCACGCCGACTTCATGGCGTCGCTGCCATCGCTGGAACTCGACGACGACGCGAACCCGCTGGCACGCAAGCTCGAACTGGCCGACGAGTTCCGCCAGATCGGCGACGTGGAAGGCGCGCGCGACCTGCTCGAGGAAGTCGTGGCCGGCGCCGACGGCGCACTCAAGGCCAAGGCCCGCGCGATGCTCGACAGCCTGAGTTGAGACGGCGTGGCCGGCGCCCACGGCGCCCGGCCTTCACCGAAGGGGACCGAAAGGGGCCGCGCGACGGCCCCTTCTTGCGTGCGCAGCGTGGCGGACAATGGGGCGATGATCGACGCGACGCCGCAGCGCCTGGCCCTGGGCCTGAGCTACCGCGGCAGCGCCTATCGCGGCTGGCAGTCGCAGCCCGACGGCCGGACGGTGCAGGACCGCGTCGAAGCCGCGCTCGCCACCTTCGCCGGCGCGCCGATCCGCGTCGCATGCGCCGGCCGCACCGACGCCGGCGTGCACGCGCTGAACCAGGTGCTGCACTTCGATGCGCCGGTGCGGCGCGACACCTTCTCCTGGGTGCGCGGGGTGAACCGCTGCCTGGAGCGCGACATCGCGCTGCAGTGGTGCCGGCCGGTGGGCCGCGAGTTCGACGCGCGGCGCTGCGCGCTCGGGCGCCGCTACCGCTACTGGCTGCTGCAGTCCCCGGTGCGTCCGGCGCTGGAGCACGGCCTGTGCGGCTGGAGCTTCCAACCGCTGGACGGCGAGGCGATGCGTACCGCGGCCGCGCTGCTGATCGGCGAGCACGACTTCAGTTCCTTCCGCGCCGCCGGGTGTCAGGCGCGCTCGCCGGTGAAGACGCTGCGCGCCATCGATATCGAGCGGCGCGGCGCTTACTGGCGATTCGATTTCGACGCCAGCGCCTTCCTGCACCACATGGTGCGCAACCTGATGGGCTGCCTGCTGGCGGTCGGGCAGGCACGCCATCCGCCAGCCTGGGTGGGTGAGGTGCTGGCCGCGCGCAGCCGCGACGCGGCGGCGCCGACCTTCGCCGCCGACGGGCTGTACTTCGTCGGGCCGTACTACGATGCCGGCCACGGGATTCCCGCATACACGCCGGCGATGGACTGGGTCGGCTAGACAACGAGCCCCACCGCCGTGCGCACACGCATCAAGATCTGCGGCCTGACCCGCGAGGCCGACGTCGACGCCGCGCTGCACTGCGGCGCCGACGCCATCGGCTTCGTGCTGTACGACCGAAGCCCGCGTGCCGTCACACCGGCGCGCGCCGCGGCGTTGGCGCGGCGGCTGCCGCCCTTCGTCACGCCGGTGCTGCTGCTGGTGAATGCGCCGCAGGTGCTGTGCCGGGCCGCGCTGCAGGCGGTGCCGCACGCGCTGCTGCAGTTCCACGGCGACGAGACGCCAGCGCAGTGCGAGGCGCCGCAGCGGCCCTACCTGCGTGCCGCGCGCATGGGGCCGGGTTTCGATTTGTTAGACTTTGCCTCGCGCTTTCGCAGCGCGCAGGCCCTGCTGCTCGACGCCCACGTCGACGGTTATGGCGGGGGTGGAAAGGCTTTCGATTGGTCACTGATTCCTCCAAGCGTGCCCCTTCCGGTCGTTTTGTCTGGTGGGTTGAACGCAGCCAACGTGGTCGAGGGGATCGCGCGCGTCCGGCCCTGGGCCGTTGACGTGAGCTCCGGCGTCGAAAGCTCCAAGGGCATCAAGGATGCCGGGCTGATGCGCCGGTTCTGCGATGCGGTGCGGCGCGCCGATGCCGCCGCCCAACCCTGAGGATCGACCCCATGCTGAATTACCGACAGCCCGATGCGCACGGGCGCTTCGGACCCGTGCACGGCACCTACTACGGCGGACGCTTCGTCGCCGAGACGCTGGTCCACGCGCTGGACGAGTTGCAGGCCGCTTATGCGCGCTGCCGCGACGACAGCGCTTTCCAGGCCGAGTTCCGCCACGAACTGGCGCACTTCGTGGGCCGCCCGAGCCCGATCTACCACGCCGCGCGCACCAGCCGCGAACTCGGCGGCGCGCAGATCCACCTGAAACGCGAGGACCTGAACCACACCGGCGCGCACAAGATCAACAACACCATCGGCCAGGCGCTGCTGGCCCGGCGCATGGGCAAGCCGCGCGTCATTGCCGAGACCGGCGCCGGCCAGCACGGCGTGGCCACCGCGACCATCTGCGCGCGCTACGGCCTGGAGTGCGTGGTCTACATGGGCGCCGAAGACATCCAGCGCCAGGCGCCGAACGTGTACCGCATGAAGCTGCTGGGCGCCAGCGTGGTGCCGGTGAAATCGGGCAGCAAGACGCTGAAGGACGCGCTGAACGAGGCGCTGCGCGACTGGGTGACCAACGTCGAGAACACCTTCTACATCATCGGCACCGTGGCCGGCCCGGCGCCGTACCCCGAAATGGTGCGCGACTTCCAGTGCGTGATCGGCGACGAATGCGTGGTGCAGATGCCGGCGCTGATCGCGCAGCTGGGCGGGCCCGCGGACCGGCAGCCCGACGCAGTGATCGCCTGCGTGGGCGGCGGCAGCAACGCGATGGGCATCTTCTACCCGTACATCCGCGACGAGGCGGTGCGCTTGATCGGCGTCGAGGCCGCCGGGCTGGGGCTGGCCAGCGGCAAGCACGCGGCGTCGATCAGCGCCGGCTCGCCCGGCGTGCTGCATGGCAACCGCACCTACTTGCTGCAAGACGACGACGGCCAGATCATCGAGACCCATTCGGTCTCGGCCGGGCTGGACTACCCCGGCGTCGGCCCCGAGCACGCCTACCTGCACGACAGCGGGCGCGCCGAGTACGTCAGCATCACCGACGACGAGGCGCTGGCCGCGTTCCACCACCTGTGCCGCACCGAAGGCATCATCCCGGCGCTGGAATCCAGCCACGCGGTGGCTTACGCGCTGAAGTTGGCGCCGACGATGCGCCCCGACCAGCACCTGCTGGTCAACCTGTCCGGACGCGGCGACAAGGACATCAACACCGTGGCCGCGCTGCAAGGGGCGCAGGCATGAGCCCGCCGGGCCGCCCCAAGGGCGACTACCGCAGGGCGCAGCCCGAAGGTACCCCAGTGGGCCCGTACGGCCGTCCGAAGGGCGAATTCCCCCTCGGGGGGACGGCGCGCGGCGCCAAGGGGGCCGCATGAGCCGCATTGCCGCCACCTTCGACGCCTTGCGCGCGCAGCGGCGCAAGGCGCTGATTCCGTACATCACGGTCGGCGATCCCTTCGCCGACGCCACGCCGCAGATCATGCACGCGCTGGTGCAGGGCGGCGCCGACGTGATCGAGCTGGGCGTGCCCTTCTCCGACCCGATGGCCGACGGCCCGGTGATCCAGAAGGCGTCCGAGCGCGCGCTGGCGCGCGGCATCGGCATGGCGCAGGTGCTCGACGCGGTGCGCAGCTTCCGGCGCGGCGATGCGGCCACGCCGGTGGTGCTGATGGGTTACGCCAACCCGGTGGAACGCTACGACCAGCGCCACGGTGCCGGGGCCTTCATCGCGGCGGCGGCCGCGGCCGGCGTCGACGGCGTGCTGGTGGTCGACTACCCGCCCGAGGAGTGCCAGGGCTTCGCCGCGGCCTTGCGCGAGCGCGGATTGGACCCGATCTTCCTGCTCGCGCCGACCTCGACCGAAGCGCGCATGCACGAGGTCGGGCGGCTGGCCAGCGGCTACGTCTATTACGTGTCGCTGAAGGGTGTGACCGGTGCCGGCCACCTCGATACCGCCGGCGTGGCGGCCATGGTGCCGCGCATCCGCCGGCACGTGACGCTGCCGGTGGGCGTGGGCTTCGGCATCCGCGACGCGGCCAGCGCCTGTGCGGTGGCGCAGGTGGCCGACGCCGTGGTCATCGGCACCCGGCTGGTGCAATTGCTGCAGGAGCAGCCGCGCGACAATGTGGCGTGCGCCGCCCGCGAGTTCATCGCCGGCATCCGCGGCGCGCTGGACAACATGCAACCAGGAGAAAACCCATGAGCTGGCTGGAAAAGCTGCTGCCCCCCAAGATCCAGCAGACCGACCCGAGCGAGCGCCGCACCATCCCCGAGGGGCTGTGGATCAAGTGCCCTTCGTGCGACACGGTGCTGTACAAGACCGACCTCGAAAAGAACGCCTGCGTCTGCCCGAAGTGCGACCATCACCACCGCATCGGCGCGCGCGCGCGGCTCGACGCCTTCCTCGATGCCGAGGGGCGCTACGAGATCGGCCAGGAGGTGCTGCCGGTCGACGCGCTGAAGTTCAAGGACAGCAAGAAGTACCCGCAGCGGCTGAAGGCCGCGCTCGAGGAAACCGGCGAGACCGACGCGCTGGTGGTCTTCGGCGGCGCGGTGATGAGCGTGCCGGTGGTGGCCGCCGCCTTCGAGTTCGACTTCATGGGCGGCTCGATGGGTTCGGTGGTCGGCGAGCGCTTCGTGCGCGGCGTGGAAAACGCCATCGAGCAGAAGGTGCCGTTCGTCTCCTTCGCCGCGACCGGCGGCGCGCGCATGCAGGAAGGCCTGCTCAGCCTGCTGCAGATGGCCAAGACCAATGCCGCGCTCACGCACCTGGCCAAGGCGCGGCTGCCCTACATCAGCGTGCTCACCGACCCGACGATGGGCGGCGTGTCGGCCAGTTTTGCCTTCGTCGGCGACCTGGTGATCGCCGAGCCGAAGGCGCTGGTCGGTTTCGCCGGGCCGCGCGTGATCGAGAACACGGTGCGCGAGAAGCTGCCCGAGGGCTTCCAGCGCGCCGAGTTCCTGCTCGACAAGGGCGCGATCGACATGATCGTCGACCGCCGCCAGCTGCGCGCGACGATCGCGCGTGC